>OGCI01002746.1_pt1 | contig 10900 bp, 8 predicted proteins | sample 1570021 | NCBI WGS metagenome assembly OGCI01 (sample SAMN06264664, study PRJEB24512) | hot springs metagenome | isolation source: Hot spring water | place: South Africa: Tshipise | collected 2015-06-21
CGTGGAGGGTCTACTGCTGTGGTTGCCCAGTACACCGATCGCCATCGTGTCGGAGGCAGGAAGTCAATGTGCACGTCACGCCAGATGCCTGCGCTGACTACCCTCGGCATGATGTCCCACCCGTAGCAGTGAGGAGGCTTGCGCACGGTGAGCGACTCAAACCCGCAGGGCATCGCGCTCTCGAGGGGGCTGGGAACGTGCTCGCGTCCCTCCAGCACGGCAGACCGAATGCGCACCACCAGTTCGTTCTCGCCGGGTCGCAGGGCAGTAGTGGCATCGAAACGCTGAGGCACCATGGCGTTCTTCCCCTCGCCCAGCAGCACACCGTTCAGCCAAACGTGTGCCAGACAGTCCAGCCCCTCGAACACCAGTGCGGCGGTATAGCCGGCAGGTGGTGCCGGTGCAGAAAACCGGCGGCGGTACCACCATTCCATGCTCTCCATCTCACGGAGGCGATAGACATTGTTGCCGACAGCCGGGTCTGGCAGCAAGCCAGCGCGGATAAGGTCCAGCTCGACGTTGCCGGGAACCCTTGCAGTAACGTCTGACATGGCGTCCCAGTCCACTTCGTTCGGCGAAACCAGACGATGCTGCTGCTCGCGGTAGTTGAGCATCCATTCCCCGTTCAAATCGACCGACTTCATCAGCACGTCCTCCTGAGCTCTCGCACGCTGGCTACCGATTCGCCCCTCAGCACCCTTTCCCTGCGCCGTTTCTCGAACACGCTCCGCGTCGCTTGACATCGCCCCTGCGAGCGGGATAGAATCTAAACCCACTGACAGGGGTGGAGAGCGTGGTTGATGCATCTGGTTAGAGCGGCTGCGATTATCTTCCTTTTTTCGCTTACCGGCTTCGGCGTCGCGTGGTATCTGCACCGCGCTGGTTATCCGTTGCCGACACCCACTGAGCGCCTATTTCCTCCTGCTCCTCCAAAGCCTCTGGGCATCCTGATACACCACTCTGCGACGCCCTTCCGGCTCAAAGGGCGCATGGTGGACGCAAAAAAGATCGATGATATGCATCGCCAGCGAGGCTTCAGTATAGTATGTGATGGAAAAGTTTATCATATTGGTTATCACTACGTCATCCTGCCCGACGGGCGCATCCAGCCGGGACGTCCCGAGAACTGTCCCGGCGCTCACTCAGGCAGCTCGTTCTACAATCAGCGTTTTCTCGGTATCTGCCTCGTTGGTGACTTCGATAGTCATGGCAGATGGAACGGGCGCCGCAGTCCGAGACAGCCGACGCAGGCACAGATTGAATCTCTGGTCAAATTGTGCACCAGGCTGATGCATGAATACGATATGCCTCTGCGAAATGTGCGGCGGCACCGCGATGTCGGTCAGACCTACTGCCCGGGCGATGGGTTTCCCTTCGGGCGAGTTCGGGCGCTGATCGCGCAGGAACTGGAGCGACGCTTACAGAATGCCTCAGTGACCCACATACCTGCCCGATAGGATGGAGGAGAGAATGCCGCAGATTGCTTTTGACCGGTACTATCGCTACGAAGACCTCACCCGTATCGTTCACGCCTTTGCAGAGGAATATCCGCAGCTGGTGCGCGTCGAGAGCGCGGGCAAGAGTTACGAAGGACGCGATATCTGGGTGGTCACCGTCACCCGCTTCGACACCGGAGCCGACACGGAAAAGCCCGCTTTCTGGGCAGACGGCAATATCCATGCCACCGAGGTCTCGGCGTCCAGCGCCGTACTCTATCTGCTGAACAAACTCTGCACGCAATACGGGCACGACGTTGAAGTGACCCGCCTCCTCGACTCTCGTGCTCTCTATCTGTGCCCGCGTGTCAATCCGGACGGTGCGGAGTGGGCGCTTGCCGATAAGCCCAAACTGATCCGGTCGAGCACCCGCCCGTACCCGGTCAACGAGGATCCCGTCGAGGGCTTGCGGCAGGAGGATGTTGACGGCGACGGCAGGATGCTCACCATGCGCATTCCTGACCCCAACGGCGCCTGGAAGGTCTCCCCAGAGGAACCGCGCCTGATGGTGCGTCGCGACCCGACGGAGACGGGTGGTCAATACTACCGCCTTCTACCGGAAGGGCTGATTGATAACTATGACGGTGTGCTCATCCCACTTCAGCGCAGGAAAGAGGGGCTTGACCTGAACCGCAATTTCCCCGCGAACTGGCGACAGGAGAAGGAACAGCGTGGAGCCGGACCCTTCCCCACCTCAGAGCCAGAGGTGCGCGCCATCGCGCAGTTTATCGCCTCTCACCCGAATATTACTGGAGCGGTGACCTTCCACACCTACGGCGGCGTGCTCCTGCGCCCCTTCAGCGACAAACCCGATGAGAAGTTCCCTGCGGAAGACCTCTGGACATACCAGAAAATCGGTGCGAAGGGTACGGAACTCACCGGCTATCCCAACATTTCGGTGTACCATGACTTTCGCTATCACCCGAACGAAGTCATCACCGGTGTGTTTGACGACTGGATGTATGAGCATCTGGGCGTGTTCGCGTGGACAGTGGAGATATGGAGCCCGCAGAAACAGGCAGGGATTACCGAATACAAATATATCGACTGGTATCGAGAGCACCCGTTCGAGCACGACCTGAAGATGCTGAAGTGGAGTGATGAGGTACTGGGAGGCAGGGGCTACGTGGACTGGTATCGGTTCCAGCATCCGCAGCTTGGTGAGGTGGAGCTGGGTGGCTGGGACGCCCTGTATGCCTTCCGAAACCCGCCGCCGCCCTTTCTCGAGAAGGAGATTGCTCCGCTTGCCGACTGGGTGATATGGCAAGGGTTGATCTCGCCGCGACTGGAGATATACGAAGCCAGCGCCACGGCGCTTGGGGAAGATGCCTACCGCGTGCGACTGGTGGTACATAATACGGGATGGCTTCCGACCTACGTGACGAAGACCGCCCTCGAAAACAAGGTGGCACGAGGGGTGGTGTGCGAGATCGAACTGTCCGAAGGCGCCACGCTCCAGACGGGCAAACCGCGCGAAGAACTGGGGCAACTGGAAGGACGCGCGTATAAGTCTTCCGCGCCCACCGGCTGGGTGGCAGACCCCACCGACGACCGCCTGAAAGTGGAATGGGCTGTGCGCGCCCCCAGAGGGTCTCAGGTAACCGTCATCGCGCGTCACGATCGCGCCGGAACGGTGCGAGCAACGTTGCCTCTGGGTGACGCCTAACGCCTGCCGATGCGCTCGGAGACGATCGAGTGCGCGGGGATGGGCTTTGCGTCCCGTACCACCTCCGTCGAGGTGCTGTTCAGCCATAGAAGCTCATCGGGAGCGCACAGCGTGATGAAGATGCCGTCTTCTTTGCCGTCCGCAGACACCATCGCCCTCGTGCCAGCCGAAAGCACGGGGGCGACTGCCAGGCTCCTGCTGATAAACTCCCGGTAGTGCACGCTGTTGCCTGCGCCCTGATACACCAGCACACGCCCCTTACCCTGCAGTGCCTGCGGACCGAACAGCGCGTCGTGATAACTCTCGTCACCGTCCACATCGCGCAGTGTCCCCATACCGGTGGGATAAATCAACCAGCCGCCCGACCGTACCCATTCCGATATGGCGCTCCACACCCTACCCTCGGAAACGTCGCCGTGCAGCAGAATGAGCACCTTCACGCGCTTCAGACCACCATCCATAATCTGCTCGTCACTCATGTAGTCGAAATCGAAGTGGTCGCGCAGAGGCTGAACGTAACGGAGAAAATCGTTTCCGTTCAACTTGATGTGCGTTTGCGGATAGTAAACAGCAATCTCCACTATGGGGCGTCGCTGTTTGAACTCACTTCCCCACCGGATGAAATTCTGCCGCGCCGCCTCGGACCCGAACAGGTTGGGGTGGTAGTAGTGAAGTCCCCTCGCCCCCGAAGCGGTTGCGTTGTAGATGCGCACTATGACACCGTTGGGGTCGACAGCACCGGCAGGCTCGAAGCTGTAGTATGCGCCATACTGTCTGCCCGCGGACGCTACCCAGCGCGTCAAAGAGAAGTTCAGAGGGTAGTCGCTCGCCTCGTTCGTGATGCGCACGCCCCCTTTGACCTCCGCCGCGATTTTGCACTGCTCGCCAAAGTTAGCGCCGTGTTCTGGCGGTGCGTGACCGCCAGTGCAGAGGTAAATGTCACCCCTCGGAAAGTGCCTGCGCGTTTCCTGCATCCAGAACCGCGCCCATTCATTCATCGAACTGATATACCAGTCCACAAAGTCCAGCCAGGCGCGGTTGTTCGGTGCGTCCTTCCTGACGAAGGGACGGACATCCTCAAACTGCGTAACCACCCTTCCCCACGCCCGCGAGAGGGCATCGGTCGTCTGGTACTTTTTCCTCAACCAGTCCTGAAAGCTGCGTATCGCGTACCGGTCACCTGCCCAGTACCCTGCATGGGTATGGTATGGACCATAGATATCAGCCGTCCAGTCATTGCCGCTGGCGATGTAGATCGCTTCGCCGTAGTTACCGGTGATGCCGAGCAATATCGCCTCAATCACCCCTGCGTCCCTGTAGTGCTCGCAGAAGGCGCGGATGAAGCGCGAGACGTGTTCCCGAAGCGCCGGATTCCACAGCGACTGCACATCCGACTCTTCGCCATGCTCCAGACAGACGTAACCCTGATATCCGGCTTGCCTGTTCTTGTAATACCAGCGCGGCAGACTGTATGCAGAGCCGACGATGAGGAATGGAACCCACTTGATGCCGTATTTGCGGTACACCTCCACATAGCGATCGTACACGCTCCAATCGTAGCGACCGGGCTCTGGTTCGCACAGGTTCCAGCGAACATAGCCCTCATGGCTGGTCACTCCTATCTGCTTCAGTGCAGGAAGCGCCGCCTCCAGCGCACGCACCATGGGGTCCACGTCTTCCTGACGCGCTGGGTCGAAACCGCCCACAATCAGCTGCCCGCCGCGCCCAATTCGCACCAGCGGCGCCACTTTCAACTTTCGCAACTCCTCCTCTTCAGCACGGACGATACCCTCCCATCCCTTTGGACGCACCGAGGTCACTCGCACTGACCGCACGAAGATGCCCGTGTAGTAGGTGCTCAGCCGGAAATCCGCACCCAGGTTCTGCCTCCCACTGAACGCCGGCTGACGCAGTTCGAAGATTGCCGTCTTCCATCTGCGGCTTCCCAGCAGCCGCCCCCCAGCGTGGTCTTCCGCTCTCCGATACTTTGCCTGAAGGTCGTCACCTGCTGCGCTGTCATACTCCAGCACAAGCACACCACCGAGAGCATCATCGTAGTATTCCACCACCACATAAACCGGTGCGAGTAGCCGGCGTGTATCAGCAGTTAGGTCGAAGTATAGAAACAGGGAAGGTGGTTGCGTTCCCTCTTTCGTCTTCAGGCAGCGCGAACCGCCCCGGTTTGCGTAGTCCACGTAGCCATCGGCGCCATCCAGCACGCGAATGCCGTGCTCTTCCAGTCCATCGGGCATCACAACGAATGACGCAAGCCATTCACCGGAGCCAGGCTCCTGAGAACGCGCCAGACACCCCGTTACCGTGCCCATCAAACACATCATCACCACAGCCACCCGAAACCGCACCGTTACCCACCTCCCGCATTGGTCTGTTGCCTGCAGATTCGCGCGCCCAAAACCACCTTCCTGCGCCGGAGGGGATTTCGCGGTATAATATGACTGGAGTGGATTAGCCCACAGTCGACAGATGAAGGCGACACAGCAACAGATACAGCGCAAAGCACGAGCCAGATTGCGAATGGCTCGCGAGCGGATAGCACGCGCGGACTATTTCGCCGCGATGGAGTTTCTCCGTTCTGCCCTCAAGCAGCTGGAAAGAGACCCTGATTCGCACCTTGAACGCGCCCAGTGCTACATCGAGATGGCTCGGTGTCTGAACCAGCGCGGAGAGTATGCGTCTGCTCTCGACTACGCTCGATGGGCAAAGAATCTGTTGCGCAAAGGGTGGGACGTCGATGTGATGCTGGCAGAGGCGGACCTGGAAATCGGTTTTGCGGAGGTGCGCACAGGCGAATATCGCGAAGCGCAGCGTCACCTTGCCCGAGCATACAGCACCTTCGCGCGGCGTGCAGCGTTGGCAAAGGCAGCGGCATGTCTGGAGAGTATCGGGGTGCTGGCAAGGCAGAGCGAACAGGTCGCGCGCGCGATCAACGCCTTCAACTTTGCCAGGCAGCTGTATCGACAGGTGGAAGATGTTGGCGGTATCCAGCGCACAACGAGCCATCTGCAAGAGCTGATCCCCACAGAGTGAGGAAACGTCGTTGCTTCAGCCAGTCTCCGGCGTTCGGGCGATCATCTTCGATTTCGTGAACACGCTGGTTCCTTTGCGCGAGCCGGAGTTCTTCCGCATCCTTCAGGGAGTCTATGACTGCGTGCACCCGGCAATCCCCCATGTGCCGCTGGAGGCTTTCATCCAGCAATACGTGCGCATCCGCGATGAGCAGTACGCCCGCAATCTTCCGAACCTTCGCGAGAATGATTTCTACGAGCGCATGGCAACGCTCTGGCAGCACCTCACGGGGCACTCGCCCAACCCCAGCACCGTCTACAAGATGATGGGACAATACACTCTCGCCTTCGAGCGCGTTGTCGCTCCTGCCCCGTATCTGAAGATCCTGTTGAGGTCGCTATCCGAAAGCTATCGGCTGGCGGTGCTGTCCAACTATCCGTATGCTCCCTGCGTGCACCGCGTGCTGAACCGCAGTGGGCTGGCACGATATTTCTGCTGTATCGCGGTGTCGGCAGAGGCAGGCATTGTGAAACCACATCCTGACCTGTTTCGTCTTACCCTATACCGGTTAGGGCTATCTCCCCAGGACGCCCTATACATCGGCGACGACTGGTGTGCGGATGTGCTCGGAGCGGCGCGAGCCGGTATGCGCAGCATCTACACCCGAGAATGGCGCACAGAAAACGACCCGTGTGAGAACCACAGCGAGGCTTCGCCCATCGCGCAGGTTCATTCCCTGCGGGAACTGCCGTCGATTCTGCAAAACCTGTCGTAGCAGGACGACGTCGTTCCGAACACGAAAGCGAAAGAGGCAATTCACGATAGGAGTGAGATTCATGCAACACACCAGCGTCGTCATCAGGTCCGGCGACCACGGGCGCAACGGATGCCCTTTGTTCCTACCGGCAATGGGCGATAACGAGAGTGCATACTGGCTGATCACGGACACACTGCAACTGCCGGCTCAATATGCAGAAGGCGGTTTGTGGTGTCTCCTTCCAGACCTTTCGGCGCATCAGACGCTGCAGGCAACTCTTCAGCGCAGCCACGGCGAGCACCCGGTTCGCGTTAGTGTCGAGGAAAGCGAAGACAGGATTGCCATCTACACTGACGGCAGGCTGTTCACCGCCTATATCAAATCGGGAAACCCGGCACGTCCCTGCTTCTACCCATTGCGAGCACCGGGCGGTATGAGCGTCACCCGACACTTCCCCATGCGCCACGACGTGCCCGGCGAGACCACCGACCATCCGCACCATCGCTCCATGTGGGTGGCGTTCGGGGATGTGAACGGTGTGGACAACTGGAGCGAGGAACCCGGGCACGGATACACCCTTCACAGGCAGACCTTGGACACCTTCAGCGGCTTTGTCTGCGGTGGCTTCACGACGGTTAGCGACTGGACAGACGCTCGGGGAACAAGACTGCTGGAGCAGTTGCTGAGGGTGCGCGTCTTTCCCCTGCCGGATGAGGAACATCTCGTCGACGTGGAAGTAACCCTGACAGCTGCGGAGGGCGCCGTGCGCTTCGGCGACACCAAGGAGGGCGGTATTCTGTCTGTTAGGGTGGCGTCTTCGATAGACGTACCGCGCGGCGGTCTCATCGAAAACTCCGAGGGCGGCGTGAACGAGGCACAGACGTGGGGCAAGCGCGCCCACTGGTGCGACTACAGCGGACACGTGGAAGGCAACCACATCGGCATCGCCATCCTGCAGCATCCCGGTAGTTTCCGTCATCCGGCATGGTGGCACGTTCGGGACTATGGGCTGATGACGGTTAACCCATTCGGGCTGGCGGCATTCACCGGCGGCTTAGAGCACGGTGAACACATCCTGTCGCACGGCGAGAGCCTGCACTGGCGCTTCCGCGTATGCGTGCACCGGGGTGATGCCTTGACGGGTCGCATTGCTCAGCGGTGGCAGGACTTCGTCAATCCGCCCGTTGTGGAGACAGGCGGATAACCCCATTTTGGTAAACTGTGGTAAAATGAAGGTTGAAGATGCGCTGGTCAGGTGACGCGGAGGAAGGTGCAATGTTCGGTAGTCTCGGCTTTGGCGAAGTGATGATGATCCTGATCATCGGGCTGATTATCTTCGGACCGAAGAAGCTGCCCGAGATCGGACGGTCGCTGGGCAACGCCATCCGTGAGTTTCGGCGTGCGTCCAACGATATCGTCAACACCTTATCGCTGGATACAAACGATTACACCACACCAAGCCGAAGAAACTATTCCGACTACTCGAACTACAGCAACACCTACTCCGACACCAGCAGCTACCTCGACCAGACGATAGCGCAGACCGATGTGCCAGCGGACGATATTAACGTCGCACCGAGCCCGGAAGAGCCATTCGAGACGGTGGCAGACGAAGCCACTTCGGAGCCATCATCACAGAATGTGCGTAACCGGTCAAGAGCTCGGCGTGTTCTGGCGTCGGCTCGCACCGTCACAGCGCATCGGAATACCCGGAGGAGAGTGTAGATGTACACGGTACTCGTCATTCTGCAGGTGTTGCTCGCTGTGGCGCTGATCTTCATCGTGGCGATGCAGACCACACGCCATGAAGGTCTGTCGGGCACAGTGGGCGGACAGGTCAGCTCGCAATTTCGCGGCAAGCTGGGACGCGACGAGCAGCTGGCGATGGTCACCCGATACGTCGCCGTTGGCTTCTTCGTGGTCAGCTTGCTCGTTGCTATAGCCAGTCCGAAGTAATGAGCGGAGACAAGCGGTGTCTCACCGCAGGGAACACGCCGCTGCGCTGGGATGGTATGCCCTCGTAGCGGCGTGTGTCTTCTGGAAACTCGTCCTCGCACAGCAGGTGCTCTACTGGGGCGACATCCTTCTCTACTTCCTCCCGATGACCGCCTTCGCCCAGCGATGGCTCTCAGACGGTGTCCTGCCACTGTGGAACCCACACACGCTTTTCGGGCAGCCGTACCTGGGCAACCCGCAGCAATGGTTATTCTACCCATCCACCGTGTTGCTCCCGCTGCTGCACCCTGCCCGGTATCTCTCGTGGAGTATGGTTCTGCATCTGTGGCTGGCGGGATTCGGGATGTGGCTCTACTTGCGAAGCCTGCAAGTGGGGGCTGCGCCCGCACTGTTCGGGGGCACCGCGTGGATGCTGAGCGGCGCTTTTGTCCCGCGAGCGCAGTTTCCCGGCATGTTCCAGACGATTGCCCTGCTCGGGTGGCTGTTGTGGGCGACCGAGCGCGTGACACAGACCAGGCGTGCGGGCGCCGGTGTGCTGCTGGCGTTGACTCTCGCCATGGTATGGCTGGCAGGGCACGCGCAGATGGCATATATGACCACACTGCTGTCGGTGGTGTGGTTCCTGTGGAGATACATGCAGCACGGCGGAGACAGGCGCATACTCCTGACCGCAGCCACGGGATACGCGGGCGCGGTGCTGATAACGGCAGTGCACTGGCTTCCCATGCTTCAGCTGTTGAATGAGACCCCCAGGGCACAGCTGTCGGTATGGGCAGTGAACCGCTTTCCTCTGCACCCCGAGCAGTTACTTCTCCTTCTGGTGCCGGACCTTTACGGAACGCCGTGGCTGGGCAACTGGATGGGGCGAGGCAACTACTGGGAGGTAGCCTGTGCGGTGGGAATGGTTCCGCTGTTGGCGGCTATTGCCGCCTGGCGAGTGAGCCGGCAAGCCCGTTTCTGGCTGGTGACGGCAGCGTTGTGTCTGTGGCTCGCACTCGGTCCGAAGGGCGGGCTGTATTTCGTGGCATACTATGCCCTTCCCGGCATCAAGGTATTTCACGACCCAGCGCGGTGGCTGATCATCACCGATTTCGGGCTATGCGTTGCTGCCGCAATGGGCTGGCAGGCACTGCGATATTCTCACAGGTGGCTGTCCCTGCCTGCCGGTGTTCTGCTGCTGTGGGCGTTGTGGCTCTGGCAGGGCGAGAACATCACTCAGTGGACAGCCAACCTCGACCCGATCCGCATTCGCCGTCCCGAAACGCTGACGTCGCAGCTCGTGCTGTCCGCGCATGATACTGCCATGCTGGGCTTGGGACGTACTGTGTTGATGGCTCTGTTGGTGGTTGTAGCGCTGCGCACGCTGCCCGCAAGGCGTTCGTGGGTGGCAATGGCGCTTCTGCTCGTAGAGATGATGCCCTTTGCCACGCGGGCGAACCCGGCGTGCGACCTGCGTGCCTTTACGCAGATGCCCCTGTCCGCGCGTGTGGTCGCCGACAGCGGAGGCAGACTGTTCGTGCCCAACCAGCAACCCATGTGGCGGCGGTACGTGAACTACGTGGACTACGGTCCGAACAGCCCCGATCATCTTCGCCGGTGGCAGGAGATGCTGGGATCGAACATCGGGATGCTATGGGACATCAGAGAGGCGTCTGGCTACGAGCCGGTAACAGTGAAGCGCGGTGTGCGTCACTTAGCCGACCTGTCGCAGGCGTGGCACGAATCTCCGTTCAACCCAGCGTTGCTGGAGAGGCTGCACCGCGCGGGAGTCTCTGCTATCGCGTTTGGCGAAAGCGTAGATGATTGGCGGGTCGTCGCCCTCCCCCATCAGTCCGCTCGCGCATGGTTACTGCCCGCCGGTGAGGCGCTGAGCGTGCGCGACATCTCGCCGCAGGAGGTGCAAGTCCACTCCGCCAGACCCGGCGAAGTCGTGCTGCTGGATACCGCGTACCCAGGCTGGCGAGTGACGGTCAACGGCATCCGCGCCGTCAGCGCTGT
>OGCI01002750.1_pt1 | contig 10868 bp, 8 predicted proteins | sample 1570021 | NCBI WGS metagenome assembly OGCI01 (sample SAMN06264664, study PRJEB24512) | hot springs metagenome | isolation source: Hot spring water | place: South Africa: Tshipise | collected 2015-06-21
CCCCACCCATCCACGAAGCGGGCAGGCTCAGTCCCTCTCGGCGCAGAAAAAGTGCCAAACCCAGCCCCGCCCAAAACAGGTGGAACCATGCCAGCCAGCCCACCGCCAACCAAGTGGGCAACGGCAAAGCCAGCAGGTGGAGCGGGTACAACGGGGCGGACTGGCTATTTGCAAGCAGGGGCGTCCCACACAGGCTATAGGGGGTCCAAAACGGGATTTCGCCCCCAAGCCAGAGCGAGCGCACCAAGTCGCGCCACACATAGAACTGGGCAGTGCCATCCCACAAAAGCACATCCCAGTCGGGGCGTCCTTCTGGGCGCAGAGCCTGCCACGGCTCAAAATGGTAAATCAGCTCCAACGGGGCGAACACCTTGCCCCCCAGCGTGCCCTGCCAGGTGAAAAGGAGTGCCAGCAGTGCGAACAGCCCTATGGTGATGAGGATTGCACGGCTCGGCTCGGAACGGTTCACAAGCAGGGAGTTAGCCCAACGCCCGACGATTCCTGCCCTCAGCGCGCGCCGACCAGCTCGCCCTGCGCCACAGCGAGCAGCTCTTCCAAAGTGGTCTCGGCGACGGCGACCGAGCGGTCAGCCACACCATAGTAGACCATCCAGCGCCCATCGTTCAGTGGAACCAGCCCCGTGGGGAAGACAACGCGCTCAAAGAAACCGCTCATCTCATAGTCTTCGGTGGGGGCAATCAGCGCCTCGTGCGAGCGATGAAGCACACGGTGCGGTTCCTCCAAATCCAGCACAGCGACCCCCGCACAATACCCGTCCTTTGCGTTCACGCCATGATACACAATCACCCAGCCTTCAGGGGTCTCCACAGGGGGCGCGCCCGCCCCGATTCGGCGCGAATCCCAGCTGTGGGGGCGAGGCGACATCAGGTGCCGATGGTCGCCCCAGTGCTGGAGGTCGGGCGAGTAGGCGACCCACATATTCGGACCGTCAAAAGCAGATGCCGTTCGGTGCATCGCCACATAACGCCCCTTCACAGAGCGGGGAAACAGCACCACATTCTTGTTCTCGTGATGGAGAATCAGCCCCTTGCGTTCAAAATGTTTGAAATCTTCGGTGACCGCTAACCCTACACAAATTCCGTACCGCGAGACTGCCGTATAGCTGATGTAGTACCTGCCCTCTAGCGGGGTGATACGGCAATCTTCAATCCCGTACTCTTCATAGATGGTTTCGGGGAAGAGGGTCGGCTCTTCATCCACTGTGAAGTGGACGCCGTCCTTACTGCGCGCAAGCCGGAGGTGCGAGATGGAGCTGAGGTAGGTTCTGCCCTCATAGGTCACGGCGCGCGGGTCGCTCAGGTCGGTCATCGGGGAGTAGCGAGGGAAAGTCAGAATCTCCAAGCGTTGCGAGGACTTGTGATGGTTAGAGTTGAGCACAGGCACTCCCACAATATCGGGGTCATCCAATAAGGGACGCTCTGCCACCCGCAACAGCAAGTACACCTCGTCCCCAAAACGCACCGCTCCTGGATTGAAAGCGCCAATCACCTCTAAGTTCGGCTCTGAGGGAGGCACCATCTCAGGTACGATGATAGGATTCTCCGCCAAACGCTTCGCCAATCGCAACCTCCTTGTCAAAGTTCCTAATTTCTCGTCCGTCCCGACGATAAAGTCAGGAGCTTCACGACGAGTCTTTCCATACTTTCGGTGGGATTTACACCAGGCGCCAAACCCTTGAGGGCAAGGTCGGTCTCTTGGATCGCTTCCAAAGCCCGACAGAGCGAGTCGAAGCGCAGGTTCCGCGCCTGTTGAATGACCTTGCCCCGCAGATAGGGCTGACGCTCCAAAAACTGGAGGACATTCGGCTCTTTGGGCAGCTTCTGGGCGATTTCAGGTGGCACGGCTTTTAGATGATCCAAGCGCACCTGATGTTCCAGCAACAGGTAGACCCCCCAGAGCAGTCGGTACTGGCGCGCCAGCAAGCCGAGCGTTTTGAGAGCGACCTCTTGGGGATTGCTCCCCGCCTGAAACAGCAGTCGAAACTGGCTCATCGCTTGAGGAGCGTCTCCCGCTAAGATGGCGTCAATCATGTTGAACACGCGCGCCTCTTGGGTGGGGCTGACCACCGCCTCAATGTCCGCGCGCCGAATCTCAATCCGGGGATGCACATAGAAGATGAGCTTCTGCAGTTCGTTGAGGGCGCGCTCGGCGTGTCCATCCACGAGCTGTTGAAGGTAATCGGCGTCCTCAGGGCGGAGGTGTTTGCCTTGCGCACTTGCTTCCTCCATCAGACGGTCAGAGACCGCCTTGCCCTTCAAGGCTTTGTGCTCCACAACTTGACCGTGGCTCTTGACTGCGCTGACCAGCTGGCTCCACGCGGAGCGTGCCTCGCTCTTTTCATCGTCTTGCGCTGCTGGGAGTAGAACCAAGCAGGCGAAAGGAGGCACTTGGGATACCAGATTCGCCAACGCTTGAAGTTCTGTCGGGGAATAGCGATTGACCCAGTGAACGATTACCAGCCGATAGTCCCCTTCCATCGGGATGGTCTGAACGAGGTTGGCGAGGGTTGCCACGGGCGTCTCGCGTGCGTCAACTACTGCCTCATCCATACTCTGCGGGGTGACCTGCAAGCGCGCCCGAAGTTGTTCTAAAAACTCCCGACGCAGTACCGGCTCGTTGCCCTCCAACAGATAGACAGTTGCAGGGGCGCGCCCTTCACTCTCCTTCTTCGTTCTACGCAATGTCGCCATTCAGCTTCCGCCAGTAAAGTTGAACCGTTTTAACCGTTCGCTGGGAGAGCGGTATCTCCTGCTTGAGGGCGCGCTCCAGTTCGCGCACCTGCTTGTGGACAGTCGGTTCCAGTTGGTTTGCCTGTTCCACGCTACCGAACAGGTAAGAGGGAAGCACTGCCTCTAAGTTCTTCAAGGCGTTTTCCAGAACGGAGCCTTTGAGCCTTGACTGGGCACGCTGGAGGAAGGAAGCAGGGGTCTCGTAGGGTGCGGGCGCGGAGACGCCAGCCAACTGAAGGCTGAAGACCAGTCGGTGGTAGGTCTCGGCGTGCTTTTTCTTGGCAAGCTGAGGCGAGGTGCGCACACGCCACGAGGAGCCGATCAGGTAAAGCAGATAAGCTATGCCCAGCGCAATTGCGCCATCAATCAGCCAGCGTCGCCAGTTCTGGTGTCGGCGTGCCTCATCCACACCGCCTGCGAGCGCTCCTTCACCCCCATCGATGACGGGTGCGCCTTCGGTCGCATCAAATGCCACCCAGCCAATGCCGTCAAAATAGACTTCGGTCCAGAGGTGGCGGTCTGCCTCACGAACGATATACACGCCCGTCTCAGGGTCTGGCTCGCGCAGGAGATAGCCGCTGACGACCCGCGCAGGTAGCCCCGCGTACTGACACATCACCGCCAACGCCGTCGCGAACTCCACGCAATAGCCCTCTTTCGCCTCAAACAGGAAGTACTCCACAGGGTCTTCATCAGAGGGGTATGCGCTGACCTGTAGGTTGTAAGCCGTGTTGGTTTCTATGTACCGCTTGAGACGAAAGACCTTGTCGTAGTCGGTCGGTGCGCCCCGAACCAGGTCTTGAACCAGTTGCCGTACCCGCTCGGTAGAGGCAGGCGTGGGGAACGAGTTGAAGCGTGGCAGGGTCGCCGTACGCTGTCGCAAAAGGTCGGGGTTGTCGGGCGGGATGTAGGCGGTGACCTCATAAGAAGCCCCTGCACCCAGCGGGGTCGGCGTGGTCAAGGTACGGTGTGGGATGGTCAAAAGGATTTGGCGCACAGGCGCTGACACACTGAGTGGCACGCCAGGCGTATACAGCGCACGATGCCAGCCGAGTTGGAGGCGAATGCGGAGGGTCGTCTGGTACTCTTCGGGCACACTGCTAAAGCGGTTGTTGAAGACGAAAATCCCCTCGGCGTTCGGATAAACATCTTCCACAAACAGGCGCAGGCGGTTCCAGCCCTTGCCGTTGTACACCTCGTACACATCCTGGCGCAAGTAGCGGGGCACTGCCTGACCGGTAGCAGTTACGCGCATCACTTCAATCTGGCTGAGCGCAGTGGGACCGGCTCCCACCTGAATTTCGGTTCCCGTATTGCTGGCGGGAGAGTTCGCCAAGTGGCGTAAGGGAAGTCCCACGACCATCCCCGAAATCAGCTGCCCCAGCGTAATTGCGAGCAAACCTGCCACCGCAAAACCGAATAGGCTTGCCACCCCCCCGGCACCCATCGCTATCCTGAGGGCAGAGCGTAGTTCCATCGGGCGCACGGGCGGGGCAGGCGAACTCGTAGAGGTAGGCGTGGACTCCACCAAATGAGCCACCGCCAGCGTGAACAGCATCGACAGCACAAACAGCACAAAGAGCCAGATTAACTCCGTTGCCAGCACATAGGTCGCCACCAGCCCGAAAACCGCTAAGCCTGGCACACATTGAAACGCCACCGAGCCAATCGTCACCAGCACCCAACTGCGCAAGGTCAGATACCATAGAAACGAACGACTGAGATAAATCTCAAGAGCGCCGTCGGTATTCAAACCAACCATCTCGTTCAAGTAAGTTTGGGCAGTCAGAGTTAGCAGGGCAATCATGCCATCCAAAAAACCGAAGGCTATGCGCGCTCCTTCCCCCAACGGACGGCGGCTGACCAGTGCGCTGAAAGCCAGCCCTGCAGTCATGACCAGTAGGAACGGAGCAACCGATAAACTTTCGGTCTGTGCCACCCGCACCGCCAGAAGACACGCTAAGGTCACCACCCAGACCGAAGCGTACATCGCCAGAGGTGGAGGCGATGAGAGAGCCAGCGACACCCTTGAATTGACCATCGGTATTAATACGATTCTACCTGCTGGGCGTTCGCTGTCAGAACCTCCTGAGCGTCAGGGCGTCCAAGAAGTGGGGTATAATCCGAATATCCCTCAAGGAGGTCAAAGATGATGCGAAACTTTTGGATTGTGGGCAGTTTGGTCGTGTTGACTGTGGCAACCGCTCTAACAACCTATGCTCAGCAACAGGGAACAGAAGCAGGTACGGACCGTGTGCGAACCCAGCAACAACAGCCTGTTCGTGGTGATGTGCTGGCGCCAGCGAACCTGAATCGAGAGCTTAACCTGAACGAAGAACAGCGCGCCCGCGTAGAAGGACTATGGAAGCAGTACAACGACCGCAACGAAGCGATACGACGCGATACCTCGCTCACTCAGGAACAGCGCATCCAGCGCCTGCGCCAGAACCGTGAGGAGTATGTGCGCCTCGTGCGCTCGGTGCTCAAACCCGAACAACTCAAGAAGTTTGAGCAGTTGCTGGAAGAGCAGTCGCCCGCCCTCAGCTCGCTTCAGGGGCTACGCTTCTCGCCCGAGCAGATGGAAAAAGTGCGGGAGATTAGCCAACGCTATGCCAAACTGCGTCAGCAGATTAGCTCCGATTCCTCGCTGGACCCTGCGACCCGCTCGCGACGCCTGCAAGAGCTGAATAAGCAAATGATGGACGAAATCCGAGGCATCCTCACCCCCCAACAGCGCGAGCAGTGGGACAAGGCGATGAAGAAAGACCAGCAGAAGGAGCAGGAAAAAGAGAAGGACGACAAAGACAAAAAGTCGGACAACTAAGCCTTCCGATGGGTATCCTCCTATCAGGAGGGAAACGGTTTGAAGCATGTATCGTTTTGTTGGTGAGTGGGGGCAGACTTCTGTGTCTGCCCTCTCCTCTAGTTTATTCTAAAACACCCTCATGGCGAGGTGAATACGGTTAGTGAGACAGGAAGGTAGAAACAACCGCCCAGCGCAGGTGTTGCCCCACGACACCGACGCCGAGATGAGCACGCTGGGCGCAATGATGCTTGACCAGAACGCTATAGAACGCGTCGCCGCTATCTTGCGACCCGACGATTTCTATCATCCCGCGCACCAAATCCTCTGCGAGACCATCTACTCTATCCACGAACGCAACGGCGCCGTAGACATCCTTACCGTGCGGGCGGAGTTGGAGCGTGCGAACCGTTTGGAGGCGGTCGGCGGGATGGCAGGGCTGACCGAAATTCTGGAAAGTGTGCCCACCGCCGCCAACGCCGAATACTACGCACGAATCGTTGAAGAGAAGTCCACCCTGCGCAAGCTCATTCGCGCCGCATATGAAATCATCCGCATCGCCGACGAACCCGACCTGGACACCACCGAAAAAATTGATCAAGCGGAACGGTGTATCTATGAGGTCTCCGACCGACGCTTGGGACGCCAGTTCATCCCCATCAACGAGCTGGTGTTGGAGACGATTGAGCATTTTGAGCAGGTTCAGACCTCAGGGCGCGGGATTATCGGCACGCCGACCCACTTTACCCCGTTAGACCGTATCACTTCGGGTCTGCAACCTTCCGAGTTGATTATCCTCGCGGCGCGCCCCAGTGTGGGCAAGACCTCGTTCGCTCTGAACATCGCCGAGAACATCGCTCTCAAGGAGAACCGCCCCGTGGCGATTTTCAGCTTGGAGATGTCGGGACAGCAGTTGGTTCAGCGGATGCTCTGCTCGCAGGCGAGCGTCAGCGCGGAGCGGGTGCGACACGGACGCCTGACCCCCGACGACTGGGACCGCCTGCAACACGCTTCCGAACGACTGTTCCGCGCCCCAATCTACATCGACGACACCAGCAGTCTTTCCACGCTGGAGATGCGTGCCAAGTGCCGACGGCTCAAAACGCAACTGGGTGACCTTGCGCTGGTGGTGTTGGACTACCTCCAGTTGATGCGCTCGTCCAATCGTCGGGTGGAGAACCGCAACCAAGAGATTGGCGAGATTGCACGCTCGCTCAAACAAATCGCCCGCGAATTTGAAGTGCCCGTGATTGCGCTCTCTCAGCTCTCTCGCTCCATTGAGCGACGGGAGAACAAACGCCCGATGCTCTCTGACCTGCGTGATAGCGGGTCTATTGAAGCCGAAGCCGATGTGGTGATGTTCATCCACCGTGAGGAGTATCTCTCAGAGCGCGATGGAAGCCAACGCCAGTCGGAGAACCGAGGTCCTCAAGAGGCAGAGATTATCATCGCCAAGCAACGCAACGGTCCGACGGGTTCAGTCAAGTTAGCCTTCCAGCCGGAGTTCTCGCGCTTCCTCACGATTGACCCGAGCTACTCGTCCGCCTACTGAGCAGGGGTGGCAGGAAGCGCCCTGTGGTCTTCTGGTACTCGGCGTAGTCGGGATAGCGTCGCAGGAGCCTGCGTTCCTCCTCGCGCGCTTTGAGGTTGAAAAAGAGCGTCAGGATTCCAGCGCCCAACAGCCCCAGCGGCTTTTGAAGCACCATCGCCAGCCCCCAGACGAGCAACATCAGCCCCAAGTAGATAGGATGGCGGACGGAGGCGTAGACGCCGGTTCGGACTAAACCCAACTCTGGATTGGGTTCAGGCAGGGGGGTCAATTTGCGTCCATGCGCAAGCAGGGCGGGCATAAGCAAGACAGCCCCCACAACGACACCAGGCACACCGAACCACCGCACAAACCCCCAGTCCGAAGAGGGGCTAAAGCCCAAAGCGTATCCCAAGAACAGGAAGATACCCAGCTGGACGATTACCCACTGCCAGCCCATGATGATAGCATACCCAACCCCTGTGCCCTCTGTGGCTTTGGTATCTTTGCCCAAGGTATGCTTCACGGGCAGGATGCCCGTGCTACTCGTGGCTTGGGCATCTTGCCCAAGTCGCTTCAGGGCAGGCGAGGGAGTCTTCCTCTCCTGATAAGGGGATATTCCCTTACACTGCCCTCCTTAGAATGCTTTTCTGTTAGCCCCCTCACCCTCCCTGTCATTCTGAGCGCATCGAAGAATCTCAGACCCTTCGCTGACGCTCAGGGTGACAGGGTGGGGGATTGTCATTCTGAGCGCCCCCTTTTGTCATTCTGAGCGCAGCGAAGAATCTCAAAGCAACCCGAAGTAGAGACCCTTCGCTCAGGGTGACAGGATGGAATTTATCAGGTTGAACCGAAGCTCGCTGTCGGGTGCTACGGACTGATGCCCAAGCCACGATTCTTCACACACCCTTGGCAGGAGTTGATAGCCCCTTCAGGAACTCTCGTGATGGAGGCTGATAGGGTAGCACCAAAGTAGGGCGTGAAAGCGACTGAGTGCTGGTGTTGTCTTTTCAGCGAGGTAGAGGAGAGTTGACGATGATACGATTCGCCGTTGCTGGGTTGACCCACGGACATGTGTGGGGGCTATTGGATACTTGGGCGAAACAGCCCGAAGTGGAGTTCACTGCCGTTGCGGATAGCACGCCCCTGTTAGAGCAAGCTCGCAAACGCTTTCAGCAAGCCTACACCGATTGGGAGACGATGTTGAACGAGGTGCGCCCCGAGGTGGTGTTGGTATGCGCGGACAATCGCACCAGCGCCCAAATCGCCATTCGGGCGTTGGAACTGGGTTCGCATGTGATGGTGGAAAAGCCGATGTCCGCCGACCTTGCCGATGCTGACCGAATGCTTGCCACCGCACGCGCGACGGGCAAACGCCTGATGGTCAACTGGCCCACGCGCTGGAACCCCGCCATCCAAGACCTGCTGACTCGTGCCCAAGCGGGCGAGTTCGGGCAAGTGTTTGAGTTCCGATTCCGGGCTGGGCACGCTGGACCGCGTGAAATCGGATGCGACCCCTACTTCGTGGAGTGGCTCTACGATGAGCATCGCAACGGCGCAGGGGCACTCGCCGACTTCGCCAGCTACGGCGCGGTGATGAGCGTCGCCCTGTTGGGCAACCCCGAAAAAGTGCTGGCAACTCGTGGGAACCTGACCAAGGACTATCCGATTGCCGATGATAATGCGGTCGTGGTTCTGCGCTATCCGAAGGCGGTAGCGGTGTTAGAAGCCACTTGGTCGCAAATCGGCACCGACGGCGCGCCGAACCCGATTGTGTATGGTACGGAGGCGACCGCTGGGGTGTTGGATGGCAAACTGCGTGTCCACCGCAAGGGAAGCCAGCCTGAGTTTGTTGAGCCGACCCCTCTGCCTCCAGGCGCCAGTAATCCCGCCGAATATTTCCTCGCCTGTATCCGCGAAGGGCGCGACCCAGAGGGCATACTGAACCCCCAAATCGCTCGCGACGCCCAGGCAATCATAGAGCAAGCAAAATAGGCAGGAATCGCAGGCGACTCTGAGTATCCTTATGGCGTGAGCCAAGCGCGTGAGTACGCCCGAATTGGCGACTGGCGCACCCAAGAGACGGAGGCGGAATTAGTTCAATCGCGCTTCCGTATAATGACACGCCCGATGACCCCCTTTGAAATGATGGACGATGCCGTCGCCATCTACCGCGAACGGTTCGCCCCACTGGTGCGCATCTCGCTCTGGCTTTACATCATCCCTACCCTCATCAGCCTGCTGACCTTAGTGCCGATCGCCTTCCTTGAGTGGCAGTCGGGCGGAATTTTTCAAGCCGACCCCGACACAGCAGGGGGGACATTCTTTGCTGTGATATTTCTGGAATACGGGAGCTTGTGCATTCTGTACCCCTTCCTTATCGCAGCGCCGATGCTTCAGTCCGCAGCGACCACCGTCGCCTTGCCTTACATTTTGGAGGGCAAACCCATCACTTTGGGCTTCGTTTGGAGCCTGATCAAACCCCGCTTCTGGCATCTTGTGGCGAACCAGTTGCTTGCGGTTATGGCGCTCTCGGCGGTCTATCTGGTAGTGACCCTTGCCTTCGTGGTGTTTTACCTCGTGTTGACAGTTGGAGTGGTGCAGTTGGCACTTCCTCCCACGCTCTCGCTGATTATTGTGCTGTTTCTTGGAATTGCGTTTGCCGTGGTGGGGTTGGTCGCCTTGGCTTTTGGGTCGGTCTGGTTCATCCTTCTGCCTCAGGTTTTGATGCTGGAACCAGATACGGACGCCATCAGTGCTTTCAGCCGCGCCTATCATTTGGTGCGCGCTAACCTCAAGCACGCCGTCGTGAGTTGCTTGGTGTTCTGGGGGCTACAAACCGTTGTCTATTTCGCTATCTACTCCGCCGTGCTTCTCGTGGTGGGAGTGCTGGCGCTGGCGCTCTCTTTCGTTTATGATATTCAACGGCTGTTTGAGCAGTGGTACTTCACAGGCACTCAACTGTTTGAAGTGCTGACCTATCTCGGTTTCTTGCTGGTGATGCCTGCGATGTACCTGACGAGCGTTTTGCTTTATTACGACCTGCGCTATCGGCGTGAGGGGCTGGATATTCAGCAGTTGTTAGGGCGCGAGGTGGAGGTGTGAGCCGTTTGCGCAGATGGGGGATTATCGTTCTGGCGCTGCTGGTAGCGTTCGGTTTCGCAAACGGCGCACTAACCGCTCTGGAGCAGGCGACCCTGTTGGCACGCGAAGCTAAAGATGCCCCACCTGCTCGCCGTGAACAACTTCTGGAACGGGCGAAAAATGCGCTCAACCCGCTCCGTGATGAGGCACGGGCACCTTTGGAGACGCTTCTGGATGACGCAAAGCGGAGCGACGAAGCCCTTGACCGTGCTCTCAGCACTTTGGGCGCTTACCGAGCTGTACTACAATCTTCGCCGTCCTCGCTCTCGCGCGAGCAGGTGCGCCAGCAGGTGGAGGCGTTGTACGCGGAACCTGATATGCAGATGCCAGGCGAACCGTGGCACGCACGGCTGGCTCGGGTTATGAATAACTTGATAGAGCAGTTGCTTCAACTCATCCAACGCCTGTTTGCAGGGCTGGGTGTGGGCGGTGGCGGGGCAGGCACATTTGCCCAGTGGCTCGTCATCGTGCTACTGATTGCGCTGTTCGGGCTGTTGCTATCCTACCTCGTGAACTACGCTCAACGCCTGCCCCGACGCGCGACACGCCCCACGATCGATATTCACGAGGTGCAGGATGCGCGCCTGTTAGCCTCCGACGAGTGGCGCCAGCTCGCCCAGCAGTTAGCGCAGGGGGGCGACCT
>OGCI01002752.1_pt1 | contig 10860 bp, 8 predicted proteins | sample 1570021 | NCBI WGS metagenome assembly OGCI01 (sample SAMN06264664, study PRJEB24512) | hot springs metagenome | isolation source: Hot spring water | place: South Africa: Tshipise | collected 2015-06-21
TGAGCCGGGTGCGCGTGAATCTGTCCACATCACCCTCGCCCAACACCCGTCTCGTAGCTCGCCTGCAACACTCTTACGGGCGTAACCGCATCAAGGGAAGCGCCGACACGCAGGAGAAGAGCGGCTTCCAGCAGCTCTACTTCGACAGCCGATGGGGCAACCTCTCAGTGCGTCTGGGCAGACAGGAGCTGGGTTACGGCGATTACCGACTTCTCATTCTCTCGCACTGGGACAACGTCGGATTCACGTGGGATGCCGTGCGACTGGGCGTGAACGGGAACCAGTGGCAGGCAGACATCCTGTATGGCAGACCGGGCATGTTCCCGACAAACACTACCCATCCGGTTCTGTACGGCGTGTATGCCACCTATAAGCCATCGAAACAGTGGCAGTCCGACGTCTATCTGTTGCGCAAAGAGGTGATTGCATCTGGAACAGCGCAACGTATCTGGGCTGTGGGAGCTCGCCCAGTTGTGCAGCTGGACAAGCGCACGAAGTTCGCTGCGGAGGCAGTGATGCAGAGAGGCGAGGTCGGCAGCAAAGACCTGAACGCCAATGCGTACTGGGCGCGCGTCGAATACTCCCTGCCCGGTGTCAAAAACACGAGACTGATCCTCCAGCGCGACTTCGCCAGTGGAGGCGATCCCAACTCATCGACTGCACACACATTCGACCAGTTCTTCGGCACCACTTTTGCCATCTGCAGCCGAATGGGCATGCAGGGCTGGAGGAACATGAGTGCATGGCGCATCGGTGTCAGCGGCGCCCCTTCGGCACGCTTGCACTACACCGCTGACCTGCACTTCAACCGCCTCGCAGATTCACGGGATTACTGGTACGGCGGAAGTGGTGCTCCCGTGAAGGGTGCAAGCGGCGCCGCCTTGCGTGACCCGACGGGAGCCGCCGGTACGGAAGTGGGCACCGAGTTCAACTTCACGGTGAACTACTCGCTGTCCACCGACCTGCAGATCTCCGCAGGCTACGGACGCTTCATGCCAGGCAGGTTCGTGCGAGAGACAAACAGCGGCTTTGCTGACCATACCGACTGGTTCTATCTGCAGACAACACGACGATTTTGAGAGCAACCTGAGGAGGTAACCGTTCAATGAGGATGCCAGAATTTCGTAGCATCAGCACGAAGTTCGCTGTGATGGGAGTGGGCGGTATTGTGAGCCTCACCATCGCACTAATTGTGGTGGCTGCGTGGCAGAGCGGCGCATTCAACGCCAAAGCGCAGGTAGAGGTGGAGAAGCTGGTAGACGCCGACCTGTCGCATGTGACGGAAACCACCTACCAAATGGTGGCGTCGCAGGATGCCCTGCTCCGACAGGTGGTGGAGCACAACCTTAACGTCGCCAGGCACCTGTCGCGCAGCGCAGGAGGTTTCAGCTTCGCGCAAGAGCCGGTGACATGGACCGCGGTCAATCAGTTCAGCAAACAGTCGCAGACCGTAACCCTGCCGAAAATGCTGGTTGGCGGCACATGGCTCGGGCAATCCCGGGACCCGAACGCTACAGTGCCCATCGTGGACAAAGTGCGTTCTCTGGTGGGAGGTACCTGCACCATCTTCCAGCGCATGAACGCTCAGGGTGACATGTTGCGCGTTGCCACCAATGTCATCGGCAAAGACGGCAAGCGCGCCATCGGTACCTTCATTCCCGTTACCAACCCGGACGGCACACCCAACCCTGTTGTGTCTACCGTTCTACGAGGAGAGACCTACCATGGTGTGGCTTATGTGGTGGACTCGTGGTACGTGGCAGCCTATGAGCCGATCCGCGACGCCTCGGGACGCATCACCGGGATGCTGTATACGGGCGTGAAGACCGAGAGCGTGGACGCCGTGCGCAAGGCAATCATGGGCGTGCGGGTTGGGAAAGACGGCTACATCTTCGTCATCGGAGGGAAAGGTGACCAGCGCGGGCACTACATTATCTCTTTGCACGGCAAACGAGACGGCGAGAATATCTGGGAGGCGAAGGACTCGGATGGGCGTCCGTTCATTCAGGAGATGGTGAAGCGCGCGCTGGAGCTGAAGCCCGGCGAGACCTTCAAAATACGCTATCCGTGGAAGAATCAGGGCGAGAAAGAACCTCGCATGAAGGTTGCCATCGTCAGCTACTACGCTCCGTGGGATTGGGTGATCGGCGTTTCGGCGTACGAGGACGACTTCGGTACCGCATTCGCCCGACTGCAGGCAGGCAGGCGCCAGATGCTCTGGACTTTCGTCGTGGTGGGACTGATTGTCTCCGTGCTGGCATCGGCACTGCTGTTACGATTCGGGCGTTCGGTGGCGAAGCCTCTTCGGCAGATGGCACAGACCGCCACCGCCATCGCGGAAGGCAGGCTTACTCAGCAGGTTACCCACCACAGCGCAGACGAGACCGGCACGCTGGCGGAGGCGTTCCGCAAGATGCTGGCATACATGCAGGAGATGGCACAAGTGGCGCGTCGCATCGCGGACGGCGACCTGACAATGAAAATCGCGCCGCGCTCGGACCAGGACGAGCTGGGACACGCTTTCAGCACGATGGTCACCAGCCTGCGCCAGACGACACGACAGCTGGCAGAAGCCTCCGCGATGCTGGCATCCACCAGCCAGCAGATGGCAGCGGCAACCGAACAGAGCAGTCGTGGAACACAAGACGTGGCGAAGGGCAGCGAACAGCTTGCCCGCACTGCGTCGGAAGCGGCGCAGGCAGTGGACGAGCTTGAGGCCGCAATCCAGCAGGTGAAAGCTGGTAGCGGGTCGCAGAAACAGTCAGCTGCGGAAGCGGAACTCGGTATGCAGCAGGCGGCGCAGGCGGTGGAAGAGGTCGCCCGAAGCGCCCAGCAGATGTCGGCATCGGCACAGCAAGCTGCTGCCGTCGCGCAGACCGGTGGGCAGGCGGTTCAGGAGACCATCCAGACCATGAGCCGCGTTCAGGAACAGGCGCTGGTATCGGCACAGCGCGTAAAGGAGCTTGACCGGCTCGGTCAGCAGATCGGGGCGATTGTAGAGACCATCGAGCAGATTGCCGAGCAGACCAACCTGCTAGCGCTAAACGCCGCTATCGAGGCAGCGCGTGCCGGAGAGCACGGCAGGGGCTTTGCTGTTGTTGCCGACGAGGTGCGCAAGCTGGCGGAACAGGCTGCAGCCTCCACTAAAGAGATCGGCGAGCTGATTGCCAGCGTGCGCCACGGTGTGGAGCAGGCGGTAGAAGCCATGCAAAAGACCAGCGAGGAGGTGGAACAGGGCTTCTCGCGCAGCACTGAAGCCAACGAGGCGCTGGCACAGATCGTGCAGGCGGCGCAAACGGTGGCGCATCAGGTGCAGGGAGTAACCGCCATTGCTCAGCAAATGTCCGCCAGCGTTCAGCAGGTGCTCGCGTCCGTGTCATCGGTGCGCGCTGCAGCCGAGCAGAACGTGGATGCCGTGCAGTCGATGGGCACCCGTGCCCAGCAGGTGGCGGAGACTATCTCCACTGTGGCTTCGGTCAGCGAGGAGGCTTCAGCCAGCGCTCAGGAGATCAGTGCCTCCTCCCAGCAGGTCAGCGCCGCATCCCAGGAACTGAGCGCCATGGCGCTCCAGCTCCAGCAGCTGGTGCAGAGATTCAAGGTGGAAGAGGATACCACCAGCACGTCTTTGCGACGAGCAGCGTGAGGCGAGACAGGTAGCACCTTCAATCTGGGGGATGCCCCTTGGGGTATCCCCCTTTTTCCATTTCGACGTCGCGCTGTGCTATAATTGGGGCGAGGTGAACGCGCATGGCACAGCATCTGCTGGAGCAAACACGTCCCCTGCCCAGAGGCAAAATGACCTACGAGCAGTTTCTGCAATGGCTCGATGAGGACACCTGGGCTGAGTGGGTTGATGGAGAGGTCGAACTGATGAGCCCGGTGTCACTGGAACACGGCAGGCTGCACACCTTCCTGCTGAGCCTCCTGCACTTCTACGTTTCCCTCAAGCGTTCAGGAGAAGTTTACAGCGAGCCTTTTCAGATGAAGACCGGAGCTGATCTCCCCGGTCGCTCGCCGGACGTTCTCTTCGTGAGCAAGCAGAACCGACATCGCCTGACGCCAACCTATCTGAACGGTCCCGCCGACCTCGTAGTGGAAATCGTCAGCGCGGAGAGCGAGGAGCGCGACCGCCAGCAAAAGTATTCCGAGTATGAGCGCGGCGGTGTGCGAGAGTACTGGTTGGTGGACCCCCACAAGCGAGTGGCAGAGTTCTATTTTAGGGGCGAGGATGGGAAGTTTGCTCTTCAGATGCGTGGCGAGCGCGGAGAATACCGCAGTGCAGTGGTGGAAGGCTTGCAGTTGCAGGTGGAATGGTTCTGGGACCAGCCGCCGCTCGCCGACATTGTGCGCGAATGGTCGGAAGCGTAAAGGAACACCGGGATGTCAGAGCACGACATCAGCAGGGCATTTGAAATCATCGCCGAACGCAAAATCGCCGAGGCGATGGAGGAGGGCAAGTTCGACGATCTGCCTGGAAAGGGTCAGCCGCTGGAGATAGACCCTCAGTGGCTGGTGCCTCCTCATCTGCGCGTGGCAGCCACCATCCTGCACAATGCCGACATCCTTCCCGATTGGGCGCAGACCGACCGTGAGATCATGCTGGCGCGTGAAGCCATCAACGTCCTGCGCCGGCGGGTCACGATGGAGTATCCCCTTCGCCGTGACAAGCCGGTGTTTGCCGACTGGTACGCCAACATCTTGCGCAGTCTGGTGCGCCTGATGCGCCGCGTAAACGACCTCATCCTTCAGTACAACATCAGTTCCCCGGTGAGCGCGAACGTTCATGCGCCTTTCGCAGTGGAGCAGGAAGTGCAGATATTCCTCGCCGAATTCCCCCCACCCGGGTCACTGGATATCCGAAGCGTGTTGACGGAGTCGAGCGGGACAGGAGCGGTGCGCGTCGAGGCGCAGGCGCGGTATGCATCGCTGAGGGCTGCGGACAGGGAGGCTTCCGGTGATTCCAGCAAACCGTGAGCTGGCAGAGGTGTTTCGCTTTCTGGCGAACGCGCTGGAGTGGCAGGGCGAGAACGCCTTCAAAGTGCGTGCGTACCGGCTCGCCGCAAACACGCTCGAAGCGCTGGAGGAACCGGTCGAAGAGCTGGTCGCCCGAAGCACCTTGCGTGAGCTGCCGCATATCGGCGAGGCAGTGGACAAGAAGGTGCGCCAGTACCTGCAGGAGCGCACTTTCCCCGCGCTCGAGCGTGTGAAGGAGCAGGTACCGCAAGGCGTGCAGGCGTTGCTGGGGCTTCCACGCATGACCGGTCGGGCGGTGCGCGCTTTGCAGGAGCAGCTGGGTGTTGCGGATGTGGAGACGTTTCAGCAGGCTGTTCAGGACGGAAGGATCGAACGCGAGAAATGGACACCCGCGGTGCGCGAGGCGTTGCTGAGTGCCTCCCAGCACGTTAGCTCTCAGGGCTGATCCTTTTCATAATCTCCTGCGCAACCTGCAGAAACTGCTCTTTCAGCTCAAGTGGTTCGAAGTCTTTCAGCATCTGAACGGGCCAGCGCGCCTTCTCATCGGGGAACGTCGCCACCCTCACCAGCGCGTTTGCAGTCCAGTAGAGATCAAAGCCGGCATCCTTCTGTGCAGCCAGTTCTGCCAGTGTCCAAAAATCGACTTCCTGCAGAATAAAATACATGTCCACGGCATCGCGAGGCTCTGCTCTGCCGAAAAAAGCCAGCAGCTTGTCCACTACGATGTCCGTGTAATCGTTGACAGGGCACAGCGGCGTCGGTACTGGCTGCGCAAACCGAAACGGAGTGTCGTAAGCAAGCTGAACCCTCAACGAGTCACCTTCAAAATGCAACTCGTAGTCGGCAAAACTTTCATGGCGACGAACAGGTCGCAGGGAGAAGCCCGACTGAGCCAGTCTCCTTTCAAGGCTGGCACAAAACGGGCGAATCAATCCATGCCCGACTGTGCACAGGTCGAGGTCGTAGGACAGCCGATGCCCGAGGTAAAACTCCGCGAGCGCCGTGCCACCGGTTAGATAAAAAGCCTCAGCGTCGGGCAGGCTCCCAAACTCACTCAGGAACGCCGTCTGAATCTGGTTCAGTACCCCGTGCGCTACTGGATGTTTTTCTAGCATGGAAGTACAGCTCCCAGAGCCGATGCAGGTCAGGCGGCAGGTCGAGCTCGGGCAGGAGGCGTTCGATCTCGTCCCAATCCAGACGAGCAACATCCTCAGCGCGCCCGTACATCAGCACCTGACGCAGGTACCAGCGCCTCTGCCACGGGTCGGAGAGGTCGACATGGTCAGTGCTCCAGACGATATACCGCGGTATCCGCTCCATCGCACTCCTTATCCGCCTTGCCAACTCGTACCCTTTCATGATATAAATACGCAGGGCGTGTCGCATTGCCCTGCGCAGCCTGTGAACTCTAAATCTGGGAGACCACCATGACCAGGTACATCTTCGTGACTGGCGGCGTGGTGTCGTCGATTGGTAAGGGCATCACCGTCGCCAGCCTCGGTCGGTTGCTTCGCAGTCGCGGCCTCAAAGTGGCGCCACTGAAGTTTGACCCCTACATCAACGTCGACGCCGGTACGATGAACCCCTACCAGCATGGCGAGGTGTTCGTCACCGACGACGGCGCTGAGACCGACCTCGACCTGGGGCATTACGAGCGGTTCATGGATGTCGACCTGACTCGCCACTCCAACGTCACCACCGGCAACATCTATAACGCCGTCATCTCGAAGGAGCGGCGTGGCGACTATCTGGGCGCCACTGTACAGGTCATCCCCCACATCACCAACGAGATTCAGGACCGCATCGTGCTGGTGGGCAAGGAGCACAACGCCGACGTGGTCATTGCCGAAATCGGCGGCACGGTTGGCGACATCGAGGGCTTGCCGTTCCTCGAAGCCATCCGCCAGTTCAAGAAGCGTGCCGGCGCCGAGAACGTGATGTATATCCACGTGACGCTCATCCCGTTCGTGGGACCCTGGGGCGAGGTCAAGACCAAGCCCACCCAGCACAGTGTCATCAAACTGCGCGAGATCGGCATTCAGCCCGACGTGCTGGTGTGCCGCACCAAAGTGCCCATATCCGACGAAATGAAAGAGAAGATTTCTCTTTTCTGCGATGTGGAAAAAGAAGCGGTCATCGAGGCGATGGACACCGAGACCATCTACGAGATCCCCCTGCGCCTGGAAGACCTCGGGCTGGCGAACCTGGTGGTGCGCCGGCTGAACCTGCCCGATAACCCACCGGACCTGGAAGACTGGCGCAAGATGGTGGAGGTGATGAAACGCCCCCGCTACAACCTGTACGTCGCGGTGGTGGGCAAGTATACGGGCAACGGCGACGCCTATATCTCCATCGCCGAGGCACTGAAGCACGCCGGAATCGCCAACAACGCGCGGGTCAACATCCGCTGGATCGACTCCGAAGGCTTGGAGAAGGTCTCCAGTGTGGACGAGCACCTGAAGGGCTTCGACGCGATTATCGTGGCGGGCGGGTTCGGCGTGCGCGGTCTGGAGGGCAAAATCTCTGCCATTCGCTACGCCCGGGAACACCGCATCCCGTTCCTCGGACTGTGTCTGGGTCTGCAGATGGCAGTGGTGGAGTTCGCGCGAAACGTGTGTGGGCTGAACGGCGCCCACACCGAAGAGGTGGACCCGAACACCCCCTACCCCGTGATTCACCTCCTGCCCGAACAGAAGGAAGTTTCGGACAAAGGAGCCACCATGCGCCTTGGGGCGTATCCCTGTCGGATCATGCAGCGCACACGTGCGGCGCGACTGTACCGCGATGCGGTGGTCTACGAACGCCATCGGCACCGTTACGAGGTGAACAACGAGTATCGCGAACGGCTGTCCGAGTACGGCATGGTATTCTCCGGTGTGTCGCCAGACTATCGGCTGGCGGAGATTGTGGAGCTGGAAGGACACGCCTTCTTCATGGCGACGCAGTTCCATCCCGAGTTTCGTTCCCGACCCAACCGTCCGCATCCACTTTTCATCGGGCTGATCAAAGCGGCGCTGGACAAAAGCGGACATCGACGGTGGGGAGGCGAGGAAAGCGCGGCAGCGGGAATGCCGGTGCAGGTTCAGCCGCAGCCATGCCATGATGGACGTGAGGAGGAAAGCCTGCTGGAGCTGGAGGAAGCGTAGCTCTTGAATGTTTTCTGGGTTGTGCTGTCGCTGTTTCTGGTGCTGTCCGTCGGCTATCTGCTGAAGCGGCGCGGGATATTACGAAATACCGATACAGAGGTCATTAACCGACTGATACTGGACGTTACCCTGCCCGCTTTTGTGTTCCATGCGCTCTATCGCCAGCAGGTCACGTCCGACATGATTCACGCCGCGTGGCTCTTCGGTCTGCTGCAGGTGCTGGTGATGGCACTGCTCTGGATGCCTGCCCGCCTGCTACGCCTGCCCAATCCGGTCATCGGCACCTTCCTGCTCACCGCGGTCTATGGCAACACGGGCTTTCTGGGCTATCCGGTGGTGCAGGCGATATTCGGCAGGACTGAAGGGGCGATGGCGGCAGCTGTGGTGTACGACCAGTTCAGCATGGCGCTTCCCATCTACACAGTAGGCGTGGCGGTCGCCATGCGCTTCGGCACAAAGCACGAAGCCCGCTGGCGCGATATGCTCCATTTCTTCACCACCCCCACCTTTATCGTGCTCCTCGGCACGCTGGTCATCAACGCTCTGAACGTGCGGGTACCGTCTTTCGTTATTCACGCGGCCGACCTGGTGGCTGGTGCCACCGTACCGCTCGTGCTTCTGTCGCTTGGGCTGATGCTGGAACCGGCTCACCTTGGCGCCAACCGCTACTACCTGCCGATGTTGCTGATTATCGCGGTGAAGATGGTGCTCTTCCCCTACCTGATGTGGCTGGCAACCGGCTGGTTGGGTGTGCAGGGAGTGGCACGATGGGTGGCTGTGACGCAGTCCGCCATGCCCAGCGCGATGGTGAACGCCGTTATCACCGAACGCTACGGCTGCGACCATCAGCTGGCGACGCTGGTGGTTGTACTGGGCACGCTGTTAACCGTGCTGGTGCTACCCGTTACGGCGACCCTGCTGGGGGTGGGCTGAGCACTTTCAGGATCAGCACCATCCGGTTGCGAAAAACCACCTCAGTGCCCGCCAACGGCTGAGCCACAAAGTCGCGCAGGGGCACGCCGAACCACCCTTCCATTTCCGACGAGAAGGCGATGATATAATCGGCACGAGAGCGACGCAACAGGTCATAGCGCTCCGAGTCGGCGCGGCGGGCGTCCAGAAAGCGCAGGGTCTCGCGCAGTCGGTCGGCAAACTGCGGCGTCTCGCCCCAGTGCCCGGCGTAGACGCGGTTGCCAGCGAACGGCGGTATGAACACCGCAAAAGAAGGAAAGGTCAGCACCACGTCCTCGGGACGGGTGTTCTGCGCCAGCCAATGGATGGCTTCCCACTCCTCTGCCTCCATGTACGCCCGGTGCATGCCGGTGTTCGCCATATTGCGGATCAGGTTGTGCCCGTCGCGTATCAGCCACCGGATGTTGCTGGGCACGGTGAGGGCAATCACCACCGCCATCGCAAACAGAGCGCGTTTTGGGGGCAGATGCCTTACCATCAACCAGAGTCCCCACCCGCCCAGCGCACACAGCGGCAGATGCGCGCCCATCACCAGCTTGCGCTCGAACTTCATGGGCAGGTCGATGCCCACTGCCCCGAAGATTCGCGGTAGATACTGCAGACCGACGCCAGCCAGCGCCCACACAAGCAGGAACACGAACGGATGCTCTCTGTAGCGCTTCTCTCGAACGAGGATCGACGCCGCGACCAGCGATAGCATAATCACAGGCGCGTAGCCTGCCAGCACATGCCATACAGCGGGCGCCGCCGTGAGCACGTCAGCGCGGTGGCGGAAGATGGGGTCTACCTGATATAACCAGTACTGGTACAGCACGCTGGGCAGCCCGATAAGCCCGGCGGTGGCGCTCATCAGCCACAGTTTCCTATCGATGCGCCGATGCAACACAGTCAGCGCCGCCAGAAACGCCAGCCACGCCCCTGCCACCTGCACCACGTCGTAGGAGTGGATGTTGCCCAGCAGGAGCGCCCAAATCCCTGCCCGCACTGCGTACTTCCACTCGCGAAGCTCCTGCGCGCGCCACAGGTCGTACAGGCAGGCGGTCATCAGCAGACTGCCCACCACAAAAAGCGGGTTGAGATACAGCGAGAGGAAGGTGAACGCCTCCACCTGCCACACGTCAATCGGGGCGATGATTCCCACGTCCCGCCAGAACAGCCACCCCAGCCCCGAGGAGACACATGCGAGCCACAATGCGGGCAGACGCGCCCCTTCGGGAAGCAGTCTTTTCAAGAAGAGCCAGAACGTCCACAGCCAGAGCACTCCCAGCCCCATCCGCGCCAGATGGAATAGCAGAAGCATTGGCAGGTGCGTCCAACGCGCCAGCGTGCCCAGCACCCAGAAGAACAGATTGGTGGAAAGCCCTCGCTGGGGATCACTGGTGAAGCGGTTCTCGAACAGGAAGCGTCCCTCCCAAGCCTGACGGATCCATGCCAGATACACACAGTTGTCGTCGATGTTGTGGTTAATCCAGAAGTACTTGCGCCCGAGCGCCAGCCACGCGCCGAACAGGTAGGGCAACAGCGTGAAAAGCACGACCGCCAGTATCAACAGCAGCGCCTTGCGGTCGGTGGTGTGCGTGGTATCTGCTTGACCGGTGGTCAATCCAGAACGGCTTCCTCCCTTTACTGCAAGGATTAGGCTGACAGAATGCCATCTCCTGCATCCGCAGGTATACCGGCTGCTGAACGTGGTTGGTACTGGGCGCGGGAGATTGCTTCGTCGCTACGCTCCGCGCAATGACACGGGGGGCGAAGGGGATTGCTTCGT
>OGCI01002754.1_pt1 | contig 10854 bp, 5 predicted proteins | sample 1570021 | NCBI WGS metagenome assembly OGCI01 (sample SAMN06264664, study PRJEB24512) | hot springs metagenome | isolation source: Hot spring water | place: South Africa: Tshipise | collected 2015-06-21
AAAAACGGACCATGTTGGAAAGGTTAGATCAGATCGAAGGACGCTATGAAGAGTTGACAGCACAACTCTCTTCGCCGGAAGTGCTCGCCAATCCCGCAACCTATGGTCGGCTTGTCAAGCAACACCGGCAGTTGGGCGAAATCGTCGAAAAGTATCGCGAGTGGAAGAGCCTTAAACGCGAACTCGAAGGAGCGCGCGAGATGCTGGCGGAAAGCGACGACGAAGAGTTGCGCGAGCTAGCGCGCGGTGAGATCGACTCTTTGGAAGAGCGCATTCGATCTTGCGAGAACGAGTTGCGACTGCTCTTGTTGCCGCGTGATCCGAACGATGAGAAGAATGTCATCTTGGAGGTGCGCGCTGGCACCGGCGGCGACGAGGCGACGCTCTTTGCCGCCGAGATACTGCGCATGTACCATCGTTATGCTGAGCGGCAGGGTTGGCGCTTCGAATTGCTCGACGTGTCGGAATCCGATATCGGCGGCGTCAAAGAAGCCATCGCCGTGATCGAAGGCGAAGGCGTCTATTCCAAACTCAAACACGAATCGGGCGTGCATCGCGTGCAGCGCGTGCCGCAAACCGAAAGTTCTGGGCGCATCCACACGTCGGCGGTGACAGTGGCCGTCTTGCCGGAGGCCGAAGAAGTCGACGTCAAGATCGATCCGAAGGATATACGCATCGATACCTTCTGTTCATCAGGACCGGGCGGGCAATCGGTCAACACAACCTATTCCGCCGTGCGCATCACGCACTTGCCGACCGGCATCGTCGTCTCGATCCAAGATGAAAAGTCGCAGATCAAAAACCGCGAAAAGGCGATGCGCGTGCTGCGCGCGCGCCTGCAAGAGATGGAAGAACGCAAACGGCACGAAGAACTGGCCAGCGAACGCCGGTCCATGGTCGGAAGCGGCGATCGTTCGGAGAAGATTCGCACCTACAACTTCAAAGAGAATCGCGTGACGGATCACCGCATCGGGTTGACGCTTCATCAACTCGATCTGGTGATGGATGGCGAACTCGACGAATTGATTCAGGCGCTCGTCACCCACTATCAAACGGAGAAGTTGAAGGCGGAAGCGACTGCCGCCGATTGACCACCGTCGCTTCAGGGGAGAAAAATGCAACTCCTTCTGTTGTCGCTCACGCTCTGTTTGGTCTTGTCCGCCAAAGCGCGCGCGCAAGAGACGCTCGCGGCGATCATCGCGCCCGGTGCCAAGGTCGAAAAGGTCGCCGACGGCTTTCGCTTCACCGAAGGGCCAGCGTGGCATCCGCGCGGTTTTCTGCTTTTCAGCGACATTCCGGCCAACATCATCTACAAATGGGATCCGCGGACGAAACGGGTCGAAGTCTTCCGCCAGCCTTCGGGGCACGCCAACGGCAACCTCTTCGATCTGCAGGGCCGCCTCGTCACGTGCGAGCATGACAGGCGAGTGTCGCGCACCGAGCGTGATGGTTCCATCGTCACGCTCGCCGCGCGCTACCAAGGAAAACGTTTGAACAGTCCGAACGATGCGGCCATCCGCTCCGACGGCAGTGTGTACTTCACCGACCCCCCTTATGGCATCCGCCCCGAGCAGGAAGAACTGGGTTTCTACGGCGTCTATCGCCTGTCGCCGCGCGGCGAGTTGACGCTGCTCGACAAAAGCTTCAAGCGTCCGAATGGCATCGCGTTCTCGCCCGATGAGCGAAAGCTCTATGTTTCCGACTCGGCCGAGGGAAACATCCGCGTCTTCGACGTCTTCTCCGATGGTTCGATCGGCAACGGCCGAATCTTTGCCGTCCTGCCGGGAAGCGGCGAAGCGGGCGTGCCGGATGGCTTGAAGGTCGATGAGCGCGGCAACGTCTATTGCACCGGGCCGCGCGGCGTGTGGGTCTTTTCGCCGCAGGGGCAGTGCATCGGAGTGATCGAGACACCGGAGATCCCGGCAAACGTTGCGTGGGGCGACGATGACCGCCGCACACTCTACATCACGGCGCGGACCGGAGTCTATCGCATACGCTTGCAACTGGCAGGAGCCCGGGCCAAGCGCTGACCGTATCGGTTGTCGCGCGAACGTCGGACCAAGAAGATATGCCCCTGTGCTTATCTTCTTGCCGTTCCCGTCCTTGCGCGACGTCGGACTCGATGCCCGGTCGGCCAGTGAGCGCGCTCGATCTTGCATTCAGCATCGTGCGTGCTTCGACCTCGATTGAGCGATCAGGGCGGCATTCTGCTCGTGACCGCTTTTGTGCTATGTTCTTTCCATCTCGCTCGATGAGTTTCACCGAGGAAGCAGAAGAGAATGAAAAGTCCGCTCGTGCCCCGCAAGCTCGCGGCGTCGCTTGCGATCGTCTTCTGTCTTTACGTCCCGGCCGCGCTGGCGCAAAGCGGTTACAAGAAACCGCCGCAACCGATTCTTGAGGTGCTGAACGCGCCGCTTCCGCCTAACCTTTTCATCAGCCCGACGCGCGAGTTCGTCGTCGTCGCACAAGCGTTGCGCTACCCGCCGCTCTCGGAGTTGGCGTCGCCGATGTTGCGCTTGGCCGGGTTGCGCATCAACCCGCAGAACAACGGCCCACATCGCGCTCCTTACTTCGTGCGTTTCGCCGTGAAGCGCGTAGAGGGCGGTGCAGAGAGGACGCTGGCGCTCCCGCCGAACGCTAAGCTCGGCGTTCCGATCTGGAGCGGCGACGGCCGACGCTTCGCTTTTACGCACACCACCGGCGATCGAGTGGAGCTATGGGTTGCGGAAGCGGCGACGGCGCGCGCGCGTCGGCTAGAAGGCGTGCGCGTTAACGCCGTCTACGGCGAGCCCGCACAGTGGATGCCCGACGGACGCACGCTGCTCGTGCAGTTGGTGCCGGCCGCACGCGGTCCAGCGCCGTCGGCACCAGCAGTTCCACCGGAACCGACCGCCATGGAGAGCGCCGGACGACAAGCGCCAGCGCGCACCTTCCAAGATCTTCTACGTTCGCCGCATGACGAACAGCTATTCGAATATTACGCGACGGCGCAACTGGCGGCGGTCGATGTCGAAACCGGAAAAACGACGCTGCTCGGCGCGCCGGCTATTTTCGAGTCGGTCGAGCCTTCCCCCGACGGCAAGTACATTTTGGTGGCGCGCGTTCACCGGCCGTTTTCGTACCTTCTTCCCGTCAGCTACTTCCCGAAAGAGGTCGAAGTCTGGTCCAGTCAGGGGCGGCTGGTCCACAAGCTGGCGAGCCTTCCTCTTGCCGATGCCATTCCAATCGAAGGCGTGCGCACCGGACCGCGTGACTACAAGTGGCGTCCGGATGAACCGGCCACGCTCGTCTGGGCCGAAGCGCTCGACGACGGCGATCCGCGACGGCGAGTCTCGCACCGCGACCGCCTTTTGATGCTTCGCGCTCCGTTCGACGCGCAGCCGACCGAGATCTTCCGCACGCAGCACCGATACGTCGGCAGTTCGTGGCTCGAAAGCGGCGGTTTCGCGTTGATTTCGGATTACGACCGTGATCGGCGGTTTCGCCGCGCGTTCCTCGTGAGCGCAGATCGTTCAACGGAGGCGCGCCAACTTTGGGCGCTCAACGTCAACGACCGTTACAACGATCCGGGCGTTCCCGTCACGCGCACGCTGCCGACGGGACACAGCGCCGTCATCGTTCACCGCGGCGCGATCTATCTTGCCGGACAAGGGGCTTCGCCCGAAGGTGATCGTCCCTTTCTGGATCGAATGGATCTGGCGAGCTTAAAGAAAGAACGCCTCTTTCGCAGCGACGCAGAGGGCTACGAAAGTTTCGTCGCCTTGCTCAGCGACGATGGGACGCGATTGATTACGCGGCGCGAATCTCCAGCTGATCCCCCGAACTTCTTCGTGCGCCGCCGCGATGGTGCGCGAGATGATCTGCGAGCTTTAACCTCGTTCGCCGATCCGACGCCGCAGTTGCGGGCCATTCGAAAACAACTGGTCACGTACAAACGCGCTGATGGCGTGCAGTGTTCTTTCACGCTCTATCTGCCGCCCGATTACAAACCGGGGACGCGCTTGCCGACGGTCGTCTGGGCGTATCCGTTGGAATACACCGATCCAGCCACGGCCAGTCAAGTCACGGGTTCCACCCAACGCTGGACCACATTTGCGGGCGCGTCGCATCTGTTCTTCGTGCTGGCTGGCTATGCCGTGCTCGACAACGCGACGATGCCGGTCGTCGGCGATCCTGAGACGGTCAACAACACGTTCATCGAGCAGATCGTGATGAGCGCCAAGGCGGCGATCGACAAGGCCGTCGAAATGGGCGTCACCGATCCGGATCGAGTCGGCGTCGGCGGCCACTCCTACGGCGCCTTCATGACAGCCAATCTACTGGCTCACTCGGATCTGTTCCGCGCCGGCATTGCGCGCAGCGGGGCTTATAACCGCACGCTCACGCCTTTCGGTTTTCAAAACGAAAGGCGCACGCTGTGGGAAGCGCCTGAACTTTACATCCGCGTTTCGCCCTTCATGTACGCGCACAAGATCAACGAGCCGCTGTTGCTCATCCATGGCGAAGCGGACAACAACCCGGGCACCTTCCCCATGCAGTCCGAGCGAATGTATCAAGCCATACGCGGCAATGGCGGGACGGTTCGCTTCGTGATGTTGCCGCTTGAATCGCACGGCTACGAAGCGCGCGAATCGATCGAACATGCGCTCTACGAGATGGTCGCGTGGTTCGACCGGTTCGTCAAGAACGCGCCGCCGCGCCGCACGCGCGATGAAGCAGCGCGTTGATGCTTCCATCGCATCTCGAAACATCAAAGGATTTCGATTGGTTTCACGAGGGAGGAAAAGCGCGTGATCAGTCGGACGAGGTTGTGCGTCCTCGCTTTCTGTTTGTCAAGCGTCGCGTTCAGTGCGCAAGCGCAAGAGCGACTGCTCACCATCGACGACATATACGATCCGGTCAAACGCATCAACTTCAACGGTTCACCGCCGCTCAACCTCGCATGGCTGGAGGATGGCGAATACTATTTACAGAGCGAGCCGGCAAAAGATGGAGCGGCGCGCATCTGGAGAGTGCGCGCTGCCACGGGCGAGCGGGAGCTATTCTTCGACGGTGCCAAAATGGAAGCGGCGCTTCGTCGCGTTCCCGGCATCGATGCCGAAGGAGCACGTCGTTTGGCATCGCAGTCTTCATACAACTTCAATCCGGCGCGCACCGCCGTGCTGCTCGACTACGCCAACGATCTCTTCTACTACGAACTCGGCAGCGACCGCGTCGTGCGTCTGACAGCCACTCCCGAGGAAGAGACGGATGCCACTTTCAGCCCCGATGGGCGGCTCGTCGCCTTCGTGCGTGCTGGCAACCTCTACGTCGTCGAAGTGGCGACGGGACGCGAACGCGCGCTCACCACCGACGGCAGCGATGAACTGCTCAACGGGAGACTCGACTGGGTTTACGAAGAGGAACTCTACGGGCGCGGCAATACGCGCGGTTACTGGTGGAGTCCGGATTCGGCGCGCATCGCCTATCTGCAATTGGACGAGCGGCGCGTCCCGCGCTTCACTGTGGTGGATCACATCCCACGCTTGCAAGCGCTGGAGCAGACGCACTACCCGCTTGCCGGCGATCCTAATCCGCTCGTCAAGCTCGGCGTCGTGAGCGCCGCTGGCGGTCCGACGCGCTGGGCTGAGCTATCTTCGTATCTCCCAGAAGATTTGCTCATCTCGCGCGTCGCGTGGTCGCCCGATGCGCGGCGCGTCCTCTTTCAAGCACAGAATCGCGAGCAGACCTTTCTCGATCTCAACGCTGCCGACGCGGAGACGGGGCGCACGACGCGGCTATTTCGCGAACAGACTCGCGCGTGGATCGAAGCGGTTGACAACCCGCGCTGGTTGCGCGATGGCAGTTTCTTGTGGCGCAGCGAGCGAAGCGGCTGGATGCATCTGTACCACTATGCGCCCGACGGCAAGTTGATTCGCCAAGTGACCGACGGTGAATGGGAAGTCCGTGATCTGTACGGCGTCGACGAGAAAGCAGGCTTCATCTATTTTGCCGCCACCGAACACAGCCATATCGCCGAGCACGTTTATCGCATCAAGCTAGATGGAAGCCAGATGATGCGTTTGACGCAGGCGGAAGGATGGCATCGCGCCGCGTTCAATCCGCAGTTTACGCGCTTCATAGACTACTGGAGCGACGTGCAGACGCCGACGCAAGTGTGGCTGTTCGACGCCGATGGTAAACAGGTGCGCGTCATCGACGAGAACCGCGTCGAAGCGTTGCGGCAATTCAAACTGGGCAAACCTGAATTCCTGCAGGTCAAAACGCGCGACGGCTTCGTCATGGAAGCGATGATGATCAAACCGCCCGATTTCGATCCGAAGCGGAAATATCCGGTGATGAGCTACACCTATTCCGGGCCGCACGCGCCCGCAGTGCGCAACGCTTGGGGCGGCCCGACATACATGTGGCATCAATTGCTGGCCCAGCGAGGTTACATCATCTGGATCTGCGATAATCGCACGGCGAGCGGCAAAGGGGCGCAATCGGCTTGGGCCGCTTACGGGAATTTCGGCGAATTGGAGCTGCGCGATCTGGAAGACGGCATCTCCTACTTGCGGAGTTTGCCCTACGTCGATGCCGAGCGCATCGGTCTATGGGGATGGAGCTTCGGCGGTTACATGACGAGCTATGCGCTGACGCACAGCCGCAGCTTCCGCATCGGCATCGCTGGCGCGCCGGTGACGGATTGGCACCTGTACGATTCGATCTACACCGAACGATACATGCGCATGCCGCAGAACAACGCCGAAGGCTATCGTCGCAGTTCGGTGGTGCGCGCGGCTTCCGACCTGCACGGCAAGCTCCTCCTGATCCACGGGACGATGGACGACAACGTCCACTTGCAGAACAGCATTCAGTTTGCCTATGAACTGCAAAAAGCTGGCAAGCAGTTCCAGCTGATGCTCTATCCGAAATCGCGCCACGGCGTCAGCGATCCACTGCTGGTGAAGCACTTGCGCCAGATGATGACCGATTTCATTCTCGCGAACCTGTAAGTCGCCCGAACGAAGGCGCCTTGGCGGCGGAGCAGAAGATGAACAGCGCTTATTTCTGGACCATCGTCGTTTACCTCATCTTTTTGGTCGGCATCGGCGCGATCCGCAGTCGCAGCGTCGAGCGGCAAGAGGATTTTTCGGTCGCCGGCCGACAGCTCGGAACGTTCGTCCTCTTCGGGACGATGCTCGCGACGTGGATCGGCACGGGCTCGATCTTCGGCAATGCGGGCAAGGTCTATGAAGTGGGCATCGCCGCATGGATTCTGCCTCTCGGTGCGCTCGTCGGCATCGCCGCGCTCTCCTTCTTGGCGGCGCGCGCGCGCCGTTTCGAGGCCATCACGGTACAGGACATTTTGGAAGCGCGCTACAACAAATGGGCGCGCCTTCTCGGTGTCATCGCGCTTGTGATGACCGCCGTGACCATCGTCTCGTACCAGTATCGCGCGGCGGCGGCGGTGCTCAACCTGACGATGCCATCGCTCGATTTCCGACTCGCCGTGATCATCGTCGCCGCGTTCATCATCATCTACACGGCGTTGGCCGGAATGTTCTCGGTCGCTTACACGGATGTGGCAATGGGCGTGACGATGATCATCGGCATCCTCATCACTTTGCCGTACCTTTGGTTCACCGCCGGAGGCTATCAGGGGATCGCCGCCAGTCTGCCGCCCGACCATTTAAAATTGATCGGGCCGATCAGTTGGGTGCAGGCGCTCGGTTACATCCTGCCGCCCGGGCTTCTCGTGCTCGGCGACGCGAACATGTACCAGCGCTTCTTCTCGGCGCAAACAGAAGGCAAGGCGCGGGCGGCGACTTTGTGGTTGCTCGTCGGCGTCGCTTACATGGAGTGGATGATCATTTTGACGGCATGGGTCGCGTCGGCGCTCGAATGGCAGGATGGCAAACTGGCCCAGCCTGGGCGCGTCATCGCTTACGTCGCGCGCGATCATCTGCCCGTGTGGCTCGGCGCATTGGTCATGACGACGATCATGGCGATCATCATGTCGACCGCGATCTCGTATCTGCTGGTTCCGGCGACTGCGCTGATCCGCGACATCTACCAGCGTTTCATCGATCCGCAAGCGAGCGAGCGGCGTTTGGTCTGGCTGTTGCGCGCGACGGTGGTGGCGCTCGGAGCGATCGCCTACGTGATCTCGACCTACTCGGACAAATTCCTCGAAGTCGCGCTCCGTGCCTACACGATCTACGGCACGGGCGTAACGCCATCGCTGATCGCTGCTTTCATCTGGCCGCGCGCGACGGCGGCGGGAGCTGTCGCTTCCATCGTCACCGGCATCGTCACGACGCTCGTTTGGGAATTCGGCGGGTTGGGCACACGAACCGGCGTCGATCCAGTGATCCCGGCGATCATCCTCTCCGTGCTGGCGCTCGTTTCGGTCTCGCTCCTCGGTTCGCCGAAAAAGAAGACGGACGGGCGGGAATCGCGTTGAACGACGACCGAGCGAAGATCCGCCCCGCAAGCTCCGACGCGCTGCAACAGCCCTGCGATCGCGTTGAACGCCGACCGAGCGGACATGCTCTTCGATTCTTCTTCTCGCCTCTGGGAAAGGAAGCATCGGCGGTTTGACCTTTAGTTGCAGTTTGCGACGTGCTTCAGCGAAGATCCTTGAAAAAGGGGGCGCCGGTGTGAAAACCGTAGATCGCGGTTGCCGGATCAAGCTTTCCAGAGGACTGCACGTTCTTCGGACGTAAATCCGAAGCCGAGGTTCGATGACCGCTCCTCACAAGCAGATCTCTTCGTCTTGACTCTGGGTGGCGCGTTTCGCGTTTGCAAGTGCATCGCCGAGGTGGAGCGCGCGAAGCATCAACGCGCCGTTAGTTCGTTTGCCGGATCCGCCACGAGTTCCGGGCGGTATTCCCAATGCCAAGGTTCGTAAAAGTAGGGGACGAAGCCGAAGCGTCGTGCGTTGCGAACCAGCCAGCGGTAGATGGGCGTCTGCGTCTGCAGGGCGCGGTTGGCATCGTCCGTTTCCACGGGAGCGCCGCCGACGTACAGATCGAGCGCTCGTCCAGTGAAATGCGGGCTGTTTATGGCCAACCCGATTCTTCCTGAATGCGGAGACAAGCGCCGGAGTCGTTCCTGGTATTCGCGCGAACGGAAAGCAGAGATGATCTTCAGGTATCCTTTCGCTTGGTCGCGCGCCAAACCGGAGGTCGGATCGGCGAGCGCCGCCGCGAACATGCGCTTGTAAGCGGCGTAGGTCTCTTTTTCGACGCGACGAAGTTCGTCGGGACGATCCGGATCGAAGAAGTCGGATGGCGGAGCGACGACGAGCCGATGCGGTGGTGGTTCTTGCCGATCTCTGATCCGTTCCTCTTGCCAGAACGAGATCAGCGACCGCATCGTCTCTTCATCCAATATGCCGGTTTGCGGGAGCCCCATGCGCGCTTGCCAAGTGGCGAGCGCCGCCGCGAACTCCGTCGTCGTGACGCCGCCTTCGCATTTGATCGTCTGCCCGATGAGTGGCACGTAAAGTTCGACGCCCCGGTGCGTGCGCCCGCCGAAGCTCCAGATCAGTTCGCGCGCGAGCGCAGCGTTTCTCTCGGCGGCGATCGCCAACGAGGCGCGAAGCGCGCGCGAGGCATCCTCGTTGGCCGCTGGCACTTCCGTCGTCGGTGCGGCCGGACCGAACGGCCCTTTCGATTGCTGCCCCGGGAGAGCGAAAACGAGAAGCAAGATGGCGAAGAGCCTGCTCATTTGCTCGCGGCTGATCTTCAAGAAAAAGTTTCCGTCACTGGCGACCGATCACGCTTCGGTGCTTGCCATTTCAAGCACGCAGTCCCGAGAAACAAGGGGCGCGCCGAAGATGATAACTTCTCCGCCCACGGATCTTCAACCGGAGAACGGGCTGTCACTCCGGGCGCGATAACTCCGTGAACGCTCGGTGTTTTTACGGAGCGAACAGCGCAAGATGACAAAGCAGGTTCATCTTGCTATCTCGTTGCCGACCTGCTGGTGCCGTGCCCCTTGCGCGGCGGAGCGCGTGTAAGCTTTCGAGAAAACAGCAAGCGACGGTGCATCGCGCTCGGCGATGAGTGGATGCAATGATTCGTGGCGCGGGAGGGTGGATAGACGCTTCCGAAAACTGTTCCGCCTTGGGACGCAGTGGCCTGCTGAAGTGAAACCTTTTCGGGTGAAAGTCGCCTCTTTTCGTGCAAGACTCGAGCGCGGGACACGAGGATCACCCTCGCAAAAGGGGACTTGGCGAAGAGAGAGGTTGCAATCGTGTTGCCGGAAGCTTGAATTTCCGCTGAATCTTGACGAATGCCGATTTCTGGCACGCAAGTTTCCTACAACGACACTAAAGAGCATGAGAAGGGAGGGATGAATCATGCGGACGAAGGGTGTTGCCAGAATGGGCGCGATCATCGCGATTGTTCTCACGCTCGGTGCCGCGCCGGTCTTGATGACGGAAGCGAGTGCGCAGACGCGGCTTCGTCCGGGCTTCAACCTTTTCTCTTTGCGTGATGATGTCGAGATCGGGCGGCAGTCAGCCGTGCAGATCGAGCGCCAGTACAGAACGTATGAAGACCGGCGCGTGACGCTCATCGGAAGGCGGCTGGCGGCGCGTTCTTCGATGCCGGGACTTCCTTGGCGCTTCCGCGTGATAGACCGTTCCGATGTCAACGCGTTTGCGCTTCCCGGCGGGTACATCTACGTGACTAGCGGATTGCTGCGTGCGGTGAGAAACGATGACGAACTGGCCGGCGTCCTCGCTCACGAGATCATGCACGTGACTTTGCGACATGGCACGAACCAAGCTTCCAAAGCGATGCTCGCGCAAGCGCCGTTGCAAATCTTGAGCAGTCAACTCGGCGGCGGTCTGGGGGCGAC
>OGCI01002755.1_pt1 | contig 10853 bp, 9 predicted proteins | sample 1570021 | NCBI WGS metagenome assembly OGCI01 (sample SAMN06264664, study PRJEB24512) | hot springs metagenome | isolation source: Hot spring water | place: South Africa: Tshipise | collected 2015-06-21
AATATGCGATTGTCAAGGAGCATATCGAACTGGAAATTCGATTTAAAAATCTTTCTAAACATACTATACGAGGAGGATTTTGAATGGAAAATAATAAAAAACAAGATTGGTGGCTAATAGCCATCGTTGGATTGGCTTCATGTTTATATTTTTATAACATCGGAAACGCTGGCTCAAATGAGTATTATACAGCCGCAGCGAAAAGTATGACGACAAGTTGGAAGGCATTTTTCTTCGCTTCCCTTGACCCAGCTGGATTTATTACAGTTGACAAACCACCAGTGGCACTATGGTTTCAAGCTTTGAGTGTTGCATTGTTCGGAGTAAGTGATTGGAGCGTGCTACTTCCGGAAGCGCTTGCCGGTGTGATATCTACGATGCTACTCTACTTTATCGTTCAACCATTTTTCGGTCGCGTCACGGCGCGGTGGGCGAGTTTTATTTTTGCGTGCACACCTATTTTTGTTGCGGTTACGCGCACAAACAATTTAGATACGATTTTGATTTGCACATTGTTAGCTGCCACGTGGGCGTTGATGAAGTCCGTTCATACGGAAAAAGGTGTATGGCTTTTTATCAGCTTTTCATTAGTTGGAATCGGCTTCAATATGAAAATGATGCAGGCATATATGGTTCTTCCGGCATTTTACATATTTTACTGGTTAGCAAAAAATAAAGGTTGGAAACAAAAACTAAAACAGTTAGCGATGGCAACGATTGTGCTTCTTATAACGTCGCTATCATACGCTTTGATTGCTGATCTGATGCCGAAAGAAAATCGCCCGTATATTGGAAGTAGCCAAACAAACTCTGTGCTGGAGTTAGCACTTGGCTATAACGGCATCGGTCGGCTTACTGGTAGCGCAGGTCCAGGTGGGAATCGTATGATGGACGGTCAAGATAGGACAGGAGGGGAAATGCCGCAACCTCCAAATGGAGCGCCAAACATAGAACAACTACCGAATGGCGCACAAAGTACAGGGCAACAGTCAAATACAAACAACCCTCCACCGCAAATGCCGGAATGGAAAGACACCGGTGGTATAGGCATCGGAGAGACAGGTAATCCCGGAGTGTTTCGTCTGTTTAACCAACAGCTTTCTGGGCAAATTAGTTGGTTATTACCATTTGTTCTTTTTAGCACAATTGCGGTTGTTTTATCGATTCGCAACGAGCGAAGATTCGCCCTTTCCCATAAAGTGGCGGTATTTTGGTTGGCATGGCTCGCTCCGATGATGGTGTTTTTCAGTATTGCCGGCTTTTTTCATCGTTATTATTTAAGTATGATGGCGCCAGCAATTGCAACGCTCGTGGCGATTGGTAGCTCGCTACTATGGGAGTTTTACAAAGAAGGAAAACAGCAATGGCTGCTTCCAGTCGCATTTTTAGCGACATTTTTATTAGAAGTGTATATTCTTTATCAAAATAAAGCGTCAATTTCGACCGTCTGGATTTTGTTTGTCGGTTTATTAGGGTTTGCTTCGTTTGTTTTGCTTTTTGCATTTCGGAAAAATATACAAATCGCCTATTATGTGAAAGTGGCAAGTTTGTTTGGACTTCTTCTTATGCCGTTTTATTGGGCGCTCACACCGATCTTGTACGGTGGCAATAGTATGATTCCTGCAGCCGGTTCCCAACTTACTCAAAATAGTTTGCAAGACGGCCGGGCGATAGGAAAAGAGGGAAGGGATGAAGCAAATGAAAAACTCATTCAATATTTAGAAAAAAATTATGATGGAGAAACTTATTTAGTAGCGACATTCCGTGCAACAGAAGCAGCACAAATCATGTTAAAAACCGATCAAGCGGTCATGGCAATGGGAGGATTTTCTGGAAACGACCCAGTGTTAACAATCGAAAAGCTAGAGACCTTAGTCAAAAACGGGGAAGTGAAGTATTTCCTTATTTCTGGGTTCGGCGGCGACCAAAGCAATAACGACATCGTGCAGTGGATTCAAAACAACTGCAAAGAAGTACCGCAAACCGAATGGAAACAATCTATTGACACACAACCATCGTTCGGCAGAGAAGGGGAAGGAAAGCTATACAAATATGAAGGATAGGAGGAGAGGAACATGGTAAAATACTCGGTCGTGATTCCCGTTTATAACGAAGCGCTTGTGATTCGTGAAACGTATAAGCGTCTAAAAAGGGTAATGGAGCAAACAGATGGATCGTACGAGTTATTGTTTGTGAATGATGGAAGTAAAGATGAAACACTGGATATTTTGAGAGAGCTTGCGGTTAGAGATGATACAGTGAAATATTTGGACTTTTCCCGTAACTTCGGTCATCAAATCGCGATTACGGCAGGAATGGACTATGCTGTCGGAAAAGCAATAATTATCATTGATGCGGACTTGCAAGATCCCCCAGAACTCATTTTGGATATGATTGAAAAGTGGAAAGAGGGGTATGATGTTGTTTATGCAAAGCGAATTAAACGAAAAGGAGAAACGTTCTTTAAAAAAGCAACTGCGTACGCTTTTTACCGGTTATTGCGGGCGGCGACGGAAATTGACATTCCGCTTGATACAGGCGATTTTCGCTTAATTGACCGAAAAGTGCGCGACCAGTTAGTAGGAATGAGGGAGCGGAGTCGATTTGTGCGTGGGCTTGTCAGTTGGGTTGGCTTTAAGCAAACAGCCATTGAATATGAGCGGGACGAACGGTTTGCAGGGGAAACGAAATACCCACTCAAAAAAATGATTCAGTTTTCGCTTGACGGCATTACCTCTTTTTCATATAAGCCGTTAAAACTAGCCAGTTTATTAGGCTTTTTGCTTTCGGTTGTTAGCGTTGGATGGATGGCGGTTGTGTTATATTTAAAACTATTTACAGATGCTACGGTGACCGGTTGGTCGTCGCTTGTCATGACGGTTCTCTTTTTTAACGGTGTCGTCCTAATGATGCTTGGCGTGATCGGGGAATATATCGGCCGCATTTACGATGAAGTGAAACAGCGCCCACTCTATATTTTAAAAGAAGGTTGGGGCGTTGGTTATGAGAGGAAAAAGGTGCCGCATTATGTGGAGTGAAAAAGCGACGTTTATTCGTTTCGCTGTTGTTGGGATAGGAAATACAATCGTTGACTTCGGTGTGTTTTTCTTGCTTATATCAATGGGAGTATCGTATATGTTTGCGCAATTATGTTCGTATAGTGCAGGAGTCATGAATAGCTACGTATGGAATCGAAAGTGGACGTTTCGTGTGTTAGAAAAAGCATCGGTACAGCAATTTTTTCAATTTGTCATTGTCAACATCATATCGCTAAGTGCAACAGTAATGTTGCTAAAATTGTTACAGTTAACAGCCATATCTTTATTTGTCAGTAAAGCGATAGCGACAATTGTAGGGATGGCAATTAATTTTATCGGAAACCGTTTTTGGGTGTTTTCATCTGGACAGGAAAAAGAGGGAAGTAAGAAGAGTTGATTTTGAAACGAATTAACCTTGTCGTAAGCCAATCGGATTGAAAAAAGGAGGAAAGCGTTGTAAACTTAAAGTGGATATTAAAGCAAGCGCTTTCCTCTAAGATATTTTGTACTGAAAGATTGGTGTGGGGTATGAAAGTAACAATCTACGATGTTGCTAAAGCGGCGGGTGTATCTATCTCGACTGTGTCAAGAGTAGTCAATAATACAGGTCGCATTAGTGAAAAAACGAGAAAAAAAGTATTAAAAGTAATGGAAGCTTTACATTACCAACCTAGCATGGTGGCTTCTGCTTTGACAGGGAAGTGTACACGCACAATCGGGCTTATTATTCCGGATGTTGCAAATCCTTTTTTTGCAGAAATTTCTAGGAAAGTAGAGGATCGAGGAAGAGAATTAGGATTTAATGTGTTAATGTGCAATACGGACAACAATCCAGAAACGGAAGAGATGTATCTTTCTCTATTGAAACAGAAAAGTGTTGATGGGATTATTATTGGAACGACCACAAAAAATTATACGGTCTTAAATGATTTGCTACAAGCTCAATTTCCAATTGCATTTATTGCACAAGATATTCCTGAGCTTGCCATTGATGTTGTGAAGGTAGATGATTTTTTAGGAGGGTATCAGGCTGTCTCCCATTTAGTGTCATTAGGACATAAAAAAATCGCCATTATGTTAGGAAATCTAAACAGGACAAGCGATAAAGATAGACTTTATGCCTATCGGCAAGTACTTCAAGAGAGCGGTTTGGAATATGACGAAAAGTTGGTCGTGTATACAGATTATTCAATGGAGGCTGGTAGGCGAGCGGCACTCGAATTGCTTACATCATCACAAAAGCCGACAGCTATTTTCGCCTGTTTCGACTCGCTTGCAGTGGGAATTTATCAAGCAGCAAAAGAACTGGGAATTTCAATTCCGGAGGATTTATCGGTTGTTGGTTTTGACAATACAATATTGTCTACCATTGTTGATCCCCCACTAACCACAGTCGCACAACCAATCGACGAAATGGGGCGTCAAGTCGTTGACCTTATCGTTAAGGCGATTGAAGGAGAAAAACATATAAAGCAACGAATTGTTTTGCCGCCAGAACTAATGATTCGTCGATCCACAAAACGCTTGCAGAGCCGTTAGTCAGTGGCTCTTTTTTCTTTTTAGTTCAAATTTTTTATAAATTCAGAAAAAAACAGTTGCTAAAATGAAGTGGGAAGGATAAAATAAAAACCAAAAGAGAAAGCGCTTGCTCAAAAAAGTGAATAAAGATGATTTTTATTAATATTTAGTCACGAAGTGTTTTTTCCCTATTAAACAAATAAATATAGACAGATCATCGTATTAAGTTGTGTTCACCTCTTATGAGAAAGCGCTTGCTCTTACAATCGAAAAATTGGGGAGGAGAGAAAAAATGTCATTTGTGAAAGTAGGAATTTTAGGAGCGGGTGGAATTGCTAAAGTCCATACGTCAGTTTTAAAGAAAGATAAGCGGATAGAAATTGTTGGTGTTGCAGATATTGCGGAAGACAAGGCAATTACTCTAGCAAGTGAAATTGGGAATGCTAAGGCTGTTCAAACTCTCGAAGATTTATTTGAACTAGGAGTCGATGCTGTATATATAACAACCCCTAACACATTGCATGTCGAACCAGTGTTGAAATGCCTTGAGAACAATGTTCACGTATTTTCAGAGAAACCGATGGCTACCTCGTTAGAAGGGGCGGAGCAAATTCGAAAAGCAGCAGAAAAATCAAAAGCCGTATACAATTTAGGGATGAATCGCCGCTATGCGTCCGTATACAAGAAAGTCAAAGAACTCATTGCTTCCGGTGAAGTCACACCATATTTAGCGAATATCAAAATGAACCGTGGTGAACTTTTAAACCCTGCTTGGACAGCTGATCCAAAAGTGACGGGTGGATTTCTTTATGAAACCCCTTTCCATCTGATAGATATGTGCCGCTATTTATTCGGAGAAGTGCAGACCGTTTATTGTAAAGGGCGACAAAATATTTCTGATGCGGAAATTGATACATTTGCGATCATGATGACGTTTGAATCAGGAACGATTGCTAATTTTGTTACTTATGCACATGCTGGATGGAGTTTCCCGTTTGAGAGTTTAGAGGTTTATGGAAAATATTGTACAGTTGCGACGCAAGAACTAGAAAAGGTGATGTATGCACCAGGATTAAAGCAACCAGCTCAAATTAGCGATTTTTATCAATTATCCATCGAAGAAAAATGGGGATATGCGGAGGAGGATCGGCTCTTTATAGACGCCATTGTTCATGGAACGAAACCACCAGTCACAGCGGAAGACGGATATCGCTCCATTCAATTATTAGAGGCCATTTATGAAAGCGCTAAAATTGGTAAAATGATTGATTTCCGTCAAACAGCACCATCACAATAAAACAGAGTAGGTGACAAATATGAGCAAAAAACAAGTTCGAATTGGGATGGTTGGATATAAATTTATGGGAAAAGCCCATAGCCACGCGTTTCGCGATATTCCGTTTTTCTTCGATACAGATGTTATCCCTGTTTTGCAAGCCATCGCTGGACGTGATGAGCAAGGGGTGAAACAGGCCGCTGAAAAAATGGGGTGGGCGTCGTACGAAACGGATTGGCGCCGTCTTATTGAGCGTGACGATATTGATGTCATTGACATTGTTACCCCGAATAATACACACGCCGAGATCGCCATTGCCGCAGCGAAAGCAGGAAAACATATTATTTGTGAGAAGCCGCTAGCGCTAACATTAGAACAATCGTTAGAAATGCTTGAAGTGGTGAAAAAAGCCGGTGTCGTCCATATGATTTGCCACAATTATCGGTTTGCTCCGGCTGTCCAATTTGCCAAACAATTGATCGAACAAGGTCGATTGGGGAAAATTTATCATATTCGCGCAACATTTCTACAAGATTGGTTGATGGATCCTAATTTTCCGTTAATATGGCGCTTAAAAAAAGAAGTGTCTGGGTCGGGTACGCATGGCGATCTTGGTGCACACATTATTGATTTGGCACGCTTCTTAGTTGGAGAATTTAGCGAAGTAGTCGGAATGACGGAAACATTCATTAAAAAACGGCCATTAGGTGATATGGATATCCATTTAAAAGGTCGTATTAAAAGCAACAAATGGGGAGAAGTCGATGTGGATGATGCTTCGGCATTTTTAGCTCGCTTCGAAAATGGGGCGTTAGGTGTTTTTGAAGTGACTCGCTTTAGCAGAGGAAACCGTGCCGGAAATCGATTTGAAATTAACGGGGAAAGAGGCTCGATTCGTTGGGATATGGAAAATATGAACAATTTGCAAGTGTATTTGGAAGATGACGAACGAGGTCTTCAAGGATTTCGAAAGATCAATTGTACCGAAGTGGAACATCCATATGCGGCTGCTTATTGGCCAGCAGGTCACATTATTGGCTATGAACATACTTTTATCAATTTATTAGTTGAAACGATGAATGGAATTGCAAACGGATACAGTCCAGCGCCGAATTTCGAAGACGGCGTTCGCAATCAGGCTGTCTTAGAGGCGGTCGAACGTTCTGCACAAACAGGAACTTGGGTAAAAATATCTGAGTTATTAAAATAATACAAATTATAAGTAGATTAAATGAGAGAAAGCACTAAAATCCCTAGCTTCTTCTCTTTCTATGACAGACAAAAGAAAGCGATTACAATTTTTAGAAAGGTTGTGTTGTTTTATGACGATTCGTTGTGCGGTACTTGGTTTAGGTCGGTTAGGTCATCATCACGCCAAAAATTTAGCAACCTACCAAATTGCTGGAGCGCAATTAGTGAGTGTTGTTGATCCACAAGAAGGACGTGCTGAACAATTTGCTAAAGAATTTGGCGTTGACCATTGGACAAAAAACCCAGACGAAGTGTTTGAAAATCCTCACATCGACGCAGTTGTCATTGTGACTCCTACAAGCACCCATGCCGATATGATTAAAAGGGCTGCAAAAAATGGAAAAGCTATTTTTGTTGAAAAACCGTTAACGCAAAATTTAGAAGAAGCTGATGAAATTATTCAAATCATTAAAGAAATCGGCGTCATTTGCCAAGTTGGATTTATGAGAAGATTTGATCCTGCCTATGCAGAAGCGAAGCGAAGAATCGAAGCGGGGGACATTGGAAAGCCGATCTATTTTAAAGGGATTACTCGTGATGCCGGTTCGCCGCCTGCCGAGTTTATTAAACATAGTGGTCGCATGTTTTTAGACGTTTCGATTCACGATTATGATATTGCAAGATATTTGATGGGAGCTGAAATTACATCTGTGGCTGCACATGGAAGGGTATTGATGCATCCGTTTATGGAAGAGTTTAAAGATGTTGATCAGGCGATTACGTACGTACATTTTGATTCTGGTGCAGCAGGTGATATTGAAGCAAGCCGCAATTCGCCTTACGGTCACGATATTCGAACTGAAATTATAGGCACGGAGGGATCATTGTTCATTGGAACGTTGCGGAACCAAAACGTTACGTTATTGAATGCAAAAGGCAGCACGTATGAGATCATCCCAGATTTCCAAACGCGCTTTAATGACGCGTACCGCTTAGAACTTGTTCATTTTGTGGAATGTGTTCGCAATAAACAAACTCCAAAAGTGACCGAAATCGATGGCAAAGTGAACTTGGAAATTGCGATTGCGGCAACAGAAGCATTTGATACTGGGAAAACGGTGCATATAAAGGGGGGATGCTTGGAAAAAAGCTGCTAGACTTTTGTGTGTTTTGTTGTGTCTTATTGGGGGTTTAACTATTTTCATAATTAAACAAAGGGGGCATAAATCCGATGATATTTTCGAGAAAATGGATTTTAATGGTCGTTTTGTTATTATTCACGATGTTTATCGCTGTTGGTTGTAGTGAAAAACAACAAACGTCTGAACAAACACCGAAACAATCAGGAGGGGAGGGGAAAATTGTAATTGGTGCGGCGTTGCCAGACTTTGATGACAAGTGGCTAAGCTATTTGCAAGACGGGATGAAAGAATACGCTAAAACACAATCGGACGTGGAAGTTATTTATGTCGATGCAATGAATGATGCAAATAAACAGTTATCCCAAGTCGAGAATTTTGTTCAACAAAAAGTCAACGCAATTGTGTTAATACCAGTCGATACTGTTTCAGCACCAGAAATGATTGATAAAGCGAATCAAGCTAATATCCCGATCGTGGTAGTTAATCGTATTTTTGATGGTGTGGAGAAGGCAACTGCTTATGTGGGCTCTGAATCGATTAAGTCAGGAATCATGCAAATGGAAGAAGTGGCTAAGATACTGGAAGGGAAGGGAAACATCGCCATTATGAACGGGCAAATGGGGCATGAAGCGCAAATTAAAAGAACGGAGGGAAATAAGGAAGTAATCCAAAAACATCCAGATATGAAGATCGTACTAGAGGGAACAGCGGAATGGGATCGTGCGAAAGGGATGGCTTTAATGGAAAACTGGATCAATTCCGGAAAAGAAATCGATGCGGTCGTTGCTAACAACGATGAGATGGCGATTGGAGCAATTATGGCATTGGAAGCTGCAGGAAAGTTAAACGATGTGGTTGTTGCTGGTATTGATGCAACTCCTGATGCTTTAGAATATGTAAAATCAGGAAAATTGAAAGTGACTGTTTACCAAAACGCCAAAGGACAAGGTCAAGGTGGATTGGAAACAGCAATTAAAGCAGCAAAAGGGGAACAAGTCGAAAAGTTCAATTGGATTCCATATGAACTTGTGACGAAAGATAATGTGGAAGAGTACATTAAAAAATGGCAGTAGTATTTTGTAACCGTTATCACCTATCTAAGGGGAGAGGACGCTACGACGGTTAGTGTCCTTTCCTTAAAAACGGCAATCTTAGTGAAAACGAGGGAATGCATATGAATAAAGATTATGTGTTAGAAATGATAGACATTACAAAAGAATTCCCAGGAGTCAAAGCGTTAGACAGTGTACAGCTGAAAGTGAAAAAAGGAACAGTCCATGCGCTTATGGGAGAGAACGGGGCCGGGAAATCGACGTTAATGAAAATATTAATCGGGATTTATACGCCTGATAACGGAAAAGTTATATTTGATGGTGAGGAGTTGAAATTTTCTAATATTAAAAATGCCCTAGATAAAGGGATTTCAATGATTCATCAAGAACTCAGTCCGATACCAAATATGACGGTAGCGGAAAATATTTTTCTAGGAAGGGAGCCTAGTTATAAATTTACAGGGTGGGTGAAGAAGAAAGAGCTTGAAGAAAAAACAAGGAAATTATTTGAGAAGCTTGAGATTGACATCGATCCAAATGTAAAAATGTCTGAGTTAAGCATCGCTAATACACAAATGGTTGAAATTGCAAAAGCTATTTCCTATAACTCCAAACTCATCATTATGGATGAGCCGACGTCTGCCATTACAGAAAAGGAAGTACATCATCTATTTAAAATCATTCGTTCATTGAAACAAGAAGGCGTATCCATCATTTATATTACTCACAAAATGGATGAATTAGCGCAAATTACGGATGAGGTCACAGTATTGCGGGATGGAAAATATATCGGAACGAAGTCTAGTGATCAAATCACAAAAGATGAATTGATTGAAATGATGGTCGGAAGGGAATTAAATCAAGTTTTTCATAAGCAACGAGTCGAAATCAAAGAAGTGGCGTTGTCTGTGAAAAATTTATGTAAAAAAGGGAAGTTCGAAAATATTAGTTTTGAAGTAAGAAAAGGAGAAATCGTCGGTTTTGCTGGTCTAATGGGTTCAGGGAGGACAGAAGTATTAGAGAGCGTGTTTGGAATTACTCCTCCCGATTCAGGAGAAATCTATATTCATGGTGAAAAAGTAAATATTCGCTCGCCGCGTGATGCTATTCGATATGGTATGGGATTGTTGACAGAGGATCGAAAGTTAACAGGCTTATTCTTGCCACTTTCCGTACAAGACAACATCATTACCGTAACAATCGAACAGTATGCAAAAGCCGGGTTTTTGAATGAAAAGAAAATTCGAGAGGATTGCCAACGTCTTTCTGATCAATTAGCAATAAAAACACCAAATCTTCAGCAACTCGTGAAATATTTGAGTGGGGGAAACCAACAAAAAGCGTTAATTGCAAGATGGTTGCTTCAAGACCCTGATATTTTGTTTTTAGATGAACCGACGCGAGGAATTGATGTTGGGGCTAAATCCGAAATTTATAATTTAATTTTTGATTTAGCTAAAAAAGGAAAAGCAGTTGTAGTTGTTTCTTCAGAACTACCAGAAATTCTAGGCTTAAGTGATCGCATCATTGTCATGCATGACGGAAAGAAAACAGGGGAATTATATACATACACTTTAAAGTGACAACTTCTGTATGAACACCTTTTTACATGGTTATACTGCTCCTAAATACTCAT
>OGCI01002756.1_pt1 | contig 10853 bp, 10 predicted proteins | sample 1570021 | NCBI WGS metagenome assembly OGCI01 (sample SAMN06264664, study PRJEB24512) | hot springs metagenome | isolation source: Hot spring water | place: South Africa: Tshipise | collected 2015-06-21
CCTCCCTGTCATTCGCAGTCCCCTCCCTGTCATTCGCAGTCCCCTCCCTGTCATTCCCAATCCCCTCCCTGTCATTCCCAATCCCCTCCCTGTCATTCTGAGCGAAGCGAAGAATCTCGGCGAACGCCAAGCAAAGCCCCCTCCCGCACGCTCCGATTCCCCTTTGTCACCCTGAGCGAAGCGAAGGGTCTCCTCGCCTTCGGCTCGGAATGACAATCCCTATTCTGTCACCCCGAACGCAGTGAGGGGTCTAAGATTCCTCGCTGACGCTCGGAATGACAGAGGGGGGACGCTCGGAATGACAGAGGGGGGAGGCTCGGAATGACAGTGGGGGGAGGCTCGGAATGACAGTGGGAGAGGCTCGGAATGACAAGAAAGGTTGCGAGGGCTAGGAGAGGAAGGCTTTGAAACGGGGTGGGTTCGGTGTGATTTTGTACCCAACGCCTGTCCCCTTGTCAAGCTTCCCCCTCTCCGTTTACGGAGAGGGGGTTAGGGGGTGAATTCGACATAGCTCTCCCACAGCGTCGGGCGAGAGGACGGGGATGAGGGCTACATCTTTCAAACACCGCGTCAGCCGTTGCCCTGTGATCGGAGCCACTCGCTGAGCAAAGGGAACGGGTTGACTGCTCCTTGCACGATTTGCTGGAGGGTTTCGGGGGCGAAGAGGGTGCGGGTGAGGTCGCGCGCTTGACGCTCCAGAGTATCGTGTACCAACGACTGCAGTTCCCACTCGGTCTGCTGAAGGCGCCTCAACTCCCACTCACCTGAATCGTGCTGGTAGCGGTGATGCTCTTGGATGTGTTGCACCAGTTCTTCCACGCCTTTGCCGTTCGGCGCTTCGGTGAGCAGGATGGGTGGGTTCCATCCTTTGGGTTTGCCTCCCAATTCTAAGGCGTTGCGCAGGTCAAGGCGCATCCGTTTGGCGCCCTCGCGGTCAGCTTTGTTTACCACATACAGGTCGGCAATCTCTATGATGCCCGCCTTCATCGCTTGGATAACATCACCCGCTTCAGGCACCAATACCAGCACCACGGTGTCGGCTACATAGCGCACATCGACCTGCAGTTGCCCCGCGCCCACGGTCTCAATCAAGATGAGATTGAAGCCCGCCGATTCGAGCACGCGGATGGCGGAGGGCACTGCGCGCGACAAGCCCCCCACACTGCCTCGGCTGGCGAGACTGCGGATATATACTCCCTGAAGCGCCTCGTCGAAGCGGATTCGGTCGCCCAAAATCGCGCCCCCACTGAAGGGGCTGGTGGGGTCAACCGCCAGCACTGCCACGCGGTAGCCCAGCGCGATCAGATGAGGGAGCAGTTGATAGGTGAGTGTGCTCTTGCCAGCGCCTGGCGCGCCCGTAATGCCCACCTTGAAAGCGTGCCCCGTATGGGGGAACGCTTGCTCCAACAGGCGCAGGCGTTCGGGCAGGCTACTTTCCACAAGCGTAATGGCGCGCGCAATCGCACGCACTTGACCTGCTCGCACACTGGCTACAAGCGCATCCGTGGGGAGGGTTGCCATTAGTTGGATTATACCTGCCTCAAAACCCCGTATCTCTGCCGTAAGTGCAACCGCTCAACTATGGCAAAAATCTAACGGCAGGTGGTGAGAATGATGACGACCGAGATGAGTGCTTTGCGGGCAGACGCCCTGAGAGAGATTGGTAATATTGGGCTGGGAGGCGCAGTGACCGCCCTGTCCGACCTCACGGGCGTGCTGTTCCAGCTGGAGGTGCCCCGCGTCCACGAAATGGACACCACCCACCTGCCAAACCTATGCGACAGTCCCGAATGCTTGGTGGTCGGCACCATCTCGCGGGTGGAGGGCGATTGGCCCGGCGAAGCGGCGTTCCTGTTCCCGTGGGAGAGCGCCGAAGTGTTGTGGGAGATGCTTGTGCAGATGAAACCCGCCGGGCTGGAAGAGGTCAACGAACTCTATCAGTCGGTCATCAACGAAGTGAGCAACATCATGCTGGGCAACTACCTGATTGCCATTAGCCAGATGACAGGTTTCAAGCTCGATATGGAACCGCCTGCCTTTGCGGCGGATATGGCGATGGCGGTGGTGAGCTCGATTATGACCGAGGCGCTCTACGGTCAGCGCGAACTGATTGCGATTGAGACCCGCTTCCAAGTGCCTGAACGCAGTTTTCAGGGCTTCTTCTTCTACTTGCCTGAAACAGGCAGTTTAGACCGATTGTTTAGCGCATTAGGAATCTGAGTGAAGGAGCATCCAGAATGAGTTTGTTATCGGCGAGGGCGTCCCTCTTGGCTGGGATGGGGGAGATTAAGGTGGCGCGTAAAGAGGGCGTGCTGGGATGTATCGGGCTGGGTTCCTGCGTGGGCACTTTGCTGTATGACCCTCAGACCCACACGGCAGGTTTAGCCCATGTGATGTTGCCCGAACCCCACGACAACGACTGGAGCCTGATGCCTGGCAAATACGCCACCACCGCCGTGCCTACTTTGCTGAGAGAAATTGGCGTCAACACCAGTCAAGCCTCGCGCCTTCGTGCGTTGTTGATTGGGGGCGGGGAACTGTTCCAGAATCGCTCGCAAACCCTGAAAATTGGGGAGCGCAATGTGGAAACACTCCAACAGTTGATGCGCGACTACCGCATCACGCTCATCTTTGAAGATGTGCGTGGTTCGTCGGGGCGCTCCTTCGAGTTTGACCTGAGTACGGGCGTGGTGCGCGTGCGCAAAGTGGGGCAACCCCCGACCGAACACGCACTCGCCTACGCGCTGGGGCTGATGCGCCCTGCGGTTTAGATGGAGGATGAGATGGTGAAGCCGATACGAGTGTTGGTGGTGGATGACTCGCTCTTTATGCGACGCATGATTAGCGACCTGTTAGTGCAAGACCCCGAAATCGCCGTTGTGGGCACGGCACGCAACGGGCAAGAGGGATTGGAACTCGCCAAACAACTCAAACCTGATGTGATTACGCTCGATGTGGAGATGCCCGTGATGGACGGGCTAACAATGTTGGGCAAGCTGATGCAAGAACAGCCCACCCCGGTGCTGATGCTCAGTAGCATGACCACCGAGGGGGCTGAGGTGACGCTTAAAGCGCTGGAGCTAGGCGCAGTAGACTTCGTGGCGAAGCCCTCTGGTTCGATCTCGTTGGACATCTACAAGATTTCGTCGCAGATTATTGAGAAGGTGAAGGCGGTGGCGCGCGCTCGGATGGGCGTGTTCCGACGACCGCTCAGCGTGTCCCCAACTCAAGCGGTGGTGAGTAGCCCCCCGACACCCTCTTCGGTGCCCATCTCCAGCGTGCCCAGCCATCGCGCGCCGTTGGTGGTCATCGGCTCGTCCACTGGCGGACCGCGCGCCCTGACCACACTGCTTGGTCAAATCCCGCAAGGCATGCCCGCCAAGATGCTCGTCATCCAACATATGCCCGAAGGCTTCACGAAATCGCTGGCGGAGCGATTGAATCGGCTCAGCCCGTTCAACATCTATGAAGCCCAGGGTGGCGAGACGCTTCAGGTCGGCACTGCTTACATCGCACCTGGTGGGAGCCACTTGAAAGTCCAACGCGGGGGCATGCTCCAACTCTCTCAAGACCCGCCCGTTCATGGGGTGCGCCCTGCAGTGGATATCACGCTCTTCTCGATAGCGCAAAACTACGAAGGTCCGCTACTGGTAGCCATCTTGACAGGGATGGGTTCGGATGGCTCGGCAGGGGTGCGCACCCTGCATTCCAAAGGGGCGCGCATCTTGGCAGAAGATGAGAACAGTTGCGTGGTGTTTGGGATGCCACGCGCTGCGATAGCCACAGGCTGTGTGCATCGGGTCGTGCCGATTGAAGGGATGGCGCAGGCAATCAACGAGGAGGTGAGTCAACTATGCAACCGAACTTCAGCGGCATAAATGTGCCCAAGACGCCCGAACTGCTGAGCGACTTTGAGCAGTTCAAGAAACAGCTCAAGAAGCACACGGGTCTGGACTTAGAACACTACAAATTTGATCAGACCTATCGGCGTATCTACACGATGATGGAGCGCGCAGGCTTCAAACGCTTCACCGACTACCTACAGTTCCTCTGTCAAGACGAGAGCCGAATGCGCGCCTTCGTCGACCGCCTTGCGATTAATGTCTCGGAGATGTTCCGCAACCCCGAACAGTACGAGATACTCCGAACCCAAATTTTGCCGACTCTGCTCAAGCAAAGCCCTCAGCTCAAAGTCTGGAGCGCAGGCTGTTCCTACGGTGCTGAGGCGTACAGTTTAGCAATCCTGCTCCACGAGCTGGCACCCGGTCGCTCTCACCAGATTATCGGCACTGATATTGACCAGGAAGTTCTGGAACGCGCGAAACAGGGCGTGTTCGACGAGAGCGACCTGCGCAGTGTGCCCGCCGAGTTCAAGGCGCGCTACCTGTTCCCCATCCAAGAGAACGGGCGCACCCGCTACCAAGCAGAACCCCAGCTCAAACGCTATCTCCGTTTTGAACGCCACAACCTGCTGGCAGACCCCTATCCACAGGGCTTTGACCTGATTGCCTGCAGGAATGTGGTCATCTATTTCTCGGATGAGGCGAAAGACCGCATCTTCCGAGAGTTCTTCCGCGCTCTCAAGCCCGGCGGATACCTGTTCGTCGGCAATACCGAGCGCATCTTCAACAGCATACAAATCGGGTTTGCTAACCCGAGCACTTTCTTCTATCTCAAACCATTGCAGGAGGGAAGCTCATGGCGAAACGCATCATGATAACGGACGACGCGCTGTTTATGCGCGTGACGCTCAAGAACATTCTGACGCAAAACGGCTTAGAAGTGGTTGCCGAAGCGTCCAACGGGCGCGAAGCCGTCGAACTCTATGACCAGCACAAACCCGACCTGGTGTTTATGGACATCACCATGCCTGAGATGGATGGGTTGGAGGCGCTCAAAGCGATTCGCTCCAAAGACCCCAACGCCAAAGTGGTGATGTGTACCGCGATGGGACAAAAACAGATTGTGGTCGAGGCTATCCAAGCAGGCGCGAAGGATTTCATCGTCAAACCGTTCCAGCCAGACCGCATCTTAGAAGCCGTGCAGAAAGCGGGCTGAGGGGGAGGGGAGAGCCTATGAAAGCAGAATATGTGAACCCCTTCGTTTCGGCGGCAATCAATGTGTTTCAGATGATGGTGGGAGTCACGCCCGAAAAAGGCAACCTCAGTGCCCGCAAAGGCATCTTCACCTCCCAGCAGTGCAATATCGTGCTGGGCGTGACTGGCAAGCTGGAGGGACAGATTATTATCGGGATGTCGGTCTTCACCGCCGATAAGATTGCCTCCAAGATGCTCAACACCACCATCCGCACCTTTGATGAGCTCGCCGCAAGCGCAATTGCCGAGTTGGGCAACATGATTTCAGGCTCGGCGTTGACCGAACTCGCCTCACGGGGCATCCAGTGCAACCTCTCGCCCCCAAGCCTCATACGCGGAACGAATGTGCGTATCAGCACCTTAGAAATCCCCACGCTCGTGATACCCCTGAATACCGAGCTGGGTGAGATAGAAATCAATGTGGGGCTTCAAGAGCGTCTCAAGTAGATGAGCCTCCGTCATCGGAGGCTCACGCCCCTTTTTGGGTATTATTCTGCGTTCGCAAGGCTACAATGCCGTGCCTGTGGTTGCAAGGCAAGGCATCCTTGAAGAAGCGTCCGAATTGGCAGAAGGCAAGCGAGTGGAGGTCTTCATCGGGGGTAAGCTTTTCAGAGGCTACAAACTACTCCCCGCCTGAACTGCTGGAACTGGTTCTATCCAGATTTGGTGTGCCTCATCCACCGACACGCACACCTGCTCTAATCGCCACAGCTCCAACATCGCCAGAAACCACACCAGCAAGTCCAGCACATTCTCACAGTCTTGGATGAGCACTTCGAAGGCAAGGGGTTTTTCGGTGTGGCTGAGGCGCTCGCGCAGTTCCACCATCCGCGCGTGGATAGAGAAGTAGCGCCGTTCGGGGATGGCATCGGGCACGGGAAGCACGCGCTGGAGCAGACGCCTCAGCGCCAGCCACAGCCGATCAGGAAGTTCAGCCCCTTCGGGGTCAGGCAGAGGATAGGCTTCGGGGTCTATCGGCATCCCGCGAAAGAAAACCGTAGCCCGCTCGCTCTCGCGCTCTCTTAGCCACGCCACCGCTTGCAGATAGTGTTGGGGCAGGGGCATCGCCACCATTTCCCATTCCGCCTCAGGCTCTGGTTCGGGTTCGGGCATCAAGATACGCTGTGCCTTGCGCTCGGTCAGGCTTGCCAACACCGCCAGCGCATCGGACGCCTCATCAATGTCTCCGACCGACTGCCAATACTCATAGCAAGCTTGGGCGATGGGCGCGAGGTCCACCTCCAGCAGGTTCAGTTGGTGCTTGCGGATGAGGCTCACCAGCCAGCCCAGCGAGCCGTAGCCCAACGGCAGTTGCAGGGGCACGCGTGGGGGTGCCCACTCGGGCGAGCCGATGTGAAACCGTCGCATTTAGGTTGCCTCCAATTCTTTGCGCTGGCGCATCGCCCATATGAACAGGGGTGTGCCCACCAGCGCGGTGATGACCCCCACAGGCAGTTCCACAGGGCGCGCAAGCGTGCGTGCGAGCGTATCTGCCCACAACAGCAGAAGCGCCCCGCCCAGTGCCGAAAGGGGCATTAGGCGTCGGTAATCGCCCCCAACCCACTGGCGCAGCAGATGGGGCACTAACCAGCCGACGAAGCCTATGATACCCGCCACCGCCACGGACGCCGAAATCGTCAGCGAACCGCCCACCAGCACCACCCATTTCATCCGCTCAACGGGCACACCGAGATGCAAGGCGGTCTCCTCGCCTGCTGTGTAAAGATTGAGCGACCGCGCTTGAAGAAACAACAGCAACACCCCCACCACAATCGGTAGGCTCGCCCACTCCAGCCGTTGCCAGTCCGCGTTCAATAAGCCTCCTAAGAGCCAGTAGATGACTCGGGAGAGGTCTTCGCCTGCCAACACCAGCAGGAGGGTCACGATGCCCCATAAACTGGCGCTGAGGGCGACGCCCGTCAGCAGGAAACGCCCCACGCGTAGGCTCCCGTTGCTTCGGCTCAGCGCCAAGATGAGCATCAGCACGCCCAGTCCGCTGACAAAGGCGAGCAGGTTGATACCAAAACCAAAGCCCTGCGCACTCCAACCGAGCAACACGCCCAGCGCCGCACCCACCGCCGAACCCGACGAGACTCCCACGATGTAGGGGTCTGCCAACCCGTTGCGCAGTAGCCCCTGAAACGCACAGCCCACGATTCCCAACGCAGAGCCTACCAGCAACGCCATCAACAGGCGTGGCAGGCGCAACTCCCAAAGGATGGTCGCTACAGTGGGGTCTGCTTGACCACCGATTGCCTGCAGTATCTGCCTGGGCACGATCGGCACCGAGCCAATCCCCAAACTCAGCACAAAGCTGACGCCGACCAGCGCGCTCAATCCCAGCGCGATTGGAAGGGTACGCACAGAGGATATTTGTACCCGAAAGAGGAGACCTTTATCGTGGAGATTCTTCGCTGCGCTCAGAATGACAAAAGAGGGGGCAGAATGACAATCCCCCACCCTGTCACCCTGAGCGAAGGGAAGGGTCTGGGCTTGGGTTTCGTTGAGATTCTTCGCTTCGCTCAGAATGACAAAAGAGGAGGGCAGAATGACCGCCCCTATCCTGTCACCCTGAGCGAAGCGAAGGGTCTCTGCCTACAGTTGCACCGAGATTCTTCGCTACGCTCAGAATGACAGAAAGGGGGTGTCAGAATAACAGTGTGAGATAAGGGGAACACACCCTTGTTAGAACACTCCCTCCCCAGTTCGGGGAGGGAGATTAGGGTTAGCACCCGCTTCCGAAGTTGAACAGTACCGTCAGCAGGTCGGCGTCATCCACGGTACCGTCGCCGTTGAGGTCTACATTTGCGTCGCTACTGCCGAAGGCGAACAGCACGGTCAGCAGGTCGGCGTCGTCCACACAGCCGTTGCCGTCCACATCGCCCTGAGGCAGGCTTGTGGTCTGCACTCGAATCTCGTAGCGTTGCACATCGTCGGTGGAACCCGTCCCGGAGAACACCCGTGCGAAGTAGGTTCCACCCGAGGGCAGAGCCAAGAAGTTCGCTACCTGCTTCGTATTGCCAATCCCCGTGTCGGGTGCGCTGGTCAGCACGGTAGTGCCGTTGCTGGCACGCAGTTCCAAACGCAGGTTCTGGATAGCGCGTGTGTTAATGGTGATTGCGGTTCCGCCATCAGGTCCCACTTGATAGGTGCTCCCAATCGGCGTGACGGTGACAGTAATCTTTCGGCTTGCGGGCACAGTGATGCGATAGAAGTCCACATCGGCGGTACGGTCTAAGCTCGCCATATTGAGCGCCAGATTGTTTGTGTTGGTCATGTCCATTTCGGTGGCGGTGGCGGCGGTGTTGTTGAGCTCATACGGGTCGCCGTAGAGCCGTTGCGCACCGCGGATGTCGTCGTCTTGGGGGCCGTCAAAGTTCGTGTTGAGGTAAGGTTCCATCAGCTTCGTGCTGTTGGTGGGTATCACATGCCCCAGTCCCAGCCCGTGCCCGTGTTCGTGCATCACGGTGTTTCGCAAGAAGCGATAAGTTCCCGATGACGATTGCCAGTTCTCGCTGGAGTCGAGCACCATATCGCCCGTGTTGGGGAAATAGTTGAAGGCGAGTACGCCACTCGCACCATCCAAGTTTCGCGCGCCGATGCGCACATCGCCTCGCGGGGCACTTGCGGAGCCAGCGCTGTTGGGAAACACGGCACCATCGTCCGACACCTCCGTGTACTGAAGCCCCGCAACTTGTGACCAGCGCGTGAAGCTGTTGCGGAACTGGTTCTGCCAGAGCGTGGTATCGCTCCCAAACTTGCTGTTCATACTGCTGAACAGGTTGCTGGGCGCGCTCCCCCCGCTCAAGCCGGGCAACGCCACACCGTCGGGCACGAAGCTCCAGCGCAAGCGGATAGGGTTGCCCCGACTGCCCGTGCTTCCAAACGAAGTCGAGGTCCAGCGTGCGCTGGCGTCGTAAGCGGGCAGAAAATCGCCGAAAATCAAGCGCGAGATGTAGTCTACATATTCAGGGGGCGTGCCTGGCGCAAAACAGAGATGGAGCGCGTGCCCGTCATGCGTCACGCCCTCACAGCAGAGCGAGCCAACCCCTTGTACACCCGTCACCTCACCGATAATCAGATGGTTCAGGTCGTAGTTACGCAGAGACTCCCACTCCCAAAGTGGTGCCCAGCGGGGCAGTATCGGTTGATTCACATACAGCGGTCGGCGAACCTCTGCGTTGAGGCTCAAAACAACTACCATGCCTGCAAACAGCGTTAGACCTGCCTTACAAAAAATTTTCATAGAACCCTCCTGCTAAGGACTATCCCCCTGCAGGCGTGAACATAGGTACGCAATCCCATCGCCTCCGTGGGGGTAGCCTACTGAATTGTAGCACATTTTGTGCCATTCAGGGCGATTGTCAGTGGCTTAGGCATCTTGCCAAAGGAACTGTGCCGTCAGTGGCTTGAGCATCCTGCTCAAGGAAGAGTCGCTCTGAGCTTGCACTTGCCTCACTGCGTGGAGCCGTTGCCGTTGCCCAAAGTACTGCGCAGGCTTGGTAACAGCGAAGGCAGTTGATGGGGCGCCAACGGAGGTTCAGCTTCTACCCCGTCGGGCACACCTAACCCGCGCCGTATTACTTCCCACCAGTCCCACTGCACAATATGGGAGGCATCAAAGAGCATCACTCCGTGCGAGTTGAGTCGCGCCGCCCGAATCGCCCGCTCAAAGCCCGAAGGGTCGCCCCGATAGTCCAGTGCATAGATTCCCGAGTAGACGAACAGGTCAGCGTTCGTCCACTGCATCACACGGCGCGTCATTCCCTCCACAGTGCGCACTTCATCGGTATCGTACAGAGGCGCTTCCGACATAAACGGCACGCCAAAATAGACGCCCGGCATCAGGTAGTCCATATCGTACAGATAAGAGCTCAGGCGGTACTCATCGCTCACAAAACCGTAGGGGCGTTCCAACGCATCACTGCCCCAGTTGACGCCCAGCTCAAAGTAGATGGGATACCAACTGCCCACATAGGCACCTATTGGCATCGGGCGCACCGACTCGATAGTGCGTCGGATATCACGCAACAGGTTGCGGATGACCTCTGCACGGAACTGAACCCACTGAGCAAAGCGCGGACCACGCACATAACTCTCACGAGGGAGCGCAGGCGGGCTGAGGATGTCGTCGGGGAAGTTCGCCACAGGTCCATAGCGTGCCTCAAACTCGGCACGCACCCGCGGCGAGAAATCGGTGTAGACATTCGCCCAGCGCATACGGTCTAACACAAAGCCGTCAATCGGATAGTTGGTGCAGATTTCGCGGATGATGTCCAACAATCGCTGACGCACCTGCGGATGGAGCGGACACACGAAGACCGCAATCCCCTCCGTGTCCGATTCGGCAATCGGTTGGAGTATAGGCTGAGAGAACAGGCGCAGTTCCACTCCCAACTGGCTTAGCCGTTCCAGCGTCTGCGCCGCTTGACCGTCCGCCACCAGCACCCATCCGTTTTCTGGCGGAGTGATGGGCGCATCCACGAACATCCCGTCCACCAACGCCTGCACGCGCAGGTCGTCACTCAAAATGGCGTACGCCCAAGTTCGCCCCGGCGGTGGCACAGGCGCAGGGTTGCGCCGATAGGCGGAGATGCCGTCGGGCGGAGGGGGGGTATCAAACCGATTCAGCTCGTAGCGTGTGCCGTCAGGTAGGGTCAGTGTGCGCCGACGAGAGTAGGCGACCATCTGCCAGTCGGGATTTTCGTAAGCGGGTCCCGTGTTGAACATCTTGTGCCCTTCCGACAGCACATTGAT
>OGCI01002757.1_pt1 | contig 10853 bp, 8 predicted proteins | sample 1570021 | NCBI WGS metagenome assembly OGCI01 (sample SAMN06264664, study PRJEB24512) | hot springs metagenome | isolation source: Hot spring water | place: South Africa: Tshipise | collected 2015-06-21
GATCGTGGCGGCGCTGCTGGCAAGGGCAGCCATAACCCGTGCCCGACGTTGGCTTTCATCATATAGGCGAGCGTTTAAGACCGCGATGCCCGCTTGATCGGCGATGGACTGAACGAGGCTCAAGTGCTCCGGCTGAAAGAAGCCGGGGGTGGGATGGACGAGAGTCATCACACCCACCAATTCCTCGCGGGCCATCAACGGCGCGCTGACCGCCGACTTCGGCCCCCGCCGCTCCGGGGCATCGTCGGGCCGAAAGAGCCAGCGCTCATCGCGACTCGTATCTGAAATGAGAACCGCTTGGCGGTGTTGAGCAACCCACCCAGCTAGCCCTTGTTCATACGTGATGCGCAGTTGCTGAGTTGTTTGATCATGGACGACATCACCCGTGATAATTGCCGAGTCAACGGGTTTTCCATAGCTATCCAAGACGATAATGCTGCCACTAATTGCGCCGACACTTTGCATGGAAAGAAATAACACTCGCCGCAGAACCATGTGCAGGTCGAGGGCGCTGGTCAGCTCGCGACTGATATTGTAGAGAAGCTCCAGGGTCGCTTCTGTTGTCGGCTTAACTTCGTTGGTCTGCACCATCTTAGCTGAATTCCTTGAGGAAAACCCTATCTGGTTGCCGTTTTCTTTCCATCGCACTTATATATATTTTACACCGCTAGCAGTGTTGAACAAAACGACCTTCTCTTCTGGGCTTACCATTTGGTTCGCAACCATTGTCTTTAGGGCGGCGAGGGTTGCGGCGCCTTCAGGTGCGGCAAAGATCCCTTCCAGTTGGGCAAGTTCCTGTTGGGCTAGCTGGATTTGCTCGTCATCCGCAGTTAGGGCAGCGCCTCCGCTTTGGCGCAAGATGGACAGGATCAAACGATCGGCGAACGGTTTTGGCACGCACAAGCCGCTTGCCAAGGTGTGGGCGTTCTGCCATGGCTGAGTACGCGCGGCACCTTCCTGAAAGGCTTGGACAATTGGAGCGCATCCACTGGCTTGGACACTGATCATGCGCGGCCGTTTTCCGTCAATCCAGCCGAGTTGCTCTAGCTCGTCAAAAGCTTTCCACATTCCCACCAAGCCAGTTCCCCCTCCCGTCGGGTAAAGGATTACATCGGGTAGGTGATAGTCAAATTGTTCTGCTAGCTCAAGTCCCATCGTCTTTTTGCCTTCAACTCGGTAAGGTTCTTTGAAAGTTGAGAGATCGAACCAGCTTTGCGACGTGCCTTCGTAAAGCTGTGCATCTTGACCTGCTTGGTGGGCAGCGTCAGAGATGAGGCCATCTACTAGGTGCAAATCTGCGCCGCTGAGTTGGACCTCAAGACGGTTTGCAAGTGGAGCGTTGCGCGGCATGTAGATATGAGCGTGGCAGGTCTCATTTTTACCCTTTAAGATGGAGCCTGCTCGCGCTGCATAAGCTGCTAATGCACCACCAGCGTTGCCCGCTGTGGCTAAACGGAAATGGCGTACACCAAGTTCTAGGTGACGGCTCAGAGAGACCGCCATTCCTCGCGCTTTAAAACACGCTGTGGGGTTTTGAGCTTCGTCTTTCAGGTAAAGATTTATTAAGCCCAATTTTTCTCCCACCCTTGGCAGTGGCAAGAGAGGGGTATCCCCTTCTCCGAGGCTGATACGCCATTGCTTCTCTCGAAGAGGTAACAATTCCTCCCAGCGCCAAATCCCTCTTTCCCGTTTGCGCACCATCTCAGGGGTCAGCGACTGAGCGATGCTCTTTAGGTCATAACAGGCTAAGATCGGTGACTCACAGGAATGGCAATAGGTTTGGACTGCTTCGGCAGAGAAGGTTTGGGAGCAGAAGGGGCAGATTAACTCAATCATGAAACCCATGAGATTTTCTCCTTGGGAGGTTTGAGAGCACAATTCCGCATGCAGTATAGCATATTTGATGCCAGGTGGAGTTTTCAAATCTGTAGACTGAAAATGAGCCCCCCTCTTCATCCAACAGGCGCCCCAGGCGGGAGTCGAACCCACAACCTCGGCCTTAGGAGAGCCTCGCTCTGTCCTTTGAGCTACTGGGGCAGCGCTTTGATTATAGCATAACTGCTTCTTTCAACCTTAAGCCTCTTTAATGTCATCTCTCTTGAAAATATGGTATAGTTTTGAAAACTCAAAAACGATAGGCGCATCTTGCTTTGACAAGCGCCTACCGATCTTGACCAGTTGCCCTGTTAATCCTACAGTGAAAAAGGCATCTGGCGCTGAAAAGGAGAGAGAATACTATGACTTGGAATAGGTCTCGAAGATTCGCTGCTGGGGTGTGGAGCGGTTTAGCCATTTTGCTGGCTATCTCACTCTTGGCTGTCAACCTACCGATGCCAGCCCAGGCGGCCGCTTGCGCCCTAAAATATACTGTGCAATCGGGCGATACATTATATGGCATTGCTGCCAAATATCAAGTCAAATTTGAAGAATTGGTTGAGGCAAACAAATTGAAGGCCCCCTATTTGCTCTACGTAGGGCAGGTCTTATGCATTCCGAAAGGCGCCATAATCCCCACCGGCACCCCAGCGCCAACTCCAGCGCCAGGAACGCCTGCCGCTACGAACCTTCCCTCAATCAGCGGTTTTCATCTGGGCTCGGTGGCTTGGATTGCCCTGACCAATTTTCCCAAGGAGCGCTTTGTTTACATCAAGGCTTATCTTGGCAGCAAGTATTATTGGCAATACACCAATCATCAGATTGCCATCATCCAGACCGATAAGAAGGGTCAGTTCGGGGCGTATTTCCACATGCCACCTGAGCTGGCTAGGGAGCGGGTGATCACGGTGTGCGCAAAGGATGCTTTGAATGATGATGTGCTTGCTTGTCAAGCGATCGTCAATTCAGACTACTATCTCGAATTGCGCAGTCGTTGAGGGTTATGAATTTCGCCAAAACACGCCCTGTCCTTTGCAGGGTGTGTTTTGCTTAAAGCGGTCACCTTATGTCTGACCCGCCCAAGTCCGCTACCTTTCTTTTTTATGGTGAGCTGAATGACTTTTTGTCCCGGCCGCAACGAGGGCACGCCATCCAGTGCCGTTTTCGCGGTCGACAGACTGTGAAGCACCTGATCGAGTCGTTGGGCGTCCCTCACCCCGAAGTGGGAAGCCTGAGAGTGGGCGATAGAGTGCTTACATTGGATGCGCTTGTTGAAAATGGCGATTTTGTCCAAGTTTACCCGCCCTCCTTACCCCTGCCTTTACCGCCTTCTTCTACGGGCGGGGAAGAGGAGCCCATCCGCTTTGTGTTGGATAACCATTTAGGCCGCTTGGCTTCTTATCTGCGCCTTTTCGGTTTTGATGCCCTCTATCGCAATGATATTCAGGATAATGAGCTGGCAAAGGTTTCTTCAGAAGAAGGGCGAGTGCTTTTGACGCGGGATCACCGTTTGTTGATGCGTTCCTGTGTTCAGACAGGCTATTGGTTGCGCAGCAAACTTCCCCGCCTACAATTGCTAGAGGTTCTACAGCGTTGGAACCTAGCACCCTTGGCGCGGCCTTTCCGACGTTGCCTGCGCTGCAATGGCTTGTTGAAAGAAGTGCCGAAAGAGCAAATCCTCTCCAAATTGCAGCCATTGACACGCCTGTATTTTGATGAGTTTCGTCTTTGCTCCGATTGCGGGCAGATCTACTGGCGTGGCTCTCATTATGAACGAATGCAAGTCTGGATGGCGAGAGTGATCCAAGCCACTACCCAGAGCACATGATATACTTTGGTCAGGTCTTATCGAAGGAGTAAGGTGTGCCGCGTTATTTCACGCTGGAAGAAGCCAACCAAGTTGTTCTTCAAATTCGACCTTTGTTGAGTAAAATCCTTGAAATTCGGCAGACAATTCTCGAGAAACGTCCCGATCTGCTTCCTTTCTTGCAGAAAGTGAGAGGCAACGGTGGTAGCCGCCAAGCCAGCGAACTGGTGAATGAGTTTCGCCGCATCGAAGAGTTGGTAGCGCAGATTCAGGAAAGTGGCGCAATTGTCAAGGACATCAATCGGGGGCTGATTGACTTTCCCCATTGGCGAGAAGGGCGAGAAGTCTATTTGTGTTGGCAATTCGGTGAAGATCAGATCCGTTACTGGCATGAGATTGATGCTGGTTTTGCCGGGCGCCAGCCCCTATGAGAAAAATAGCCTATCAGACGAGTCACCTCGCTGCTCAAACGACTAGGGAACGAGCAACCTTCCGTTTGGGAGCAACCTTTGCTGCTTTACGCCATCCCAATTATCGTTTGTGGTTCCTGGGACAACTGATCTCATTGGTCGGGACGTGGATGCAGACCACGGCGCAGGGCTTTTTTATCTATGAATTGACCGGATCACCGGTATATTTGGGGGTGGTGGGCTTCGCGGCTGGTGTACCTACTTGGTTGTTCACGTTGTATGGCGGCGTGGTCGCCGATCGGATGGCGCGGCGCACCTTGCTGATGCTTACCCAAAGTTTCATGATGCTATTGGCTGGCATCCTTGCTCTCTTGACATTCAGCGGCGCCGTGCAAGCATGGCATATTGTCCTTTTGGCATTTTTATTAGGCACGGCGAATGCCTTTGATGCGCCGGCAAGACTGGCTTTTGTCTTGGAGCTGGTGCCTAGAGAAGACCTGACCAATGCTGTGGCGCTCAACTCGACGATGTTTAACGCCGCCACTGCTGTTGGACCGGCTGTAGCAGGTATGGCTTATGCGGCTTTCGGTCCTGGTTGGTGTTTTACGATCAATGCGCTCTCCTTTATTGCGGTGATTTTGGCGCTCTGGCGGATGCAATTACAAACCGTGCCCAAGCTCTCTTCTCATCGACGGGCTTTGGACGACATTCGTCAAGGCTTCAGTTTCGTCCGCTCCGACTTGATTGTGCGCACCTTGGTCTTGTATCTCGCTGCGGTCAGCTTCTTGGGGATGGGCTTTGTGACCTTGATGCCTGCCTGGGCTGTCAAGGTTTTGGGGGGAGGAGCAACCACAAATGGCTGGTTGCAATCGGCGCGCGGGGTTGGGGCTTTGGTTGGGGCGTTGCTCACCGCTACGTTAGCGCAGCGCGCCATTCGGGGTAAATTGATCGCCATTGGCACCTTTGCTTTCCCGCTTGCGCTCTTCGGCTTCGCTTTTATCCGCTGGTTACCCCTTTCGCTTGCGGCGTTAGTCGTCATCGGTTTGAGCTTGATGATTTACATGAATAATTCCAATTCGGTAGTGCAAACGCAGACCCCTGACGAACTACGTGGGCGTGTCTTAAGCATTTATTCGTTATCTTTTTTTGGGTTGATGCCAGTGGGTTCTTTGGTTGCCGGCTGGCTGGCAGCCCATCTGGGCGAAGCACCGACAGTGCAGATTGCCGCCTTGTTGCTGGCAACGTGTTCGGTGATGGTCTGGTTGAAAGCGCCCCAAGTGCGCCGGGTAGCCTAGGCAGTGGCTGAGGAAACCTATCCCCCTTTTTGCGCGCTTCGATTGTGTTCGCTGCGTGATTCAATTTTCCGCTACACCCACTTGGTTGCGGCCACTCTGTTTGGCATGATACAAAGCTTGATCGGTGCGTTCGATCAGGTTCTTTAGTGTATCCTCGCCTTTCAGCTCTGCCAATCCGAGGCAAATCGTTGTGTGGATCATCTCATCGTTATGGGAGAAACGCAAGCTCTCGATGCGGTTGCGCAGGCGCTCGGCGACCGGCAGGGCTTCTTTGAGGGTTGTCTCCGGTAAGAGGACAATGAATTCATCACCGCCGTAGCGAGCCACAATATCCACCTGGCGTAGCTCTGCCCTTAAGTTTGCGCTCACTGAACCTAAAATTTTATCCCCCATCAGGTGCCCATAGGTGTCGTTTATTTCCTTGAAACGGTCGATGTCGATGAGGATCATTGAGAGAGGGCGGTGGAAGCGATGGGCGCGTAACAGTTCATGATCGGCCAGATCAGTAAAGCCGCGCCGATTGTACAGGCCGGTCAGGGGGTCGGTAATGGCTTGTTGTGGAACGGCGGCATGGAGTTGGGCGTTGCGCAAGGCTGTGGTGGCCGTGGCGGCAAAGCTGACCAACAATTGAAGGTCGAAATTGGTAAAAGCTGCTTTGAGACTTGAACCAAGGGCAAGGGCACCGTATACGCGCTCTTCAGTCAGCAGAGGGGCAACAATCAACGAGGAAATGTGGGGCATATTTGGGAAATCTGCTTCTACGCCAATCGAGTTATCCAAGTGGGTGTCCTCGATTAAAAAGGGGCGGCGCTGACGCACCGCTCGCGCCGAGTAACTTTCCACAGCTGTGGGTTTGAAAGTGCGAATGCGTGATTCCTCGCCTACTTGGGCAGCTCGCACTTGTAACTCTCCCGTCTCCGGCACTACCAAATGCAGCAAACCAGTCTCTGTAGCAGGGATGGCGCTGATGGCCGCATCTAAAATTTGACCCAGCAGGGCATCCAGCTCCAGCGTGGAGAGCAAGGCAGTGGTGGCTTTTTGCAAAGCGTCCAGTTCTTTTGCCCGATCCTGAGCCACTTCTAACGCATATTCTTTGGAGATGGCTAAGGCGATTTGGTTGGCGGCTTGCTCCCCAAAGGCGAGTTCCAGGGAGCTAAAAGCGTGGCGGATGCGGTAGGAAATCAAAATGACCCCCAGTTTCTTTTCATTGGCGATCAAGGGCAGCGCCAACATGCTCTGACTCTCCATCCGTTCGACTAAGCGGGGATTGATCCACGGCGAGATCGAAGGTTCGGCAATCGGAATCACCCGCGAACTGCTCAACAGCGCACTTCCCAGCACCCTTATGGCTGGATCCAGAATCGGGTTGTTAATCCATTCCGCTTGATACCCGTAAGCGTGGTGGATGATAGGGTATTTTTGCTGTTCATCCCATAAGGCGAAAAGACAAGTGTCGGCGGAGAAAAGCTGGCAAATTTGTCCGCTAATCGCAGTTAGCATTGGTGTGAAACCGCGCGCCTGAAGTGCCTCGCGGGTGATTTGGTTGAGCAACGCCAGCGATTGTTCCCGTTGCGCCAATTCCCGTTGCCGCTGTTCCGCTTCAACTTGGCGGAGATGTCGCTCTTTATCATGCAAGACATTTTGTAGCGAAATGGAGACCAAATTTGCAACTGCATAGACAATGCTGAGTTCCTCGGCGGTGAGGGGACTGCTGCGCTTGCTTTCAACCACGATATGTCCGAACTGAGCCATTGCATTGCGCAAAGGTGCTCGCACGCGCAAAACGTCTGTTGTCGCATGAGGAGTACTAGGCAGGGATGGTTTTGGGGAGATCCGTTGGGGTTCTGCCCGAATGCTGGGAGTCGGTTTTGCTTCTTTGGATGGAAGCTCTGGACGCTTGAACATACGCTGCCTGCTGAGGGGTGATTCTTGGAGGATGATGGTCACAGCGTCGTACCCCAGATCTTTCTCTAGCGTCTGAATTACTGCTTGGCAAATCTGTTCTTCATCTCTCAGGGTTGCTAGGCTAGAGCTTAAGTCGACCAATGCTTTCTGTTGGTGTATATGCCTCTCACTTTGGCGTAATTGTTCTTCCAGCCGCCGATTTAAAGCAATGTATTGACGGTAAACGAATTCGATAACGATAAAGGCGACAATACTCCCCACCGACCAATGGATAAGATGACGCCAAATTAAGCGGTCAGACAAATACTGGAGAAACAAACTAGCCCCAAGGATGAAGATGACACTCGCTTGGGTCAGGTATTTTAGTCGCAGCCACTTCCTGTGGCTTTCGAGATCCATCAATTACCCCCTTTCTTTACGGTCGTCGTTCTCCTCGAGCGGGGCGAATCCTCTGCCAAGAATTTCTTGCGCAGGGATCACCATCACAAAGGCTTTTTGATCTACTTTGCGGACAGAAGATTTTAGTTGATTGATTTCGGTGACGGTCAGAGCACAAAGTAAAATGCGATGTTCCTTGCCCGTGTACATTCCGGTGCCCGCCATAGCCGTGACACCGCGATGCATATCCTTAAGGATAATTTCCGCAATTGCGTCAGCTTGGTCGGTGATGATCAGCGCAACCAGTTGTTTGCGGCGCCTTGACTGGCGGAACCAAGGTTTATTGGCTTCGGCAGCCAAGCGCGAGAGCGGAACGCCGCGCGCTTCTTCCAGATAGCGGGGCAATACTTCGCCCGTTGCTTGTTGTAAGGAAGCGGTGGCTAGGCTAATGGCGACCATCAGCAAGTAGAAACACACGCCGCTTGTCAACACTACAATGCCGGGGATGCTGCCGATAGCTGCTCGCTCCATCAGTTCATCCCAATGCTGAATCATGGTTGGATACATCGTCAATTTAGCCAACCACGATAGTCCGAGAATCAAATAAATCCACAGGTAGTTACGGCGCAAGCGCCGCCCGAGCGCTTCCCAAAGAGAAATCGGGAAATCGGGATGGAGCAGATTCTCGGCTAGGCTTTCTGCCCAATCCGGCGCGGGATGGAAGGGCGGCACGAGCATGGCGGCGTAGAAATCGGTCTCCATGAGGCGAACCCGGTAAGACCATAACTCGTAATAGCGGTAACGGCGAGCTTCGATGTAGAGGAAGAGCGTGATCAAAAAGGTGTTGAGAATGATGACGCCATGAAAGCCGTTGGGGTCAAAAGCTAACGCGATGGCTGCGCCAGTGGTAATCACCGCCCAGTTTGTGGTGGTATCCAACCGCTGCCGCCAGACATTGGCGCGTTGAATCTCAGCGCGAAAGAAATGCACCATGGCGGTGGTGAACTCGCTGGCTTTTAAGCGGTAACCGCGATAGGTCCACACCGCTTCGGAGGTAGAGCTGGACTCATTTGGCGGAGCGGCCGATTGGAAGGGCGGGTTGAGATTGGGATTCTCCTCGGCAGACATCATCTTAGATAAAGATGATTTTACACCCAAGTTGGCTCACGGTATACCCCAAAGACGCTTTTCATCACTGCGGTAATCTCACCGAGGGTAGCGTAGGCGCGGACGGCATCCAGAATATATGGCATGGTATTTTCAGTTCCTTGACAGGCCAAGCGCAAGCGATCGAGAGCTTGCCCGACTTGCCCGTTATCCCGCTCTATTCGCAGCTTCTGCAAGCGCTCGATCTGGCGGGTGTAACCCAGCGGATCCATTTCTAAAATCGGAATGGTGATCGGCTTCTCATCTTGATACGCGTTGACACCGACAATTTTGCGCTCACCGCGGTCGATTTCCTGTTGATAGCGATAGGCCGCATCGGCGATTTCACTCTGGAAGAAGCCTTTTTCAATGGCGGGGAGCACGCCGCCTAAGGCATCTATGCGCCGAAAATAGTCGTATGCTTGAGCTTCCAGACGATTGGTCTGGGCTTCGACAAAGAAGGAGCCGCCCAAGGGATCGACCGTGTTAGCCACGCCAGATTCCTCAGCGATGATTTGTTGGGTGCGTAGCGCAATGGTGACCGCCTGTTCGGAGGGCAAGGCAAGGGCTTCGTCCATGCTGTTGGTATGTAAAGATTGGGTGCCCCCTAAAACAGCGGCTAAGGCTTGAAGAGCAACCCGCACGATGTTGTTCTCCGGCTGCTGGGCGGTGAGGGAAACACCGGCGGTCTGGGTGTGGAAACGCATCAACCAAGAGCGGGGGTTTATCGCTTTGAAAGTATGGCGCATCTCGCGCGCCCAGATGCGCCGCGCAGCGCGGTATTTACAAATCTCCTCAAAAAAATCGTTATGGGCATTGAAAAAAAAGGACAGCCGCGGCGCAAACTCATCGATGTTCAAGCCTCGCTTGAGTGCCCACCGTACATATTCCATACCGTCTACCAGCGTAAACGCCAACTCTTGAGCTGCTGTCGCTCCTGCTTCGCGAATGTGGTATCCGGAGATGCTGATCGTGTTCCATTGGGGCAGGGCTTGTGTCCCATATTCGATGGTATCCACAACCAAGCGCATTGAGGGCTCGGGCGGAAAGATGTATTCCTTCTGGGCAATGTATTCTTTGAGGATGTCGTTTTGGATGGTGCCGCGCAACTGCTCAGGGCGAACACCCTGTTTCTCGGCTGTGGCGATGTACATCGCCCAGATCACTGCGGCAGGGGAATTGATCGTCATACTACTGGAGACTTTATCCAGAGGGATATCCTCCAACAGGATTTCCATATCTTTAAGAGAAGAAACCGCCACGCCGCACTTGCCGAATTCGCCTTCCGCTTCGGGTGCATCGGTATCATATCCCATCAGGGTGGGGAGATCAAAGGCAATCGAAAGGCCGGTTTGACCTTGTTCCAAGAGATACTTGAAACGAGTATTGGTTTCTTCAGCGGTGCCGAAGCCGGCAAACATGCGCATCGTCCACAGGCGGCCGCGATGCATCGTGGGGTGAATGCCGCGGGTATAGGGGTATTCGCCGGGCAAGCCTAAGTCGCGAAGATAATCAAGTTCTTCGACCTCTAGAGGGGTGTAGAGCCGTTCGATGGTTTCGGAGGACGTGGTGATAAAGCGTGAGCGGCGTTCTGGTAAACGTTGCAGGCTTTCTGATAAGGTGTCCGCTTGCCAGTTCTGAAGCGCTTGGCGCAGCTCGGTTAATTTCTCCCGATCGTACATCCCAACCTCCTTTGGCGTGGATCAGAGGGATTGAAGTTCAATGGTAAGAGGATTATAGCATGAGCCGATTTATCGAGGCGGGTCTTCTTCTTGGCTTTGGGGTTTTGGGTTGCGGGCGAGCGGCCTGTACTCCTCAGAGTCTAGTGGGATAGCGGACGTACTCAGCCGCTGTCATCAGAATGACTCCATCCCTGTCAAGTCGGACATAGTGACCCCTTATGTCATTTCCAACGCCATGACACCGCATGTCATGTCGAACGGAGTGAGTGAGACATCTTAAGTAAAGAATTCTCAGTCGCTACCGCTCCTTCGAAATGACACGGGGTGGAGGTCGCTGGCAGTGGTTCGGTATGAC
>OGCI01002759.1_pt1 | contig 10848 bp, 8 predicted proteins | sample 1570021 | NCBI WGS metagenome assembly OGCI01 (sample SAMN06264664, study PRJEB24512) | hot springs metagenome | isolation source: Hot spring water | place: South Africa: Tshipise | collected 2015-06-21
GGGCGCAATTCGGCCAGGGTGACCTCGCGTTCTTTGCGGGGCAGTTCGACGGTTTGGAGGGCTTGGAGAAAGATGCGGACGGCTTCGGGGTCGAAGGCGGTGCCGGCTTCTTGTTTGATGCGCTCGGCGGCGTCGGTGGGGGGCAGTGGGCTGGAGGCGTAGGCGACGGCCACGGCCAAAAGCCGGGCCAGCCAAGGGATGTTTTCGCCGACCAGTTGGTCGGGGTAGCCGCCGCCGTCCCAGCGCTCGTGGCTGGAGCGGACGAGATCGGCGGTGTGCGCACGCTCCGTCGACGCGTAGACGAGTCGGCCGGACATGATCGTGTGCTTCTTGATGAAGGCCCACTCGTCGTCGGTCAGCTCGCCTCCCTTTTCGATCTCCCGATTGGTGAGCGCGGCTTTAACCATGCGCAAGGTCGAAGTACGCAAGGCATCCTGGTTCTTCATCGCTGCCGTCAGATCAGAGAGAATGCGTGCTTTCAAGCTCATTGACTCTGCCTCTCCTTTCGAAAAACTCTTGTCTGCTGCGCCCGACGTGCGCGCACAAGAAGCGGCCCGTGTGGGAGCGTTCGACCTTCATCAATTCTTCGGGCGTGCCGCATGCCACCACGTAGCCGCCCGCCTCGCCGCCTTCAGGACCGAGATCGATGATGTAATCGGCGGTTTTGATCACGTCGAGGTTGTGTTCGATGACGAGCAGCGAACCGCCAGCTTCGACGAGCGAGCGGAATGCGGCCAGCAATTTGTTGATGTCGTCGAAGTGGAGTCCGGTCGTCGGTTCGTCGAAGATGTAGAGCGTGCGCGCTCCGGTCTTTTTGGCAAGATGCGCGGCCAGCTTCACTCTTTGCGCTTCGCCGCCCGATAGCGTCGTCGCTGATTGGCCGAGTCGCAGGTAACCGAGGCCGACTTCGTCGAGCACCCGCAAGCGATTCGTCACCTTGGGCACATCGCGGAAGAAGAGCAACGCTTCGCGCACGGTCATGTTCAAGACCTCGTAGATGTTCTTTCCGCGATAACGAACGTCGAGGATGTGCGGTTTGAAGCGCATGCCCTTGCATTCTTCGCAGACCAGTTCGACATCAGCGAGAAATTGCATCTCGACGGTCACCGTGCCACCACCTTCGCACACGTCGCAACGCCCGCCCGGGACGTTGAACGAGAAATGGGCCGGATCGAGACCTTGCGCTTGGGCTTCGCGCGTGGAGGCGAAAAGCTCGCGAATCGCATCGTAAGCCTTGATGTATGTTACTGGGTTCGAGCGCGGCGTGCGTCCGATGGGCGATTGATCGACGAGGACGACGTCGTCCAGATGCTGCCCGCCGTCGAGCCGACGAAACTTGCCCACTTGCCCTTGCCACTCGCCGCGCTGTTTCTTCAAACCGGCGTAGATGCAGTCGTGGACCAGCGTCGATTTGCCCGATCCCGAAACGCCCGTGACGCAGACGAGCATGTCGAGCGGGATATCGAGATCTATGTTCTTCAGGTTGTGCTCGCGCGCGCCGCGTAGTTGCAATCTGCGCTTGCCGACGGGTTTGCGTTGCGTCGGCTCTTTGATCTCCAGATCGCCGCGCAAGTAGCGCGCCGTCAACGAGGTCGGGTGCTGCAGCAACCCTTCGTAATTCCCTTCGTAGATGACCTGCCCGCCGAGTTCGCCTGCTGCTGGTCCGATGTCGAGGATGTGGTCAGCGGCGCGGATCATCTCCGGATCGTGCTCGACGACGAGCACTGTGTTGCCGATGTCGCGCAAGCTTTGCAACAGGCGGATCAGGCGAAGTCCGTCGCGCGGATGAAGACCGATGGACGGCTCGTCGAGGACGTAGAGCGCGCCGACGAGCGAAGAACCGAGACTGGTCGCCAGTTGAATGCGCTGCGCTTCGCCGCCCGATAGCGTCGAGGCCAGCCGGTCGAGCGTGAGGTACTCGAGTCCGACATCGACGAGAAAGCGCAACCGACTTCTGATCTCGACGAGTAGCCGTTCGGCGATGGCCGCTCGTTCGGCATCGAGTTCGAGCGTCTCGAAAAAGGCCGCCGCCTCTTTGATCGAAAGGGCGCAAAGCTCGGGCAGGGTCTTGCCGCCGACGCGCACATCGCGCGCTTCTTGCCTAAGCCGGCCGCCGCCGCAATCGGGACAGATCGTGTAGCCGCGGTACTTGGCGAGAAAGACGCGCACGTGCAGTTTATATTTCTTGGTCTCCAACCAAGCGAAGAAGCCGCGCACGCCGCCCCACTTGCCTTTGCCTTCGATGATGCTGCGTTGCTGCGCGCGCGTCAGTTCGTTGAAAGGCAGATCCATTGGGATCTTCTCCGCGCGGCAGAAACGGCGCAGTTCCTCTCTGGCCCAGTCGAACTGTGGCTTGGTCCATGGTTCGATGGCGCCTTCTTCCAAGCTCAGGTTCGGATCGGGGATGACGAGATCGAGATCCAAGCCGATGATGTTGCCGAAACCCTGACAGGTCGGGCAGGCGCCGTAAGGGTTGTTGAAGCTGAACAAGCGCGGTTCAGGAGGCGCGTAAACCGTGCCGTCGTACTTGCACTCGAAGCGTTCGGAGAAGCGCAAGAAGCGCGGTTCGGGCTCCACCGTTTCGATGATGGCCGCGCCGTGGCCTTCGCGAAAACAGGTTTCGAGCGAATCGACCAACCGCCCGCGCACATCGGGGCGCGCCACGAGCCGATCGACGAGAACGAACACGCCGCCGAAGTCGGGCAGCGCGTAATCTTCGGGCGCACGAACTTCGAACGTCTCCGCTCCACGCCGAAAGCGCGTAAAGCCACGTTGCATCAGGCTCATGACGTGTGCTTTCACCGCATTGGCGCTGAGCGCTTCTTTCGCCCGCCGACGCGATGGCGCGTCTTCGTCCTCGGCGCGCAGCCCGGCGTCGGCTGGAAAGAGGACGTAAAAGCGCGTTCCTTCGGGCAGCGTCCGCAGGGTCTCATCAGCGGCCGATTCGGGCGAATCGCGATTCACTTCGCGCCCGCACACGCGGCAGATGGTGACGCCGACGCGAGCGTAAAGAAGGCGCAGGTAGTCGTAGATTTCGGTCTGCGTTCCGACGGTGGAGCGTGGGTTGCGCGTCGCGTTCTTCTGTCGAATGGCGATGGCGGGCGGAATCCCTATGATCTCGTCCACGTCAGGCTTGTCCATGCGTTCGAGGAACTGACGCGCGTAGGCCGACAGCGACTCGACGTAGCGCCGTTGCCCTTCGGCATAGACGGTGTCGAAGGCGAGCGACGATTTGCCGGAGCCGGAAACCCCGGTGACCACTGTCAATCGTTCGATTGGAATCGAGAAGGAGATGTTCTTTAGATTGTTGACGCGCGCGCCGCGAACGACGATTGCATCCTGTGCCATTCGTTTCATCACCACCACCGCTTGTTGGATGCTCCCTGCCCAGTGCGGGAAAAAGCAAATGATAACGCGAAAGCGGTCGCGGACGAAAGCGTGCAGAAGTTGATGGGAGGATGATTTCACCCGCGTACGTTTCCGCGACAACGTTGGCGGGCGGAAGTTGATGAAGCACCACGCGGCCGATGTCAGCGCACTCTTGCGCCGAGAGGCCAGTGGCAGCCGTCGTGCGAAGAAAAAAGATTCGAACTGCGAAGCGCGGCGGTAGTCTTCGCCGTGCCCGAAGTGGGCAGCCGTCGTGCGAAGAAAAAAAGATTCGACCTTTCGCTTGCAGGGCGTTTTGCTGTAGTCTTCGCTGCTTGAGGATGCTTGGTAGGTATTAGTTACTATGAGGGCGATTGGCGAACAGATCGGTGATTGGCGAGCGTGGACGCTCGCCGCGGCGACCGTGTTCGCCACGGCATGGCAACTTCATTTCCAAGGCCGACGGTGGATCTGTGATTGCGGCTATGTCCTCTTCTGGACGGGCGAAGCGTGGGGCGGCGCGACCTCGCAACATCTTTTCGATCCGTATAGTTTCACTCATCTACTTCACGGTTTCATGTTCAGTTGGTTGTGGCTGGCCGTTGCCCATCGGGTGTCGCTCGTTTGGCAAGGCTTCGGGGTTGTCGCGCTCGAATGCGCGTGGGAGATCATCGAGAACACGGACTTCGTCATCGATCGTTACCGCGAAGCGACGGCGGCGCTGGGCTATCGCGGCGATACGGTGATTAACTCCGTCGGGGATATAATCTTCTGCGCCGTCGGCTTCGCTCTGGCGCGTTTACTTGGGCCGTGGCGCTCGCTCGCCGCTTTCGCGATCGTCGAAACAGCGCTCATCGTCTTCGTCAGAGATAGCCTGTTGCTCAACCTCTTGATGTTGGTCTGGCCTGTGGACGGCATCAAGCATTGGCAACTTGGGCGCTAGCCGAGGAGCAACGGCGTCGGCGCGCCCTTTGGTTTTCGGGGGCGGAAGCGTTCTATTGTTGGTGATGCTTTGATTGGAAACTTTCGTGGAGCGACATCGATGAAGAGAACCATCGCTTTTCTCAGCCTTTTCTTGTGGTTTGGCAGCATTGGCAGCGCGCAAGACAAGGTGTCGGACGGCGCGGCGCGCGACGAAAAACTCTGGCAGAAGGCCCTTCGGCTTCATCGCTCGGCCATCGTCGTAGACGGGCACAATGACATCACGACGCCGATGTTGGATGAAGGTTACGATCTCGGCCAACCGTCCGTTGGGAAATATCACACGGATCTCCAGCGGATGAAGCAGGGCGGAATCACGGGGCAATTCTTTTCGATCTACGTCGATCGGCGATTCGCGCGCGAAGGCGGATCGGCGCGGCGCGCGCTCGACATGATCGACATGGTCTATCGCGCCGTGGAACGTTATCCGAACGATCTTATGCTGGCGACTTCGGCCGAAGACATCCGCCGTGCCAAGAGGCAGAAGAGGATCGCTGCGTTGATGGGGATCGAGGGCGGTCACGCCATCGAAAACTCCTTGATGGCGCTCCGGAACTTTTACCGTTTGGGCGTGCGTTACATGACCTTGACGCACAACAACACGAACGACTGGGCCGATGCCTGCTGCGATGCGGCGCGTCACAACGGCCTGTCGGAGTTCGGCAAGGAAGTGGTGCGTGAGATGAATCGCATCGGCATGCTCGTTGACATCTCGCACGTTTCGGACAAGACGATGAGCGATGTGCTCGACGTCACGCGCGCGCCCGTGATCGCCTCGCACTCTTCAGCGCGCGCGCTGGCCGATCATCCGCGCAACATCCCGGACGACCTTTTGCGGCGCATCGCTAAAAACGGCGGCGTCGTGATGGTCAATTTCTATCCGGTCTTCATCGACCAGAAAGCGCTCAACGCTTCCAGAGAGCGCGAAGCGCGGTTGAAGCCGCAACTCGACGCGCTGCGTGAAAAGTACAAAGACGATCCGAAGAAGTTGGAGGAGGAGACGCGCCGACTCTATGCCGCCAATCCGCTGCCGCCGACGCCGCTCTCGGTGTTGATCGATCACATCGATCACATCGCAAAGGTCGCCGGAGTGGACCACGTCGGCCTCGGTTCGGACTTCGACGGCGTGCCCATCCTTCCGGTCGGTATGGAAGACATCTCACGGTTGCCGAACATCACCTACGAGTTGTTGCGGCGTGGCTACAGCGAGCGCGACGTGCGCAAGATTCTGGGCGAGAATCTGCTGCGCGTGATGGCCGAAGCCGAGCGGGTCGCGCGCCAGATGAGCCGCACGATCAGCGGCGAGGGAAGTCTGAAACGGTTGGAACCGCCGCTGAACGCTCCGACGATGCTCCGCGCGCGCTGACATCGGGGCTTCAAGCGCGCTTGCGGCGAGGGCGTGAGTTCGAGTCTCGGTGTGGAGCGCACGGACGGTGATGAGCTTCAAGCGCGCTGCGGCGACGGTGGCGTGTCTCGCCATCGTTCTTTCAACAGGTGACTTCGCCTGGTTCCAAGAGCGAGCGCCGCTCACGCCCGGTTGTCGGTTCACGTGCTGCAAAAGGCACAAGATGGCCGTTCCGGTCGCTCATCCATGAGTGGTTGAGCGATCCGAGGTCACCTGCGGCGCGCGGCAGTTGAGCCGCGTCTGCCTCCGCCTCTCGGGTCGGGCGGCGATGAAATGATACAATCATCTTTCGATGGAGCGGGCCGGAGTCTACGTCCATATTCCGTTTTGCGTCACGCGCTGTTCGTATTGCGATTTTGCGACGACGCGCTACCGGCGCGAGCTTGCCGAACGGTACGTGCGCGCCGTCGTGCGCGAGATCGAATCCTTTCCGCTGGATGTGTCGCTCGAAGTCGACAGCCTCTATTTCGGCGGCGGCACGCCGAGCACGCTCGAGCCAGAGCAGATCGAACGGTTGATCGCGGCGGTGCGGGCGCGTTTTCGCTTGCTCGCGGGCGCAGAAGTGACCATGGAGATCGATCCAGCTACGGCTGACCGACAACGTCTCTCGACTTACCGGTGGCTCGGCGTCAATCGGGCAAGCGTCGGCGCGCAAACCTTCGATGACGAAGAACTGGCGCGCCTGCGACGCGCACACACAGCGGCGGACACAATCGCGCTCATCGCCGATCTGAGAGCTGCTGGGTTTGCCGAAATCAACCTCGATCTGATTGCTGGCTTGCCCGGACAGACGCTCGCTGCATGGCGACGAGATCTCGACCGCGCCATCGAACTTCGGCCCGAACACATGTCGCTTTACTTGCTGGAAGTGCACGAAAGGACGCCGCTTGCGCGTCAGATCGCCAGCGGCGCGCGACTAGCGCCGGACGAAGACGCAGCGGCGCAGATGTACGCCGTCATGCTCGAGCGGCTCGAAGAGGCGGGTTACGAGCATTACGAAATATCAAACTTCTGCCTGCCCGGATGTCGCGCGCGCCACAACTTGAAGTACTGGACCGGCGCGCCCGTTTACGGATTCGGTTGTTCAGCTCACTCTTTCGACGGCCACAAGCGAAGGTGGTCCAACGAGCGCACGACCGAGCGCTACATGCAAATGGTCGAAGAAAGAGGGCAAGCGGTGGTTGAGTGGTTCGAGTTAGACGACGAAGCGGCGCGTGCCGAAGCGTTGTTCCTCGGGCTGCGTTTGATGAGCGGCTTCGATTTGAGGGCCTATGCGGCGCGGTTCGGGCGCGATGTGCTTCGCGAGCGCGCCGACGAAATCGCGCGCCTGCGCGAAGCTGGGTTGATCGAACTCGAGGATCACCATCTGCGCTTGACGGACAAAGGCGCGGTGCTGTCGAACGAGGTCTTCGTCGCGTTGATCTGAAACCTTGAGAACGAGGCGAACTCCCTTCACCTCGTGCGGCTGTCGAACGAGGTCTGCGTTGCGCTGATACGGCGTGGCCTGAGCCTGCGGGCGGTTTTTCAGCGAAGATGCTTCGTCACCTTTTCGTCTATGGAACGCTGCGGTCCGAGTGCGCGCGCGGCGCGCTTGCCGAGTTGATGCGCCGCCAGCGGTTGATCGGCCAAGCGCGCGTTCGCGGCAGGCTTTATGATTTGGGTTGGTATCCGGGCGCGGTGATCGACCGAGAGTCCGAAACGGAAGTTTGCGGGCAAATCTACGAGTTAACCGACGGGCAGGCGTTGGACGCGCTCGACGTTTACGAAGGTTATTGCCCGTCGGATGAAGGGAACAGCCTCTTTTTGCGAAGGGAGACGGTGGCGGTGCTCGATGATGGGCGCACGGTTCGGTGTTGGATCTACGTGTTCAATCGCGACGTAAGCGACGCCGAGTCAATCGCGGGAGGCGATTACGTCGAGCACCTGCGGCGCAAGCTTTCCAAACAGCGATGATCGATCTACGTAGCGATACGGTGACGCGCCCGACGCCAGCGATGCGGCGCGCGATGGCCGAAGCCGAAGTTGGCGACGACGTTTACGGTGAGGATCCGACCGTGAACCAGCTCGAAGAGCGGGCCGCGGAGATCTTCGAAAAAGAGGCCGCCCTTTTCGTGCCGACTGGATCAATGGGCAACCAGATCGCCATCAAACTCCACACGAGGCCGGGGAGCGAGGTCATCATCGAAGAGCGCGGTCACATCTTCAACTACGAGATGGCCGCCATGGCCGTCATCTCAGGCGCACTGGCGCGTCCGGTGCGCAGCCGCGACGCCAGCGGACACCTCGCTTGGGACGAGATCGCCGCGGCGCTGCACGTTGGCGGCCCGTACTACTTGGCTCCGACGCGCCTCGTTGCGCTCGAAAATACGCATAATCTGGCGGGCGGAACGGTGATGCCGCGCGCGCAGATGGAGGATATTTGCCGTCGCGCGCACGCGCTCGGCATCGCGGTGCACCTTGACGGCGCACGCATCTTCAACGCGGCCGTGGCGCTCGATGAACGGGTGGCGGCGTTGGCTGGTCCGGCCGATTCGGTGATGTTCTGCTTGTCGAAAGGACTCGGCGCGCCGGTCGGTTCGATGTTGCTCGGAAGCGCCGATTTCATCCGCGAAGCGCGCGCCGTGCGCAAGCTTTTGGGTGGCGGCATGCGCCAAGCCGGCGTGTTGGCCGCAGCGGCGCTCATCGCACTGGAGGAGAGCCCGCCGCGCCTTTACGAGGATCACCTGAAGGCGCGGCGCTTGGCCGAAGCGCTTGCACAGATGCGCGGAGTGCGGCTCGATCTGACGCGCGTTGTGACCAACATCGTCATCTGCGATGTGTCGGAGACAAAACAGGGTGCTGAAGCGATCTGCGCGCGGCTGCGCGAGCGCGGCGTGCTTGCGTCGAACTTCGGCCAACAGATCCGCTTCGTTACGCACTACGACGTCTCGCACGAGGAGATCGAAAGAGCGATCATTGCTTTCAAAGAAGCGCTCGATTGAGAAGTTATGAGCCACAGAGCACCGATCATCACCATCGATGGTCCATCCGGCGCCGGGAAATCGACTTTGGGAAGGATGCTGGCGCGCGCCTTGAATCTCCTTTACATCGACACGGGCGCGATGTACCGCGCCGTAGCGCTGGCCGTGTTGCGCGCGGGAGTGAACATAAACGACCGTCAAGCAGTGGCCGAGATCGCGCGGCGCGCGCGCATCGAACTCGCCGGCGATCCCAACGACGTGCGCGTCACGCTCGACGGCGAAGACATTTCGCAAGAGATCCGTTCGGAGCAAGTGTCACATTTGGCATCGATCATTTCGGCCATCCCTGAAGTGCGGCGCGAGATGGTGCGTCGACAGCGCGAGATGGGGGCGCGCGGCGGCGTTGTGCTCGACGGGCGCGACACAGGCACGGTGGTCTTCCCGAATGCCGATCTCAAGTTCTTTCTGACGGCGACGCCGGAAGAAAGAGCACAGCGGCGCTACGAAGAAGAGCGCGCGCGCATGCAGGATCGCGCCTTCGATGATGTGCTGCGCGAGATCAACCTGCGCGATGAACGCGATTCGACGCGCGACGATTCGCCGCTGCGCATCGCCGAAGATGCCGTGGTCATCGATACGACGGAGCTTTCCATCGAAGAGGCCTTTCAACGCATGATGGAAGTTGCGCGCGCGCGAGGATTGACCGAGGCTCGCTGAACGGCAGCAACTCCTCGGCAGACGAAGACGGTTTGAAGATGTTCACCGGCATAGTGGAAGAAGTCGGCACGGTACGCGCCGTCGAGCGGCGCGGCGACAATGGACGACTCGTCATCGAAGCGCACACGGTGCTGGAAGACTTGCGCGATGGGGATTCGATCTGCGTGAGCGGCGTCTGTTTGACGGCGCGCGAAATCGGTCCGCAGTCTTTCGCCGCCGATTGCTCGCGCGAAACGTTGCAGCGCACCACGTTGGGCAGGTTGCAGGTCGGGTCGCGCGTCAACCTCGAACGCGCCTTGACGCTTGCGACGCGACTCGGCGGACACATCGTGCAGGGGCACGTCGATGGTCGCGGGCGTCTGCTCGAAGTTCAAAGCCACGGCGAATCGTGGACGGTGCGGATCGCCTATCCGCCCGAACTCGGGCGCTACCTAGTCTTCAAAGGCTCGGTCGCCGTCGAAGGAATCAGTCTGACCATCGCCGCGCTCGCGGATGAACATTTCGATGTCGCCATCATCCCGAAGACGTGGGAAGCGACCAACCTGCGGTATCTACAACCCGGCGACGAAGTCAATCTGGAAGCAGACATCATCGCCAAATACGTCGAACGGATGTTGACGCACGGGCGCGAAAAGATTGCACTTTCGTAATAAGGCGTTCGCGAAGCGTGCTGCCAGCGATGCCGAGCGAGCTGTTCCCCGCGCGTCGGCGTTTTCGGTGCCGCGCCGAATCGGAGTAGTATTCTTTATGGAGAAGATTTTCGCTTCAACGAGAGCCTTTATGCCTTTCGCTTCGATCGAGGATGCCGCGGCGGACCTGCGCGAAGGCCGCATGATCATCATCGTCGATGACGAAGATCGCGAGAACGAAGGCGATCTAGCGTGCGCGGCGGAAAAGGTCACGCCCGAGATCATCAACTTCATGGCGACGCACGCGCGCGGTTTGATCTGTCTGGCGTTGACCGAAGAGCGTTGTCGCGAGCTGCATCTGACGATGCAGACCGAAGACAACACATCGAATTTCGGCACGGCGTTTACCGTCTCGATCGACGCGCGGCGCGGCGTGACCACGGGGATTTCGGCTGCCGATCGCGCGACCACCATTCTGACGGCGGTCGATCCGAAAACCAAGCCCTCGGATCTGGCGCGCCCCGGCCACGTCTTCCCGTTGCGCGCGCGTCGCGGCGGCGTGCTCGTGCGTCCCGGCCAGACGGAAGCGATCGTGGATCTGGCGCGCATCGCTGGATTGTATCCGGCGGGCGTCATCTGCGAGATCATGAACCCGGACGGGACCATGGCGCGCCTTCCGCAGCTCGAAGCGTTCGCGCGCGAGCACGGTTTGAAGATCGTTTCCGTGGCCGATCTGATCCGCTACCGTATGAGCAAAGAGGTGCTCGTGCGGCGCGTTGTCGAGACCGAT
>OGCI01002761.1_pt1 | contig 10843 bp, 8 predicted proteins | sample 1570021 | NCBI WGS metagenome assembly OGCI01 (sample SAMN06264664, study PRJEB24512) | hot springs metagenome | isolation source: Hot spring water | place: South Africa: Tshipise | collected 2015-06-21
CACCTTTCAGCAGAGAATGTTGGGGGTCAATGTCGGGGTCTGGCAAGACGATGTCCGCTTTAAGGGCGTTGCTACTTTGGATTTGTTGAGGCAAGAAGAACGTCAGCGGGTTCGCCTCTGCCCCGCTCCTCTGGTGGAAGGTGCTGTTGCTGCGGCAGCTCAAATCGCCGTGGGGGCAGACTTGGATACAGCTTTTCAGGAAGCACTGAAGTCTTTGCTACCCAAACAGAATCATTTGAGATTGCCTACCGAACAGACTCAGCCTACTCTATCCTTAGTTTCCACGTTATCGCCACAAGAAGAGCGCTCGGTTATTGTCCGTCTCGAAAATCCGCATGGCTTACATGCCCGACCCGCCACTCAGCTCATGCAAACCGCAGCTCGTTTTGACGCTCAAGTGTGGGTTGTTAATCTGGATCGTCCTGCAGCAGCGGCAATGGCTGGAAGTTTAAACGCCTTACTTGCCCTAGGAGCGCTGCAGGGGCATCGCTTGCAGTTAACCGCGCGGGGACGACAGGCAGATGAAGTCCTAACCGCTTTGCAGAGCCTGATCGAAGAATGGGGCAGGAAAGTGCCAACTCAGGTTCACCTCCCTACGCCTCCTGCGCCAGATACAAGCGCAACGATTTCCCCAGACCAACCAAGTGGTGGAGCCATCAAGGGCATTCCCATAGCGGAAGGATTTGCGGTCGGTCGCTTGCACTTTTTCCGACCCACTGTGGTTGACCTGACCGCTGTACAAGCTGCAACCCCTCATCAGGAATGGCATAAACTTCAGGTGGCGATCGAAAAAGTGGAAAGAGACCTTCAAATTCGTTATGAACAGCTCATAACCCATCTTAGTGAAAATGAAGCAGGGATTTTACAAGCCCATAAGCTGTTTCTCAGAGACCCTCTTCTGCTTGAAAGCGCCCATCAATTGATTTTCGAAGAAAAGCTGAGCGCTGCGATGGCTTGGAAACAGGCATGCGAGCAGGGCGTTGGTTCACTGCAGGAAATGGAAGATGCCTATTTTCGTCAGCGGGTGGTGGATATGTTGGATGTCAGTGCGCAGGTCGTTGCACACTTGGTTGGAGTGCTGGTAGCGCCACTCCAATTGCACCAGCCTGCGATCTTAGTGGCTGATGAGCTCACTCCCAATCAAGTGGCAGAGTTTGATACCCAAAAGGTCTTGGGAGTGATTATGGTCGGTGGAGGCGCTACCTCCCATAGCGCCATCTTATTGCGCGGTTTGGGAATTCCTGCCGTTGGGGGCGTTGATCTATCTCCTTGGGGGCTTAAAGATGGCGATTGGGTGGGGATCGATGGGGAAGCCGGCTGGGTCTGGCTACAGCCCAGCGCAGAGAGAAGAGCAGAGCTAGAAGCTCGATCTCGCAATTGGAAGGAAGTGCGCCTCCAGCTCGTGGAGAGCGCTCAACGGCTTGCCCAAACCAAAGACGGCTTTCGAGTTGAGATCGCAGCAAATGTGGGCAGCCTAGCTGAGGCTCGCCTTGCTAAGCAGAGTGGAGCGGAAGCGATTGGAGTTTTACGCACCGAATTTTTGTATCAAAATCGCCTTCAACCTCCAGAGGAGCAGGAACAGTTTCAAGTATATTGTCAAGTCGCTGAGTTGATGCAATCCCGACCGGTGGTGGTGCGCAGCTTGGATATTGGGGGGGATAAATGTCCGGCATATTTATCGTTACCTGTGGAAACGAACCCCTATCTCGGTTTGCGGGGCATCCGCGTTTCGTTGCGTTACCCCCAGCTCTTTCTTTCCCAAATCCGAGCGGTACTGCGCGCCGCTGCCCTGTATCCGCTTCGGTTATTGTTGCCAATGATAGCCACGTCAGAGGAATTAGAACAATCCAAAGGGTTTCTCCGCCAAGCCCACCAAGCGCTTAGCGAGGAGGAACTTGCTCATTCCTATCCCATCCCTCTCGGAATCATGGTTGAAACTCCGGCGACCGTTTTCCTGGCTGAGCAATTGGCAGAACAAGTGGACTTTTTCAGCATTGGGACGAATGATCTCACCCAATATACCTTTGCTGCCGAGCGGGGCAATGCGGACTTAACTGAGTATAGCGACGCGCTTCATCCAGCCATTTTGCGTCAAATACAACAGGTGGCTTTGGCGGCGCACCGTTGTGGCAAACCCGTAGCGGTGTGCGGGGAAGTAGCCAGTCAAGCTGAGGCACTGCCGCTTTTAGTTGGTTTGGATGTGGATGAACTGAGCATGAATCCCAATGCCATTCCGCACCAGAAATCCATTCTGACTCAAATTGATCGCTCGACGGCAAGCGCTCTTGCCCAACAAGCGCTGCGCTGTGATACGGCGTCGCAGGTGCGTGAGCTGGTGAGGGATTATCTGGCGGAGAGGGGTGTTGAGGTCGGCTCGACGCAACGGAAGAGTTAGGGAGCGAAGAGGCGCGGTTTGACCCCCTAATGTCAACGGGTTATGTCGACCGCCCTGTCGGGTGTCCTGTTGAACGCAGTTTTTCCATCTCATGTCGAATAAAGTGACTCCCTCGTGTTATTTCGAACGCAGTTAGAAAATCCTGAGGAAAGATTCCTCAGTCGCTGGCGCTCGTTCGGAAGGACACCGACTTCGTGTCATGTTGAGACAAGCTCATGACGCGGGAGCGTCACTTGACGGAGAAATAACATGTAATGCTTACCCGTGAAGACGGCGAGGCTAGGCTTTCTTCTCTCGCCATCACCCTCTGCGTAAAGATGTTATGAGTAGGTGGGCACATGACGCTTGTGCGTCACTTGATGAGGGAATAACATGAATTCCAGACAGCTTCCGAGCAGGCAAGTTAGGCTCAGTATGGATTTTGTCTTTTTCCAACAGCCCCAGCACAATGATGTCATGAGTAGTAGTATAATTTGTCATATCGTTGCACTTCCATAAGTCCTTCCAATCGGAGAGGTGCCGGAGTGGTTGAACGGGGCGGTCTCGAAAACCGTTGTGGGTCTTGTATCCACCGTGGGTTCGAATCCCACCCTCTCCGCAGATGATAAGGTTTTCAAAGATAGCTTAGTGTGCATCTCCCTGCCAGACTTGATCGTACTGGCAGGAAAATTGTCAAAGTGCAAGAGGGTTGCGATCCGGATCGCTCAGGGTGAGCTGGGCGATCTCGCTTTTAAAGCTCGTATCCGCCGAGGAAGCTGACTGGTAAGACTTCTGCGCCTTGCAGGATTTCCACTTTATCTTATACCGTCAAATAGGTGAGCTAGGCGTCAATTTTGACAGCGTCTATCCTATCCGAATAACGTTTCTTATGAAAAGACCATCACACTTTACCTAGTGGAACGAAGGTTTCTCAGGGCATTAGATCCATCGCATCCTGAAGATGGTCGAGCAGTTTGCTTATTAATGGACTTAATAGGTCTTGTATGTGTGATAATTTTCAGATAGGTTGCATGATCTAATCGCATTATTGCAAGGTATGGTTTGTCCGACCTGTTCATAGATATCTATTGCCTCCGAATCGTGACAGAGCAAGGAGATACACAAGAACACCAAGCCGTTCGTCAAGTTGTGTTCGGCGTTTGAAAAAGAACAACGGTTTCCAAAGAGCCGCGACCCGTTCAAGCCTGGGGAGAAACAAGCGGCGCGTAAATTCTGAGCACACGCGCAAAAGAATGGCAACTGCGGACAACGGCATGGCAGGGCGGAAACCTACATCACGAGAAACCACGTGGGCGGTGTGACACTCGGCGTCACTCCTGCGAGACAGGAGGGCGTGGCTTGCAGCGTGAGATCGTGCAGGCAAGTTGGCAAACCAAAGGCACATCTTCCGCCGCGTCAAGCAATGCTGTCAGCAAGCAGCCCCAAAAGACATTATGTCAAGCAATCCGGGGCGAAGGCTGAAAGCAGGTGTGAGCGTTGTCTGAAGCGGGAATCGCTTGAGCCAGTGTGCCTCCTGCAAACACGGGATAGCGCAGGGCAACAAGGTCACCTAGAAAAGCAGGGCGCTGGCTAACAAGCGGTTGCAGCAGACATGCTCTGCTTTGCGCCGCGTTAGGCTGAACCGCATGCCATTGAGCGCTTTGTCAAAAAGCGATGGGCGATGACGCGCATGGTGAGAGCAGTTTCTATCGAGCAAACCTCAAAGGAGTAATCGTATGAAATCCTTAACTGCAGGCTCTGTTTCTGGTTGTCTCATCTGGTTGCTAGGTTTCATCGTCGTAGCGCCTTGTTTGATTTCTGTCGCTACTTTCGCTGGTGGTTTATCCTCCGCCTTTCTAGCCGAACCTATCGCCCGCCTCTTTGAACCCTATCTGTGTCCTGACAACAGCAAGGCGGAAATTGTCTATTCCCTAATCCACCGTTTCTCCGTAAACATCGAGATGCAATGCGTGAATGCGAATGGGAGCATTGTGAGAGGGTTAAGCCCAGACTACGCTTATTACTGGATAGGGTTGCTGATGGTGGGAAGCTTGGTAGTGTCAGGATTGCTGCCTTTGCTATTAGCTGCCCCATTAGGTGCACTCGTCACCCGTTCCGCGCATCGCTCCCGAGGAGCTAATCTTTGATGATGTTACGCAGCAATGTCGTTTTGGTCTATTCGATTTTGAGCAAAGGAGTTTGATCACGAAAAACGGTATCTGTCCAAAGTGCAATTCGGCAAGTGTGTACTCAAAATTGAACGGTCTCGGGTTTGGCGATAGCGATGGGGTATTCGTCTATACCAGTAGGCTGACACGCCGCTCATCCACCCTCGCATTGGTGTGTAGCACCTGCGGTTACTTCGAGAACTATATCGCTGACCCTGGCAAGTTAGCCGAAGTGGCGAAGACTTGGCAACAAGTTCCCGTGACCAAACCGTAGAGTTTCAGGCGTTTGGCCGCCGCCAACCAGCGCCTCCAGCGGCGAACAAAAAGCGCCTTACCTTGTATTCCGAGAGCACCACCCAGACCGCGCTTCCAATTGACGCCGCTCCGCTGCGCAGGTGAAGCGCAGGCCGTTGAAACTGTCGAAAAAGTCCCTTTGCAAAAATTTAACTTTGTAATGTGGGACAAAAACCACAAAATCCGCCAGCTTTTTTGCGTCCGACACAGCATTTAGGCGGTTTTTAAGCCAAAAGTGGGAGATTTTTGATGGGAATTTGCAAACAAAGGGTTTTTCGACAGTCTCGTTGGGCGCATTTGTATGATATGATAGTAAATCACAATGAAAGTTTGTCTTATTCCATTGAAAATCGAAGTGAGAAAGCCTGCTGAAAATTTGCGGCGGTTTGAAACCAGGCTGGCGGAAATAGCCGCTTACCAGCCAGACTTGGTTTGTCTGCCCGAGTGCACCTTTACTGGATATTTGTATGAAGTGCAAGATTTTGAAAAATATGCAGAACCAATTTTTGGCTACGCTACCTCTATCGTATCCAAATTAGCCCAAAAATACCAATGCTATATTTGCTTTGGGATGTTGGAAAAAGCCAAGGAAGGCTTTTATAGTTCAGCTGTTCTGATGGATAGACTGGGTCAAATTGTCCATGTTCATCGAAAAATCATTGAACAGCCTCCCTTTCGTGTAGGCAAGGAAGTGAAAACCATCGCCACTGAGTTTGGCAGAATCTGTGTGCTGTTATGTGGTGATTTATTTGATGATGAGGTAAAAGCCAGGGTAAATCCGGAAACCGATCTGTTGATCGTGCCGTTGGCACGGGGTTTTGATGGGAAATCGCCCGATTTAGAAAGATGGTTGAATGAAGAGCGCCAAGGGTATGTAGAAGAAGTCAAAAAGGTCGGTAGAACTGCTTTGATTGTCAATTCTCTAGAAGATACGTCCCTACCGGAAGCGTCATTTGGCGGAGCGATGGTAATCAATTCAGACGGTCAAGTTTTGGCAGAGTCAGAACACGGAACAGATAAGGCTTTGATTTTCCAGTTAGTCTTAGATATTCCAAATGGCGGTTAACATGCGCCTGCAACTAACGCAACTTCGTTGGCGCTAAGCAACGTGGCTGAACCCGACTATCGCACTATAAACCGCTTGCCGGATTAGAATTTGACAGAGAAACAATCAAATCCGTCAACTTCATGCTATAATGCGCGCTGCGATGAACTTTTTGGTCACCGGGGCGGCAGGCTTTCTCGGATCAGCGTTAGCTAACCAACTGGCGCGCGAGGGACACGAAGTGCGCGGCTTAGACGACCTCTCCACAGGAGACCCAGCCGCACTCTCGCCAGATGTCCATTTTACGCGCGGCGATGTCAACGACCGGCCAAAATTGTGGACCTTATTGCAAGATGTGGATTGTGTCTACCACCTTGCTGCGCGGGTTTCAGTTCAAGAGTCAGTTCTTTACCCGCGCGAATATAACGCCGTTAACGTCGGCGGCACGGTCAGCCTCATGGAAGCAATGCGCGATGTAGGGGTACGGCGCGTGGTCTTGGTCTCTTCGGGGGCTGTCTATGGCGATCAAAATACTCAACCCCTTCGTGAAGAGGTCAAACCCAATCCACGCTCGCCCTATGCGGTATCCAAACTCGCCGCCGAATACTACGTCCGCACGATCGGTGACCTATGGGGCATTGAAACGGTCTGTTTGCGGGTCTTTAATGCCTACGGGCCTGGTCAGCGCTTGCCGGCTTCTCACCCACCAGTGATCCCCTATTTCCTCCGTCAAGCAGTCCGAAACGGGACAATTGTCATCCACGGCGAGGGCGTTCAGACGCGAGATTACATCTACATTGATGATGTCGTGCGGGCAATGATCGCTGCTTCTACCGCGCCGGATGTCAACCACCAGATCCTGAATATCGGCAGCGGACGCGAAACCAGTGTGCGTGAACTGGCTCGATTGGTAATGAAGCTGACCAATTCTGACGCCGAGATCATCTACAATCCGCGCACCGATGCGGGCGTCTCACGCATGTGCGCTGACATCAGTCGCGCCAAGGAAAAACTCACCTTTCAACCGCGCGTATCTCTCGAAGAAGGGTTACGCCTGACGCTGGAGAAAGACCCCCTGTTCCGCAAAGAGCCTATTCGCATTAGCAGTTGATCCATGCTTCAGGAACAATGTTCGCCCCTTCCACGAGCGTTCTTTGAACGCCCGACTCTGCTCGTTGCGCAGCAACTGTTGGGAATGCGTCTCATGCGCATCGAAAACGGACAACGTTTGAGCGGGATCATCACCGAGACCGAAGCCTATATTGGAGAAGAAGATCAAGGTTGTCACGCTCGCGCAGGCATGACGCCGCGCACCAAAGTGATGTATGGGCCGCCAGGTCATGCATACGTGTACTTCACCTATGGGATGCATTGGCTGCTCAACTTTGTCACCGAGCGGGATGGGTTTCCCGCGGCGGTCCTGATTCGCGCTGTCTTGGTCGAAGAAGGGCGTGAGTTGGTCGCCCAACGGCGCAATGGACAACCCCCTCATTTATGGACGAATGGGCCCGCCAAGCTGTGTAAAGCGTTCCATATCGATGGAAACTGGAATGGATACGACCTTTGCCAGCCCAACGCCCTCCTCTATGTGGAAAGTTCTGCCGATGGTGGCCCAATCCGACCCCTCAGCGTGACCACTACCCCGCGTGTGGGGTTAAATACTGTACAGGAACCATGGCGCAGTATCCCATGGCGCTTTGTCGGCTCCTCCGCTAGTGCATCCGCCACAGGTGAGCGGGAGCTTCCTGAACAATCACGAACTTGGAGGTAGCAATGGGTCTCTTAGACGGCAAAACAGCTCTCATCTTTGGGGTTGCCAACGACCGCTCAATTGCTTGGGGGATTGCCCAGGCTTTTGCCCGTGAAGGGGCGCATTTGGGCATCAGCTATGCGGGAGAAGCTTTGGAACGCCGTGTGCGCCCGCTAGCGGCTCAAGTCGGCTGCGATTTTGTAGAGCCGTGTGATGTGGCCTCTGACGAGCAGATTCAAGGCATTGCTCAATTAGCAGCCAAGCATTTCGGTAAGATTGATATTCTTGTCCATGCAATTGCCTTTGCCAATCGCGACGAATTAAGCGGACCTTATTACAACACTTCAAGAGGCGGCTTCCATCTGGCGATGGATATCAGTGTCTATTCTTTCACCGCTTTAGCAAAAGCCCTTCAACCTTACATCCCTGCCGGCGGTTCTCTGCTCACTCTCACCTACTATGGCGCCGAAAAAGTTGCGCCGCACTACAACGTGATGGGAGTTGCCAAAGCGGCTTTAGAAGCCTCGGTTAGATACTTAGCTTACGATTTCGGTCCTCAGCAAGTACGCGTCAATGCCATCTCCGCCGGCCCAATTCGCACGCTTGCTGCGGCGGGTGTCTCGGGCTTCAAGGATATGTATAAACGCTATGCCGAGATCGCCCCTCTTCATTCCAATGTCACCATCGAAGATGTCGGAAATGCTGCGGTTTTCCTCTGCTCCGATTTAGCCTCCAAAACAACCGGTGAAGTCCTATTTGTCGACTCAGGGTACAATATTCTTGGTATCCCTGAAGTGATTGACTGAAAAGCCAATGTTCCGCAAACGAGAAGAACCATCGCTAGCAGCCCTACAACCCCAAGCTCCGGTTGAACGGATTAACTCTGTCTTAGGCAGCGGCATTAGCTGGAAAGGATCCTTGAGTGGAAGCGGTGGCTTGCGTATCGAAGGCGCCTTTGACGGCGATATCGCTTTGCGCGGCATGGTCGTGGTAGGGGAAAGCGGGCGGGTTACCTGTGAGCAACTGCGCGCCAATACCGTAATCATTGCCGGGATGGTAAAGGGAAATATAACCGCCGAAAAAGTAGAGATTCGAAGCACCGGACGAGTTTGGGGAGATGTGGTAACTGCCACCTTTGCGACCGAGGAAGGCGCTTTTTTGCGCGGCCAAATCCGCATGGAGGAAAAGATCGAATTAGGTCTGGACTCGCTGCCCGATCCAACCCGCATCGCCGAAGAGAACCTTCCCCAGACCAACCTAGACACGCAGTGAATGGGGACGAATTGCAAGGGTGCTTACAGCCACCATGAGGGATTGATTTTAGAAGTGAGGAAAGTATGACCAAAATCCTAGTCGTTGATGACGAACCCCTAATTATCGAATCGCTGGTCTATTCGCTAGAGCGGGAAGGTTTTCAAGCTAAAGGCATCGGAGATGGTTCGCTGGTTCTCGAGACTGTTCAGGAATACCAACCCGATTTGATTGTGCTGGATATTCTGCTCCCCGGCCTAAATGGCATTGAAGTTTGCAAACGCCTGCGCGCCGAAAGCACGATCCCGATCATCATGCTGACCGCTCGCGGGGACGAGCTAGATCGTGTGCTAGGCTTGGAGGTGGGGGCGGATGACTATCTCCCCAAGCCGTTCTCGTTCCGCGAGTTATTAGCCCGCATCCGCGCTTTGCTCCGCCGGGTAGAGATGGATCGCTATTACCCCCCTGTAACCGAGATCGCTATTGGCGATCTGCATTTAGATCTCTCCGCCCATCGTCTGCTCAAAAAAGGACAAGAAATTGAGCTCTCTGTCCGCGAGTATGACCTTTTATCCTTCCTGATGCGAAATGCCGGCCGAGCGATGAGCCGCCAAACGATTTTATCTCAGGTATGGGGTGAGGAATGGATTGGCGATGAACGCACCCTCGATGTGCACATTCGCTGGATTCGCTTGAAAATCGAAGATGATCCTGCCTCACCCGTCTACATTCAAACGGTACGGGGTTATGGTTATCGTTTCATCGGAGCTGAGGAAGTGGAATGACCCGCCTTTTCCCTCGTTCGCTTCGGCAACGGTGGTGGCTACTCATTGCCCTTGTATGCATTTTCACGCTGGTCCTTGCCCTCGGTCTAGAGCGCTATTGGGTCAATTCGCTGCAAGGTGACGCTCTAACCGATCCCCGTTTTTGGATCGTTCTGAGCCTATGCCTCTTTCTTCTGTTAGCTCTATCCTTCTGGCTTTCCCGCCGTTGGCTACAATCGATCACTCAAATTCCAACCGAAGCGATATCAATCCGCAAGGACACGACCGCTGCAAGCGATCCATATCTCGAAGAAGCAGAACAGATTCTGGGATTATTGCTTGCTCACCAAAAACAGAATGAAGAAGAAATGACCCAGCTGCGCAATTTTGTCGCCAACGCCAGCCATGAGTTGCGAACGCCGTTGACGACCTTAAAGCTGCGCGTGGAAGCTTTGCAGGATGGCGCAATGGATGATCGCGCGTTGGCGAACAAATTTCTGAGCGAAATGGAAAGCGAAATTGACCATTTGAGCCACCTGGTAGCAGATATGTTAGATCTATCGCGCATCGAAGCCACCAAAGACACCCTGCCGCTAACCGACGTTAACTTAAGCAGAGTGGTTTCAGAGGTGTGCGAGGCTTTTCACGTCCGAGCAGAAAAATCTGAAATTCAAATCCAAGTTGAAGCGCAGAAAGACTTGCCTACCCTGCGAGGGGTTGAAGACCAAATCCGTCGCCTAGTGTATAACTTGATCGACAACGCCATCAAATATACACCGAATGGCGGTTGGGTTAAAGTTCGCCTAACTCAGCAATCCCCTGCCAGCCCATTGGTGCTGGAAGTCGAAGACAATGGCTTTGGCATACCGCCCAACTATCTACCCCATATCTTTGAACGCTTCTATCGCGCTGAAGCTACACGGCCGCGCTACGGCACCTCTCGCGGCAGCGGCTTAGGGTTAGCCATTGTCAAAGCCATTGTCGATTCCCATGGCGGTAAAATTACTGTTCATAGCGAAGTAGGCAAAGGGAGTCTTTTTCGCGTCGAGTTTCCCTCCTCTTAGCGGCAGCTTGTTTCAAAAAACCATCCTAAACCCATTCCTCCCGCTCACTTTCCCTTCCAATTTGGGGCTCTCTTCTCAATAAAAGCCTGCATGCCCTCTTTTTGATCCTCAGTGCTGAAAAGAAAATAAAACA
>OGCI01002762.1_pt1 | contig 10836 bp, 8 predicted proteins | sample 1570021 | NCBI WGS metagenome assembly OGCI01 (sample SAMN06264664, study PRJEB24512) | hot springs metagenome | isolation source: Hot spring water | place: South Africa: Tshipise | collected 2015-06-21
CGCCGCGTGGCTGGTCATGCCCCCGTGGCTGGTGAGCACGCCCTGGGCGTTGATGATGCCGTGTATGTCGTCCGGGGTCGTCTCCCAGCGCACCAGGATGACCTTCTCGCCCCGCGAGCCCCGCACCTCCGCGGTGTCCGCGTCGAAGACCACCTCTCCCACCGCCGCCCCCGGGGAGGCCGGTAGGCCCTTGGCGATGACGTCATAGGTGGCGTCGGGATCCAGGCGGGGGTGGAGAAGCTGGTCGAGCTGTTCGGGCTGCACCCGCGACACCGCCTCCTCCTTGCTGATGAGGCCCTCCTCGACCATCTCCACCGCTATCTTCAGGGCCGCCGCCGCGGTGCGCTTTCCGGTACGGGTCTGCAGCATGTAGAGCTTTCCCTGCTCGATGGTGAACTCGATGTCCTGCATGTCCCGGTAATGCTTTTCCAGCCTGTCCATCACCCCGGTCAACTGGCGGTAGAGGTCGGGCATCTCCTGCTCCAGCTCGCCGAGGCTCTTGGGGGTGCGGATTCCCGCCACCACGTCCTCGCCCTGGGCGTTGACCAGGTATTCCCCGAAGCGCCGCGCCTCGCCGGTGGAGGGATCGCGCGTGAAGCAGACCCCGGTGGCGGAGTCGTCCCCCTTGTTCCCAAAGACCATGGTCTGCACGTTGACGGCCGTGCCCAGGTCGTCGGGGATGTCGTACTGCTTGCGGTAGGTTATGGCGCGCGGGTTGTCCCAGGAACCGAAGACGGCGCGTATGGCCAGGTCGAGCTGCTCGCGGGGGTCGGAGGGAAAATCCCTGCCCGCCTTCTCGCGTACGATGGCCTTGAACTTCTCCACCAGGTCCTTCCAGTCTTCCGCCGTGAGCTCAACGTCAAGGGAAACGCCCCTCTCTTCCTTCTTGCGGGTCAGCTCCTCCTCGAAGAGGTCGCGCTCCACGCCCATGACGATGTCCGCGAACATCTGGATGAAGCGTCGGTAGGCGTCGTACGCGAAGCGCTCGTCGCCGGTCTGCTCCGCCAGCCCCCTCACCGATTCGTCGTTCAGTCCCAGGTTAAGCACGGTGTCCATCATCCCCGGCATGGAGATGGCGGCTCCGGAGCGCACGGAAACCAGCAGGGGGTCGTCCTTGTCTCCCAGCCGCTTGCCCACCTTCTCCTCCAAGCGCCGCAGGTGTTCCTCTACCTCCTCGCGCAGCTCGTCTGGATACTTCCCCTCGCGGGAAAAGTAGTTGCAGCCCTCGGTGCTTATGGTGAATCCGGGTGGGACGGGCAGGCCCAGCCTGGTCATCTCGGCCAGGTTTGAACCCTTGCCGCCCAGGAGCCTTTTCATGCTGGCGTCGCCCTCGTCGAAATCGTATACGTACTTGGTCGCCGTCATCTCCTCCTCCACCTCGCCTTCTCGCAGTTATACTTATACACGTTACCCTTATCCACCGGAATAAAACAGTGAAATTATAATCGATTTTGTTGGCGTCCGCCTTACCCCGCGTCCCTACGGACCGGCCCCTTCGGTCACCACCTGGCTGAAGTCCGCGAACTCGAGAAAAAGCGAGGCGACCTTGAAGAGCAGCGCCAACCGGTTGTCGCGCAGCCGCTCGTCCTCACCCATGACGAAAATCTCGGAAAAGAAGTGGTCGACATGCGGGGCCAGCGCGAGCAGGACGTCCAAGGCCGCTTCGTGCTCTCCCGCGTCCAGGTATCCCCGCAGGGGCTCCTGCGCCCATACCAGCCTGGAGTAGAGTTCCTTCTCGGCCTCCTCGACGAGCAGCTCCTCCGCCAGCCGCAGCTCCCCCGCTTTGCGGGAGAGGTTGTAGCAGCGCTCGAAGCCGGTGTAAGCCTTCTGCAGCAGCCCTTTGCGGCGCGCCCCCTGCAGGACCTCGAGGCGCAGGCGGGCTTCATAGGGGTCCCGCGCAGCCTGAGAGAGCACCGCCGCCACCAGGTCATGGTCGAAGCCCTCGGAAACGAGGGCCTGCCGCCAGCGCTGGCGGCAGAAGTCGCTTACCTCCTCCGCCAACTCCCCGGGGTCGGAAAAAGACAGGTTCTCAGCCGCCCGCACCAGCAGGGAGGGGAAATCCAGGTGCAGGCGCGCCTCGGCCAGGATGGAGAACATCGCCAGGGCCTGTCGGCGCAGGCCGTAGGGGTCCTCGGACCCGCTGGGCAGCAATCCCGCGCCGAAGAACCCGGTAAGGTTGTCGGCCTTCTCCGCCAGAGAAAGCACCGCGCCCTGCAGGGTGCGGGGTAGGGCATCCCCCGCGAAGCGGGGGCGGTAGTGTTCCTCCACCGCAGCCGCCGTCTCCCCTTCCTCGCCGGAAGCCAGAGCGTAGATGCGCCCCATGATCCCCTGCAGGGACGGGAACTCGATGACCATGGAGGTTACCAGGTCCGCCTTGCACAGGAGCGCGGCGCGCTGCGCCCTTTCCCTCACCTCCTCGCCGAGGTGGGCTGACCGGCAGATCTCGCCGCACAGGTCCCGCAAGCGCTGCGCCTTGTCGTAGAGGCTCCCCAGCTTCGCCTGCCACACCACCGAGCGCAGGTCCTCCAGGCGCCGCGCCAGCGGCACGCGCAGGTCCTCCTGGTAGAAAAAGGAGGCGTCTTCCAGGCGCGCCTGCAGCACCCTCTCGTGTCCCCTGCGGATGGCCTCTCCCCGCTCGGGATCGCCGTTGTGCACCACCAGGAAGGCGGGGGCAAGCGTGCCGTCGTCCCTTTCCACCGGGAAGTAGCGCTGGTGTTCCTGCATGGCCGTCTCCAGGACTTCCCGCGGCAGTTCCAGGAAGCGTTCCTCGAAACCCCCCAGCAGCACATGGGGGTATTCCACCAGGTCCACCACCTCCTGCAGGGTGTCCTCGTCGGGTACCGCCCGCTGGCCGCCGCCTGCCAGGGCCTCCTCGATCCCTTCCCCTATGGCCCGCCGCCTTTCCTCCTCATCCGCCAGCACGCAATAGCGGCGCAAGGACGCAAGGTAATCCTCCGGCCGCTCGATGTCCAGCAACCCTCCGGAGAGGAAGCGGTGCCCGCGTGTCGTCCTTCCCGCCTCCAAGCCGGCTAGCGAAACGGGAACCACGTGCGCCCCGTAGAGCGCCACCAGCCAGCGCACCGGGCGCGCGAAACGGAACTCCCCCGAACCCCAGCGCATGGACTTGCGGAAGGAGAAGGAGCGCGTGAGCTCCTCGATGATTCCTGGCAATATATCCCAGGTGGCTTTCCCTTCCTCCCTCACCACCGCGAACACGAACTCGCCTTTCTCCGTCTCCTTGACCTGCAGGTCCTCGACGCGCACGCCGCGCGAGCGCGCGAAGCCCTCCGCCGCGGCAGTGGGCCGGCCCTCCTCGTCGAAGGCCGCGGAACGGGAGGGGCCTCGCACCTCCGTCTCTACGTCTTCCTGCCTCTCAAGGAGGCCGCGCACCAGCGCGGCGAGGCGGCGCGGTGTGGAATAAATTTCCATGAAATGCCAGGAGAGCCTCTCCCGTTCCAGCAGGGCCGCCAGGTTGGCACGCAGCTGCGTGCGCCCGTCCTGCACCGCGCCCCAGGGGAGCTCTTCCGTCCCTATCTCCAGGAGGAAATCCCGCCGCGCTTCCCCGGGCATCTCACGATTCCCCCTTCAGGAGCGGGAATCCCATCTCCTCCCTCTGGGCCAGGTATGCGGAGGCCGCCCCGCGCGCCAGGTCCCTTACCCGGGCGATGTAGCCGGTGCGCTCGGTGACGCTGATGACCCCGCGCGCGTCCAGGATGTTGAAGAGGTGGGAGCAGCGCAGCACGCAGTCGTAGGCCGGCAGGACCAGGCCCCGAGCGAGCAGCCTCCTCGCCTCTGCCTCGTGGCGCTCGAAAAGCTCCCCGACCATGGAGGCGTCCGCCTCGTCAAAACAGTACACGCTCCACTCCACCTCCGCCTGGCGCTGTACCTCGCCGTAGGTGAGCTCCGCGTTCCAGCGCAGGTCGAAGACGTCGTCCACCTCCTGCACGTACATGGCCAGCCTCTCCATGCCGTAGGTGAGTTCCACCGAGACCGGCCGGCAGTCCAGCGAGCCGACCTGCTGGAAGTAGGTGAACTGGGTGATCTCCATGCCGTCCAGCCACACCTCCCAGCCCAGCCCCCAGGCGCCCAGGGTGGGGCTTTCCCAGTCGTCCTCCACGAAGCGCACGTCGTGACCGGCCGGGTCGATGCCCAGCGCCAGCAGGGAATCCAGGTAGATGTCCTGGATATCGTCGGGGGACGGCTTGAGGACGACCTGGAACTGGGTGTGCTGGTGCAGGCGGTTGGGGTTCTCGGCATAACGCCCGTCGGCGGGCCGGCGCGAGGGCTCCACGTAGGCGACTTTCCAGGGCTCCGGCCCCAAGGCGCGCAGGAAAGTGGCGGGATTGAAGGTCCCCGCCCCCACCTCCACGTCGTAGGGTTGGACGAGCAGGCAACCGCGCTCCGCCCAGTAAGCCTGCAGGGCCATCACCATATCCTGAAAATACATCCCGCAACCTCCCGAAATGCGATTACGGCTATGATAACACCTCGGCGCCCGCAGTTAGTAGACTTGGCTTGGTGCCAGCGTTATAAGGGTGGCGTCTCCGCCGCAAGGGCGTTTCCCGCCGCGCACGGCGGCACCTATTCGCGGGCGGGGAGACTCGCGCGTCGCAGCGGGCAAGGAACGTCTGGCAAGACGGGGGCCGGGAAGCGCTTCGCGCGAGGCGGGAATGCGCCGCTTTCAGAAGCCCTGGAACGGCTTGGCGTCGGCAGGAGGCTGCACCTCCACCTCCATGCCGTATTCGGGTAGGTCCAAGGTTATCTCCACGCGTGCCTTCTCGGGCAACAGCCCAAGCCCCATCAGTCCTCCCAGGTCGGGGAGTTCCGTGCTGAAGGCGACGAACATCTGCCGTATGACGGGTTCGTCCCGCTGCACGCACACGCTCATCTCCGGATCGGCGTCCGCGAGGAAAGAAGCCAGCTCCTCCTGGGACATGCCCAGCTCCTCGGCAAGCTTCCGGACCGCTTCCATGCCGGCCACGGCCTCCAGATCAAGGCTTACCGCCAGCTCCGTGCACTCGTGATCGCCGACTCTCTTCGATCCCGTCTCACTCACCGTGGACGCCGAGGACAATATCTCGGGCGCGGAGGCAAGGACATCCATGGCGGCCGCCAGGGTTCCCTTCCCCAAGCCCATCTCCCGCAGGGTGGAGGAGGGCACCTCGTACCACTCTCCCCCCATCTGCAGGTAAACCGCCTCTCCCGTGTAGCGCAGGGAGATCTCCATGCCGAGGACGGTCAGCCTGGCTTCCGCGGCCGCGGGATCCATGTCGAGCCATGCATCGCCCTGCGCGGTCAGACCCATGCCGGATGCGCCCTCGAGGGGCGTGATGACGGCGTTGAACTGCGCATGAAAGCTCCCCGCCGCCACGGCCTTCTCTGCCGCTTCCTGCAAGTCCCGCCCGTAATCGCGCTTGCCGCCGCATCCCGCCGCGAGGACCCCCGCCATGACGGTCAGGGCGATGACGGGCAACAACGCGAAAACGTAGCTCCTCTTCATGCCCGCTCCCTCCCGCATCTCAGGCGGAATCCTTATGCAGCATGGTGGGTTCCGGCCTGTTTATTTCCACCTTCTTGTTATAGGTGGGGAAGTCTATCTCCATGACCACCTTCACGGTGAAGGAGGGTGTGTCCTCGTCTCCCTGTTCCTGCATCTCGATGTTGTAGAGGGTGCGCCTGAGGACGAGGTACTCCTTGTCGAACCAGTACTCGTAGTTGACGTTGGCGTTCTTGAGCTCCTCCTTGATCTCCTCCAGCTTCGCCATGGTCTCCTCGTCCAGCTCCTCCCCTTCTCCCCTGATCATGTTCAGGAACTCCTCGTTCTGCATGATGGCGTCGAAGTTGGGCACCATGGCGATGTGGTAGCAATCCCTGCCGTTGACGACCTCGTCCGCGAGGCGGGTGATCTTCTGAAAATTGTCCATGTACTCGGCGGTATTCCTGGTGATCTCCGATACGCTCGGTATCTTGAGGGTGGAGCCCGCCGGGAGCTCGTACCAGGGACCGGATTCCTCTATGCGGTAGTACTGCACTCCCTCGTAGAGCACGTAGTCGAACTCGCGCTCGATGGTGGACCAGACCATGCGGGCCATGGCGTTCTCCGTCGCGGCGTCATAGTCTCCCTCTCCGGTCAGCTTCAACTCGCCGGTGTAGGGCTGCTTGCCCGTGGGGGGGATGAGGAAGGAGTAGTCGAAGAGGTAGTGCAGGCTGCGCACCTCGTCGGTGGCGTTCAGTCCCTCCAGCATGATCTTCTCGGGGGTGGCGTTTTCCGGCACCTCCCGCTTGAGCAGGCCTTCAGGATTTCCGCCCCCGCAGGCGGAAACCGCCAGGGCCATGCAGGCCACCAGGAGGAAGCCGGTCACGCATCCCGCTCTGCCTCTCATGCACGCTCCTCGCTTTCGACTGCGTTCGCTTCGCTGCTTTAAAATATCACATCCAGTTAGACGTGAAAAATGCTTGCGAGGTTCTCGCAAGCATCGCAAGGGCGCGCGCGCCCGCTCGAGTGGGCTGGTGGGCTCAGAGTGGATGGGGGCTCTTGCCCGACGAAGGCTGCTGCAAGTTGATCTCCCTGAGCAACCTGACCTCCTCCCCTTCGGAGGTATTCGCCTCCATGGCATATATGCGCGGCGTCATCACCGCCAGGAAGGCGTTGACCACGCGGGGGTCGAACTGCACACCGCTGTAGGCGTTTATCTCCCCGACGGCCTCCTTGACCTCCATGACCTCACGGTAAGCCCGCCAGGAGGTCATGGCCACGAAGGAGTCCGCCACGCTGAGGATGCGGGCCCCCAAGGGGATGGACTCGCCCTTCAGGCCATCCGGGTATCCCATCCCGTTCCACCATTCATGGTGGCCGCGCACCAAGGGGATGAGTTCCCAGTTGGGGCGGATGGCCGCCAGCATCTCCGCTCCCAGCCTGGGGTGCTGCTTGATCAACTCCTTGTCTCCCGGGACCAGCTCCCCCACCTTGAAGGCGGCGTCGGAGAGGTCCCCCGCCACCTGCAGCATTCCGATGTCCATGAGGTTGGCCGCCCTTTCCACCAGGCGTACGTAGTCCTCGTCCAGCTCCATGCAGCGCGCGATCTCCACGGAGTAGAAGGCCACGCGTTTCCAGTGCCCCTTCATGTGGGGCATCTTCTTCTCCAGGCGGGCATGAAGGTCATCGGCGATGGCCACCAGCTTGGACACCTCGAGCAGCGCCGTGAGGTCCTCCATCTGCCTGCGCAATCCATCGGTGGTCTCGCTGAGCATCTCGAAAACCTGCATGGACTTGCGGCTGTACTCCTTCTCCCGGCGGATGAGGTAGAGGGCGAAGGCCACGATGAGCAGGGCGAGGCCGACGCGGGTAGCGTTGTTGAAGTACTGGGAATCGAAGAGGCCGCTGAGCTGCTCCAGGTTGAAGGCGTAGATGACCACCGCGATGCCCAGGACCAGGATGATCACGATGGCCAGCTGTAGTACCTCGCGCCGGCCCCTGTCCGCGGAGAAGACGCCTTCTTCGGGTTTCCCGCTCTTCGCCCCGGGGTTTACTTCCGGAAAATCTTCCCTCCGCTCTCCGCCTTCCATGTCTCCCATCCCCTTTCGCCGCGGCGGGCACCTCATCCGGCCCGAAAGACGCGGCCCGCGCCCGCACCAGCGCTCCGGCCGCCGTCGCTTTTTCTCTCGTTAACGCGGGCGGGAATCCTTATCACCCTTCCGGTTGATTAAGCGGAGTAAAGAGGCCGACCGGGGCGGTAAAGGGGGCTTTCCGGCAAGCGCCGGGGGTTCATCCGGGGCGGCCCGGCGGCTCAGGCCGCGGCGTCGCGGGTTGGCGCATGGGGATGCGGCAGGCCCTTATTTATCCCGCGCGTCCTCCTCCTCGAGCATGGGGACCGTTTCGGGCCTTTCGCGGGGAACCCATTCCCTCTCCGCGTCCATCACGTGCACCACGCGCCATCCCCTTTGCCGCAGCGCGGCGGCGATGAAACGCCGGTGGCACTTCCAGGGCAGCATCTCGGCGCAGACCACGGCGGTGGGCATTTCCGCAGCCAGCCTTTCCAGCTCCTCGATGCCCTCCCGGAACTCGCGACTATGCATGTGCGCCTCGTAGCCGCCCTTGCGGTAACCGCCCAGCGACTCGCCCAGCCAGTTGTAGCCGTACCCGGCCTCCCGCAGCGAAGCGGCGAAGGCCTCGCGGTTGAAATGGGGGTAGCGCCTGCTGGCCGGGAAAGAGCGCACATCGCATACGCGGCGGATGCCCCAGGTGGAAAGGAGTGCGAGGCATTCCTCCATGGTCCGCGTGCTGGTGCCCAAGGTGTAAACCGTTCTCCCGTCCCAAGGGCCGGCGCGCTTCCCGCCCGGACGGTCGTCCTCTTCCCTCATCCTCGCCCTTCTTCGCTCTCGCCCTCGCGAACGGTTTTGTCCTTGCCTGCCTACATGCGTTTGCCCTCGCCGCCCTCTCGGCAACGCCTGCCCTGCCCGCCTTCACCGCTCCGCCCGCCTTGCCCGCCCTACCCGTTTTGCCTGACTTGCCTTGCCCGCCTTGCCTGACTTGCTTGTTTTGCCTGACTTGCCTTGCCCGTCCTGCCCACCTTTATCGCTACGTCCGCTTTGCCCGTTTTGCCTGACTTGCCTTGCCTGCCCTATACTGCCCTGCCCCGCCTGTCGACCAGCCCTTCTCTTTCCATGTATTCCCATGCCCTCTCCAGTACTTCCCGCTCCCCCTTGTAGGAAAGAGCTGTGAGGGCCTCCTCGAGGGGGAGCCATTCCACCCCCTCCACTTCCCAGTCGTGATCCTCCTCGCTTCCTCCCCGCCAGCGAAGGAGGAAGAAATGCACCAGCTTGAAATAGCGCGTATCCTCCTCCTTCGCGTAATAGTAATAGCGGATATACCCGAGGGGGGCGACCATCTCCCCCTCCATCCCCGTCTCCTCCCTGACCTCCCTGAGGGCCGCCTCTTCCGGGCTTTCCCCCTCGTCGACCAGCCCCTTGGGCAGGGCAAGGACCTTGCCTCCCTTCAGGCGGATCACCGCAACCTCGCAACCGCTTTCGCCCATTCGGAAGAGAACCCCGCCCGCGGAAACCTGCCTGCCATACTTCATGACGACCACCGCCGCCGGCGCTCTGCGCGGCCCTAAAGCCCCGCCACCTCCCTTATGGCGTCCGCCACCGCCTCCGGCCTCTCCTCCTCGACGAAATGGCTCACGCCCTCGAAAATCTTCACCTTGCCCGCGAGCTGGGGAAGATGCGTCTCCCACTGGCGGACAACCTCTTCCTTCGCCAGGGGATCCCAGCCCCCCAGGACGGCACGCACGCCTATGTTCCTGCCCTGCGGCCCCCAGCACTTCGCTATGTTCTCCTGGATGAAGCGGTAGAAGGGTGTGTTGTCGCGCTTGCCGAGCCTGCGTTCCCGGTAAACGTTGCCGTGCGCCCAGGCCCTGGTCTGGCGGCACATCCTCCGGCTACTCATGGCGTTCATGCGCGGCCGGAACTGTTCCATGTAAACCCTTTTCGCCTCCTTCTCCCTGCCCGGGATATGGCCGAAGGCGGTCGCCGCCGCATGGAAGAAAAGCCCCGCGAGCAGTCGCAGGGCTCCCACCGGGGTGCGGAAAGCGGCATAAGAACCCACCAGCTTCCACATGAACACCGGTGTAATCAAAGGGATGTTGCACCACCCCAACCAGGAGATGGGATAATTCTTGAAGGTAAGTCCGCTCAACGGTATGGGAAACACCGTGGTATTGAGAATCACGAGGTTCGACACCCGCTCGGGCTCCTTAATGAAAGCGCCGATGCCGGCCGGGCCGCCCCAATCATGCACCACGAGCGTCACGTCTCTCAGGTCCAGGTAGCGGACGAGCTGAAGCAGGTTTTCCGCGTGATCCATGGCTTCCATCTCATAGGTCGCCTGGTCCGACAGGCCGAAGCCGATATGGTCCATGGCCACCACCCGGAAGGGGAACGTCGCCTTGCGCCTCAATTCTGCCAGCACGTTGCGGTAGGCGTAGGAATTCTCGGGATTCCCGTGCACGATGACGATGGTGGCCGAGGGCTCGCCGTCCCCGAAAACGGCGTCATAAAAGAACATCTTCTTGCCGTCGTCCAGACCGTTCTCGAGCAGGAACCAGCGTCCGCTGCCGGGCGGGCAATAGTCCGCGGGCACGTCTTTCAGGGGGGTGTTTCCGGGTTGATCGCTTACACGTTCCATTTCATTTCTCCTTTTTCCGATGCCCATTCCACGGGACATGCCCCGCTCTGCCTAATCTATGCTATATTCGCACTTCCCGTTCATCAAGTTACCGGGCATCGGCAAAGGCTTCGCGCGACAACCATCGTTGCCTGGCCCCACATGCCAAGCTCAAACGCGGGTGTATCCAGGTAAAGGGGGTCGGGCGAGCGACATCGCAAGCGGCCTCCTGCCCGGCCATCTTGCGGGAGCGGGGGCTGCGATAGGGCATGCCTTGCGGGAGAGGGAAGGGATCACGGGAGGCCGCTCGTCGCGGAGCGAGCACTATCCCCCGGCCCGGGCCGGAAGAAGGGGGGATCTCCACCTAACTTGCCCGGAGAACTATGGGGTCGGTCGCAGCGAGGTCGCCTTTCCGGGCGTTCCTTCCTTTGAGCGAGGCGGGTGGCGCCGAGCGAGACCGTTACCCCAAGGCTCCGGGCCGGAAGAAGGGGGGATCTCCACCTAACTTGCCCGGAGAACTATGGGGTCGGTCGCAGCGAGGTCGCCTTTCCGGGCGTTCCTTCCTTTGAGCGAGGCGGGTGGCGCCGAGCGAGACCGTTACCCCAAGGCTCCGGGCCGGAAGAAGGGGGGATCTCCACCTAACTTGCCCGGAGAACTATGGGGTCGGTCGC
>OGCI01002764.1_pt1 | contig 10834 bp, 6 predicted proteins | sample 1570021 | NCBI WGS metagenome assembly OGCI01 (sample SAMN06264664, study PRJEB24512) | hot springs metagenome | isolation source: Hot spring water | place: South Africa: Tshipise | collected 2015-06-21
CTTTTCTTACAAAGCCATCACTAAGTTTTAGTCTTCTTTTCGCTTCTTCATATCCTACATTTGCTTTAATCATTACAATTGCAATTTTAACATTTCCTTTTGCTTCGTGAAGATATTTAGTAGCCTCTTCATAAGATATACCAGTAATGATCATCAATATTCTTTTAGCTCGTTCAACCAATTTTTGATTTGTCATTTGAAGATCAATCATCATATTTTCGTAAACTTTTCCAATACGTATCATGGAAGTTGTAGTTATCATATTAAGTATAAGTTTTTGTGCAGTTCCACTTTTCATTCTAGTTGAGCCCATAATTACTTCAGGTCCCACTTCTGGACATATTGCTACATCCACTTCCTTTATATTAAATTCTGCTCTAGGATTACAGGTAATAAAAACTGTTTTAGCTCCTAATTCTTTTGCTTTTTTTATGGCTCCGACTACGTAAGGGGTACGTCTGCTTGCTGCTATTCCAATTACTGTATCTTTTGAATTTACACCCGCCTTAATAACATCATTTGCTCCATTTTCTTCTCTATCTTCAGCTCCTTCCTGAGCAACAAACATCGCTTCTTTTCCACCAGCAATGAAGCCTTGTACCATTTCAGGTGGAGTTCCGAAGGTTGGTGGACATTCTGCAGCATCAACAACACCTATTCTGCCACTTGTGCCAGCTCCAAAATAAAGTAATCTTCCCCCATTTTTAAAAGATTCAACTACCATTTCTACAGTTTGAGCAATGTATGGAATCTCTTTCTCTACAGCAAAGGGTACTTTTTTATCTTCATCATTAATTATCTTTAGAATTTCTAAAGTAGTTTTTGAATCTATATCCATTGTGTTAGGATTTCTTTTTTCTGTGAGTAGGTTTTTTATTTCTTCGAATACTTGTTTACTATCCTTCATCTAAATTCTCCACAATAACTGCAAATTTTTTGTTACAGTTGTTCGGGTTCTCTGGTAAATAACTTAAAGGAATTTTTTTAATTGCAATATAACCAAAATGTTTTTTTGCTAAATCAATTTCCTCATCTAATTCATCACCGCCCTTCATTACAGCTAATTTAGATTTAATATCTTTGACAAGGGGTGTGGAATATTTAATTAAGGTCATTAAATCCGCTGTAGCCCTACTGAGTATTAAATTGAAACTTTTTTTGTACTGATTTATAAACATTGGGTCTTCCGCTCGTGTCCAAATAGCCAAGACATTGTCCAAACCAATCTTTTGGACGATATTTCTGACTACTCGAATCTTCTTGTTTTTCGAATCAATCAGTGTTGAGAGTGATTTTTGATGGTATATGGCAAATATCAGTCCCGGCATTCCACCGCCCGTGCCTATGTCCAAAACTAATTGGTCAAAGTTTTCGAACAACCTTGAAAAAATTAAACAAGGAATGATGTGACGTTCATATATATATTTTTCGTCGTTTTTGGAAATTAAATTTATTTGCTTATTAAAGTGTAGCAAATTATGAACATAATTTTCTAATAAGCCAATTTGCAAAAGAGATAGTTTTATTTCGTTTAATTCTAATAATTCTTCAAGTCTTTTTATTAAATTTTTCACGTGAAAATGTAAAAGATTACTTTAGATGAACAAGTAGAATTGATAAATCTGTAACTCTAATGCCCGAAATTCTGCTTGCTTGACCTAATGAAGCAGGCTTGATTTTTTCTAATTTTTCTCTACTTTCCATAGAAAGAGATTTGATTTTTGAATAGTCAAAATTTTTTGGTATCAGAATATTCTCATTTTCTAAGAACTTTTGAATATCTTCAGTTTGTCTCTTAATATAACCCTCATATTTCAGTTCAATCTCTGCTTGAAAGATAGCCTCTTTTGAAATCTTTGGATCCTCATTAAATCTATATTCAGATTTTTCCAGTAATTCTGTTAATTTCACATCCTTTCTTTTGACTAATTTTGATATGTTTTCACTCTGATCGATTTCGGGGCTATTATATTTTCTCAGGATTTCATTGGCTATTTCAGGTTTCAGATATGTAATATTTGACCACTCCAAAATTCTGTGAATTTCTTGTTCCTTCTTTTTAACATGTTCATACGCCCAAGCTGGAATTAGGCCGAGTTCATAACCATATTTAATAAGACGGCGGTCAGCATTATCTTGTCGTAAATTTAATCTATATTCCGCTCTAGAGGTAAACATACGATAGGGTTCATCAGTGCCTTTGTTTACTAAGTCATCTATTAAGACACCAATATAAGCTTCGTTTCGCTTTAATATTAATGGGTCTTTATTCATGATTTTAAGTGCGGCGTTGATTCCTGCAATAATACCTTGAGCTGCAGCCTCTTCGTAACCAGAAGTCCCGTTAATTTGTCCTGCAAAATATAGCCCTTCTACAAGTTTTGTTTCTAAGGTTAAGTCTACCTGGTATGGTGGAAAAAAATCATATTCAACAGCATAACCTGGACGGATCATTTCCACCTTTTGTAAACCTGGAACGGTACGAATTGCTTTCAATTGGATATCTGCTGGCAGACTTGAAGAGAAACCATTAACGTATATTAGATCGGAATTTAAACCATCTGGTTCTAAGAATAGATGATGTCTATCCTTATCACTAAATCTATAGATTTTATCTTCAATGGATGGACAGTACCTTGGGCCAACACCTTTAATTATTCCAGTAAAGAGAGGTGAATCTAAAAATCCTTGTCGTAGTATTTCATGAGTTTTTTGATTGGTATAAGTAATATAACATGAAACTTGTGGTAGATAATAGTTATCAGTCAAATAAGAGAAGAATTGTGGTTCCTCGTCCCCTTTTTGTTCTTCAAGTGATGTGAAATCAATAGTCCTTTTATCAAGTCTTGGAGGAGTGCCTGTTTTAAGTCTTCCGCTGATAAATCCCATTTCGTTTAATAATTCGGTAAGTCCAGCAACTTTTGGTTCACCGTAGCGGCCGCCTTCAGTTTGTACTCTTCCCGTAAACATTTTACCATTCAAGAATGTACCTGCTGCAATTATAACAGCCCTAGTTTTTATTTCAACATCGTTTAGAAAAACACTTTCAATTCTACGATTTTTTATAGTTAATTTTGTTACAATTCCTTCTAATATTTCAAGATTTGGAATTTGTGTTAAAAGTTTTAATGCTTCAAGTGAATATAGCGCACGGTCGTTTTGCGAACGTGGAGACCATACTGCAGGACCTTTAGACCTATTAAGCATTTTAAATTGAATTCCGGTCCTATCAGCAAGTTGACCTATCAATCCTCCGAGAGAATCGATTTCTCTGACTAAATGCCCTTTGGCTGTTCCTCCAACAGCAGGATTACATGACATTCGCCCAATGGCATTTTTATCCATTGTGATAAGAGCAACCTCTAATCCCATTCGGGCACCTGCGGCCGATGCTTCTATTCCGGCATGTCCACCACCAATAACTATAATGTCATAATAGCTTTTCATGTCAGTTTTCACGTGAAAATTTTTACTTTCCAATACAAAATTTTGCAAATATTGAATTTAGAATTTCTTCAGAAGTAATTTCGCCAGTCAGCTCCTTCAAAGAATTCACAGCTTTTCTTAGGTCCACTGATACGAACTCATTTGAAAAATTTTGTCTTAAGCTTTCAATGGCATTTATGAGTGAGTTTTTCGCTTGTATCAAAGCTTCATAGTGACGAACGTTTGAGATTACAGCTAAATCCTCAGAGTAAACATTTTTTTCTAAAGCAAAGTTCTTAAAAGTTTCAAATAAATTCTCTAAACCATAACCTGTTAAAGCTGATATATAGATCATATCCTTACTAAATTTTTTCGAAACTTGTTCATTTGTTAAAGTATCTATTTTGTTCACTACTTTTATGATGTACTTATTAGATGCATGTAAGTTAAAATCGTTGAGGTTTTCATCAATATTATCAAATTCTACTAAATGAACAACAATATCTGCTTTTTCGAATAGCATTCGAGCTCGTCTAATCCCTTCCTCTTCAATTATATCTGTTGATTTCCTTAGACCGGCTGTATCAAAAAATCGGAATAATGTACCATAAATAAATATTTCTTCTTTAATAATATCTCGAGTTGTCCCGGGAATGTCGCTAACTATTGCTCTATCATCATTTAGAATTCTATTTAACAAACTAGATTTACCTACATTGGGCTTTCCTAATATGAGGACGTTGATACCCTCGTAAACGTATTTCCCTGTTTGAAATGTTTTAAGCAAATCGTCAATTTGTTTTATTATCAATTCGATTTTTTGAACAACAGTTTCCTTATCAACGAATTCAACATCTTCTTCTACAAAATCAAGTTCTAATTCAAGTAAACCAGATACTTCTATTAGATAATCTCTTATTACTTTGATTTTATTTGATAAAAATCCGTCCAATTGCTTTCGTGCACTTCGTACAGCGACGTCCGATCTTGATTGGATAATTTCGGACACAGCCTCTGCTTGAAGTAGATCAATTTTGCCGTTTAAAAAGGCTCTTTTCGTAAACTCACCTGGCTCGGCAAGTCTGGCACCGTATTCCATCAATAATTGAATGATTTTCTTTGAAATCAGAAAATTCCCATGGTGTGAAATTTCTATCGTATCTTCCCCTGTATAAGAGTTTGGTTGGCGAAACACAAAAACTAAAACATCGTCTATGTCGTTAATTAATCGGCCGTAATAAATTCTATGAGAAGGCGAATCTGATAGTCGTTTTTTTCCAATAAAAATTTTATCACCGATTTCCAGAGCTCTTGGTCCGCTGACTCGTATAATCGAAATGGCACCAATGCCATTTGCAGTAATCGGAGCGCAGATGGTATCATTAATTGTGTTCATTCTAATCTTTTTTTGTTTGTCTTAATAAATTGAATAAAAGACTAAAGCACTTAGATTTGTTACGTTACTGTAATTAAATGTTAATCGTGTTTAAATTTAATCAAATTTTGGGAATCAATCTTTATGACTGTCGAGTGTATTGGAAAGGAATTTTAAGTTTTAACTGTCCCGTGCAGCTGAGGAACAAATAATTAGAAAACGTTTTTGCGAAAAATATATTAATGCAAAATTAATATAGTAGTAGCACAGTATTAAAAAATAATGGCACGAGCTTTATTCTAAAAGAAAATGTTGAAGAGAGTTTTATTTCTAGATTTGATGATATTAGTTATGAAACTTTAATGCGACATATAAAATAAGACCGACCATCAAGTTGTGATGATCAGTCATAATTTTTTAATGTTAAGTTTTATTTATTTTTAATTTCGTCAAGGAGTTTTCGTGCTTCAGCACGGTATTCATCATCATCTTCGTCAAGTTTGGGTAAATTTTGAATTACACTTAAATGTTCTTTTGCTTTTTGGTAATTTTCCATTCCAATAAAATTTTTTGCAGCTTCTAATCTGTACATAATGAAGTTGGGTCTTATTTTAATTGCTTTCTCGAAAAGTTTAGCTGCTTCTTCTCGGTCGCCCCATCCTAATCCAATAAGATTTCTTGCGAACTTTGGTCTTTCACAAACTTTTGAATGGGCTCTAGCTAAAACGAAAAGTGCAACACTCTGTTGAATGTCACCGCCGTTATTTAAGGCAATGGCTTTTTCGCAGTCTTGTTTAACAGCATTAACAAGGCCTATTGATTTAAATACACCTTTAAATAAAGCTATTTTGCCGTTCGCAATAGCTCTACGAATATATCCAATGGAATTGTTCGGACTAACCTGAATAGCTTTTTCTGCAAACTCTAAGGCTTTTTCAAACATTTTCAGTTGTTGTTCTTTTTCCGCACTTGTTTTTGATGGCAAATGTTCTCCATAATCAACGTATGCACGGGACATTCGCCAAAGCACTTCAAAGTTATTTTGTTCTATTTTGTACGCTTGTTCAATTGTTTTCAAAGCGTTAACATTATCAAATTTAACTTCAATGTATTCGTCACATTTTTTGATTAAGTCTTGAACACTCTGACCGTTTAACATTAATGATGAAGAAAATGTTAGGATGAGAAAAAATATGATATTTTTCATAGATGTTACACCTCTTTAATTAGTTTTATTCTTCAGCTTTTATTTCGATTTCAATTACTTTGAATCCTTGTGTTGTTTCGAGAAGTGCGAAGAGAATTCCAGTGCCAACAGTAAGCATCCCTAAGGTGAAAGTTACTGTCATTAAGATCGTTGCGATTTTCAAATCGAAGAAGAATTCAAGTCCAATTAAAAAAGAAGTTAAGATAAAGAGGAATATTGCCAACGAATACGATATAACGCAGTTACGTACCAGTTCTAGTCTATTGAAAAGATGATTAAGTTGTTGGCGTAAGCTAGCATATCTTGTCATTTCGATAAAATCTAGTTCCTTACCTTCTTTTATTTTGTTAATATATCGTCTTCTCTCATCATTTAAAAGTCTAATTCTATTGGCTATGGATGAATATTTATTATTTATGCCTAAAAGAAGAAGACCACAGGCTGAAAGCATCACAGCAGGTGCAAGCATGAATTGAATCAATCTGATAATGTTTTCAGGTGATTGAAAATTCATAGTATACTATAATTTTAATTTATGTTTAGATTTTTCAAAGATATAAATTTATTCCTGGCAAAAAAAAGTAGTTGTACCAACTGATTACGGTTATTTGTTATTATAGGAGTTTAAATTCATTTTCAATGAATAAAAGGCATATTTAGTAATTATAAATTGCTTTTTAATTTCTATTTGTTAAAATTGAATTGGTTATTTAAATAATGGAGATGACAAAATGAATCGTTATTTTCGTTTATTAGTAACATTTTTCATTTTAGTAATAAATTTAACTCTGGAATCTCAAACACTTGTCCAAGTAATTAATCTTCCGAATAATAACTTTTTTAATAATGGTTATGGATTAGTTTATAGGGGAGGTTTGTTGTGGGTGTCAAGTTATTATTCTACGGGAAATTTAGGGGCACGTCTTTATGCTGTGGATACCTTAGGTAATGTAGTAGATAGCATAATCTTTAGCCATCAACATGTAAATTCAAGTCAGGGATTAACTATTGGAGGCTCTGAATTTTATTTTGTTCAGAGATATACTGCTCGTTGTAGAATAATTAAAATTTCTTCAACAGGACAGGTTCTTGATTCACTCAGTTGGCCTACGGCTTCCAGTGTTTATCTTGGGGGTTTAGGATATGATGGACATATATGGGCTTCTGTTTACTATCCGAATGCTGATGCTGCTCTATATAAGATTAATATAAATACAAGTCAGGTTATTGATACTATTAGAACTTTTGGAATACAGCCAACAGGAATTGCAATAAAAGGTGATACATTGTTTTATGTTATGGATGGATTTGATGGGGATGAAGAAAAGATTTATGCAGTTAGAATTTCTACAAAAGACACTTTATTTTCATTCCGTGTTCCTGAGCAACCGTCTCAAAGACAAAATCCTCGTGGTCTCGCCTGGGATGGGCGTTATCTTTACTTACTCGCAGAACCAGTCGGGGCATCGACTGGTCGCAGTATTTTCAAATTCGATTTAAGTGGTATGGGAAATCCATCTATTAATGTACAAACAAAATTTTTTGATTTTGGATATGTAATAATTGGAACGACTGGAGAAGTTACAGCAACTATTCTTAACCAAGGGAATGCTCCTTTGAGAATTGATAGCGTTAGATTTTTATATTCTAATAAATTTACTACAAATATTTCCACTCCATTAACCATAAATCCTAACTCATTTTCGAACTTTAAAATATTTTATACTCCAACAGCACCTATACAAGATACTGCTAGTTTGTATATCTATCATAACGATATTACAAGAAATGTTCAAGTGATTCGTTTGATTGGGACGGGAACGTATAGTTCAGGAATAATAAGTTTACCTACTTCAATAAATTTTGGAACGAAAAGAATATCGAGCACAAACCTGAGATATCTACGAATTGATAATCAAGGTACTTCACCTATAATTATTTCAGGTTGGACATCATCTAAGCCAGATTATTACGTAGAAACAAGCTTACCTGTAACAATCCCTCCGAATGGTTTTGTAAATATAAAAGTTTGGTTCAAACCAAATATAATTGGAGCGATTTCAGATACATTAATTTTGTTCAACAATTCTTCAAATATGCCACAAGCAAAAGTTTTTTGTACCGGTATTGGAGAATTGCAAAATATTCCACTAGGTCAACCATTATGGGTCCATACTATTCCAAATCATCCAGTATCGAATACATTTAGAACTGTGAAGGGTGTCAGGGCAATAAATGATATAAATAACGATGGTAAGGCAGATGTTATCGTATGTACAGAGAATTATTGGACAGTTGCTTTGAATGGAAATTCTTCTGGTACGAATGACACACTTTGGTCATTTAATACGTACATTTCCAGCTCAAGCGCTGGCTCGATTGGCTCCGCTGGTGATTATTCATATCAAAAGGCGCTTTCAATTGCAAGTGACATGAATAACGATGGATTTAATGATGTAGTTATTGGAACAGGTGGTGGAAATGAAACTGTTTATGCTATTAATGGAAAAACAGGTGCAATGCTTTGGAAGTTTGGAACTGACCATCCAGATAGCTTTTCTTTAGGGGATATAACTGGAGTGGATGCGACAACTGATTTTAATGGTGATGGTGTTCCAGATGTTATAGCAGCATCAAGTGCAGCACAAACTGGTGGGGTTGGCGGTAGGCGAACGGTCTATCTTTTCAATGGAATTAATGGACAAATTATATGGCAATATTTAATAGGTGGGTTTACACATGGAGTAACTGCCATTAGAGATATAAATAATGATAATGTTCCCGACGTAATTGCGACGGTTGGTGAGCCACAATATAGGTTTGTTGCACTAAGTGGATTAAATGGTTCTTTTTTATGGGGATTTTCAGTGGCATCTTCTACTGGTGGAGCTAAAGAAGTAATTAGATTTCCAGTTTCCTCAACTCGGGAGGATGTAATCGCAGGAGCTTTTTGGGGACCGGTGTATCGTCTAAATGGAAGTAATGGTGGGATGGTGTGGCAGTATTCAACGGGTGGTTCTGCACCAACTCAAATGAAAATATTACCAGATGTTACCGGTGATGGTGTTGCAGAGGTTGTAATATCACTATTAGTTGGAGGAGCAAGATGCTTAAATGGTGCAACTGGTGAATTAATTTGGTCGAAAAGTACAGGAAATACTATGGGCGTTGATGTTGTACCAGATCTAAACGGAGATGGAAGCAATGACGTTATATTTGCAGTTCAAAATCAAGGTGCATTAATTGTTAATGGGAGTAATGGAAACGAACTTGCTTTGTACTCGTTTGGTGGTAACACACAAGCAAGGGAGGTAGCAATTGTTCCTGATATTGATGGAAACGGCTCAACAGAAATGATTGTAGGTTCAAATCTTGGTAATGTGGCTCTATTATCTGGTGGACTTGTGATCACGAGAACCATCCAAATCACTTCACCAAACGGTGGTGAAGTATGGTACTGGGGTCAAACAAAAAAAATTAGGTGGGTGGCAACTAATATTACTTCGGTTAAGATTGAGTTATCGACAAATAATGGATTGAGTTGGATAACGATTGTAAATTCCACTACTGCTGCAAGTGGTGAATTTGATTGGCTGGTTGGAAACTATCATTCAGAACAATGTAAAATCAAGATTAGTAGCCTTGAAGATCCAAATGTATTTGATTTAAGTGATTCTGTGTTTACAATAAGAAATAAACTATGTGTAAGTTTTGATGTGCAATCAAATTGGAATCTAGTTTCTGTACCTGTTTCAAGAACTAATATGTCAAAATCGGATGTTTTTCCAACTGCAACATCCAGTGCTTTTGGATTCAATCAATATTTAGGATATGTAAGTTTTGACACATTAAGAAATGGCTCAGGTTATTGGGTTAAATTTTCACAACCAGAACAACTAACGTTATGTGGCTTGCCGATAGAGAACAAAGTTATTTTAGTGAAAGGAGGTTGGAATTTAATTGGTGGTTTTAATAACAATGTTAGCGTTACTTCAATTACGACAGTGCCACCAAATATAATTCAGTCATACTTCTTTGGATATAATGCAGGTTATTTTGCAGCTTCAACAATTGAAAGAGGAAAAGGATACTGGGTTAAAATGAGTCAAGATGGTGAGTTGGTCTTTCCAAGCAACTTGAACAATCGATCGGGGAAAGAAGTACTTAATTCCTTTTCGGAATTTGGAGAGATTATAATCACGGATGATCTAAATAATGTATCAAGACTTTATTTAAGCGATAAATCAAAGTTATTATTTAATGAATTACCACCATCACCACCGCATGAAGTTTTTGATGTAAGATTTGAAGGAAATAGATTTATATCCACAATTGATGGAGAAAATACAATTCTAATTCAAGGAGCAACCTATCCTATCAAAATTAAATCATCTAAGTATTCTATAACAGTTGAGAATGAATTTGGCAAAATAAATAAAAGCTTAAAGCCGGATGAAGAACTAATTATTGAAAATTCTCAAATAAATTCTTTAAAGATTAGGGTGAACTATTTGCCTGAATTGACGAATTTATATCAAAATTATCCAAATCCATTTAATCCAGTAACTAAAATAAAATATGATTTGAATCAAGCATGTGATGTGAAAATTTCCATTTATGATTTAGTTGGAAGAGAGATTATTCAGCTTGTTAATGAAACGCAAAATGCAGGAAGTTATGAGATTGAACTCGATGCAAATAAGGTCGGACTGAGTTCGGGAGTTTATTTATACAGATTAAACGCAGGAAATTATGTGAATACGAAAAAGCTTATATTAATAAAATAGAATTTGTTTGATTTTTGGTTTTTAGAATGTGGTAAATTA
>OGCI01002767.1_pt1 | contig 10814 bp, 5 predicted proteins | sample 1570021 | NCBI WGS metagenome assembly OGCI01 (sample SAMN06264664, study PRJEB24512) | hot springs metagenome | isolation source: Hot spring water | place: South Africa: Tshipise | collected 2015-06-21
AGGCTTGGCAGCGCAGCAGCGAGTGGTATCGCCGCTATTTCTGGGAGCAGGTCATCGGGCGGCTGCCCGATCCCAGCGAACCGTTAGAGGCACGCACACGCCGCCTCTATGAGGAATCCCGCTGGGTGGGTCACGAGGTCCGGATTCCGGTCTGGCCCGACGTGTTCGCCTACGGCATTCTGCTTGTACCCAAGGGCCTGAAACCGGGTGAGCGCCGACCTGTGGTGGTGTGCCAACACGGGCTGGAGGGTCGGCCCCAGGACACCATCGAAGCACGCCGCGCCGCAGTCTACGGGCAGTTTGCAGCGCGCCTGGCTGAGGAGGGCTTCGTCGTTTACACGCCCCAAAACCCTTACATCGGCGGCGACCGCTTCCGCCAGATCCAACGCAAAGCCAATCCCCTAGGGCTTAGCCTCTTTTCGTTCATCATCGGGCAGCACCAACGCACGCTGGAATGGCTGGCCTCGCTCGAGTTTGTGGATGCCGGGCGCATCGGGTTCTACGGTCTCTCCTATGGAGGTAAAACCGCGATGCGCGTTCCGGCCGTGCTGCCCGGTTATGCGCTTTCGATCTGCTCGGGCGACTTCAACGAGTGGGTGTGGAAGAACGCCACTGTGGATCAGCCTTTTAGTTACATGTTCACCGGCGAATACGAGATGCCGGAGTTCGATCTGGCTTCCACGTTCAACTATGCCGAAATGGCAGCGCTCATCGCGCCGCGCCCCTTCATGGTCGAGCGCGGGCACCGCGACGGCGTGGGCATGGACGAGTGGGTGGCCTACGAGTATGCCAAGGTGCGGCGCCTGTATCGCGATTTGGGCATACCCGAGCGTACGGAGATCGAATTTTTCGAAGGAGGGCACCGCATCCACGGGGTGGGCTCGTTCCAGTTTCTGCGCCGATGGCTCGGCCGGCCGTGAGCCCGCTTTCGCCCCGGCGCGGGCGGCTGAACAAGGCGAGCGGTTGCCAGCGCGAGTCCGAATACGCCATATTAGTTTGTTGGCGGGAAGGTAGGAGGATGTAGAGCGCACCACCAGCGGCCCGTTCCACGAAAAATGGCCGTGGCGCGCTCGGGATGCCCGATGGGCTCGGACATTTTTCGATGGCGGAACTGGTCTACTTCACGGAACTGGTGGGCCTCAAGGTCTACGACCTCCGAGGTCGCCGGATCGGCCGCGTGGTGGATGCGGCCCTGGTTCCCCTGATCGACCCTTCCCGCGTGGATCGCTACCTGGTAGGCGGCGGCTGGGCTTCCCTCGTGGTCCGCTACGATCAGATCCGCTCGATCACCCTGGACGGGATTCACCTCTCCGATGAGCGGCTGGTCCCTTATCACGATGACGAGTACATGCTGCGCATCGAGCGCGACCTGCTCGATCAGCAGATCATTGACGTGGACGGCCGCAAGGTGGTCCGCGTCAACGATGTGACGTTCGAGGTTTGCCACGAAGACGGGCACGACGTACTCCGTATCCTGGAGGTCGACGTCGGGGTTCGCAGCATCCTGCGCCGGCTCTGTCAGGGCGTTCTGCCGCGCCGCTGGATCCGACGTCTCCAGCAACCCATCGCGCCGAATTCGATTCCCTGGGAACACTGCAACATCGTCGAACCGGATCCGCTGCGGCGGCTGCGTCTCAACATCTCTTACTCGATGCTCGAGAAATTGCATCCTGCGGACCTGGCCGACATCGTCGAGGAATTGGGCCCCGAAGAGCGCGAGTCCATCTTCGAATCCATTGACAGCGAGGTGGCTGCGGAAACTCTCTCGGAAGTCGATCCCAAGATGCAGGCCTCGATTCTGGAGTCCCTGGAAGCCGGCAAGGCGGCGGAAATCGTCGAGGAGATGTCCCCTGATGAGGCCGCCGACGTGCTGGCGGAGCTGGAGGAGGAAACTTCGCGCGAAATCCTCGAGGAAATGGACAGCGAACCCAAGGCCGAGGTCCGAGAGCTGTTGGAGTTCCGCCAAGACACCGCCGGCAGCCTCATGAACACCGAGTACGTGGCCCTCGCCGATAGCGCTACGGTGGCCGACGCCGTGGAAGCCCTCAAGGGGAATCCCGAGCTGTTGGAGAACCTTAGTACGTTGTTCCTGGTGGACGCCGACGGGGCGCTGAAAGGCGCTCTGCCACTGGGGCGACTGTTCCTCGCACCGGCATCCACACCCTTGAGGGAGCTGGCAGCCCCAACCCTGATCTCGGTCTCGGTCAACGAACGACGCGAGCGCGTCACGGAGATCTTCGACAAATACAACCTGCTGAACCTTCCGGTGGTGGACGAGGACGGCCGGTTGGCGGGCGTCATCACCGCCGATGACATCATCTCTGTGCTCCGACACCGCTGAGCGAGGCGCTTATGGACGGCGAGTCTCATGCTGAAACGGATCCGGTACCAAATCGCGGTCTTCTTCACCGTCATCGGCCCCGGCTTCATCACGGCGATGGTGGACAACGATGCCGGCGGCATCTTCACCTACTCGCAGGCCGGGGCGCGTTTCGGCTATCTCTCGCTGTGGACTCTGGCCCCCATCGCCCTGTTGCTGGTGGTCACTCAAGAGATGAACGCCCGCATGGGCGCGGTCACCGGCAAAGGACTCTCTGACCTGATCCGTGAGGAGTTCGGCCTTCGGGTCACCTTCTTCGTGATGACCCTGCTGGTGGCCACCAACTTCACCAACGTCATGGCGAATTTCGCCGGGGTGGCCAGCGCCCTGGAACTGTTTTCGATTCCCCGGGCGATTTCCGTCCCCCTGGCGGCTTTCCTGGTTTGGCTGCTGGTGGTCAAAGGAACCTACCGTAGCGTTGAGAAGATGTACCTGGGCGCCTGCGTCTTCTACGTCAGCTACGTGATCTCAGCGTTTCTGATCAAACCCGACTGGCGCCAGGCCGCGGTCAGCAGCATCCAGCCGGTCCTGATGCTCGATCCCGACTACATCACGCTGCTGATCGGCATGGTGGGCACCTCGATCGCTCCCTGGATGCAGTTCTATCTCCAGGCCTCTGTGGTCGAGAAAGGCATCAGCGAGCGCGAGTATGCCGAGTCACGGATTGAAGTCATCGTGGGCTGCATCACCATGGTCATCATCGCTTTCTTCATCGTGGTGGCTTGCGCGGGCGCCATCTGGTCCCACGGGCCTCGTGATGTGGAGGATGCCGCACAGGCCGCCGAAGCCCTTAAGCCTTTCGGCCGCTATGCATTCTTCCTTTTCAGCGCCGGCTTGTTCAACGCCTCCATGTTTGCCGCCTCCATCCTGCCCCTCTCGACGGCCTACTCAGTGTGCGAGGGCCTCGGATTTGAAGCCGGCGTCAACAAGCGCTTCAGCGAAGCGCCCGTGTTTTACTGGCTCTACACCCTGTTGATCGTGCTGGGCGCCGGGGTGATTCTGATTCCTGGCTTTCCGCTCGTCCGCATGATTCTGCTTTCCCAGGTGCTCAACGGAGTGCTGCTGCCGCTGGTGCTCATTTTCATGGTGTTGTTGGTCAACAAGCCGGAGCTGATGGGTCGCTGGGTCAACTCGCGAACCCAAAACGCCATCGCGTGGCTGGCGGTGGTCATCATGATCGGCCTGACGCTAGCGTTGGTCGGCATCTCTGTGCGCGACATGTTGGGCTGAGCGAGACGCGCCATTGTGCCTCGCCGCGATGAGGTGCCTTGAGAGCTGTTCTAACGAACCGAAGCTGACTTACGAACGCGGGCGTCTCGCCCGGCGCCGTCTATGTGTGCGCCGACGGTAAAAACAGGCCCGTGGAGAAGGTTCAGCGGTAGTTTAAAGGCGACCGGTCTTGGGGTGTTTTGCTCCTCGGATTGGAGCTGGTGGGCGTGGCGGCCGCTTCAAGAACACGGCGGCCACTTTGGAGAGAGATGACCCCGGCTTTTTACAACACGCCCGTGCACCCTCAGGTCGCGAACCGCTACGGTTGGGGGGCTAGGGGGAGGGGGACGGTGTTGCTGGGGCGGTTGCGGATGCGGACCTTGAGGGCCACCTCAGCCGCGGCGGGGAAGTCCTCGCTCACCCGGAAGCGGACCGCCGTGACTCCGACGTGCCCGACGGCGGCGCCGGCCCACAGCGGCCTGATGACCCGCTCGCCCACCACAATCTCCACCTCCTCGACCAGCTCCACCTGCCAGCCCTCAGGCACCGCAAAACCGTCCGGCACAGGTCGCCTGTAGGGTCCAAAGCCCGTCCCCAGCAGCGTCAGGACCTCGCCCCGCCGCGCCGGACGCTCGAAGCTCACCAGCCGCCCGTCCTCGCCCAGCGCCAGCGCCACCGCACGGCCTCCCAGCTCGGTGGTGAACAATCCCGGCGCATACCGCACCACCTGGAGCGGCACGCTCAGCTCAACCCCCTCGGCACTGCGCACCTTCAGCGTCTGCTCGCCCTCGGCCACATCCGATAAAAGCTGCGCCTTGATCTGCTCGGGCGAAACGAACTTCAGCGGCAGCGCTCGCCCGCCCACCGTCACCGTCACGCCCCCCAGCGTCTGGGCCAGCGGACTCTCCGGACCGGCCACATACTCGCCTGCCAGATGGGCCCCGTAAATGGCAATCAGCGACCCCGGCGCCACGCCGGGTTCCGGCGTATCGCCCGCCGCATTCCGCACCCCGCTGGGCGGCACCCAGGGCACGGGCTCCAGCACCGCGCGCACGATCCGCGGCTCACTGACCGTAAGCTCCAGCTCCGGCGCCTCGCCCCTCAGGTCGCCGTCCCAAAACTTGAACCGATAGCCCGGACGCGGCTCGGCCACCAGTCTCACCGGGCTCCCGGCAGCGTAAAACCCGTCCGCTGAGGCTGGCTCGAAACGCACCCGCGCCCCCTCGATGGGCGCCACCAGCGCCAAAACCCGATAGGCCGCCTGGTAGTTCAGGTGCAAAACCTCCTCGGCCGGCCCCGCCGTCCACAGCCGCTCGGCGGGCGCCTGATCGGCCCAGCCCTGAAACTCCAGCCGCCGCCACTCATCCACGGTCACCAAACCGGGCGCCGTCAGCCTCAGCACCGTGCCCTGCCGCGGTTCGATCAGGCACGGCGTCCGGCAACTGCTCCCGTTGACCTGGACCCTCACCTGGTGCGTGCTCTCGATCCGCAGTCGTCCCAAAAGCTCGTAATCCGCCCTCAGCCGCAGTCCTCCGCTGGAAAGGGCCTCCTCGGGCACCACCAGATCCTGCACCGCCGGACCGCCGTTCGACCAGCCCTCAAACACATACCGCCGGCCCTGGAAAACCTGCTCGGCCGGCGCCACCACCCGGTGCGTGCTCCCCGCCGCCCAGATGAAGTTGTAGCTGGGCCAGTTCTCGCGCCCGTCGATCTCCAGCTTCAGCCCCAGCGGCCGGGTCTGAAATCCCACCGGCACCCCCGGCACAAACCGCGCCGTCACGCTCACGGGCACGTTGCTCGGTCCGGGCACGTACTCGTGCTGCTCCGGCTGCCCGTTCGACCAGCCGGCAAACACCCACCAGCGGCCCCACTCATCCATCTGCGGCGAGACCGGCGCCAGCGTGTGCCGGCTCCCCTCGCCCCAGTCCAGCGTGATCGGCGCACGCACCTGCGTGCGGTCCGCCAGCAGCTCCAAGCCGGGCGGATCCGTCAACAGCGTCACCCGCACCGCCGGTCGGAATCGCGCGTCCAGCACGATTGGGCGGTTCATCACAAACTTGGTCCCAAAGGCCTGGCCGGCCCCCAGATCCGGCTGCCAGCCCTCAAAGACAAACCCCGCCGGCGGATAGGCCTGAATCAGCACCTCGGAATCGGCCGGCACCCACAGCGCCGAGTTCACCGCATAGCACTGCCCGTTGATGTAGATCTTGCCGTAGGTCGGCCCCTGGGTGCAGGCAAAAATGGCCCCCGAACCCTCGCTCACAATCTGCACCTGAAGCCGGTAGAAAAGCGCCCCCTCGGCCCGAAAGCCCACAATGTCGCGGTGCGCCGTCACCGCCAGCGTCAGTCCGTCCAGCTTGCTTTCCTGCTGTCCGCCCTGATGGACCCCCGTCCAGCCCGTAAACTCACAGCGAATCCCCGTGGCGATCTCCTGCGACTGCACGCTGATGATGTGCTTGCTGCCTTCCGGCCAAAACAGCGTCACCGGACTGCTGTAGGCCGTCCCGTCCACATAAAACGTCGCCCGCGCCCGACCGCAGGGATCCGCCACCCAGATCCGCGTGGCCACCAGCGTCGGCGTCTGCCCCAGCGCGCCGCAGACCACCGCCGCCAGCATCCCCCACAGCTTCAGGCTCATCCTCAGGCCCATGTGCTGCTCTCCTCGTCTCTGTTTGCTCCGGCTCCGCCCGTCAGCTTCCTCCGCCTCAACCGTCTCCGGATCCTCTGGGACTGCTTAAAACCTCTTGGCTCCAGCTGTGCCCGTCGGTGTGGCGGACATCCTCCTGCAACCCGTCCTGCTCCGTACTCTCCTAAAACCCCACGCTGATGCCCGCCACTGGCACCAGGTCATGCAACCAGCCGGAAATCTTCGCCCCGCGGCCCGGCGCAATCACCGTCTTGGGAAACGGCGTCAGGTAGTCGCGGATCTCCCAGCGCAGCCAGCTCCGCTCCCCAATGCGGATCTTCACCCCGCCCCCCAGACTCGCCATCCCCATCACCTGCCGCGTCCGCGTCAGAATCGCAAAACTGCTCAGCGGCTGATAGGCCGCCTCCTGCCCGGTCCCCTCGTAAATCCTCACGCCCCCGCCAACGGCCGCATAGGGTCGCACTGCCCACCGACGACCCCGCAGAAACAGCAACAGATCGTAGTGCACCATCTGCGAGCGACCCGAAAACCGCACCTCGGTTCCCCCGCGGGCCACCTTCAGATCCGAAAACCGAAACAGGTAGCGAAACTCTCCGCCCAGGTGCTCGTAGAGATCCTGACCCCCTTGAACCCCCAGCGCCGCTCCGCCCTTCAGGCCCGTATCGGCCTGCTCGGCCCCCTGCCGCGCCGTGGCCGCCGGCGCCATCCCGTAGCCGGCCAGCAACCCCAGGTGCCACTTGGGTTCCTGCGCCCCTAACGGCCCTGCCAACAGCGCCACCAGAATCATCCGGCGGCATCGGCTCCCTTGAGGCTTTCCCATCTCACCGGCCCGCCTTTACTTGACCACCCGCACCATCAGAGCGGTCTGCTGCCCGCCCTGCTGGATCCTCAGCGGCACGTCCATGCCCAGCGGCGCCCAGTAGGGCACCTGAGCGTTGATCTGGTAGACGCCCACCTGGCCCGGCGTCAGTCCCGCAAACAGGATCGGCAACTCAACTCCACCCAGCGTCACCACCGGCTTGTTCACCGCCGCCGCCAGCGGATCCCGCGGCCCGGGATGCCCGTCGGCCACCGCCGGGCTGGTCACCCCCAACCCCGTCAGGTAAATCACGATCGTGTCCTCGGGATGAATGGGGTTCGACAGCGTCACCAACTGGTTGTTTCGCGCCCGCACCACCGTGGGCAGCCCTTGCTGATCGCCCGCCACCCCCGTGCGGAACACCGCCGGCGCCCCAGGCTGAATCGTGAAGCGAAAACTGTTCGACACCCCGCCCGGAGAGCGCAGAATCATGGTCCCCGACCCGGATACCGAAAACGGCAACTGGGCGTTGATCTGCGTGGGCGAGATCAGCACCATGGGCACCAGCACCCCGTTCACCGTCAGACAGCTCTCGCCCAGAAACGTCGGCAGCGGCATCTCCTGCGTGGCCGCATTCACCAGGCTCAGGTTCCGCCCCACAATCCGGATCAGCCCGCCCGGCGCCACCGCCTCCGACCCGTCAGCGGCGCTCACCACCCGCTCGATCCACGGATCGGCCACCGCCGCGTCGTAGTCCCAGGCAAGCGCCGTGAACCCCGAGGTGCTCAGCGACACCAAAAGCCGCGCCCCGGGCAGCACCGCCAGCGTCCGCGTAAAGACCGGCGGCAGCGTCCCCTCCCCCAGCACCGGCGCCTCGCTCATCCGCACCGGTCGCACCGCCGCCCCGGCTGTCAGGTCCACCCGCTGGATCACGCCCGCACTCATGGCATCCGGCGCCGTGGTCCTCACCCCCAAGCCCTCCACCAGCGCAAAGCCCGAACTCAGCCCGCTGGCGGTCTCCAGCCTCTGGATGGGAGCCAGTGAGCCGTCCAGCAGATAGTGGTCCACCACGAACCGCTCCTCCGAGAGGGCCGCGTAGGCGCCGCTGAGCTTCTCGAAATCCTTCCGCGACAGCGTGAAGGTGTCCTCGTTGGCGCTGTAAACCAGCACCTTCCCGTCGGCCTGAGCCACCAGAATCGCCGCCCCGTTGGGCGCGGCCGCCAACACCGTGTCCTGGTGAATCTTGTTCTCCCAGATCCCCAGGGTGGGCAGCTCGGTCGCCAGCCGCAGGTTCAGATCCACCCGGTCAATGGTGTGCTTGGGGCCCGCCACCCGACAGGCCGCCAGAATCGCCCGCCCGGAAACCGCCAGCGACCGCGGATAGTGCCCGCCGGGAAACACAATCGGCGCCTCGGCCTCCAGCGTGTCCAGATCGTAGACCCAGGCGGTCTGCGAATCGTCGGCCCCGATCAAAAGCCGCTTGCCCTCCAGCGTCATCGCCAGTTGCGTGGGCGTGGCCGGCGCCCGCAGCGTCCGCAGCAGACGGTAGCTGCCCGCCTCGTAGACCAGAACCTGGTTGGTGTCCTGCCGCAGCAGGTAAAACCGGTTCCGCCCCCCGTCGGCCAGCACGTCCACCAGACGACCCGGCACGTGCACCACCGTCCCCCGCTGGTCCGGCTCCCGCACGTTCACCAGCACCCGCACCGCAGGCGGCACGTTCACCGCCGCCCGCGACTGAATCTGAATCCAACCAACGTGCGTCCCCTTCTGGTTCTGAAACCGGTTCGGATCCACCACCACCCGAACCCGCGCCGGCGTCACCCCCGTGGCCGGCGTCACCGTGATCCCTTCGCTCGCCCTCAGGCTGAAGTCCGTCCGCCCCCCGCCCGGATCCACCAGCTCGATCTCCTGCGCCATCGCCCGCCGGTCGCAAAAGCTGCCCCGAAACAGCAACTCCGTCTGCCGCGACACCACCCGCGGCTGACTGCCCAGCTCCCCGATCGGCACCACCATCAAGCCGTTCTCAGCCACCGCGTACAGCTTGCTGCCGTCGGCGCTCAACACCGCCTTGCCCGCCAGATTCGCCGGCAATCGCAGCCGCTCCCGCACCGTCAGATTATCGGCTTCCGCCACCACCAGCACCGGCTCCTGCGCCTGACCCTGCGCCGCCCCGGCCTGCTCATACTGCGCGTAGACCAATCCCCGCGCCCCGTCCAGCGCGATGCCGCCCTTGCCTAAGGCCCCCGAGGCGTTGCGAAACTGCGCCAGCAGAACCCCGTCGCTGCGAAACACACCCCAGCCGGTCGCAAACAGCGAACCGTCCTGGCTGACGCTCATGGCCCGCGGCCCCAGCGCCGGCTTGGTCACCCATCCCTGCGCCCGCACCTGCCGCATCCGCACGTCGTAGCGAAACACCAGCGTCTGCTCTTCGCCTGTCCACTCCAGAATCCCCACCACCCACCAGCCGTCCGCAGAGGCCGCCACCGAGGCCCGCACCACCTCGGTCGGCCAGGTCCCCGCCTCCACCGGCAGCGTCTTGGCCACCACCTCCGGCACGCTGTCCAGCACCTGCGTCAGCCCCGTCTCCGGCTCCAGCAGCAGAAAATCCCGCGTGGTCACCACCAGCGCGCGGTTGTCGATCCCAAAGGCCACCCCCAAGGGAGGCGCCCCCAGCGTGAAGCTCTGCCGCTGCTGGCTGTCCAGCCGCAGCACGGTCAGAGCGTTCGAGGGCCGCAGCGGCGCAGCAAAGTTGGCATAGTGCGTCACCACCAGAAAACGCCCGTCCGGCGACAGCGCCAGCCCCGAGGGCTGCTGCGCCACGTTCAGCGAACTCTCCAGCCGCCCGGCGGCCAGCGACACCACATCCACCCGGTTGGCCGTGTAGTTGGCCACGTAGACCACGCCCCGCCGCTCATCCAGCGCCACATCGGCTGCGTGACCCCCCAAGGCGATCACCTTGCCCACGGTCCCGGCCCACATCCCGGTCCCCAAGCCGCCGCCCAATAGCAGCGCCAACCATCCTCCTAGCCGCATACTTCCCTCTCCTTCGCCCCCCACCCCACCCGCCACCAGACCAGCAGGGTGAGTGGAGACACAAATCTCGCGTGCATATGGAACTATACGCACTGTCTATTAAGTGCGAGATGTTGTCAAGATTGACCTTAGTGAGGGAGGTACGGTTAGTACTTCCGGTAGTACGGGAGATATCATCGAGGCCCATAAAGTGGCGATGTGCTCATGCACTTAGGAAGGGACCGGGGAACCCTGCTAACTTAGGATTTTCTTGGCGCCCGGCGCGGGTCAGTTCCTCCGCCGTACCTCAATGGAGATGCCAGCCGGTATTGCACTACTGGGCCTCGCAACCTTGCCCCGTCAGTTGCACCGCCGCACGGAAATGAGGTGGTAAGGAATCCGAAGCTCGGCAGATCTCGTTGCGGTGCAGACGGCTGGACAGGAGCGGAAACAAGGCCTCGGTCGTAAGTTATGAGATTCTTTGGGATTAGCGATCGCCGAAGGCCAAAATAGAGACTGCCGCGTCGGGGGCCTCCGGTGCGAGCCTCCGCCGGGCTTGGCATACCTGCTTGCGCGCGGCCTGGTCCGGCCGTTTATGCGGCTCCAAGAGGAGCGTGTCCCGGTCCCCTCCTCCCGCGTGGTCACTGATACCAAGCCGGCGCGCCATCCGGCACATTCGGCGGATGGCCCCCACGCCTAACCTCCTGCAAGATCACCGATGCAAAGTGACGGCCGGTAGGCGTGGGAGGCCACCCGGTGGACGCGGG
>OGCI01002769.1_pt1 | contig 10805 bp, 13 predicted proteins | sample 1570021 | NCBI WGS metagenome assembly OGCI01 (sample SAMN06264664, study PRJEB24512) | hot springs metagenome | isolation source: Hot spring water | place: South Africa: Tshipise | collected 2015-06-21
CGCTTGGCATCCATAAGAACTGGCATCATGGGCTTACCATCGCCATCTTCCTGCCCGCCATATTGGAGAAGAGCTGGGAAGCCGACCTGCCCACTTTCAACCGATTGGCCACTGCGTTGGGCGTACCAGAAACAGGCCTCAGTGTGGGCGCTCGGGCGCGCAACGTGGCTGGTAAGGTGCGCGAGCTCATGGAAGTGACCGGCTTGAACGCCCAAATCGCCCAGCTTTCCATCACCAGAGCCATAGCTGATGCCATCGTTGACGATGCTACCACATATCTGCGCGCGCTGGTGGACCGCCATGTCAAGCCCTTCTCGCGCGAAGAGTTGGCCGAGATCGGAGCCGCACTCGGCGCCGACGTCCCCTTCTTCTTCTTCGGCGGGACGGCGCTCGCCACCGGAACGGGAACCGCGATCGAGCCCCTGAAGGAGATCGACGCGCCGTGGCTGCTCATCGTCGCGCCACCCGTCGCCGTCTCCACGGCGCGCGCTTACGCGGCACTGAACGCGCCGCCCTTGACAAACGGAAAGCTCGGGAATATCCTTTCTGTTTCGCGCAAGATAGAGATGCCCGAATGGCAAACGTTCTTGCGCAACGATTTTGAACCAACGGTTCGTCGCTCCTATCCCGAAGTAGAACGAGCCTATGCGGCGCTTCAACGAGCCGGAGCGCGCGCCGTGGTTCTGTCAGGCAGCGGAGCGAGCGTCGTGGGCATCTTTGACACCGAGCGAGATCGAGCGCGAGCGGCGGCGCGGATCTTGAGCGAAGCTGTGGGTGACGTCATCGCCTGCGCGGCGCTCGGGCGAGCGGAGTACAGTCGGAAGTTGGGCGAGTGCGCCGCGCTGCTGCACGGTTGAGAAAGTTTTTCTACTGGGGCGTAGCCAAGTGGTAAGGCACCGGTCTTTGGAACCGGCATTCGTAGGTTCGAATCCTTCCGCCCCAGCCAAATTTCTAGAGCAGCGAACAATGGGCGAGTGGTGGGAGCGCAAGCGCCTCTCACCACTCGACGAGCGTTTGTCGGCGTCGAAGTCGCCACCGCAGCGTTTACGGCGGACCGGGACGCCACGCTTGGCAGAGGTTGCTGCATGAAGCGGGCAACCTCGTATCTCGTCGGTATGAGCACCACGGGCGGTCTCAAAGTCTTCTCCGGTAATGCCAATCGCGCGCTGGCCGAAGAGATCTGCAACTATTTGAGTTGCGATCTCGGGCAAGCGATCACGGAACGCTTCTCCGATGGAGAGTTCAATTTTCAAATCTGCGAGAACGTTCGCGGTGCCGATGTCTTCATCGTGCAGCCGACCTGCCCGCCGACGGACGCGCACTTGATGGAACTGCTTGTCATGCTCGATGCCTTCAAGCGCTCTTCTGCCGAGCGCGTGACAGCAGTGATTCCGTATTACGGTTACGCCCGTTCGGACAAAAAGGATCGCCCGCGCGTGCCGATCGCCGCCAAACTTGTCGCCAACTTGATCAGCAAAGCGGGTGCCGATCGCGTGCTGACGATGGATCTTCACGCGGCGCAGATTCAAGGCTTTTTCGATATTCCGGTGGACCACCTTTACGCTGCGCCGGTGATGATCGGTTACTATCAAACCAATGTGTTGCCGAAGTTGACGGTGGTCGCCCCGGACACGGGCGGCGCCGAACGCGCGCGCGCTTACGCTAAGCGGCTCAATGCCGAACTGGCGTTGTGCGATAAACGGCGCGAGCGGGCCAACGTCGCTGAGGTGCTTCACATCGTCGGCGACGTGCGCGGGCGAAACTGCCTGATCGTCGACGACATGTGCGACACGGGCGGCAGTTTAACCAAGGTCGCGCGTGCGCTCAAAGAGGCCGGCGCCGAACGCGTGCACGCCTGTTTCACGCATCCGGTGTTATCCGGCTGCGCCGTTGAGCAGTTGGCCAGCTCGGACATCGAACAGGTCGTGACGACCAACACGATCCCTTTGCGCCCGCAGGCGCGCGAGCTGGAGAAGATCAAGGTGTTGAGCATCGCACCGCTGCTTGCGAAAGCGATCAAGTCGATTCACGAAGAGACGAGCGTCTCTTCGCTCTTCGTCTGAGGAAACGAGTTTTCAACGCGGAAGAGAGAGTTCAAGATGGAACAGAAAGAGATCGTCGTGCGCGCGAAGAAGCGTGAGCGGTTCGGCAAAAACGAAGCGCGCCGGTTGCGCCGCGCCGGTTATATTCCAGTGATCGTCTATGGCGGCAACGCTGAACCGGTGGCTGCCGCGGTGCCGCGCAGCGAGTTGGCGGCCATTCTGCGCTCGGAGACCGGGCACAACACGATCTTCCAGCTGGAGATCGAAGGCATCGGCACGAGCGAAGTGCTCTTTCAGGATTGGGAGTTCGATCCGGTCAAAGGGCGTTTGATCCACGCTGATCTGCGCCGCTTGTTGCAGGACCAGATGATCGAAGTCGCCGTTCCCGTGCATCTGGTTGGTAACCCGGTCGGCGTGCGCGAACAAGGTGGCATCCTCGAACAGCTCGTGCGCGAAATCGAGATCCGTTGCCGCCCGCGCGACATCCCCGAAGCGATCGACGTCGATGTCTCGCATCTCGGCGTGCACGACGTGCTGCACGTTTCGGACATCCCGAAGAGCGACCGGTTCGAGATCCTCGAACCGCCTGAGACGGTGATCGCGACGGTCGGCGTCGTGCGTGAAGAGGAGCTGGAAGCTGCGCCCGCCGAGGAACAGGTCGAACCGGAAGTGATCGGCAAAGGCAAGAAGGAAGAGGAGAAAGAGGAAGGATGAGTCGCTTCCCGCTCGCTTCTTCGGAAGCGGGTCCTTTTCGATCTTCCAGCGAAGTCCTTTCGGGCTTGTGTCCGTTCGCTCTTTGAAGTCATCGCGTGTCGTCGCTTTTCTTCATCGTTGGTCTCGGTAACCCGGGGCGCGAATACGAATGGACGCGCCACAACCTCGGTTTCATGGTGGTGGACCTGCTAGCGCGGCAAGCCGAGACACAGATCAAACGGGCAGAGTGTCGCGCTTTGACCGGACGGGCGGTGTTGGAGGGGCGCCGCGTCGAGCTGGTCAAGCCGCAGACCTACATGAACTCAAGCGGCGAGGCGGTGGCGTGCTTGGCACGCAAGCAGCCGGAATTCGATCCGCGCCGCGACCTGTTGGTGATTTGCGATGACTTGGCCCTGCCGCTCGGCACGATCCGTTTGCGCGCGCGCGGATCGGCTGGCGGCCACAATGGGTTGAAGTCCATCATCGCGGCGCTCGGCACGCAAGATTTCATGCGCCTGCGAATCGGGATCAAGCCGGACCATCCGGTGGCTGACACTGCAGCCTTCGTCTTGGAACGGTTCCCGGTGAGCGTGCGTCGGCAGGTGGAAGAGGTCGTAGAAAGAAGCGCTGAAGCCGTGCGCGCCGTGTTGCGCGACGGCATCGAGCGGGCCATGGCGCACTATAATCAGCAGCGCGCCGAATGAGGTCACAACAAATCCTTCTTGCTTCATCCGGCGTGGTGAGGCTCGAACATCCGAGAGGAGGAAGAGAACTTGGCTGACAAGAGAGTTTACGAAGTACTTTTCATCGTCGATCCGAACATCAACGATGAAGACCTCGCTCGCCTGAGCGATAGTTTTCAACAAACCATCACCGAACAAGGCGGCACCATCACCAAGGTCGAGAACTTGGGACGGCGCACGCTTGCCTACGAAATCAACCATCGTACCGAAGGCATCTACGTGCTTTTTGAGATCGAAGGGTCGGGGCGCGAGATCGCCGAACTGGAACGCCGCATGCGCGTCAGCGATGCTGTGATGCGGTTCATGACCGTGCGCGTCGATCGCGAACGCAAACGGGCCGAGAAGCTGCGCGAGCGGCGCACGCGCAAGGCAGGGCGACGCGCCGGTGTGCGACCGGTCAACGTGGCTGAAACCGCTGAACCGAGCGAGTCGTAAGGCCGCTCCGGCGCTGGTTGCATGAAGATTCATGCTCGCGTCGCCGGACCGCCAACGAAGCACCTTTCGTTGGCAACCGAAGCTAAGGATCAAGTTTCAAGAGCAGAGGATTGAATATGTCGACCAATTTCGAAGACCAGACAACGGACATCGAACAAGAAGGAACAGACATTGTCCGCGCCGTCGCGCCAGCGGGCAAAACGGCGCGTCGCATCCGGCGCCGCAAACAGTGTCGCTTCTGTTCCGAGAAGATAGATCTGATCGATTACAAGGACGTCAGGCTGTTGCAGCCGTTCATCCCGGAGCGCGGCAAGATCATGCCGCGGCGTATCTCGGGCGTGTGCGCGCCGCACCAACGGATGCTGGCGACCGCGATCAAACGCGCGCGCATCATGGCGTTGATTCCGTTCGTGGCCGACTAAAGGAGGAAAGTGAGAGATGGCAACGACGACAGTTCTTTTGCGTGAGGACGTGGAAAACCTCGGTGCCCGCGGCGACATCGTGCGCGTCAAGGCCGGTTACGCGCGCAACTACTTGTTGCCGCGCAAGCTCGCCGTGGAAGCGACGCCGAGCAACATGCGGCAGATCGAACAGGAACGGGCTGCCCTCATGCGTCGAGAAGCGCGCGAGCGCGAGATGGCGCAGGCGCGCGCCGCTGAACTGCAGTCTTTGCGCCTCACCTTTGCGCGCCGCGCGGGCGAACACGGCATCCTCTACGGTTCGGTCACGGCCATGGACATCGCTGACGCCCTGCGTGAGCGCGGCATCGAAGTCGACCGGCGGCGAATCACGCTGCCCGAACCGATTAAAACGACGGGCGACTTCACGGTGGTGGTCCGCCTGCACCGCGAAGTCAGCGTCGAACTTCCCGTGACGGTGGTGGCCGAAGGAGGCAAAAAGAGCGAGCAGGCGGAAGCGCCGCCGGAACAGGGCACAAGCGAAGAGCCACAAGAGTAGGCGTTGTCGGCGCGCGCGCCCGTGTAGTATAGTGGCGCGGCTGCGAGCGAAGCTTCGCGGAGAAAGCTTTCCTTGCAGCCGCTTTTGCTTTCGCTCGCATGCGAGCGAAACTCGCGTCCCTAGGGCTTGTCGATGCCGAACTCCGTCGCCGAGCGCGATCAATACTTGGAGCGGCCGCTGCCACACAGCGCCGAAGCGGAGCGAGCCGTTCTCGGTGCCATCCTGCTCGACAACGGCCACATCAATCAGGCAATCGAATTGCTTCGCCCGGATGACTTCTACGTGCAAGCTCACCGGCGCGTCTTTCAAGCGATGATCGCGCTTAACGAGCGCGGCTCCGAAATCAACCCGATTCTGCTCGCTGACGAGCTTCGCCGCGAAGGAATCTTCGAACAGCTCGGTGGCATGAGCTTTCTCACGGATCTGACCTACGGCCTGCCGCACTTCACCAACATCGCGCATTACTCGGAGATTATCCGCGACAAGTCCTTGCTCCGGCGCTTGATCAAGGCGGCCAACAAGATCATGAGCGAAGCGCTCGAAGAAGAGGAGGATGCGCACGTCATCCTCGACCACGCCGAGCAAGAGATCTTCGCTCTCGCCGACGAACGCACACGCCAAGGCTTCAAACATATCAAGCCGGTCGCCGAGCAATTGCTCGAAAAGGTTCAAGAGATGTCCGGTCGCCAGATCATGTTGACCGGACTGCCAACCGGATTCACCGACTTCGATGCGATGACTTCGGGGCTGCAGCCGTCGGACTTGATCATCATCGCGGCGCGCCCGGCGATGGGCAAAACCTCGCTTTGCTTGACGCTGGCCCAGAACGCTGCGTTGCAGTCGGAAGCGGTGGTTGGCATCTTCTCGCTCGAGATGTCCACAGAAGCGCTCGTCATGCGCATGCTCTGTTCGGAAGCGCGCGTCGATTCGCATCGCTTTCGCAACGGCTTCTTGACGCGCGACGAATGGGCGCGCTTGGCCGGTGCGCTCGGCAAACTATCGGAAGCGCGTATCTTCATCGACGACACGCCGGGCATCTCTGTGTTGGAGATGCGCGCCAAAGCGCGGCGGCTCGCCGCCGAACAGAAGAAACTCGATCTGGTCATCGTCGACTACCTGCAGTTGATGAGCGCCAGCGGGCGGCGTGTCGAATCGCGCCAGCAAGAGGTGGCCCAGATCTCGCGTGAGTTGAAGGCGTTGGCCAAAGAGCTGAACGTCCCGCTGATCGCCCTTTCGCAGCTTTCGCGTGCGCCCGAATCGCGCACCGACCATCGCCCGCAGTTGGCCGATCTACGCGAGAGCGGATCGATCGAGCAAGATGCCGACTTGGTCGCGTTCATCTATCGCGAGGAGCAGTACAACCGCACGGAAGAGAACGCGGGCATCGCCGAACTGATCATCGCCAAGCAGCGCAACGGGCCGACGGGCACGATCAAGCTCGCCTTCCTCAAGGAATTCACGCGCTTCGAGAACATGTGGCGCGAGTGATAAAATTCAGCACTGACCTCATGGCGAGAAGGCGATGGCGAACGCTCTCGAAGGATCATCCGCACGCCCGACATGGGTCGAGATAGATCTCGATGCGCTCGCGTGGAACTTTCGCGTAGTGCGCGCGCGCATCGCCCCGCAGGTCCGAATCCTCGCCGCAGTCAAAGCGGACGCTTACGGTCACGGCGCGGTCGCTTGCGCGCGCCGGTTGCAACGTGAAGGTGCCGATTGGTTCGGCGTGGCGACCGTGGAAGAAGGGTTGGAACTGAGGCGCGCCGGTATCGCGCGACCGATCCTCTGTTTCGGCGGTTTCTGGTTCGGGCAAGAAGACGCCTGTTTGCAGCACGAAATCACGCCGGTCATCCATCGTCTTGACATGGCTGCTGCTTTGGAGCAGGCAGCGCGCGCGCGTGCGACCACGGTCGCAGTGCACGTCGAAGTCGATACCGGCATGGGGCGGCTTGGCGTACGTTATGACGAGGTGGCGGAATTCGCTGCCGCTTGTCGACGCCTTGAATCTTTGCGCATCGAGGGATTGATGACCCACTTTGCCGCCGCTGACGAGCCACGTCGAGATGAGTTTACCCGCCAGCAGATCGCGCGCTTCCGTCATGCGGTTGAGGTCTTTCGCGCGCATGGTCATCGGATCGCCTTGCAGCACCTAGCTAATTCGGCAGCAACCTTCGCTCTTCCGGAAGCTCATGCTGACATGGTGCGTCCCGGGGGCGCTCTCTATGGTCTGTGGCGCGACGTTCTACATCCGAAGACGAAACCCATCGATCTACGTCCCGTCATGTCATTCCGCACGCGCGTCATGTTGCTTAAAAGAATTCCTCGCGGCGAGACGCTCGGTTACGGTTGCACGTTCAAAGCGCCGTGCGAGATGTTGATCGCGGTCCTGCCCGTCGGTTACCATGACGGTTACATGCGCGTTTTATCGAATCGCGGAAAGGTCATTGTTCGTGGGAAACTTGCGCCGGTGGTCGGAAGGATTTCGATGGATCTGACGTTGATAGATGTCTCTCGAGTTGACGGGGCGCAAGTAGGCGATGTGGTAACGCTTTGGGGGCACGACGGTAAACTGAGCATCCCGATCGAAGATGTGGCCCAATTGGCCGGCACACTGTCTTACGAGATGACGTGTGGCGTGAGCGAGCGCGTCCCGCGCATCTACGTTTCAGAAGAGGTGCGCTGACCTTGCGCTCCGCTTGTGTGTAGAGTGCGCTATTTCGACCGTCTCGTGGTTTTTGCCGGACGCTCGGTCTTGCGAGCGCGGACAAATTTAAGGTCGCCTTTGCACGATTGAAAGATCTTCTTAACTTCTTTGGGATATAACGAGAGCGAAATGGAGTCGGCAGAAGGATCAGCTCGTCGGTGACTCACCACCGATCCGGTGCCGATCTGCTCGAAGATTCAAATCACGGAGGAGAAAATGAGGTACATTTTCGCGTCTTTCTTGTTGGCCCTCTCCGTCGTCTGCACGCAGGCTGACGAGATCGCCATCTGGAACTTCAATGACGGCAACTTGACGGTCGATCGGAGTACGCGCACCGCGAGCATGACGACTAACTTCGAGTCTTCCAACGTCACGTACTTCAGCGGCTCATCCATCAACGCGCGCGGCGGAGATGCTGCGGGCAGCGCGCTCGCCTTGCAAGGCGGCAGCAACACGATCAATAACGGACGAACGCTCACGTGGTTGGTCGACACCACCGGCTACACTTCGATTCAAGTCTCGTTCGCGACGCAGCGGACCAGCACCGGATTCAACAACAACGTCTTTCAGTACACGCTCGACGGCGGAGGGAACTGGACGACCTTCTCTTCCTACACACCCCCAACTTCGTTCGCGCTACAGAGCTTCAATTTGAGCGCTATTGCTGGACTGAATAACAATCCGCAGGCGGGTTTCCGCATCATCTTCAACGGCGCGACGAGCGACAGCGGCAACAACCGTCTGGACAACCTCGTCGTCGAGGGCACGTTGCAGCAGACGACGCCGGTTCCGGAACCGAGCGTGCTCCTTTTGTTCGGCTCGGGACTGATCGGACTCGGGGTGCGGTGCAGGAGGCGCGGGAAAGATCGGCTGAAAGCGTGATCAACTCTTCGTGCAAGCGGGCCCTAGTGGTGCATCCGACTAGGCGCTGCTGGACAACGAGCAGAGGAAGCGTCGCGGCCTTGCCTGGTGGCAAATGACGAGGGCGCGGTGAAGCGCCCTCGTAGCTTTCATCTCCGGCGTGAATTGGGTGTGTCGGAGCTTTCGCGCGCGCCCGTCGCGTATTCGCGAAGCCGTCGCCCGGCGAACTAGACATGCATGATCTCTTGCTCTTTGTGTTTGGCCAGTTCGTCGATCTTGGCGATGTAGGTGTTGGTCAGTTTCTGCACCTCTTCGAGGCCGCTTCGTTCTTCGTCTTCGGAGATGCGTTTCTCTTTGAAGAGTTTCTTTAACCGTTCGTTGGCATCACGGCGGATGTTGCGCACTGCCGTGCGATGATCTTCAGCGATCTCGTGGACCTGTTTGGCTAGCTGTTTGCGTCGCTCTTCGGTAAGCGGCGGCACGGGCACGCGGATGATCTTGCCGTCGTTGGTCGGATTCAGCCCGAGGTCGGCGTTGCGAATCGCCTTTTCGACGGCGGCCAATTGCGATTGGTCCCATGGCTGAACGGTGATGAGCTGCGGTTCGGCGACGTGAATCGAGGCCATCTGATTGAGCGGCGTTGGGACGCCGTAGTACTCGACGATCACCGAATCGAGCAGGCTGACAGTGGCGCGTCCGGTGCGAACGGTCGCCAGTTTGCGCCGCAGATCTTCGACGGCGGCTTCCATGCGCGGTTTGGTCTCTTTGATCACGTTCTTGACGGCTTCTTCCATGGCGCTTACTCCCTCGTGCGAGCGGGATGATCTTGGCTGGCATCCTGCGCGGCGAGCGGACGCTCGGCGCACACTTGAGTGCCGACGCCGGGTTCGCCCATGACGACGCGCACGATGTTGCCCGGTGTCTTCATATTGAAGACGATGATGGGAAGAGCGTTGTCCATGCAGAGCGAGATGGCCGACGCGTCCATGATCTTCAACTGCTGTTCGAGCACCTCTTGGTAGGTGATGCAGTCGTAGAGTTCGGCCGAAGCGTCTTTGGCTGGATCGGCCGAATAGACGCCTTCGACCTTGGTCGCCTTCAAGATAACGTCGGCTTTGATCTCCAACGCGCGCAGCGCCGCTGCCGAATCGGTGGTAAAGTACGGGTTGCCCGTGCCAGCGGCGAAGATTACGACGCGCCCTTTCTCCAAGTGCCTGATGGCGCGACGGCGGATGAACGGTTCGGCGACTTGCGGAATATCGATGGCCGACATGACGCGTGTGTAGACGCCGAGTTTTTCGAGCGCGTCCTGCAGCACGACGGCGTTCATCACCGTCGCCAGCATGCCGATGTAGTCAGCGGCGGCGCGATCCATGTCTTGCGCGCTAGCCGAAACGCCGCGAAAGATGTTGCCGCCGCCGACCACGATCGCTACTTCGACCCCGGCGTCGTGAACGGCTTTGATCTCCTCGGCGACGCTGCGCGCCACCTTGACATCGACGCCGTATCCTTGCTCGCCCATGAGGGCTTCGCCCGACAGCTTCAGCAGAATGCGGCGGAAAGCGGGGCGAGAAGAAGCGGGCTGTTGAACCGCGGTCATTTCTGTTCCTTGTCGCCGAGCAGTGCGGCCACTTCCGCGCCGAAATCCGCAGCGCGTCTTTCCAAACCTTCGCCCATCTTGTAGCGCGTGAACCGGCGCACAGCGATGCGCTCGCCGATGGTGGCGATCTTCTCGTCGAGCAGTTCTTTGATGGTCTTGGCTGGATCTTTAACGAACGGCTGGTCCAGCAGTACGGTCTCTTCGTAGAACTTGGCCAGCCGCCCTTCGACGATCTTGTCGATCACCTGGGCCGGTTTGTTGGCGTTCTTCGGATCGCTCAACGCTTGCTCGCGCGCGATCTCGCGCTCTTTTTCGAGCACATCTGCCGGCACCTCTTCGCGCGAGACGTAGCGCGGCTCGGCGGCGGCGATGTGCATGGCGATGTCTTTGACAAGTTGTTGAAACTCTTCGGTGCGCGCGACGAAGTCGGACTCGCAGTTGACTTCAACGAGCACGCCCACTTTGCCACCCATGTGGATGTACGAGCCGACGGCTCCCTCGGCGGCGATGCGCCCCTCTTTCTTTTTGGCTGACGCCAACCCGCGTTTGCGTAGGATCTCGATCGCCAGTTCTTCGTTGCCGCCGGCCTCCACCAGAGCACTTTTGCACTCCATCATGCCGGCGCCTGTCTTTTCGCGCAGCGCCTTGACGGCGCTCGCTGTGATCTCGGCCATGATCGCTGTTCTCCTCGGATGAAATATCTCGTCGTTGTGATTCGCCGTTTGACGAAAGACAGAGCACAGCTCCGCCTCTCGGTCGCGAACGTGCTG
>OGCI01002771.1_pt1 | contig 10803 bp, 6 predicted proteins | sample 1570021 | NCBI WGS metagenome assembly OGCI01 (sample SAMN06264664, study PRJEB24512) | hot springs metagenome | isolation source: Hot spring water | place: South Africa: Tshipise | collected 2015-06-21
TATCGTGGTCGCCTGTGGAACTCTTATCCCTTGGACACCAGACAACCGGGTGCACACCCTTCGTAATATAACCCTTCTCCTTCAGCTTCAAGTACTGCCATCGCACGAAAGTGCTGAACCCAGGGTTCAGGCTGGTGGTGTGAAACTCCCTACGCCAGTCTACAGCCAGCCCATAGTCTTTTAATGCTGCACGGTTCTTCTCAGTGTAGTACCTAGCAAGGTAAACAGGTTCTTTGAAACACTCTATCTTCTCCCTTGGAACACCATCCATCTTCTCCAGTATCCTAATCATCTCCTGGTCTCCTCTCCCTATCCTGTCTGAAATTCCTGTTATCGTCGTCCCAGTCCAGTGGAAGGCGAAGGGAAACAGCACGCTGAAACCTTTTTTACGCTTATACCTTGCGACAATATCTAGGCGGGTCAAGGTGTATGCTGTCCCAAGGTGGACTGGGCCGCTCATGTAGGGGAAGGGAAAGGTTACGAAAAACTTTGGCTTAGATGGATCCGGCTCAGCTTCAAAAACTTTTTTCTCCTCATATAGCCGCTGCCACTTCTTCTCGGTCTCTAAGAAAGCGTATTTGGATTCCTCCAAGGTTTTGTTTCTCAACCCTAGGAAGATACTTAAAGATTTAGGGTCAGAAAACTATTTTAAACCCCTTTGAAAAACTTTTCTTACGGCCGATAAAGCCTTTAACTCAAAGGTTTTAGCATCAACCCCAGCTGCTAAGCCTCCTTTCGCAAAACCCCTCCTACCTCCGGCGCCTCCGCCGACCCCAATTTCATTCAGAATATGGCGTGCTAACAGAGAGCAGTCAACACCTTTCTCTAAAGCCCGCTCACCCGCGAGCACTGCAAACTGAACTGTTGGGACAGTTGACATTACTATAGTTACAGAACTCGGCTCCATCTTTGAGACTTTTTCACCAAGACTTATTAAGTGATTTATCTCAAGTTCGCTGTGGCTATAGAACACTATTCTAACCCCGGATTCTTCAACAGCATTAGAGACCAGCTGGTCGGCGAGAATGTTAAACTGGTTCTCCAGTATTTTCTCAACCTTCTTACTCATGCTTTTCAACTCGCTCCTGATCCTCTCAGCCTCCTGCACTATTTTATCCTTCGGAACCCCCAGTATGCTCTCCAAGCTGGAGATCTTATTTTCAAGCGATCTCACGTAATCTAGGTAGGAAATTCCTGTTCGGAATACTATTCTTTCAACACCGTCCTGAATCCTCTCAACCCTAATGATCTTCACCAATCCCACGTCACCCGTCTTATTCACGTGAAGCCCTCCGCAGGCTTCAGCATCAAAACCATCTATTTTAACGATCCTAAGCTCTTTACCTGGAACAGCGCCACCTTGGTATATTCTGAACCCGTATTCCTTCTCTGCCAGAGTCCTAGGCAGAACCTGTACTTTAACATCGATGTTTGACAAAGCTATTTCATTAGCCTTACGCTCTATCTTCTCAATCTCTTCATCAGCAAGTGGAAGAGGATGAGTTATGTCAAGCCTAGAGTCAGCAACATCTTTCTGGGCACCAGTCTGCCAAACATGGTTCCCCAGAACCATTCTGGCAGCAGCATTTATAATGTGAGTTGCAGTGTGGGCTCTTCTAAGCTGGAAACGCCTTCCAGCGTCAACCATCATTTTAACAACACCGCCCTCGCCGGGAGTAGGACCTTCAATGAAATGGATTATACGATTGTTCAAATTTCTAACGTCCTTTACCAGAGCCTCCTTCCCATCGAAGACCATTCTACCATTGTTAGCAGGCTGGCCGCCTCCCTCAGGATAGAAGATGGTTCTGTCGAGAACAACCTTGTCGCCGAAGACCCCCAGTATCTTGCCTTCGAGCTCCAGCCGGTCAGGATCCTCATAGTAGAATCTAACTGTCTCAGGAAAAGCCTTCTCGTCGAAACCCAGTACAATAGTCTCTTCTTCAAGACTCTTAGGCTGTTTATGCCTAGAAGCGATCATGCTGTAGAAGCCCTCCGGAATCTTGACTTCAAAACCTTTTTTAGAAGAAACATCCGCAACCTGCTCCGGCGTAATGCCGTGAGAATCATAGAGTTCAACCAGCTTCTCAACGCTTATCGACTTGGATTCTTTAATAAGCGACTCAACATGCCTCACTCCCTCCTCAATGCTCTTCCTATATTTTTTAAGCTCTATTTCAACAAGGCTCAGAACACTATCTTTAAGCCCTTGAAGACTCCGGAAATCTCTACCCCAGTAGTCAACCTCCCATGAAACCATGTCGAGCAGGAGAGAGTTTGCACCAAGCCTGTCCAGCACCCTAGCCGTCTTTCTTATAAGCAGTCTAGCCAGATAACCTACACCAGTGTTAGAAGGCACAACGCCTTCTGAAAGAATGAATATGAGGCTCTTAACGTGGTCCAGAGCCTTGAAAACATTCTCCATCGCTTCAAGTTTCATTGAGAAGGAATCGGGGAACCCAAGCTCCTTAACAATCTTAATCCTCTCCTCAGAACTGAGAAACTTGTTCTCGGATAGAGAAATCCTCACCCCATACTCTCTGAGAAGCTCGCCAGGAATTTCAACATCCACCACTTTGGAAGCCTTATAGAGAAGCTCGCTGTAGAAAGCATGAAAACCTGTGGGGGCTCCCGTTAAAAGCCAATTTATCCTCTCCATCCCGTAGCCCGTGTCAACTGTCCGAATCGGCAGCTCCGTTAGAGAACCATCAGCACTAACCTTATACTTCATGAAGACAAGGGTCGCGACCTCAAGGCCGTGTGAGATAACTTCGAAACATGGCCCAGCGTTCCCACCGCCGCTCCAAGCGCTTTCAACGAAAGTAAGCTCCTCCCCCTTGATCCCCATTTCCCTAGTAAAGAATTCGAAACCATACCTCACAGTATCCTCCTTCCAGTAAACCTCGTTACCCTCGCGGTTGAAAGCATGGTGCCCACCCATCTCAAAAATAGTGAGGTGCCTCCCAAGAGTCTTGCCAACCAGATCGACATCCACCAAGCGGATGCAGGGCTGAGAGATAACGAGAGGGTTAGCTGGAGGAGGAATAATCCCATCCGTAACGTAGGGCTGAAAATCAACTATGCTCGCGTCAGTTAGAAACAGGTCGTCTCTCCACCTACATACAACAGGATACGGTGAGATAACCTCGTGCCCCCTATTCCTGAAGAAGCTTAGGAAGACGTTTCTAACTTGGCTTAACCCGCTCAGATCCCTACCTATTTTTTTACCTATGAAAGCGTATGGTGCACAGGGAGACTCCCCGCAATTATCCCTCGAAGGATCCAGTGTCCAGAAGAACCTGCCGCATTTAACACACTTCTTTCTACTGAATCCGTCTCTCCCTAGGAACCCTAAACGATACTCATCCTCTCCGAAATCGTATTTCAACCCAAGTCCCATCCAGAGGAGAAGAGCGAGAATTTATGTCTTCTCCCAGAGTAGAATATAATAAAAAAACTGAAAATTAGCCTGTCAGGAACCCAGTAATGCTACACTAGTCTGATAGAAAACTGTAAAGCAGAGGCTCCGTGGAAGATATGGAAGGGGGTCTAGATCGGATAGAATTATGGATGTGAAGGTTAGTGTGAATCGAATACCGCCTAAAACTCGTCCCGAATGGAAAACGCCTAATAAATCATGTAAACTTTAAAACAGGCTTCTACAACCCCTCATAGGTTTTATGGAAAACATGATCGCTTTAAAACTTCAGAAAAGCTGTTTAAAAACATAGTTTACATTTCCTTTAAACATCTTTGAGAACAATGCGAGAAAAACATCCTTAATCCATGAAAAGAGCAAAGTTAAAATAGAGGAACCCAAGGAATAGAATAACACATGGCGAGGTAGCTCAGCCTGGGAGAAATATAAATATGTAAGGACATTAAAAACCCAAAAGCGCCCGGCTGAAGACCGGGGTGTCGACCGTAAAAACGGGCACAGTCGGTTCAAATCCGGCCCTCGCCACACTTAACCTGATTCAACCTTCTTAAGCGGTGTTAAAATTTTAGCGAATTGCGGTAACGCCTACACCCTTTAGGCTATTCTTAAGGACATTGATTGAATTACGTAAAAGGGTCGAGAAGGAAAAACATAATAAGGAATTATTATGAAGCTAATCAAACATAGGGCCGATGGTCCAGTGGTAAGGATGCCGCCCTTACAGTCCTGAGAGGATAGGATAGGCGGAGATCGCCGGTTCGATCCCGGCTCGGCCCATCCAAATTATTTTTAGAGATGCTGTTGCTTCCTTTGGCTATTTTAACTTAATCCTTTATTAATTGGAACAGGAGCTTTTCTGTCATGGAAGCTAGAGAGATAAGCCTGTTCAACGCCTTTCTAATGTTTATTTTGATTCTTTTTTGGAGAGCTCATTTGTAGTTGTTAAAATAGCTTTGGAAGAGCTAAGTCCAATCGCCATAGCCACTTTTCGTTTTCTTATTGCAGGCGGGTTTTTTCTTATCACAATTCTGCTTGCAAGAAAAAAGATGAAGGATTACGAGCCCCTTTTTGAAACGAAAGATTTTCCACTTCTAATTCTTTTAGCTCTTATAGGTGTAACTTTTTTCTTCATAGCTCAATATACTGGCATAAAAATGGCAGGAGCGTCCGTTGCATCAATCTTTGTCTGCCTATTAGCACCAGTTTTCATAACACCTCTTTCCGCCAAACTTTTTAAGGAGCGTTTAGTGAAAAGACAAGTTTTTGGTGTTGGAATAGCTGCCGTAGGTACTTTCATCGTTATTATGGGCGGGAAAAGCTTCCAAACCAATCCACAGTTTTTTCTAGGAAGCCTAATCTTGCTTTCCACACCGATTCTTTGGACTGCTTATAGTCTGCTTGGGAAAAGCATGATGGAGAAGCGTGATTCTTTTCTTGTCGTAGCTTATGTTAACATGCTTGGAGGCTTATTCCTTACTTCCTTCTCTTTGGCTGAGGGTTCTTTTAGACAAATTTTAACCATGAGCCTTCGCGGATGGATTGGAATTCTTTTTTTAGCGATAACCTGTTCATTTTTTGGCTATTACATTTGGTTTTACACGATAAACTAGGCGGGAGCCGCTGTTGCCAGTTCCTCCTTGTTCGCTGAGCCTCTAGTCACAGCCTTATTTGCAATTATTTTTGTCTGAGAGGAATTGAGTCTGTTTATCGTTGCAGGAGGTCTTCTAATTTTCATAGGGATATACTTAGTTACTAGGAAATGTGCTGCTGAATAATCCATGAACCCGGAATCTTTTTAGGCTAAAAAAGCAGAGTTATGTGAGTTTTTAACCCTTTTAGGAATTTACTTGAGGCTTATACGAAAGACATTGTTATTGAATCTGTTTGAGTTATATCTCTCTAATTTGGCCTGAGCCGTAAACTATATATTTTGTCGTGGTTATATCCTTTAATCCCATTGGGCCTCTAGCATGCAGCTTTTGCGTGCTTATCCCTACCTCAGCACCGAAGCCGAATTGCCCTCCATCCGTAAACCTGGTTGAGGCGTTAACGTAAACCGTTGAAGAATCAACAAGTCTCGTGAAGAGTTCGGCATCCTTTAGGTTGCTTGTTATTATCGCATCCGAATGCCTTGACCCGTACTTATTTATGTGTTCTATTGCCTCCTCAACACCATCAACCACTTTAGCTGCAAGCGTCAGGTCCATGTACTCCTCATACCACTCCTCCTCCGTCGCCTCGATTATTGCAGGGACTATCTTCCTACTCCTCTCGCAGCCCTTTACAACAACCTTGTATGAGCTCAACACCTTCATGAGTTGAGGAAGATATTGTTCAGCTATTTCTTTGTGCACCAAGAGCTTTCGAACCGCGTTGCATACCGCCGGCCTTTGAACCTTAGCGTTCACTATTATCTTGGTTGCCATCTCCAAGTCAGCATCCCAGTTTACGAAGATGTGGCAGTTACCCGCTCCGGTTTCAATAACCGGGATTAACGAGTTCTCCCTGACGAACCTGATGAATTGGGCACTTCCCCTTGGTATCAGGACATCTATGTATCTATCCTGCTTAAAGAGAACTTGGACGAGCTCCCTGCTTGGGTTTTCTATCAGCTGTATCGCTTCGGGATCGATTAGCCCCTTCACGGCATCTCGCATTATGCTCACCAAGATCTTGTTCGAGTTCAACGCTTCTGAACCGCCCCTTAGGATAATCGCGTTTCCAGCCTTTAATGCTAGACTCGTGATATCTACTGTAACGTTTGGCCTAGCCTCATATATCACCCCGATAACCCCCAAGGGCACACGAACCTTCCTTATCTCTAAGCCGTGGCTGGTTCTCCATCCCTCGACTATTTCTCCAACTGGATCTGGTAGAGAAGCAACCTGGTGGAGACCTTCAGCCATCTCCCTAATACGTTTTTCGTTAAGCAGCAGTCGGTCCACTAGCGAGGATGAAGCTCCTTTACTCTCCGTCGCTTCTAAATCCTTCCTGTTCTCATGGAGTATTTCCTCGCAGTATCTTTCAATAGATTCAGCCATCTTCTTTAATGCAGCATTCTTAACGGGGGCCGATGTAACCCCGAGTTTTAGAGAAGCCTCTTTAGCTTTCCTGGCTTTTTCAACAACTTCCTCTATGCTCAACGTAGTCTTGAAGAATGCTTTCTTTAAGACTTAAACCTTTTCCGTACAGGCCGAACTACGGTACCCGCGTTTTCACCTTTCAGTATTTTCGCTATAATGTTTCTCCTCAGGCCGTTGGCTATTACAGTCGTGACCCCTGCTCTTGAAGCTATTGCTGCTGCCTGAAGCTTGGAGAGCATTCCGCCTCTCCCTAGGGTGCTTGAGGAGCCTGCGTAGAAAAGCACCTTCTTATTAATTCTCCTAAGCTCCTTGATGACTCTTACATCGTTTTTAGTAGGCATCAGGAACCCGTCGACATCAGTCAGCATTATGAGAAGGTCAGCCTTAACCTTTGTGGCTATGATGGCTGAAAGCCTGTCGTTGTCCCCGAACCTTACTGAATCAGGGACATAGGGGTTCACCGGAACGAGCTCTTTAACGGATATGGCATCGTTCTCATTGATGATCGGTACAACGCCCCTGCCCAAGAGAGCCGACAGAGTCCTCCAGAAGTTCTTGTAGCGATACCTGTCTGCTAAGTCCTCTTCAGTGAGGAGGATCTGAGCAGTATTCATATCATGTTTATTGAAGTATCTCGTATATAGTGCCATGAGGCTTGGCTGGCCTATAGCTGCACAAACCTGTTTCATCGTAAGCTTTAAGGCACTTGGAGAAGAATCTATCTCTAGTCTTGATAAGCCTGTGGCGATGGCCCCTGAAGTCACTATTATGACCGATCTCATTTTACTTCTGTTCTCCGCTATTTGCCTAACGATATCCCCAATCCTGTCTGGACTAATCCATCCCCTCGAGTTAGTCAGCACGCTCGTGCCGATCTTTACCACAACGTCCGGCTTATACGTCAATTAACGTCACTTGTAGCCCGAAGTAGGCCAAGACAAATATTTAAGCAATACTCTTAAAAGCGTTAAATTGCGTTGATCAGCTTTTTAAGAGGCTTGACGCTTTTCCGCTTACTTCATAATGTCCCATGTTTCCGCCAGCTCTTTGGCCGTCATAAAAACAGATCCCATGGATTCTAACTTTTCAATTATAATTTCAAGTTGTATTAAAGCGTGGTCCCCGACGTTTTTTACTAAATACTCGTCAGGCAGGACGCAACCTTCTGGACTATAACGGATTGGCCCCTTAGGCATTTCTACAAATTCCCACGGGTGGAAGTAGAAGCATAAAACTGCTGTAAGTCCTCTATCCCTTACATAGTTTATGTAATTTATGATGTGGTTTTGAACCCAAATCCATTTGCCCCCAATGCTCGGGCCTTCCCCTCAGCGGCAGCAGCTACTTCATGTTCTGTTACGCCAGGCTTTCCGGCATGCATTAAAGACTTGAAAGCTTCATCCGCTATGCGGAAGGATCTCTTCATCATCTCTATCTCCCAAGGGCTTTTGATGACCCGAAACAGCTCGAACTCCGCTGTGATATCCACAAACTCTATCCCTTTCAGCTCGGCTTCCAGTCGACGATATACCATGACCGGCATGCGGTTTAGCCCTACTAACCCCATTCTCTGAACTTTTTTTGTGCCGAAGAGTTCTTGAAAAATCTCTTGGAAGGAAGAAATCTTTGCTCCCGGATATTCCTCTTCAGGTACCATAAAAACAGGGACATTCCTCGTCTCTTTGATCATCGCATCCATTTTGGCGAAGGGTTCCGATTCCGGTCCCCCGAGTATAAGTGGTTCCCCTTCAATGGGTACTAAGACTGCGCCGCTCTCGAATTGAGGACACCAAGCTGTAAGATACCAGCCGTTGGCGGTATTCAACTCGTCATAGTAAACGAATGCGACATCCAGACCTTTTCTCCTTAATAACGCTTGAGTGCGTTCTATCCGGCTCTTAAACTCCTTTTCAGGCATCTGCATCTAAATTCCATCCCTCCCATAGTTATCGTAGAAACGCTCTACGATTTAAATTTTAATCTCCATCTCCCTAAGTATTTAGCAAACATGGTCGCGCGCGCTATGTTAGAAAGAGGCCGTCTTTTAAAAGGATTTAGAACGAGCCGCATCCAGCACAATGCCATATCGTCCATTGTGAATTCTTTCTCAACGTTAAAGCCCTCTTTCCGATATAGATTGAAAGCAGGCATACCATGTCTGGTAAGGAGCATTATTCCCGTAGCGCGCCCATAATTTAAGCTGGAGAAGCAAGAAAACCCTGCCCCAAGACGTTCTCTGTAGACGGCTGCTTCCCAGACTCATTCTTCCACCGTAAAGCTTGCAGCCAACCCGCCTACGGTCACCAAGAATGTTCCTTCTTCAACAATTTTCTTTGGGCCATCCGTATAGAAGCCCAGTTCAGACACAGGAATTGTGAAGCTTATTGTTTTCACCTCACCTGGTTCAAGCATTATCTTTTTGAAGCGATATAGTTTCTTAACAGGTGTTGATAAACTGCTTTCCATATCACTTAAATAGACTTGGACCACTTCGTTGCCGCTACGAGATCCGACGTTTTTCACATTCACATTAATCGTAATATCGTCCACTGAACTGGGTTTAGCTGGAGTCACGTTAAGATCGCTGTATTCGAATGCTGTATAGCTAAGCCCGTACCCAAACTCGAACAATGGATCGTATTCTTCGCCTGACCGATGATCGTAGTTTATTGGTTCTTGAGCAGTGAACTTTGGCCATGAACGCGACAGTTTCCCACTGGGATTATAGTCGCCGAACAAAACATCCACCACACCTTGCCCCTCTGTTCCCGGAAGCCACGCCATTAAGAAAGCACTCCACTCCAGTAGCTTGGACTCTATGCCTGTCAAGGGTCTGCCGGCCACCATTATAACGACAGTCGGAGTCCCAGAGGCAACTACTCTGTCTATTATCTTAAGCTGCTCCTCAGGCAAGTCTAGGCTCTTCCTGTCTCCGTATCCTTCAGCGTAGGGAGTTTCCCCCACCACAACAATCCCAATGTCATACGGGCCAGCTATATTGCTAGCATTTTCATCAAATATTATCACGGTATTAGGGGAAACTGTTTTCCTAATGGCTTCCAAGATGGTCGTGCCCAGCGTAATATCTCCGCTACTCCCTTGCCAAGTTATCGTCCAGCCGCCGCACTGGTTTCCAATATCGTTTGCACTCGGACCCGCAACGTAGATCGTGCTCACATTCTTAGATATTGGAAGGACACCATTGTTTTTCAGCAGCACTATGCTCTCACGGACTGCTCGGCGGGCAACTTCCCTGTGCACAGCATTACCGACGAGCAAAGAAAGGCTTTCATCAACGTAAGGGGTTTCGAAAAGACCTAGACGGAATTTCGTCAACAGAATTCTATAAACAGCCTCATCTATTCTGCTCATAGGGATCTCGCCACTGTTAACTAAATCTCTGAGAGTATCTTGGAACATTCTCCAGGTGCTCGGAACCATAGCCATATCTATCCCGGCCTCTATACTCTTCTTGATTGCAGCCCTATAAGAGGAGTCAACCTGCCCTATCCCCTCCCAGTCGGAAACTAGCAGACCTCTGAATCCCAGTTCTCCCCTTAAAACATCCGTCAGAAAGAACTTAACACCATGTATCTTCTGACCGTTAATACTACAGTAAGAAGCCATTATTGACCCTACTCCAGAGTCAACTGCACCTATGAAGGATTCGAGATGCTGCTCTCGGATTATCCTTAACGGTGCTTGACAATCCCCTTGATCCTTGCCATCCTTGGTTCCACCTGAGCCCATGTAATGTTTAGCCGTAGCAAGAACAGTGTCATCTCGATCCAGCCCAGCCCCCTGGTATGCCTTAACCGCATTCATCACCATGATTTTAACCAAGTAAGGGTCTTCGCCGAACGACTCGTATGTTCTGCCCCAGCGGTCATCCTTAGCAACATCAGCAACGGGTGAAAAAGTCCAACGTATGCCAGTTGCCCTTACTTCTATCGCAGTAATACGGGCGCATTCCCCAACTAACTCCGGGTTCCACGTCGCCCCCATTCCGATATTATGCGGAAAAATCACAGCCCCGTAAACATTATTATGCCCATGAACAGCGTCGATACCATAGATAATCGGGATCCCTAAGCGTGTTCCTTCAACCGCCTGCCTCTGGTACTCGTTACACATTCTAGCCCAGTTAGAAGGAATATTAGGATCTGGACAGGATCCTCCACCACTCAAAAGCCCGCCTAAATTATAGGCAGATATGTCAAGGATGCTGCTTATGGATTGTCGGTCCACCAGCGTCATTTGGCCAATTTTCTCATCAAGGGT
>OGCI01002776.1_pt1 | contig 10793 bp, 8 predicted proteins | sample 1570021 | NCBI WGS metagenome assembly OGCI01 (sample SAMN06264664, study PRJEB24512) | hot springs metagenome | isolation source: Hot spring water | place: South Africa: Tshipise | collected 2015-06-21
AGGCTATTCTATCCGCCTTACCGATTCAAATTTTAGACCTACGGGATCTTGCGCTCGAATTGGAAGTCTCAGAGGACGGCACAACTTACGCTGAAAACGCCGCCAAGAAAGCACTGGCTTATGCTGCGGCAAGCGGTTTACCCACCCTAGCCGACGATTCGGGCTTGGAGGTTGACGCCCTAGATGGTGAACCTGGTATCCACTCTGCTCGATATTCAAACCAGCCCGATGCTACAGATGCAGACCGCCGCGCTTACCTACTTGCCCGTCTCCAAGACAAGCCAAGACCATGGACTGCGCGCTTTCGCTGCGTGCTGGCACTTTCGCTGCCGAAACACGAACTAGCTTTTTTTGAAGGAGTTTGCGAAGGTGAGATTATTCCCGTTGAACGCGGACAGGGAGGATTTGGTTATGACCCAATTTTCTTGATCCCTAGCCTGAACCTAACCATGGCGGAACTCAGCACCCCTCAAAAGAATGCCATCAGCCATCGGGGGCATGCCTTGCAAGCTCTCATCCCTTACCTAACTAGATTGTTAAGGGAGCAGAACGAAAAGTGTGTTTGAATCTAAGGTAGATGATCAAATGTCCTAAATCCCCACTCACCCTGTGGGATATTCTCGCCGTCAGCTTGCGCTGGCTGACGCTTTTATTGATCGCGCTCGTGGGTCAAACGTCTTTACCGGTGAGGATTCTGCTTTTCTCTTATGGGATTTTGAATCTCGGCTTGCTCATTTGGTTTGCTTACTATGCTTATGCCCACCTAGCGCGAAGGTTGAGTATTGCTTTGGACGTTTTGATCACAGCAGCGATTTTACTTCTCAGCGGCGATCAGTTTTTTCTCTATGGCTGGGTCAGTATTCTACCGCTCTTAAATACGGGGCTAAGCTTGCCTCTGGTCGGTCTTCTGCTGGTGGTGTTTCTCAACCTGCTCTGGCACGGGTATTTATGTCTCATTCATTCCCTTCCACCCCAATTGTTCTTGTTCAGCTTGCTCTATTCGGCTAGCTACTTACTTGTGGGGAGCGGACTCGGTTATGCCTTAATTCGTCTCAGGCAAAGAGTCCCCAAGAATGCTGCTGCACCCTCCCTCAAAACTTCCTCTCGACAAGAAATCGAAAACGAAAGGCGAAAGGCACTCTATCGTCTGATCAGCACCCTCAGTGCGACATTAGACTATCAAAGAGTTCTCGAAACAGCCCTCGACATGAGCACACAAGCCCTGCTTTCCAACGATGGCTCGGAGAATCAACTGGTATCTGCAGTCCTCATGGTTGATCATCATAATCCTGAGAAGCCTGGCTTGCGCATTGTCTCTGGCCGCCATTTTACGCCCGCCGATCTCAAGATTGTTTTTTCTACCCATAGCAAAATCATCCAACGGGCGATCGAGAGCAATCAACCAACTTTGCATTACAACCCGAGACGCGATCCTGAACTAAGTCGGGCTATCGCCCTTCGGCCCTGTCAAGCGGTGTACCTGTTGCCCTTGCGCAAGGGGTTAGAAGTTTATGGTCTGTTGCTCTATGCCCATCCTCAGGCAGACTATTTCAACGCCGAACGATGTGAAATTTTGCAAATCATCGCCAATCAAGCGATGGTAGCCATTGAAAACGCTCTCCTCTATCAACAACTTGAGGAAGAGAAGGAACGCATTGTCGAAATTCAAGAAGAAGCGCGCAAAAAACTAGCTCGCGATCTCCACGATGGGCCAACTCAATCTGTCTCAGCCCTTGCCATGCGGGTAAATTTTGCGCGCCGCTTATTGGAGCGTGATCCGCAAGCGACAGCCGAGGAACTTTACAAGATCGAAGAGTTAGCCCGCCGCACAACCAAGGAAATCCGCCACATGCTCTTTACCTTGCGGCCCTTGGTGCTTGAGTCTCATGGCCTTGTTGCCGCCCTGCAAGCCATGGCAGGAAAAATGTTAGAGACTTACAATCAAAAAGTGATCGTGCAAGCCGACCCCGCAACCATTCAAGAGCTCGAAATGAATAAGCAAAGCGTGATTTTCGCCATAGCGGAAGAAGCGGTCAACAACGCTCGTAAGCACGCGAAAGCAGACCATATCTGGGTGCGATTGAATTTTGCTGCTCAGGATATCCTCCTGCTGGAGATCGCTGATGATGGTGTTGGTTTCGATCCTACGGCGATTAACAGTGGTTATGAACAACGGGGCAGCTTGGGAATGGTGAATATGCGCGAGCGCACCGAGCTGGTCAACGGTATCTTTCGCATTGATTCCAAGCCCAATCAAGGGACCACGGTTCGGGTTTGGATTCCGCTCAACGAGAAAGCGGCCGATCGCTTGCGCCGCGGGGGCGCGAGTTAGGGAGATAAATAAATGCTCAACTTAAATGGCATTGCGTATACCGTTTCTCGGCGGGGAAAACCCACCGCCCCACCGTTGATTCTCATTCATGGGGCAGGGGGGATGAGTCTTTCTTGGCCACCCCAAATTCGCCGCCTCGCCGATACAACGGTCTTTGCCCCCGATCTACCCAATCACGGAAAATCGCTCCGCCTCGATTTTCAAACTCTAGAAGAAGTGGCTTCTATCCTTCTCGACTGGCTAAACAACCGGCAGATTCACCAAATGGATTTATGCGGTCACTCGATGGGTGGAGCAATCAGCTTAATTCTCGCTTTACAGGCGCCAAGCCGCATTCGTAAGCTGATCATCATCGGCAGTGCCGCCCGGCTTGCGGTTAACCCTATCCTTTTGGAACTCTCGGCTCAGCCTGCTACCCTTCCGCAGGCGATTGAGCTTTTAATCAAATGGTCTTTTAGCCGCGATACACCTCAACGCCTGAAAGAGCTAACTGCCCATCGCTTGAGGCAAAATCATCCCAACACCCTTTATCAGGATTTCTACGCTTGCAATCAATTCGACCTTTCCTCTCAATTGGGCAAAATCCAACAACCTACCCTGATCCTGACCGGCGAAGATGATCGCATGACCCCGCCAGAGAGCGCTCAACAGCTTGCCCAAAACCTTCCCAATGCCCAACTGCAATTAATCCCCAATGGCGGGCACATGGTGGTTTTAGAACAACCTGACGAAATCGCCCAACGGTTGTGGGCATTCTGTCATCAACCACAATGAGCTCGTTTGAGCATCTCTCCACAGAGCGATTTTGCAAGTCCGAAATATCCCTTGAAACCCTTCGCAGTCTGAGTTATAATCAGCATAAATCGGGCGGATAGCTCAGTTGGTTAGAGCACTGCGTTGACATCGCAGAGGTCGCAGGTTCGAGCCCTGTTCCGCCCACTAACAGTGGCGTTGATCGGGACGAGTAGCTCTTTCCACCTTGCAACAGAGAGCAAAGATCTGTGGCTGAAAGTCTTTGCACAAGGAAAGGGCGAAAACCCCCCGTGAGCCTGACCCGGAAACGGCGGTCGCTGGAGTATGGGCAACGGAACACCCCGTTATCGGTGCAAGGAGATGAGCTTTGGATAAGCTCAATCTGGGTGGAACCGTGTGAGCGTTTAGCTCTCGCCCCAGGGCGAGAGCTTTTTGTGTTTTATTAATGAATTTTCTGTAACCTGTGGAGGTATGGATGATCCAAAAAAACGAGTTGCATTCTGAAGACGATCTTCTCTTTCGCATTCGCCATTCTGCTGCCCATGTCATGGCACAAGCGGTGTTGGAATTATTCCCGGAGGGAAAATACACCATCGGACCCGCTATTGAAGATGGTTTCTACTACGACTTCGACTTGCCGCGCAATCTGACACCACAAGATTTGGAAAAAATCGAAGCCCGCATGAAAGAGATTATCCGCCAAAACCATGCTTTTACCAAAAAGGTGGTTTCCGCTGACGAGGCGCGCCAGATTTTTAGCAAGCAACCCTATAAGCTGGAGCTGATTGACGACTTGGAGAAAGGTGGCACAGATGAACACGGCAATCCGCTCAGCGAAAAGCCAGAAATTTCGATATACACCCACGACACATTTATCGACTTGTGTCGCGGTCCGCATGTCGAAAACACTTCCCAGATCAACCCGGAAGCGATCAAATTGATCACGGTTGCGGGGGCTTATTGGCGGGGGAGCGAAAAAAATCCCATGCTGCAGCGCATCTACGGCACGGCTTGGAGGACAGAAGAGGAACTCGATCAGTATCTATGGCGCTTGGAAGAAGCCAAAAAGCGCGATCACCGTCGTCTGGGCAAAGAGCTCGGTTTGTTCAGCACCTCCCAAGAGGTGGGCAGCGGTTTGATCCTTTGGCATCCTAAAGGCGCCCTGATTCGTCACCTTGCAGAAGAATACTGCAAACAAGAGCACCTTGCCAATGGATATGAGTTGGTTTATTCCCCTCACATTGGGCGTGCCTCTCTCTGGGAGACCAGCGGCCACCTAGCTTGGTACAAAGAAAACATGTACGCTCCGATCGACATCGAAGGGGATGAATACTTTCTCAAACCGATGAATTGCCCCTTCCACATTATGATATACAAAAGCCAAATCCACAGCTACCGCGATCTACCGATGCGATTGGCGGAATGGGGCACTGTTTACCGCTATGAACGAAGCGGCGTATTACACGGCTTGATGCGAGTGCGTGGTTTCACACAAGATGACGCCCATCTCTTTTGCCGCCCCGACCAAATGCCCGAAGAAATTGACCGGGTGCTCAATTTCTGTCTTCATATCCTACAAGCTTTTGGGATGAACGAATTTCACGCCTATCTCTCCACTCGCGACCCGGATAAATCGGCTGGCGAAGCCTCGCGCTGGGAAGACGCCACGCAAGCGCTCAAGATGGCACTCGAACGCGCCGGTCTGTCCTACGACATCGATCCGGGTGGAGCGGCCTTTTATGGGCCAAAGATAGACTTAAAGATGATCGACGCCTTAGGACGGGAGTGGCAGCTCAGCACCATCCAATTTGATTTCAATTTACCCGAGCGCTTTGATCTTACTTATATCGGTGAGGATGGTAAGGCCTATCGCCCCTACATGATCCATCGCGCCTTGCTTGGTTCAATGGAACGGTTCATGGGAGTCCTGATCGAACACTTCGCTGGCGCTTTTCCGGTCTGGTTGTCGCCAGTGCAAGCGGTTTTAATCCCCATTGCCGATCGGCATGTAGAGTATGCCCAACAAGTTGCCGCTGAGCTTAAAGCGGCTGGCTTGAGGGTCGAAGTGGATGACCGCAGTGAACGGATGAACGCCAAGATACGTGATGCTCAGACTCAGAAAATCCCCTACATGTTGGTTGTCGGTGATAAAGAGCAAGAGAGTACGCAAGTTGCCCTGCGCCTGCGCTCAGGTGAAAATCCCGGACCAATGAGTTTATCCGCTTTTATTGAGTTAGCCCGTCAAGATATATCAGCACGCCGTTAACACAGAAAAATTCCTGCAATACCAGAGCTCATCGGATGGCGATCAATTGACCGCCATCCGATGAGCCGGGTTAAGCGCAAATCGGCTTCACCCTACCTCTTCAGCTTACAACATTGCAAAACCGTTAGTTCTTCTTTACGCCTAATTTATGGCGATTTTATAAAGTCAAGGATATAACCCCAACAGACTTGCACAGTTTTTGCAACAGAATGGCTAACTAAATGAATGCCCCGACTGTCCCCTTGACGATCCGCGTTCTCTTGGTGGAGGATGACTCCCAACAAGCCCAGTTGGTTGCCGAACGATTGCGCTTAGCCGAGGGATTCGAGATCACCTTTGCTAATACACTAGCCCAATTCTGGGAGATCTTGCCCAAAAGCAAAGCGGATGTCATCTTAATGGATTATCGCTTGCCCGACGGAAATGGCTTAGAGGCTTTAGAGAGACTACAAGCTCAAAGGATCAATCTTCCGGTACTCATGGTCACCGGGCAAGGGGATGAGCAAATCGCCGTTAAGGCGCTGCAAGGCGGTGCTACTGACTATCTGGTCAAAGGCAGTAATTATTGGAAAGATCTGCCCCAGCGAATCGAAAGAGCGGTGGCTACCCAACGCCTCAAGAACGCTTTGAAGAAACAACATGAACAAATCCGCTACCAAGCCCTTCTGCTGCAAAACATGCGCGATGCCGTTGTGGTTTGGGATACCAAAGGGAAAATCACGTATTGGAATCACGAAGCGGAACGCCTCTTCAAACTCCCCGCCTCGCTCGTCCTTGGAAAATCGGTACAAGAGGTTTACAGTAATTTATTTACCCCTCTGCCCCCTTTCCCCTTGGAAGATAAAACGCTGCCGGGTGACGTCGAACGCAAAGTGAGAATTGGAAAGGAAGAACGCTGGGTCAGCTCACGGCTCGCCCCCTTGCGCGATATCAGCGCTGATAATCACTTGATTGGCTATATTGACGTCATCCGCGATGTTACCCAACGCAAGAAAATGGAAGAACGCATCCAAAATGCACAGCGTCAACTTGAGCAATCTTCTCAACTTGCCGCGATCGGCGATTTAGCCGCCGGCGTTGCGCATCACATCAATAATCCCCTAACCACCATCATTGCCGAAGCGCAAATTCTCTTGAATGAAATTCAGCCCGGTCAACCGGGTCGGGAGTCGGTCTTAGCAATTGAACAGGCGGGATGGAGAGTACAAAAAGCAGTCCAACAATTAATTGATTTCAGCCGCCCCACCGAACAGTCGCATCAATTGATTCAATTAAATGAGAGCCTTCAAAAAGCCATTGCCCTCATTGGGGAGCAAATAAAAGCTGAAGGGATTAAGCTAGAGACGAGCTTTGCAAAAGATCTGTCTCCAATACGCGGCAATCCACAAAAAATGACCGCTTTATGGGTTAACCTTCTGATCCTCGCCCGCGATGGAGTCGTTGGTGTTCCCAAGGCACGCATACGGGTTGAAACCTGCCAACCCGATTCCCCGCTGGTTGTGATTCAGGATAACGGCCGGGTGATTCCACCCCAGGATTTGCAAGAAATTGGAGCAACCAGTTTCTTCAAGACCCTCGGAGGGCGAGGTAACGGCATTGAGATCAACCTCTGCCTTGAAATTCTGCGCCAGCACGCAGCGGAATTATCCATAACAAGTGATTATACTCAAGGAACAACTTTTCGAGTATCATTTTTAAGTGGAGGTTAAGTATGAGCTTAAAGAACGTACTGGTTATCGAAGACGATGAAATTGTTGCGCGAACAATTGAGCGCAGTTTACGTGGAGAGGAATTTAAGATTACGGTCGCCAATAGCGGTGTTGAAGGTTTGAAGATCGCCCGTAAGTTAATCCCCGATATCGTCATCCTTGACGTGGTCATGCCGGGGATGGACGGTTATACGGTATGTCGCGAGATGCGCGCCGACCCTACTCTAGCGGATGTACCGATCTTATTTCTGACGGCAAAGATTAAGGACGAAGATAAAATAGCGGGCTTTAACGCTGGCGCAGATGATTATCTCAGCAAACCGTTTAACATTGATGAGCTCATTTTGCGCGTTCGCGCCATTCTGCGCCGTAGCCAGCGCGCTCGGCAGGCCGCCTCTCCTGAATCCTCCGCAACCAAAGGAGATGCTCTTCCCCCCAGTGTCCAATCGATCCTGCAGAAAATCAGCGCCGAGAACAAAGCTATTGAAGCTGAACATTGCCTAATTGTCGGCGAATATGTTCTCGACACCCGCTCCTATGAGATTTATACTCCGACTAAAGGGAAATTGCGCTTGACCCCCGTGCAATACGATCTACTTTACCATCTGATGAGCCATCCTGGCCAGATTTTCTCCCCAGCCCGTTTGTTAGATGAAGTGTGGGACTACCCTTCTGACGCTGGCAGCCCCGATTTAGTAAGAGTTCATATCAAAAACTTACGCGAGCGGATCGAAGATGATCCCTCCCAACCCAAGTTCATCCGAACCGTTCCCGGCTTTGGCTACACCATCAATCCCGCTGAAGAGAGCTAAATGTCTGAGCAACGCCAAGCAATTCTCTTCGATCTGATAACCAAAATCTGTCAAGAAAACCTCGAAATTACCTCCTCGCAGGGGGACTTCGTCGTGAAACTCTGCCAAGCATTCTCTTCTGAAGGAGGCGCATTTTTGCTCTTCCGCCCGAGCGGCATAGAACAAACCGTCAAAATCTCTGAAAAAGTTGTCCCTCAATGGCGCTTTATGGTTGAGGTCGATTGGCAAATTCACCCCATCGGTGAACAACTGGTCAAACATCCAGCTGGGTTTGCCGATCGTCAATCGCAGGCATTCCGTTGGTTTGAGACCGATGGAGTTCAACTGCACAATTTGTATCTCCAGCCCTTATGTTGGGAAGAAGAATTCATTGGTGCTCTTGCCCTGTTCAACGTCGAGCAAGAAAGATTTACTGAGCACGATCAACAATTGATTAACCACCTTGCTTCTTATATCTCGAAAGCCATCGCTCAACAGCGCCAACTAAATCAACTCAAGATTGAAAATGCCAACCTTGAAGTCAATCAATGGCAATTAATGCGCTCGCGGAATATACTCCGAGCGCTTTTTGACAGCATCCCTGTCTCTATGTACATCATCGATAAGAAATATAACCTCATCGCGGTGAACATGGATCGCGCCAGACGCATCAACACCCCACCTAACGAGCTGGTCGGTAGGCGTTGTTATGAAGCTTTGTATAACTACGATGATGTATGCCCCGATTGCCGCGTCATCGAATCCTTATTTGGTGGAAAGATCACCAATCGCACCAAACGCGAATGGCAAAAAGACGATCAAGCGCTGGAGTGGGAGATTAGCACGTATCCGATTTACGATGATGCCAATCAAGTCACCCAAGCGATCTTGTTTGAACAGGACGTAACTGAGAAACGTCGCTTGGAGGCAAGCCTAGCGCAATCGGAAAAACTAGCCGCCGTCGGGCAATTAGCAGCCGGTTTAGCCCATGAGATCAACAATCCCCTGACCGCTATTATTGCCAATACCCAATTGCTGCAAAGAGACCTAAAAGATGACCCCGATAAGTTAGAGATGGTTGACTTGATCGCCCGCGCTGGGCAGCGCGCCGCTCAGGTGGTGCGCAATCTCCTTGACCTAGCTCGCAAAGAGGAATATCTCTTTGAGCCAACCGATGTTCATCAAACCTTGAATCGAGCCATTACCTTGATGCAACACGAACTGGTCTCGCGTTCTATCCGCCTGATTTACGAGCCCAGCGACGACTTGCCTCTCATCATGGCAAGCCAAGATCGCCTGCAAGGGGTTTGGGTGAATTTGCTCGCTAACGCCATCGACTCATTCGATGAAAGTGAACATCGTGAAATTCGTATCAGCACCTCCGCCACCGCCAACGAAGTCCGAGTAACGGTGATGGACACAGGGAAGGGCATCCCAGCGGAGAAACTAAACCGCATTTTCGAACCTTTTTACACGACAAAAGCACCCGGAAAAGGGACAGGGTTAGGGCTCTCCCTCTGCCACCGCATTGTCAAACAACATGGGGGCAGCATTCATGTGGACAGCAAACTGGGTGCGGGGACAATTTTCACGATCTCATTTCCTATTCGTCCTCCAGATTCACGCCCATAAAACATCGATCCGCATTTTTTAGGTAATCTTTACTTACCCTTCACGACCAATTTATGCACTTCTGCGCTACTGTATGCTAAATTCAAGCACAGAGCGATGAAGAGCAAGTCGATTTCTGTGCCACAGCTATAGGTGAGTGCAATGATTCAGGTCACGCGTCTCAACGGCGCAACGTATTTTATCAATGCTGAGCTCATTCAATCAGTGGAGGCGACCCCTGACACAGTCATTACGTTAATCAACCATGAAAAAGTGGTCGTGAAGGAGAGCGTTCCAAAAATCATTGAAGAGTTTATTCATTATCAGAGACTGGTACATAGTCCTACCATAGAGATTAAGAACAACGGAGAAGTGTAATGGACCTCGCTACAATTCTTGGATTGGTACTTGCCATGATCATCATTACCGTGGTGATGATCATGGACGGTGGTTCCCCTGCGGAGCTTTTTCATCACCCGCAAGCGATTCTTCTTACCGTTGGTGGCGCATTCGTAGCCACGCTTATTTCATACCCCATGAAAGCGCTGGGGTTAATCCCCATGTGGTTCAAAAACGCTTTTATGGGTCATAAGAGCAATCCCAACGAAGCCATTGAACTGCTGGCGAAAATGGCGGATAAAGCCCGCCGCGAAGGTTTATTGGCACTAGAAGATGAAGCGAAGAAAATTAAGGACGAATTTTTACGCAAAGGCGTCCAGATGGTCGTTGACGGGGTAGACCCGTCGCAGGTGCGCGCCATCATGGAAATTGAGATTCACCACATGCAGGAGCGCCATGCACAAGGGATCAATTTCTTCAGCGCTGCCGGCGGTTATGGTCCAACGATGGGCATTATTGGTACCGTGATGGGGCTGATTTCCGTTCTCCAAAAGTTGGACGATCCCGGTTCCTTGGGAAAATCTATTGCTGCCGCTTTCTTGGCAACCCTTTGGGGCATTCTCTCAGCCAACGTCTTCTGGCTTCCCATCAGTGGCAAACTGCGCACCAATAGTGAAGAGGAAGTTGCTTATCGCCACATGATTCTGGAAGGCATTTTATCCTTGCAAGCCGGTGAGAACCCCCGCATCGTCAAGGAGAAACTCAGCGCCTTCCTGCCACCTAAGGAACGGGCAGGCGAAGGACAAAAGGGCAAGGGCAAAGCACAAGCGGCAGCTCAACAGACGGCGGAGGCTGAGGCATGAGTGGACATGGGGGTGGCGGTTCAGAACGTTGGTTGGTCAGCTACGCCGACTTCATCACTCTTTTTTTTTTTTAATGATACGGCGACCACCGAGATCTACACTCTTTCCCTACACGACGCTCTTCCGATC
>OGCI01002779.1_pt1 | contig 10786 bp, 7 predicted proteins | sample 1570021 | NCBI WGS metagenome assembly OGCI01 (sample SAMN06264664, study PRJEB24512) | hot springs metagenome | isolation source: Hot spring water | place: South Africa: Tshipise | collected 2015-06-21
CGGCTAATAAAATCACCGCAACCACGACAATCAATCCAATCACAGAGATAGGATTGCGCGAAAATTTATACCAATTTCGCCCCAACTCCTCTCGGCGAGAAACACGTTGAAGTCGTTTGATATCCTCTAGGGTCAAGGACGATTGGTTGAGATTCGAATTGGTTGAAATTTGCATGTCATTCTCCCTTTGCAGCCCGCAGACGGATGCGCGGATCAAGGTACGCCACAATCAGGTCAACGATAATGTTCATAATGGCAAAGGCAGCGCCGAAGACTAAGATCACTGCTGAGATGGCATTCAGGTCTTTGTACAACATCGCATTCATCCCGTATCGCGCCATGCCTGGCCAGTTGAAAATGCTTTCAACGATGAACGCTACAGACAGAATCGCCGCAATATCCAAGCCTAGGATCGAGATTGTAGGAATAAGAGAAGGTTTCAGCAGAAAACGACTCATAATAGAGCGTTCTGAGACGCCAAGGGCACGGAGATTGGCAATGTAGTCCTTGGTTAGATTATCTGCCATTGAAGAGCGGGTGATTCGGGCCGCTTGGGCGATTGATCCCATCGCTAGGGACAGCGAAGGCAATAGGATATGCCATAAAGCATCCAAAAAAGTGCTGAATTGACCCTGAATGAGGGCATCAATGGTTACTAGTCCGGTAATTTTTGGGGGAAGCGGTACGTTTTCACTAACCCGACCGATAATGGGGAACCATTTTAGGGCAAAACCAAAAAGTAAGATGAATAAAATAGCAAAGATATAGGATGGGGTAACAATTCCAGCATAAGAGAACAATCTGCCCAAATTATCTATCCATGTATCTTTATAACGTGCGGAAAGAATGCCCAGCCCGATTCCAAACACCGCAGCGATGAATGCAGCAAAGAGAGCCAATTCCAGCGAAGCGGGCAAAGTCTCTTTAATATCATTTGTCACTGGCCGCTGAGTGATTAAAGATAAGCCGAAATCACCGCGTACGGCATCTCGCAACCAGTAGTAGTACTGGACGGTTATCGGTTTATCTAAATGCATCTGCTCGCGCAAGCGATCCACCACCCATTGAGGGGCACGTGCCCCTACTGCCATCCTTGCCGGATCGCCGGGCATAATTCGGGCGATAATGAAAATTACAATCGATAATCCTAACAAAACGAAAATCGAGTAAAGTGCTCGCTGGATCAGGAACCGCAACATTGACATAAACGATCTCCAATCATTTCCCTTTCACAATCTACGGGGAGGGGAGAAGCAAAATCCAGTTACTCTTCTGGAGCTTCTCCCCTCGTTCTGAGCGAGACAGGGAGATTAACGCTCCAAGTTCGGATTATTGACAGTCAACTCCGATCTGAGGCAAGAAGAAGAAGTAGCCCATCAACATGCTGGTTTCGCCACGCGCAGCGGGGAAGTCCACGCAGGATCGAATGGCATGCTTTTCAACTTGGTCATACACCCAGATGGAGACGGCGTTCTCGACCAACTGGCGTTGAATAGCGCGATATTTCTCAAAGCGCTGTTGCTCATCAAGGGTTGCCAAAGCGTCGTCAATCGCTGCATCCAGCTCGGCATCAAGCAGCCATTCATTCTGTTGCCAGGTATTTGCGGTGCTGGAGTGGTAGCGCTGCTTGAGCATTAAGCCAGCCTCGGGTAGGTCAGAGGATACGTAAATGGTGACGATGTGAGGCGAGGTCTCTTGCTTGCTGGTGTTCTCAACCACGCTCAACCATGGCGATTTGGTAATTTCGACCTTTATGCCGATCTCAGCCATGTTGGATTGGAACAGCAGAGCGAATTTCTCCTCGTCGGGCACTTCTGAGACCCAGTGAATTTGAACCGGATATTTATCTAACTCATTGGCATAAGCACATTGGGCAAGCTCTTCTCGCGCTTTATCCAAATCCCGCTTGTAGGGAACGATGGTGCTATCATGCCCTGCTAGAGAAGAGGGCACTGGACCAACAGTTTGCTTGGTACCCGGCCACTCTAGTGCGACTGCAGCGTCATAGTCAAAGGCATACGACATTGCCCGGCGGCAATGCACATCGTCAGTTGGCGGGATGCGGTTGTTGATCATGAAATAGAAAGTCGTCATACCCGGCAGAGCAACGATATCTACTCCTTCGATTTTATCCAAGGCTTCATAGGCTTCGAAGGATTGCCACTGATCGGAGATCTCCAGTTCGCCTTTTTCCATCAAGCTGCGCACCGTTACTGCTTCGGTCGTACCAATGTAGCGCACTTCATCTGGAGCGTTGGGGACAAATTCACCCCACCATTCGGTGTTCTTTTCCATCAGCAAGTACTGCTCGAGGGGGAACTCTTTGACTTTATAGGGGCCGGAACCGGCATCATTGGTTTGCAGCCATTCTTTCGCATAATCGCCGAATTCTCCATAGGGCCCTTCAGGCTTGATGTGTTCTCGGACCAGTTTTTCGTTTAGGACATATAAACGGGTCAAACTAGGCAGGAAGAGAGCGGTTGGCGCTGCGATCTTGAATTGCACCGTGTAGTCATCCAAAGCCTCGACACTCTCTACACCCGCTGTGACCAGATAGGCGAACCCTTCTCCAATCGTTGCCAAACGGTTATAGGAAAAGACAACGTCCGAAGCTTTCAAAGGGGTGCCATCGTGGAATTTGACATCTTGTCTGAGCTTGAAGGTGTAGGTTTTACCATCCTCAGAGACCTCCCAAGACTCTGCCAGCCAAGGATCTACCCCTCCTTTGGCATTGGGGAAAACCAAAGAATCGTAGAGGTTGACCAAAGAGCTGGAGGCTACATAGTCATTGCCCACCGCCGGGTCAATTCGGTTCGGCCAAGAGTGGGTAACTCGCAAGACGCGTTTTGCCGTTGCTGGCTCGGCTGGCGCGCTCGGCTGTTCTGGCGCTTGAGTGGTAACGGGTTGTTCTTCCCCCCCACTCGGCGCAGGAGTAGGTTGGGGAGCAGGAGCACACTGCGCCAAAAGAAAACTTAATGCAAGCATCAGGGTAAGGAATGTGAAAGTTTTATTTTTGGAATACATCTCTTCTCTCCTTGAAGGTAAAGTTTACAAAAGCCAAAGAATTTTTAGCCCGTGGAACACACCTCTTCTTTGTTGATCACTGCACCTCCTTTCTCATGCTAAAAGACACCGAATGGGTTTTATGGGATGGCCGCATTGCTGCATAGGCATACAAGAAAACGCTGGGCTCGCCAGATTCATTGGTAATTGTGTGGGCTAAGTTCGCCCCGAAAGCAACACTGTCTCCTTCTTTGAGCACGACTGTCTCTTCCCCGATTTGGAGAGTGACTTCCCCGCTAAGAAGAAAACAAAAGTTTTCCCCTTCCTCCTCTGCATCTACATGCAACGAAATGCCCTTGGGGAGGTTGTATTGCCAAACCCGCAGGCGAGAAGGCTCGTCGGTCGGTGTCAGGGGGAGTTCCTGATAGTTCGAATAATCAATGTCCTGAAAGGGTGCCAAGCTCTTACGAGTTACAAACGCCAATTCAGCGCTCCGTTCCTCCTCAAAAAAATAGCGCACATTCACCTCTAAAGCATTGGCAATCTCCACCAAACTGGTGATGGAAGGAGTAGCTTTGTCCCGTTCCAGTTGGGATAGATAGCTCGGCGACAAGTTGGTCTTTTGACTTAATTCCATGAGAGTCATATTGCGCTCATTGCGTAAGGACTTAACTCTTTCACCAAGGCTTTTTACCATTCGCTCTTCCTTATCAGTAAGCTTTTTACTTCTGCAACCAGCATAGGCAAATCGTAAGAGCTAAAATATAGCCGGTGTGATCATCGACAAGACCACCGTCGGATGATCGGTATGGTTTACCAAACGATGTTTCAGAGAAGAATGGAAGTAAATGCTATCACCAGCGAAAAGATCATAGAAGGAACCCTCCAAGAGGACGCGCAAGACGCCAGAAAGCACATAATAAAACTCTTCGCCAAAGTGAGCTCGCTCCTCATCGTACTGCAAGCCCTGATTGGGAGGCAAGAGAGTCAGGATGAAAGATTGAAAGGTAGCACGCGGCAGACGGTCCATTAGAGGCGAATAAATCACCGAAGAGCCTTCAATGCGAAAAGTTTGGCGCTCGTCTTTACGGACCACTTTAGGAGGATGGATGGTTTCAGGAAAGAATTCGGTAATCTTGATTTCAAGGGCTTCTGCTATGGCATAAAGGGTGGTGATAGAGGGGGCAACTTTACCATTCTCGAGTTGAGAAAGAAAGCCCGACGTACAATTCGTCTTTTGGGCAAGTTCATCTAACGTCCATTCTCGACGCAGACGCATTTCGCGAATGCGTTGCCCGATACCAGTAATTACAGTATCCATAAAATTATTTTAATCCTACTAAAATTTTTGTCAAGAGTTAATTTTGTTTAGCATAAGTCAATTTTTTCACAAAACAGATGTAATGGGGCAGTCTACTCAAAAATAGGCCAATTTACGGTTTACGAGACAATCTTCCCCATCAATCATCACTCCCCTGCAAAAAATCACATTATACTTCTTATTAAGAAATTTCACTTGCTCGCCAACCGTGAAGGAGGAAACATGAATACCCTAAAGCGTGGGTTAATCCTCGCCGGAATCTTCATATTGATTCTGGTGCTGATCTTAGGTGGAGGTTATCTTTTTCTCTTTCACTATTACCTCCCTGACCGGCTAGCCCAACAATCCTTTCCCAAAACAGAAGGAGAAATTCAGCTCGTTGAGCTAGATCAGGCTGTTGAGATCTTTCGCGATAAGACGGGCATTCCGCATATCTACGCCGCAACCCTACACGACTTGTTCTTCGCTCAAGGTTATGTCCACGCCCAGGATCGTTTCTGGCAAATGGATTTTTGGCGCCACATTGGTTCGGGCCGCCTTGCCGAAATGTTTGGAGCATCACAACTCCAAACCGATTCATTCCTGCGAACCTTAGGCTGGCGCCAATTGGCTGAGCAAGAGTACGAGCAGTTGAGCGCCGAGTCGAAAGCCATCCTGAGCGCCTACAGTGAGGGGGTGAACGCATACCTAAAAGACCATCAAGGGGCTGCGTTGAGCTTGGAGTACGCTATCTTAGGCATCGTGAGCAGAGATTATACGATCGAACCATGGACTCCAATTCACACCCTGACGTGGGCAAAAGTGATGGCATGGGATTTAGGGGGCAACATGAACGAGGAAATTCAGCGCGCCATCCTGTTGCAAAGCTTTAGCCCCGAAATGCTGGCGGAGCTTTATCCCCCTTACCCCGAAGATCATCCCTCCATTGTGCCGGATCTAAGCCAAGCAGAGCATTCGAATCCCCCCTTCATGTCCGCTCTCGACTCTGGGTTGCTCTCTTCCCCCACCTTGAAACAAGCGTTGCAAGCTTCGTTGGAAAACTCACAGCAGATAACAGCCCTACTCGGAATAAACGGCGGAGGAGTTGGCTCTAATTCATGGGTAGTGTCTGGTTCGCGAACAGTTACCGGAAAGCCTTACTTAGCCAATGATCCCCATTTGGGGATTCAAATGCCTTCGATTTGGTATCAAATTGCTTTACATTGTCGCCCAAAAAGCGCCCAATGCCCCTTTGAAGTCGCCGGCTTCTCATTTGCTGGCGTGCCGGGGGTCGTGATTGGCCACAACGAGCGCATTGCATGGGGTTTCACCAATGTAGGTCCGGATGTCATTGATCTCTACATCGAAAAGGTAAATCCCCAAAATCCCAATCAATACGAAGTAAACGGACAATGGGTGGATTTCGAGATCCGGCAGGAGGTCATCCGCATCAGCGGCAGTGAGCCTGTGACCATAACCGTCCGTCTCAGCCGTCATGGTCCAGTTATTTCAGACACCTATGGGCCATTGAAAGACGAGCATGAGAAAGATGAGGATGCTAAACCCTTTCGGGAGAAAGTGGGCATTGAATTGCCGCCAAATTATGTGATCGCTATGCGCTGGACAGCCCTAGAACCATCCTTGGTCTTCGAAGCGATCTGGGGGTTTAATAAAGCTCGCAATTGGCTCGAATTCCGCCAGGCTGCGCAATCTTTTGCTGTTCCAGCGCAAAATCTCGTTTATGCTGACGTAGATGGGAACATCGCCTATCAAATGCCGGGGCGGATTCCGATCCGAGCCAAGGGGGATGGACGTCTGCCTGTGCCGGGCTGGACAGACGAATACGAATGGGTAGGCTACATCCCATTCGAAGAGTTGCCTTACACGCTCAACCCGGCGCAGGGATATATTGTGACCGCAAATAACCAGGTGCCGCCTGCCGATTACCCCTACCTGATCACAGCCGATTGGGATTATGGCTTTCGAGCCAACCGCATTGTCGAGCTCCTTGAAACTGCTCCTGAAAAAATCGATCGAACTTATCTGCAAAAAATGCAGGCCGATAGTTACGACTCCAGTTCGGCTTTTATCCTTCCCGTTCTTTTGCAAGTGCCGCTGGAGGATCCCGATCAAGAAGCTGTCCGAAAAATTCTGCAAAACTGGGATGGTCAAGCGAAATTGGACTCGCCAGCAGCAGCGCTCTATGCTGCGTTTTGGAAACATCTTGTGTTGTTGACTTTTGGGGATGATCTGCCTTCCGAGGAATCCCCTACCGGTGGCGATCGATATTTTGAAATTCTGCGCCATCTCGTCCAACAGCCGAACAGCATCTGGTGGGATGATCAATCCACCCCTGACCAGGTCGAAGGGCGCGATGCGATCTTCGCGCAGGCATTCGCACTAGCCGTGAAAGAGCTGAATACCACCCTGGGTAGAGACTCTCTCACCTGGCGTTGGGGAGACCTGCATACGGCTACCTTTCGCAATGCGACCTTTGGCCAGTCAGGCATTGCCCCATTGGAAAGACTCTTCAACCGTGGCCCATTCGCTACAGGAGGCGGTGCTTCGATCGTAAACGCTACCAGTTGGGATACCTCGCTGGGTTATGAAGTCATCTCGGTCCCTTCTATGCGCATGATCGTTGATTTAAGCGACCTAGATAACTCTCTCACCGTTCACACCACCGGTCAATCGGGACATGCCTTTCACCCTCATTACATCGATATGGCAGAACTTTGGAGCACCGTCCAGTACTATCCCATGTGGTGGGAGGAAGAATCCGTCAGACAAAACACCGCTAGTTACCTAAAACTGCTACCCTAGGAGATTTGAAGATTATGGTTCAAGGGAGATGAATGACGCTTGAACAATTGTCATCCCGAAATCGGTAATGCTACCAAATCGGCTATAATCAGAAAGATGATTTGGGAATTTGATTGGGATACGTTTTGCGACCAAATTACGGGCTGGGAAGCAGATCATTTAGATTTCATCTTGATCAGAAGTGCTCTCATACCCGATCAAGCCGAAGAAAACTTACTCCGTTGTTTTAACGAAATTGCGCGCATTCTCAAACCCGGCGGCTTGCTGTTTGTTCACGGAATCCCAGAAAAATTACCATTCTTTGGGGTAAACCTCGATCGATTACTGACTTTCAAGTATTGGATCGTCGTCGAATCAACGCTCAAGAACAAAGATAAAGGTTTGCCTACCAAATTTTATTGCTTGCGCCAAAGTTGTATTCGAGCGCGCAAAAGAAGGGGCGAAGACGAAAAAGAGCCCCTCACAGACATCTGGTGGGATATCCACCTCTTAAAACATCGCCGAGATCGGGATTTTCACCCATGCCAACTACCCGATGCGCTATTAGAGCGGATTATCCTTCTTTCAACCAATCCGGGAGACATTGTTGTTGATGCCCTCGCTGGCACCGGTACAACCGCAATTGCAGCAGCGAAGCTTGGCCGACGCTATGTTGCTATAGATGTAGACCCAGCCTATGTAGCGATCACGAAAGAAAAACTTGCTCAACTCCAGACACTGGGAAAAGTTCAACGTCAAGGGACGAAGAAGACAAAGAATAACTACACGAAAAAAGCTCTCCAATTGGAATTACAAAGGATTGCCCGCCAATTAGGGCATTTACCCACACCCGAAGAAGTCCAAAAATTCAGTCATTACGAACTCGAAGCGTTTCTCGAAACGTTTCCATCCTGGAATAAAGCGTTGAAAGCCGCAAAATTCGAAAGGCAAAACTAAGCCAACTCCAAAACTAAAGCTAGGCTAATCGATCTCGGTCGGGCCGTGCATGTTCATAGAAATAGCCATTGCCTTTCGGGACAAAGTAGAGCTCAGATTATTGGTATAATCAGACCAGCGTAAACAAGACCAAGAAGGTGTTCAGGTTTATCAGCAGCCATGCTGACCCAGCGAGAGAATCATACAAGGAGCGAGCTATGGAATGGGTTGGTCAATCGGTTCAGCGATTAGATGCAGTCGGAAAAGTTACGGGTCAAACCCTTTTCCCCGGCGATATCAATCTCCCTAATCAAGCCTACATGAAAATCCTCTTCGCCCAGCGTCCGCATGCCATCATCCGCCGCATTGACACGCAAAAAGCCGAGGCGCTCGAAGGCGTCATTGCCATTTTTACCGCCAAAGATGTGCCCAACAACGAATACGGCCTGATCATGCCCGATCAGCCAGTGCTGTGTGGGCCGGGTTCTAACAAACCCTATGCCGATCGCGTGCGCTTCATCGGAGATCAGGTTGCTCTTGTTATCGCCGAAAGCGAAGAAATTGCAGCCAAGGCGCGGGACTTAATCGAGGTTGAATATGAAGACCTGCCGGTCGTCACCGATATGGTCGCCGCCATGCAAGCGGATGCACCTATCCTGCATCCCGACCGCGGTTCGAATGTTTTTTGTCACTACCGCATCCGCAAAGGAGACGTTGAGGCGGCGTTTGCCCGTTGTGAGGTGATCATCGAAGGGGAATACCGCACTCCCGCTCAGGAGCATGCCTACCTTCAACCGGAAGCCGGCTTGGGTTATATCGATGAAGAAGGGCGGGTGACGATTCAAGTTGCCGGGCAGTGGACTCATGAGGACCAAGAGCAGATCGCGCACGCCTTGAATCTGCCCCTCGAAAAAGTGCGCGTCATCTACCCTGCCATCGGAGGCGCTTTTGGCGGGCGAGAGGATATGTCGATTCAGATCGTCCTAGCCTTAGCAGCCATGCGCTTGCATGAGCGGGGCATCGATCGGCCGGTCAAAATCATTTGGAGCCGTGAAGAATCGATCATTGGGCATCACAAACGGCATCCCTATCTCATCCGCAGCCGTTGGGGCGCTACCAAGGAAGGCAAAGTCATCGCTGCCGAGGTGGAAGTAATCGCCGATGGGGGAGCTTATGCTTACACGAGCACGAAAGTGCTGGGCAACGCAACCCTTATGTGTACTGGCCCCTACGAGATTGAGAATGTCAAGGTTGATTCATACGCCGTTTACACAAACAACATTCCCAACGGTGCTTTCCGAGGCTTCGGCGGTCCGCAGGCTGCCTTTGCGGCTGAAACGCAGATGAACCGTCTAGCCGAGGCGTTGGGGATGGACCCGGTCGAAATCCGCTTGCGCAATATCCTGCGCGAAGGCTCCCTGCTTTCGGTGGGCACCCCTCTGCCCAAAGGAGTCAGCATCGGACAGGTGGTCGAGCAATGCGCCAAGGCCGCCGGTTGGCAAAAGACGGAAGAGGGTTGGAAACGCCCACCCAAACCAACCGATCCTGCGCCACATCGGATTCGAGGTATTGGCTTTGGTTGTGCCTTCAAGAATGTTGGCTTTTCCTTTGGCGCTCCAGAACACTCGTGGGCGACCGTGGAGTTATACGGCGATGCGGAAATTGAACGTGCCATTGTGCACCACGCCGGCGCAGATGTCGGCCAAGGAGCGCACACCGTTATGGCACAGATTGCTGCCGAAACGTTGAACATTCCGTTGGAGCGGGTGCGCGTGGTTGTCTCCGACACCGCCGTAACCGACAACTCGGGTTCTGCCTCTGCCTCGCGGATGACCTTTATGGCAGGCAATGCTATTAAGGGGGCCTGTGAGCTTGCCCTTGAGAAGTGGCGAGCCGAAGAGCGACCGGTAGTCGTCAAGTATAAATATCGCCCCCCTGCAACCACGCCTTTCGACCCTCAAACCGGAAAATGCGAACCAAATTTTGCCTATGGATATGTCGCCCAAGCGGTCGAAGTGGAAATCGACACCGAAACCGGGCACGTCCGTCTCTTGCGGGTCATCTCGGCAAACGATGTGGGGAAAGCGGTCAACCCCATCCAAGTGCAAGGCCAAATTGAGGGCGGCGTCGTGCAGGCAGCGGGCTATGCTATCCTCGAAAACTTTATCCAAAAGGATGGCTATGTTCACACTCAGCATCTTTCCACTTATTTGATCCCCTCTGTTCTGGATATTCCCGATCGGGTAGACTCGCTGATCTTAGAGTATCCAGACCCCATTGGGCCCTACGGAGCGAGGGGTATGGCAGAGATGCCCTTCTTGCCTTTAGCGCCAGCTGTCATTGCGGCTGTGCGCGATGCTAGCGGTGTTTGGTTCTATGAGTTTCCTCTCATCCCAGAGCGTGTCTTACGCGCCTTGGGGAAACTCAAGCCAGTCCCTGCTGGGTGACCTCGCCTTTGCCTTAGGAGAGACTTGTTTTTTTCATCTTTCCGCCTCAATCTACCTCGAGAATCTTTCCCGCAGGTTAGCCGGCTGGAACCTGCGGGAACTTTTTGACGTTCCATGCTCGATTTGCTTGAAGCCTATGGCTTTTTTGGTTTGCAACACGGTTCAGCCGTGCTGCTGGGTTTGTTGCGCTCAAAAATCTTGGCCGCCACCCTAGGACCCTTTGGAGTGGGCATTTTTTCGCAGGCTAACGCATTCTTTACCCTGTTGCAAGGTTTTTTCATCTTGGGGCTAGGGGGCA
>OGCI01002780.1_pt1 | contig 10785 bp, 9 predicted proteins | sample 1570021 | NCBI WGS metagenome assembly OGCI01 (sample SAMN06264664, study PRJEB24512) | hot springs metagenome | isolation source: Hot spring water | place: South Africa: Tshipise | collected 2015-06-21
TAGATCCCTATATTCTAAAAAAACTTTTATCCTAATCTTATTGGTCATGCTATAAGTGGTTACATAGAATACGCACAGAAGGGATGCATGGATGGCTAAAGAACGAATCCTGATTGTCGAAGACGAGAAGATCATAGCTCTCGATTTGAAACGAAGGCTCCTAGATTTTGGGTTCGAAGTAATCGGCATCATCCCCACTGGAGAGGACGCCCTCACTGTTGCAGAAAAAGAAGTTCCTGATCTGATTCTGATGGACATCATGCTGAAAGGGGAAATGGATGGAATCGAAGCGGCAAAGCAGATCCGTCATTCCCTAGATATTCCTGTGATTTTCCTTACTTCCTATTCGGACCAGGATACGCTGGAACGGGCAAAACAGGCAGAGCCATTCGGCTACATCCTGAAACCCTTCAAAGAAAGGGAGCTTCTAACCACCATTGAAATCGTCCTCTACAAGCATGGAATCGAACGGAAACTGCATGAACAAGAGCAATGGATGTCTGCCATTCTGAAAGGGATTGGGGATGGCATTATTGCCATCGACACGGAAAACCGTATTTATTTCATGAACCCAATTGCCGAAATCCTCACGGGTTATAAAGAACACGATGTAAGGGGAAAACCTATCCAACAGGTATTTCAATTCTTTGATGAACTGTCCGATTCATCTATTCCCCCTCACATTTTGTTAGAAAGTGACAACACTTTTCCAACCCTATTGGATAACCTCCTCCTTAAAACCGCTCATGGAGGAAGGATACCCATTGAGGGAAGTATGGCCCATATCAGCAAGCGGAATGGTACCACGTTAGGCAAGGTAATCGCTTTCCGGGATGTAAGCAACCTCCGCCGTCTCACTGACAGTCTCGACTATCAGTCCACCCATGATCTACTTACGGGTTTGGATAACCGGGGAGAAATAATCCAGCAACTCCAGAGTCTTCTATCCGAAAAAACGGACTTAGAATCCTCGAAACCGAAAAAGAACCGGTGGCTTATCTATCTGAACCTCGACAACTTCCGGATCGTGAACAACGTATGTGGGCATCACGCAGGTGATGAGCTTCTTCGGCAAGTGGCAATCGATATACGTACTTCTGTTCCGAAGGAGTTTCCGGTAGGACGGATCGGTTCGGACGAGTTTTGTATCCTTACTTGGAACCAGTCTCAAGCAGACGTGCTCAATCTAGGAACGACTCTTCTAACAGAAGTCCAGCGAGTCTTCCCCTGGCAAAAAAGTAGTTTCCCCATCTTTGCCAGTGTCGGCATTGCTTCGCTGGATACGACCGTGCGGGATCCCTATACCGCCCTCGCCATGGGCGAGGAAGCGTGCAGACTGGCCAAAGAGGAAGGAGGCAATCGATGTAGGTTCTACGAATCAGGAAACATCCTTTTCCAGAAACGAAGAGGTGAGATGCAGTGGATTACCCGATTGAGCCGGGCAATCGATCAGGATAAATTCGTCCTCTTCACCCACGAAGTGGTTCCCCTCCAGAACGGAGCAAACTCGATTCCTAAAAAGGAGATCCTCATCCGCATTCAACAGGAAGATGGTTCCCTCGTAGCTCCTTCCGAGTTCATCCCTGCTGCCGAGCGGTACCATTTGATGCCTGCCATCGATCGGCTCGTGATTCGGAAAGTCGCAGAGGCTTCCCATACTTTGATGTGCGGAGATGCACACAAAAGCCCTATGTTTTTCATCAACATCTCTGCCGCTAGCATCGCAGACGAGAAACTGTTCGACTATATCACTGCCACATTCCTCGAATACAAAGTCTCTCCCACCTTGTTCTGCTTCGAAATCACGGAAACAGCTGCCATACAAAACTTTAGTAGGGCCACTACCCTCATCAAACAGTTGAGGGAGTTCGGATGTACTTTTGCATTAGACGACTTTGGAAACGGATTTACCTCCTTCTCCTACCTGAAGAACCTGCCTGTGGATTACCTGAAGATCGATGGCTCGTACGTACAGAACATCCTAGAAAACCCTATCGATTTAGCTCTAGTGATGGCGGTAAACGACATTGGGCATGTGATGGGAATGAAAACCATTGCAGAGTTCGTAGAATCGGAAGAAATACGCCAGAAATTGCAAGAAATCGGCGTGGACTATGGACAGGGATACTTGTTTTCTCAGCCTCTACCGTTGCTTCTATAGACTGATATATTCAATCGTCACGCTGCCGACACTATAGAGATCCTCCGCTATTTCGATCTTCTGTTTCATCACCTGCTCAACAGTGTAAAAACCTCCGCCGCTTTCGATTCTTGGACAGTACCGGAACGGTAGCCCCAGTATGGAGGATAAGCAATCGATCACTTCGATGGCAATTTCCCGATCCAACGACCAAAGGGGAAGCTCTTCCAGAACTTGGCAAGCTTTTTGATAATTTGGATGCCCACGAAGGTCAAACCGCATTTGGAGCACTACTCTGTATAATATGATTGTCGTTACTGCTTCCAATTCCAATTCGTCTAGAACAACGCAAGTCTGCTCAGGGTTCTCGCTATTCCTTCTATACCCCCTAACACCACCCCTTTGGGTGCCCTTACCCTTCCGAGTGGCAACTACTCGCAGGGCTTCTTTCAAAGCTTCCAGAATCCGAGCTTTCCATTCTAGTTGCACCCTTGCATCTTAACAGAAGATCAGGCTACCATCCAGCCGTATGTTTGGTTCTAGATCCATCCTGGTTCTCATGGGAATGAAACACTGCGGGAAAACAACCCTTGGGCAACAGGTTGCACAGGCTCTATCTTTACCTTTCGAGGATCTGGATGACTGGGTTAGCCGCATCTATACCCAACGAACAGGAACCCACCTTCCCATTCGTGAGATATTCCGTTCCTTAGGAAAGTCTGGTTTTCAAGAACTGGAACTGGAGGGAATTAGACAACTGATAGAAATGTATAAGAATAGTGCCCATAAACCTGCTTGTGTCCTTGCATTAGGGGGGGGCACGATCGAGAATTCTATTGCTCTTTCCTTTCTTGATCCATTTGGGTACTTTATATATCTTGAAGAAACAGAAGAGATCCTTCTACATCGCATTCTACAAGGAGGGATCCCTTCTTTTCTGAGGGAAGAGGATCCAGCGGGAGATTTCCATCGATTGTACACACACCGAACCGCTCTCTATCGAAGAGCCGCGAATTGGATCCTTTCGACTACGGGGAAAACCATCGACGATCTAGCAGGAGAACTATTACACCATCTTCATGCAGGAGCTTTGAATGAGCGGCAATAGTTTCGGAGAACTGTTTCGCATCACTACTTTTGGAGAATCCCACGGAGGCGCTGTGGGAGTAGTGATAGATGGAGTATGCCCGGGTCTAGAACTGAGTGAAAAGGACATCCAGAAGGAGCTGGATCGCCGCAAACCAGGTCAATCGGAAATTACCACTCCTCGAAAGGAGGACGATAAAGTTTCCATCCTGTCTGGAATCTTCGAAGGGAAGACTACGGGTACACCTCTGTTCTTAGTCCTCTACAATTCAGACGCACGACCCGAAGCGTATCTTCCCATAAAAGACATGTTTCGCCCGGGTCATGCGGATTACACGTATTTAAAGAAGTACGGAATCCGGGACTACCGGGGTTCTGGACGAGCTTCGGGAAGGGAAACTGCAGCTCGTGTGGCAGCCGGAGCAGTGGCCAAAAAGATTCTGCGGACTAGGGGGGTAGAGATCCTGGCATACACTGTCCGGGCGGCGGGTATTCAATGTAAAACCTTCGATCCAGATGCAATCGAACAAAACCCCTTAAGGGCTTGCGATTTAGAAGCGGCGGAACAGATGCTGGAGGTGATCGCTCTACGAAAAGCCGAGGAAGATTCGGTAGGGGGGATTGTGGAATGCAGGATTCGGGGTGTCCCTGCAGGTCTAGGGGAACCTGTATTTGATAAGCTAGATGCTCTATTGGCTCACGCGATGCTTTCCATTGGAGCCGTAAAGGGAATCGAGTTTGGCGCCGGTTTCAAAGCAGCAGACATGCGGGGTAGTGAGCATAACGATCAAATGACCTCTGAAGGGTTCCTTACTAACAACGCGGGGGGCATCCTTGGGGGAATCAGTACGGGCGAAGAAATCCTTTTCCGAATTGCTGTGAAGCCGGTAGCTTCTATTGGACGACCTCAGCATACTCTCGACATCGAGGGGCACGAACAGATTATCCGCACCGAGGGTAGGCATGATGTTTGCATTTGCCCTAGAATCGTGCCAGTAGTGGAAGCTATGGCGGCCATAGTTCTGGAAGACTGCTTCAAACGACAGGCAGCCCTATTTTATTGAACCATTGAATCGGTAATGAAACAGGAGACTACATGACAAACCACAGGATTCATACCATCTATTTCGATTTTGGCAATGTGCTTACCCTCCCTAGTAATGGATACCTTACTCAATTCCTCAACCGTATAGCAGAAAAGTATCACCTTCCCTACTCGAAACTTAGAGGAGCCTATGAAAAGTATCGACCCTTCTATGATCGGGATGCTTGGGATTCTGAACGGTACTGGAAAGCCATCTTTGTCGCAGTAGGTAGTACAGTAGACCCTAGGGACGTTCCATCTCTGGTGGAGGAGGATGATCATTGCTGGAGCCAGATCAATGAGGAAACCCTACTCTGGATTCGAGCGTTACGAGATGAGGGATTCCACATTGGACTTCTCACGAATATGCCTGTACGGTTCTATCGATCCGTGGTGGAACCAGCGCCCTGGAAAGACCTTTTTCAGTATCAGGTTGTCTCTGGGGCTTTGGGTTTGATCAAGCCAGAAGAGGCAATTTTTAAGTATGCCATTCAACTCACTGGGAAACCAGCCAATCGAATCCTATACTTGGATGATATCGAGATCCACGTACAAACCGCTTCCCGTCTCGGAATACAAGCGCACCAGTTCACCGATCTCCACACTACCGTCCAACAGATCTGCCCAATGTACGACCTGCCTTATCCACCCGCCTATGTAGGGGCATCCTAATTAGACCGGCGATTGAGTTGAAAGCTCTTTCAATCGAACATTTTCATACCTGCCTGAAGCAGCTCGTTGGGGAGAACCCTTTGTCTTTCCGAAGAACGCTAGTAGGTCTTCTAAGTCCTCCCTCGATTCGCAAACAACGAACCGGTAGAAACATTCATGATCCTTCAAGACCCGTTGAATGTCGGGCCTATCCTTCATGAGAAGCGGGTCTGTCATTTCGCGAATCACCGCCCGCAAGCCTCCAAGCCAGGCGATCCCATAATGAAACAGATGGAGCTTTCTATCCGAGCCTCTATAGAATAGTTCGAAAATCCCCGCCATGGCAGGCACTGTTCTTTGAATTTCGTATTTATCCACTCGAATAATTGGAGACCAATGTATGGTATAGTAAGCTGTTCGATCCTTCACGAATTTATTCACGATGGTTTTGGGTACGCTGTTCACTGGGATGACCGCCTTTCTAGAAATTGGACGAACAGATCGAACAAAATCGGATCGATCTTTAATTTCTCTTCAATAAACTCCTTTCGCATGAAATCCACCGCCTCATGGGGCTCGAGAGGTTTGCGATAACTCCTCATTGGATCCGTCAGGGAATCAAAGATATCCACGATCTCCAACACCTTGGCAGGGAAATAGGCCAAAGACTGATAATCTAGAATGGGTTCCAACTCATAGGTCATGCAGTAATCCTGAGTTGCCTTTGGATTGGCTTTTCTATACTGAGCCAGGTATTCCCTGAAGTACCCGTAACCCGACGGATCCCCATAGTACTCGTGATGGTACCCTGCAATTAACCCTGCTTGTCTCGGATAGTTCGTCTTATTCATGATCGCTTGGTATCCGATCTTTACATGTTCCTCTATAATGTCCCTGTTGTATCCAGCCTCCCCTTCATGGTATTCGATCGTCTCCGCTTTCCCAATATCGTGCACAAGAAAACCCGTAGCGAAATGATGAAAATCAACTTCAGGAACAGCTTGCATTCCTTTGTAGAATACCCTTTCTAAGACTATATCCTCTGGATGGAGATGGGGAAGAAGTTGTCGATAGTATTGACGATACCGTTTAGCAAAGTGAATTCGGATTCGATTAGTCAAACTGGTAGACCGAAACTGTTCATTATAGTACGAAAGGAAACTGAGGCCATTGAGAAATACCCTCGTCATGTGTTGCACCACAGTACCGTTGGATCGTTCGATCAATCGTTTTACCAGTTCATGCTGAAAAATTTCCTCATCCACTAATCGGGCGGTAGACTTCACCATCTCACGGGTGGCAGTTACTACCCCTTGGGTTAACTGCTTGGCCTCTTCATCCCCCAACTTCAACGCTTCCCAAAGAGTTGCTCGGTTGATTAGAGCTGCATCCCTACTGGAAGTTACCAGGGTTTCCGCTTTTTCCTCGGTAATAGGAGCTTTCTTCTGGGCAAGCTCATCGAGGCGTTTCTTGAACTCAGCCAGCAGATCTATCCTCTGCGAAAGAGGAAGCTTCTCTATCCGTTCGTACTCAAGTCCAAAATTAACATTCCCGATAGTATCCTCTGGCGGTGAAGGAGCTTGTTCCAACTCTGCTATGATTTCTTCGGCTGTATCGAGAATTTCGGGAGTAATCCCCATCCTTGGGGTCTCCTCATCAATAGGAAGTTGGAGATTCTCCGCCACGGATCTAGGTAGAAAGTACTGCCAGCTCGTCCGTGGATTCAGCCAAAAGTCTTTACTATTCTGGTAAAGGGCTTTGAAGGCTACTCTTCTGGTTTTTCCGTTTTGCTTGTGCACGCACACGACTGTTTCACCAGAAGATAATAGACGCTTTATGGCCCCTTGCGTCTTTACACAAGAAATCAAAGGGATCAAGTGTTCCTGTTTCGACATTACGTTTCTAAAATATATCAAGCATAAAGAAATTATCCAACCCCTTGACGAATCAAACCAATCCACCCTACTGTTCCCTTACATCCATGACTCACGCAACCTTGATCCTTGAATGTACAGAAGCAGATCTAAAGAAAGCGGGCGAACTCATCAGAGCGGGCGAACTGGTAGTGTTTCCCACCGAAACGGTATATGGTTTGGGTGCTAACGCTCTAGACCCCAAGGCTTGCCGAAAAATCTTCCAAGCCAAAGGCAGGCCCACAGATAATCCTCTTATCGTGCACCTATCCTCCATGGAGGAGATTCTCACCTATACCCGAAGAGTCTCTGACCGACATCTTAAACTGATGGAACAGTGTATGCCAGGTCCCGTTACTTTCGTGTTGCCAAAAGCTCCCGATATACCCGACATTGTCACCGCAGGCTTATCTACTGTGGCCATCCGGATCCCATCCTTGACAGAAGCGAGAAGGTTGATCTCCTATGCAGGGGTTCCTATCGCTGCGCCCTCTGCGAACCGTTCAGGTGAGCCTAGTCCCACTACTTTCGAAATGGCTTACCACGCGATGGCAGGCAGAGTAGCAGCCATTATAAAGGGTCCAATGTGTGAAGTGGGGATAGAGTCTTCGGTCGTACGAATCGAGAAAGATCGATTGGAGCTCCTTCGGCCAGGTTTTGTCACCTTTGAAACCCTTACTGAACTCGGAAAAGATTTCGGTTTAGAAGTCATCGATCTTTCCCAATTGCCTCAGGCAAAACCTGCTTCACCCGGCACAAAATACACCCATTACAAACCCAAGGCGACGGTGTACCTTTTCTCTTCGTTGGAGGATCTTTTCTCTCCTTTGATCGAGATACCCTCTTCAACGCGGATCCTCTATATGAAACAACCTCAATCAGAAGAACTCTTGCACAGAATCGTATCTATGGGGATCGAGATAGTGGTATTCGAGAATATGAGTGATTACGCCCGGCATTTATTCTTCCAGTTCCATCGAGCAGACAAGGAAGGAATCACTACTATCCTTGCCTATTACCCCCCTCCAACGGGAATCGGATTGGCGTTGCGAAACAGGTTGATCAAAGCTTCCGGAGGAAGGTTCGTTTAGATTTACTCAACTCAGAATCAAGATATAACCCTATCATTCTGCCGCACCTTCCGCATTGGTATCGAACGATGGGACGTTTCGAAGCTTTCTCGAATAGTTCGGATCTACGAATCCAATCCTTTTGACCACAGACCTTGCAGGATCCAAGAGATGCGATTCTGCCACATCGGATGCATCGAAATCGGGTGGGCACATTAGGTTCCAACGCGTGCAAGTCTTCCCAAGTAGTCGACTGGCACGCAGGACAGCGCAGCATGTCCATCTATCTATCGATTTTCAATTCGAAAGGCTCACCACTTCTTTAGGGGCTGGTAAGGCTGGTTTCTTTTCTTTGGGACCTTCGAGAAATACCAGTTTGCCTTTTCGAACACTCACGATAACCGTACTCCCGCTCTCGAACCGTCGTTTCAAAATTTCCATGGCTAGCGGATCTTCAATTTCCTGCTGTATGGCTCTTCGTAAGGGCCTTGCTCCGAACTTTACGTCGTACCCTTTCTCGATTAAATATTCCTTGGCTCTCTGAGTCACTTCCAACCGTATATCCCGTTCCTTCAGCCTGTCAGCCACTTCTTTCAACAGAATCTCCAGAATGGCTGCCACCTGTTTCTTATCCAAGCTATGGAAGACTACGATCTCGTCTACCCGGTTCAAGAACTCTGGCCTGAACAGCCGTTTGAGTTCGTTCATGGCAGAGGCTTTGATCTCCTTGTAATCCATTACCCCCTGTTGGGGTTGGAACCCAAGGAAGGCGTCTTTCGAGATTTCCCGAGCTCCTGCGTTGGATGTCATGATCAGCACCGCGTTTCTGAAGGAAACCGTATGACCAAGATTATCCTGCAGTTGGCCTTCCTCCAGAACCTGGAGGAGGATATTGAACACGTCGGGATGGGCTTTTTCGATTTCATCAAGCAGAATAACACTGTAAGGTCTCCGGCGGATTTTCTCGGTGAGGATCCCTCCTTCTTCGTATCCAATATACCCAGGGGGGGCCCCTACAAGCCGAGACACATTGTGCTTTTCCATGTAATCCGACATATCGATCCGTACCAGAGCATCCTCATTACCAAAGAGGTACTCTGCGAGGGTCTTGGCCAGCAAGCTCTTCCCTACGCCGGTAGGGCCAAGGAAGATGAAGGATCCCATCGGTCGAGAAGGGGAACTGAGCCCTGTCCTCGACCTGCGAATAGCAGAAGCGATAGTTCGAATCGCCTCATCCTGACCGATGACCCGTTTATGCAGTTCTTCCTCGATATGTAAAAGCCGCTCGGATTCATCCAGCGCCAATCGAGCAAGGGGAATACCGGTGATATCGGAAATTACTTGCTGGATATCCGATGCATCCACTATGTTCTGATCGGATTTAAGGGTTACCTTCCACTCGTTCTTTAGTTCTTCCACCCTCGCCCTCAGTTGTTTTATGGTATCTCGAAGAGCTGCTGCTTTTTCGTAATTCTGAGCAGTTACGAGGGCCATTTTTTCTGCGTTGAGTCGCTCGATTTCTTTCTCCAGTTCTACGACTTCCGAGGGCCTGATGTTGTTCATGATTCGCTTCCGAGATCCTGCCTCATCGATCAAGTCGATGGCCTTGTCGGGCAGGTATCGATCGGTAATGTATCTCCGGGAAAGGATGGCAGCTACCTCAAGCGCTCCGGTAGTATAGGAAACGTTGTGATGTTCCTCGTATCGTTCCTTGATTCCTTTCAGGATCTCTATCGTTTCCTCCACCGTAGGTTCTTCCACGTATACTGTCTGGAATCTCCGCTCCAGGGCTGCATCCTTTTCGATGTATTTCTTGTATTCATTGAGGGTAGTAGCTCCAATGCATTGGATTTCCCCCCGGGAGAGGGCTGGCTTCAACATATTGGAAGCATCGATGGCACCCTCGGCACCACCCGCACCAATGATGGTATGAAGTTCGTCGATAAAAAGGATCACGTTCTCCGCAGCGATGATTTCTTTCATGATCCGTTTCAGCCGTTCCTCGAACTCTCCCCTGTACTTTGTCCCTGCGATTACCGATGCAAGATCCAGTGTTAGGACCCGTTTTCCCATCAAGACATCAGGAACTGATCCTTCCACGATTCGTTGTGCTAATCCCTCTACAATAGCGGTCTTTCCCACCCCCGGCTCTCCGATGAGAACAGGATTATTCTTCGTTCTTCGAGCCAGAATTTGGATTACCCGTTGAATTTCCCTTGTTCTGCCGATTACCGGATCTAATTTGTTCTCCACTGCCAATTGGGTTAGATCTCGTGAAAACTCGTCTAGTGTGGGAGTTGCTTTTTTACCTTGAGGTGGCATCACTTTCTTTTTTGCTCCCCCATCATAGGAAAGGTTCTTCGATGTCGGTGGAGAAGAAGTTCCTGTCAATTCCTGCACGATTTCCCGGAGCATTTCTATAGTGACATTGTTGTTACTGAGGAATCGGGCCATTACGCTTCCCTCTTCCCTGCAGCAGGCTAGTAATAGATGTTCAGTGCCAATATACTCATGCCCCAGGTTTCTAGCTTCCTCTGCCGAATCTTCTAGAATCTTCTTTCCCCTAGGAGAAGGAGGTACGTCACCCAGGATAAAACCTCCTTTTTTCTTAGGAAGGGCATTTTCTATTTCGGCTTGAAGCTTTTGAGGATCAATCATGGCCTTCTGTAAAACTTTATATCCTAACCCGGATCCCTCCCGAAGGATGGCGAGAAGAATATGTTCTGGTAATAATTGTTCAGAATGAAAACGCTTTGCCTCATCTTGGGCCAAAATTGTTAAAATACGTTGAGCCCTCTGAGTCAAACCTTTAAACACGGTCCCTCCCTTTCAAACTACTTA
>OGCI01002783.1_pt1 | contig 10777 bp, 8 predicted proteins | sample 1570021 | NCBI WGS metagenome assembly OGCI01 (sample SAMN06264664, study PRJEB24512) | hot springs metagenome | isolation source: Hot spring water | place: South Africa: Tshipise | collected 2015-06-21
TCCGGTCTGCACGTTGGAGGCGCCGCCGCCAGCGCGAATGGTGAAATCGGCGAGGTTCTGAATGGCCAGCGCAGGCGCGCGGCCTTGCAGGATGCGCGGCAGATTCGGCGTCATCGCGACGGCGCGAAAAGGCGTTGCGCGCGGATCCTTGTGCGCTTGCAAAAGTCGGTTGAGCCAGCCGTCGGGCGTGCCTTTGCGTCCCGGCGTCCCCGTCTCCATGTAGTCTTGAGCATCGAAGTGCGAGCGCGTCGCATCGGGCGATCCGACGGCGTGGACGACGGCCAAACGCTGTTCGCGCCACAACGGCTCCAACGACGCAAGCGCCGGGTGCAACCCAAAGAAGCCATCGAGATCGATGGCGCCATCTTCGCTTCGTGGTTTCGGAATGGCGATGTTGGGCCGGTAATCGTAGTAGGCGCTCTCGCCAAACGGCACAACCATGTTCAATCCATCGACCGCGCCCCGTTGAAAGATGGCGATCAGGGTCTTGCGCCGCACGCCGCCAGCGCCTGTGAGCGCTTGCGCGACGGTGCGCTGCAAGAAAGATGGCGCCGAACTCATCAAGCCGAAGCTAGCGAGCGCAATGCCACCCGATTTCAAAAAGAACCTTCGATTCATCATCAGCACCTCTCCTTTTTCCAAACTCATCTTCCGCCGGTCTCTTTGCCTCTTGTGTTCGTCGAACCACGCTTAACTTGGGAGCATCACTGTCGTTGAAACTCGGGCGACCCGAGCACCAGCGCGGCGATGCGCGCGATCTCGGCCCGCACGCCCGTCGACAGTGGCGCCGTCGCCCGCTCCATCCGAGGCTGTCGCGCAAGGCGTTGTCCTCGGTCGAGCGTCGTCGTTTCAGTCGGCGGTTTAGTCTCTGCGTTTGTCGTCGGTTTAAACAGTTGCTTGACCAACTGCGCGCGCGTCTGTGGCGAAATGGTCTCTTCCAAGAGGAGCGCGACGAAGCGGTCGAGAATCTGCTGGCGGTCCTCGTCGGTGAGCGCGCTCTTGGCGGCGAACTCCGGGACCAGCTTGGCCGCATCGACGCGCGTGCCCGGAATGCGGTTGTTCACCAATGCGATGGCGAAATTGATCCGTTCGAGCAACGCGCCCGTGTTCACCCAGTATTCGGCGCGGTCTGGATAGCCGGTCGGCGCTTGGTACATGTAGAGCGGCTCGCCGATGCGTGCAATCCAGTTGTGCGTCGCCGGACCACCATCCGTCTCTCCGCCGAGCGCGCGAATGGCGCTCACAACAAGTTCGAACGGCGTTTTGATCTTGGCGCGGCGCGCCTCCGGTGCGTAGAACTCTGGCGCGGTGAAGATGGCACGCAACGTCTCGCGGATGTCGCCATCGGTCTTCAAAAAGACCTGTGCGACGCGATCGACCAAAGCCTTTGGCGGATCGTCGCTGACGAAACGGCGGCAGAGTTTCGTCGCGATGAAACGCGCCGTCGACGGATGGCGACTCAACATGTCGAGCACCTTCAAGCCGTCTTCGATGCCGCCGCCAGCCGGGATTTTCTGCCCGAGAACGATCTTTTCACCCGCATCGTGCATGCGCGGATTGAAGACGAACTGCCCGGCGCGCTCGTTCAAAGCCTGCGCGATGCGCTCGGCAAACGGCCCGCCCCGTTCGGCGATCGCCTGTCCGGAGATGGCGTACGGATCGAAGATGGTCCAGCCTGTGAAGCAACGCGCGACCTCTTGCACATCCCGCTGCGTGTAGCCGCCATCAACGCCGAGCGTGTGCAGTTCCATTAGCTCGCGCGCGTAGTTCTCGTTCAAACCGCGTCGCCGCGACGGACGCGGCATGCGCGGGCGGTTCTGCTGTTGGGCCGCTCGCCTCGCCTCTTCGGCCGCTTGCTGCGCCATCATCCGTTCGAGATTGCGCCCGCGGCGCGCCACGACGCCCAGCCCGAATCGCCCGAGCCTCATCGCCTCGCCGCTCGGTAGGCGCATGTTGCGCGGCGGTGACTGGTTCTGTGCGACGCTCTGGAAGTTGTCGAGATAGAAGAGCATCGCCGGGCTCTGCGCCGTCGCCACGAGCAGATCGCGGAATTTGCCAAGCGCGTGCGGGCGAATCACGTCCCGTTCGTAAGCAGGCAGATACCAGCGCGTCAGCCCTTTGTCGGCATAAACGTTGAAGTGGTTCATCCAAAAATCGACCATCACTTCCTGTAACTGCCGCTCGCTATACACGGCGCGGATGATGCGCTGCGCCTGCATCTCTTGCGTGATGCGTTGCGGCGGGAGCAGGCCGTTTTCGATGAAGTACTGGCGTACGTCTCGGCGTATATCCCGCTTGTTCTTCTCCTCTTCGGCGGACGCGCTCGCCATGTTCTTGGCTTGGTCGGAAGGACGCGCATTGGGCGCGCTGGCGGGCGTTTTGGCCGGCGCGCCGGCCATGCCGTTTTGACGTTTGAACTCGTCGCGCAGCGCGGCCAAATCGGGCGGCAGTTTCCCTTGCCGGTCGAGCACGCGAATCAATTGCCCGGGGTTCGGGTACTTGGCAAGAAGCTCTCGCGTCGAGAGAAACGGTGCTTGAAGCGCGCGCAGGCGAGCTTCCGCCGCGGAATCATCTATGCGCTCCGGATGGAGCTGCTCCTCGATGTAACGCTGAAGTCCCATGGCGCGCACGCGCTCGACGTCACCAGGACGCGGGCCGAAACCCAGTCGGTTGAGCACGTGGATGATGCGCTCGGTCTCTTCTCGGCTCGACCTTGCGGTTTGCGCATGCGCCACCGGCCCAGAGAACCAAGAGAGCAGCAGCGCCCATGTGCAAAGGAGAGCCGTTGCCCGCCGACAAGATTGGTCAACACGCATTCTCATCATTCCAACTCCGAAAGAGTGGTCGAACCGCAGATGGATTTTTCAACAGGGAGAGCAGCGCAGCCGTTAAGTTAGACGAGACACGGGTTGAAGTGGTCGAAGAGATTTCGCGGGCGCTTGTTTGGTTGCCACACAAAGTCGTCAGGGGGGCGCCCTCTCGCCAGAGGCGCAACTAGCGCGCGGGTGTTTCAAGGGAGCGTGCCTTTTGACACCGGTTCGCAGCTGGGCTAGAGTCGAAAACCGAAGATGTCCACGCTGCGCGTGACAGAGATCTTTCGTTCGATTCAGGGCGAATCGACACATGCCGGGCGCCCTTGCGCCTTCGTGCGCCTGACGGGTTGCCCGATGCGCTGCACGTGGTGCGATTCGACGTACACTTTCACCGGCGGTGAGCGGATGACCATCGACGAGATCATGGCACAAGTGCGCTCTTTCGGTTGCCGCTTGGTCGAAGTGACGGGCGGCGAACCGCTCGCGCAGCGCGAGGCGCGAACGCTGATCGCGCGCTTGTGCGATGAGGGTTACGAGGTGTTGGTGGAAACTGGCGGATTCTTCTCGACCGAGGGGCTCGATCCGCGCGCGGCGATCATCCTCGACGTCAAGTGTCCGGCGTCGGGCGAGGCGGAACGCAATCACTGGCCCAATCTCGAACGCCTGCGTGCCGACAAAGACGAAGTGAAGTTCGTCGTCGCCGACCGCGCCGATTGGGAGTTTGCGTGTCGAGTGATTGCGCGCTACGATCTGGAGCGTCGCGCGCGCGCCGTCTTGATCTCGCCCGTCTGGGGCGCGGTCGATCTGACAGAAGTGGCCGAATGGGTCGCCTCGAGCGGGCGCGACGTGCGCTTGCAAATACAGATGCACAAGGTCATCTGGGGACCAGACGCGCGCGGCGTCTAAACGCACGACCGGCGTCTGCGGCGCGATCAAGGCGGCGAACAGAACGGCGCGTCAGCGAAACCGAAGCAGCGGTAACATGGGCGGCAGCAACGAAAGAGTCGAACAATCGGCGGACGACTTGAAGGCGAGGACCGATCCGCGCTTTGCCGTCTGTCTGGTGTCGGGCGGCATGGATTCATGCGTGACGGCAGCCATCGCGCGCGAGGAGAACGACGAGCTGGCCTTTCTTCACGTCTGCTACGGTCAACGGACGGAGAGACGCGAACGCCGCGCGTTCGAGGAACTGGCGGATCATTTCGGCATCGAGCAAAGATTGATCGTCTCGCTCGAAAGCCTCGCCCGCATCGGCGGATCGTCGCTGACGGACGAAGCCATTCCAGTGGCCGAGGCCAATCTCGCTGCGCGCCAGATCCCAACGAGCTATGTCCCTTTTCGCAACGCGCATCTGCTGGCAACGGCCGTCAGTTGGGCCGAAGTGATCGGCGCTGGGCGCATCTACATCGGCGCCGTGGCCGAGGATTCATCGGGCTATCCCGATTGCCGACCGGAGTTCTATCAAGCTTTTCAACGCACCATCGACGTGGGAACACGGCCAGAGACGCGCATAGAGATCCGCACGCCCGTGATCCATATGCGCAAATCCGAGATCGTTCGGCGCGGACTGGCGCTCGGCGCGCCCTTTGCGCTCACTTGGTCCTGTTACCGCAACGAAGAACGCGCTTGTGGCCGGTGTGATTCGTGCGCGCTGCGGCTTCGCGCTTTTCGCGAAGTGGGCGTGGCAGACCCGATCCCTTACGAGGAGACAACGTTCATTTGATCGCGCCACAGACGCCGAGACGACAACCGTCGAGCGCACGCGCGTCATCATAATCGTTGTTTCTCCCCGCGCTTCGGACAAGTGTGTGGGCCGCTCCCCCGACGTCCAGCGCCCTTCTCGAAGCGTTGCGAAAGTTTTGGCATCATCTTCTTGATCGAGAGGAGACCACGGAACATGCCGACGAAAATCTTTTCCGCCCTTGTGGTGGCGTCGCTGCTCGCGTTCAGCGCCGCTTCGGCAGCGGCTCAAGTCATCACCGCCTCGGGCAAAGTGACGCTCAAACAACCGGACGGCAAGAGCGTTCCCGTCGCCGGCGCGACGGTCGTCTTCTACCGCACGGACATCAAAGGCGAATACCGGACCAAAACCGACAAGAACGGACGCTACGTCTACGCCGGTCTTCCTTTCACCGGCGTCTTCACCATCGTCGTCAGCGCCCCGAATGCACGCCCGACCTTCCTCAAGGACGTACGCATCAGCCAGCGCCCTGAAAATGATTTCGAACTCGAACCGGGCGACGGCAGCACGCTGACGTTGGAGCAGATCCGCGCCATGGGTGCTCAAGCGGCAGTGCCCGAAGGCGGGGCCGAAAGCGCCGAAGCGCGCCGCGCGCGCGAAGAGATGGAGCGCAAGCGCGCCGAGTTCGAAGCTGAAAAGAAACGAATCGAGGCGCTCAACCTCAAACTGAACGAGATCCTCAAAGCCGGCAACGACGCTTTCACGGCCAAGAAGTACGACGAGGCGATCAATTACTACGACCAAGGCATTCAAGCCGACCCAGAACAACCCGTCTTCTACCGCAACAAGTCGATCGCCTTGCGCACGCGCGGCGTCGAGCGGTACAACACGGCGGTGAGAAACAAAGATCAAGCCGGACGCGAAGCGGCACGCGCTGATTTCAAGGCCGCCGTCGAGGCGTCGGAGAAAGCGCTCGAGGTGCAACGCGCGTTGCAGGCGAAACGCTCCGGCGCGACGCAGCAAGGCGGGGCGGCTCCTACGCAGCAACCGCAGAACGAAGAACTCAACTACCTCGAGGCCCGTTACGAAAACTACAGGCTCGCGCTGCAAGTCGGCATGGCTGACATGGCCGATGCGGCGATCCGTGCGACGCAGGAGTACATCGCCGCGGAGACCGACCCGGCTAAAAAAGTCAAGGCACAGGTGAGCCTCGCCAACGCGCTCTTCCAAGGCGGCCGCATCGACGAATCGATTGCGCAGTACAGGCAGATACTGCAATCCGACCCGAACAACCTCGACGCGCTCTACGGCCTCGGGCTGGCGCTCGCCTCGGACCCGTCCAAGGCCGCCGAAGCGAGCGAGATCTTCAAACAGTTCGTCGCCAAGGCCCCAGCCAACGATCAACGCCGACAAGAGGCCGAAGAAGCGATCAAAGCGCTCGCCGAAGCGCTCAAACCGCAACAACCAGCTAACACGGGCACGACCAACACCGGAGGACGGCGTCGTCGCCCATAGCCAGTCGTCGCTGGCACCTTCCGGTCTACGCTAACAGCGACTTTCGGAACCGTCTGAGCGGGGTTCTTCTCTGGGGGAATCCCGCTCAAACGGGCGAAAGCGACCGCCAGTTCCATTCCAGCCTCTTCGCCTTCAAGGAGTTTTGCGAGGTAGCATGGGCCAACCGGGCCAGCAAGCTATTCTCCCGCATCCTCGCCTTCTGGGGCCCGGCCCGCTGGAAAAGTTCGAACACAAGAACAACATGCAAGGTTCCTTTGCCAGACTGCGCTTTCTCCGCCCGCTTCTCCCGTAAAGCGCTGATAAGACGAATCTTACAACCTCTCTCAGATTGACCGATGAGACCATCTTGACACCGCATGCTTTAAACAGTAACATGCGTTGCCAAACGGTGTTTTGCACCGTTTGCGTTTTTGCGCCCACGATCTCCCTTTTGTAGGTCGCGTCGATGTCAGCCAAACTAGGCGAAATCCTCGTTCGAGAGAAGCTCCTGACCCCGCAGCAGTTGCGCGAGGCGATCGACTATCAGCGCCAGCACGGCGGCAGGCTCGGCTACAACCTTGTCAAACTCGGCTTCGTCTCCGACGACATGATCACGGCCGTGCTTTCGCGTCAGTACGGCGTACCGAGCGTCAACCTCGAACTGTTTGAGATCGATCCCGATGTGATCAGGTTGATCCCGCGCGAAGTCGCCGAAAAATACTGTGTGCTTCCGCTGTCGCGCGTCGGCGCGACGCTGACGCTGGCCATGGCCGATCCCACCAATGTCTTCGCCATGGACGACGTCAAGTTCATGACGGGGCTCAACATCGAGCCGGTGGTCGTCTCGGAAGCGAGCCTGCAAGAGGCGATCGAAAAGTACTACAACACGTCGCGGGAGATCGAGTTAGCGGATAGCATCGAGCCATCGATGTCGTCCAACGGGCGGAGCAACGGTGCGGGCAGGGGCGACAGTTACTTGCTGGACCAGTTGACGCTGGATATTGCCGAGGAGACCGGCGACGGACTGGAGATCATTCAAGAGGACGACGAGATCGACATGTCCGACCCGGCGCGCATGAGCGAAGAGGCGCCTGTCGTCCGCTTGGTCAACGCCGTTCTCGCCGACGCTCTGCGTCGCGGCGCATCGGACATTCACGTCGAACCGTACGAGAAGGAGTTTCGCGTCCGTTTTCGCGTCGACGGCGTGCTCTACGATGTGCTTCATCCCCCGATGAAGCTACGCGATGCTGTGATCTCGCGCCTGAAGATCATGGCCAAACTCGACATTTCCGAGAAACGGCTGCCACAGGATGGTCGCATCAAGATCAAGATCAAAGCCGATGGGCGCTCGCGCGAGCTCGACTTCCGCGTCTCGACCTTGCCGACGCTCTTCGGCGAAAAGGTCGTGCTTCGCCTGCTCGACAAAGAGCGGCTGATGCTCGACATGACCAAGCTCGGGTTCGAACCCGAATCGCTCGTCAAATTCCAGCACGCGATCAGCAAACCATACGGCATGGTGCTGGTCACCGGTCCGACGGGATCGGGCAAAACCAACACGCTCTATTCGGCGATTCAGGCGTTGAACAAGCCCGAAACCAACATCATGACGGCCGAAGACCCGGTGGAGTTCAATCTCCCCGGGATCAATCAGGTGCAGATCAAAGAGCAGATCGGGCTTAACTTCGCGGCGGCGCTGCGCGCTTTTTTGCGACAGGACCCGAACATCATCCTTGTCGGCGAGATCCGCGATTTCGAAACGGCCGAGATCGCGATCAAAGCCGCTTTGACGGGCCACCTTGTGCTCTCCACGCTCCACACCAACGATGCTCCATCGACCATTTCGCGGTTGATGAACATGGGCATCGAGCCGTTTCTCGTGGCGACCAGCGTCAACTTGATCCAAGCGCAGCGGCTCGTGCGTCGTATCTGCGAGGATTGCCGCGCCGAACACCCGATGCCGCCCGAAGCGCTGATCGAGATCGGTTTTTCGCCTGAAGAAGCGCGACAGATCAAGACCTACAAGGGACGCGGTTGTCGTACGTGCAACGGGACCGGTTATCGCGGGCGCATCGGTCTCTACGAAGTCATGGAGATGACCGACGAGCTGCGCGAATTGATTCTGGTTGGCGCTTCGGCTCTAGAGCTGCGGCGCAAAGCCATCGAAGATGGGATGATCACTTTGCGCGAATCGGGCTTGCACAAGATCAGAAACGGCATCACCACCGTGGAAGAGGTTGTGCGCGAAACGGTCGCGTGAAGATCGGAGAGGACATGACTATGTTGCGAAAAATCGTCTTATCGCTGTTGATGCTCTTCTCGGTCGCGGCGACGCTGCCGCTCACGGCGCTGGTCGTCGACTGGAGTGCCGATGCAGCCGCCAGCCAAGAGCGCGAAGGCAAGCGTCGCGTGTCGCGCTCCTACCGGAAGAAGCGACGCGCATGGTGGCGACGGCGGCAAGCGTTGTTGCGCAAACGCCGCGCGGCGCTGCTGGCGCGCAAACGGCGTCTAGCACGGGCCAGAGCGGCGCAACTGGCGCGCGCCCGCACACTGCCGCGGCCAATCGTCTCTAACGTCGCGATGACGACGCTGCCGACACTTGATTTTCCGCTCCCCGTACGCTGGACCAGCGCCCCAGCCGTGGGCAACCAAATGCGCTACGTCGTGCGCGCGCCGAGCGGCACGGTGATGGGGACGGTGGCCGTCTCGTCGGTGCAACCACGCATGCCTTCGGACTTAGTGCTTTCGCTGTCAGCCCGGCGCAAGTCGCTCGGCGACGTGCCGTTTGTCGCGCTGCGACGCCTCGTCATTGAGCGCATGATCGAAGAGGGCGGATGGGTCGTCAACGATTGGGAACAGGAGATCGGCGGGCGGCGAGTCTACGTCGTACTGGCCCAATCGGGCAACGGTTCGTCGCCAGCGGTCGCCAAGCAGTTCTGGAACTTCTACTTCGTCGAGGTGAACGGCCGCATCTACAGTCTTACCGTCAACGGTCCGGTGGAGTTCGCCAATCCGCTCGCGTTCGAAGCCGAGCAAGCCCTCGCCTCGCTTCGCGCTCCTGCACCGCGAACGCTCACCGCCCGCACGCTGGAATAAAGCTGAGTCTTTAAGCCGGAGAAGAAGCGTGCCGTGCCTCTTCTCCGGCCTCTTCGCCACGAGCTTTTTCGAGGGGAATCCATGCCGATTCACGAGCAGGCATCACCGCTGTCGCTTTCCGACATGCTCCGCAAGCTCATCGAGCTTGGCGGGTCCGACCTCCACATCACAACCAACTCGCCGCCCATGGTGCGCGTCGATGGCCACCTGCGGCCGCTCGAAGGTTTTCGCGTGCTCACGCCCGCCGACACCAAGGCCTTGGCCTACAGCGTGTTGACCGACGCGCAGAAGCACCGTTTCGAGGAGAACTTGGAACTCGACTTCTCCTTCGGCGTTCGGGGCTTGTCCCGTTTTCGCGCGAACATCTTCAATCAGCGCGGGGCGGTGGGTGCGGTCTTTCGCGCCATCCCTTACGAGATCAGATCGTTCGAGCAATTAGGGCTGCCGCCCATCGTCTCGCAATTGTGCGAACGACCGCGCGGGCTGATCCTCGTGACAGGACCGACCGGATCAGGCAAATCGACCACGCTTGCTGCCATGCTCGACAAGATCAACCGCGAGCGGCGCGAACACATCCTGACGATCGAGGATCCGATCGAATTCTTGCACAGTCACAAGAACTGCCTCGTCAACCAGCGCGAGGTCGGCTCCGACACACACGGGTTCGCCAACGCGCTGCGCACGGCGCTTCGTCAAGACCCGGACGTGGTGCTCATCGGCGAGATGCGCGATCTCGAAACCATCGAATCAGCCCTGCGAATCGCCGAAACCGGTCACTTGACGTTCGCCACGCTCCACACCAACTCAGCCGCTTCGACCATCAACCGCATCATCGACGTCTTTCCGCCTAATCAACAGGCACAAGTGCGCGCGCAACTGAGCCTCGTGCTCGAAGGCATCCTTTGCCAAGCGCTGCTGCCGCGTGCCGATGGGCGCGGGCGCGTCATGGCGCTCGAGATCTTGGTGCCGAATTCCGCCATCCGCAACTTGATTCGCGAAGACAAGATCCACCAGATCTACTCCATGATGCAAGCCGGACAAGAAAAGTACGGGATGCAGACTTTCAATCAGTCGCTGGCGACGCTCTACCACAAAAGGCTAATCACGCTGGAGACGGCCATGCAGCGTTCGCCCAATCAAGAGGAACTGCGCGATCTGATCGAGCGCGGTTCCGGCGTCAACACGGGCTGGAACGGCCCCGGACCACACGCGCGAACAGGGCCGCGGGAGGAAGAACTTCGGATTCGCTAACGCGCCACCAAAACGACGAACATCACAGGAGAGGTCATCGCCATGCCCACGTATGTGTTCAAAGGTCGCAATCGCCTTGGCGAAGTCATCGTCGGCGAGCGCATCGCCGACAATCGCGAGAGCTTGCGCCAACTGCTGCGGCGCGAACAAATCATGCTCACCTCGGTCAAGGAGAAAGGCCGAGAGATCGCCGTTCCGAAACCGAGCAAGCAGGGCAAAGTGAAATCGAAGGAGCTGGCCATCTTCACGCGCCAGTTCTCCGTGATGATCGATGCCGGCCTGCCTCTGGTTCAGTGCCTCGACATCCTCTCCGAGCAACAGGAGAATAAATTTTTCAAACAGACGATCGCGCAGATCCGTCAGGACGTCGAAGAGGGTTCGACGCTGGCGGCAGCCATGGCGCGCCACCCGAAGGTCTTCGACTCGCTCTACGTCAACATGGTCG
>OGCI01002784.1_pt1 | contig 10761 bp, 9 predicted proteins | sample 1570021 | NCBI WGS metagenome assembly OGCI01 (sample SAMN06264664, study PRJEB24512) | hot springs metagenome | isolation source: Hot spring water | place: South Africa: Tshipise | collected 2015-06-21
ACCACCTCCGGGCGCATCGTGCAACTGCTGCGCGACGCCGGCGCCACCGAAGTGCACGTGCGCATCTCCTCGCCCCCTATCAAGTTCCCTTGCTATTACGGCATCGATACGGCGGCCCGCAAAGAGCTGGTGGCCGCTACGCACTTGGTCGAGCAGATCTGCGCACTCATCGGGGCCGATTCGCTGGCTTTTCTGAGCGAGCCTGGCGTGATGGAGGCCATCGGCAGGCCCGTCTGTCTGGCTTGCTTCAATGGACGGTACCCGGCGGGCCAGCCGGCGGAAGAGGTGCGCAAAGAAGCCCTGGAGCAAGCTTAATATCGGGTCCAGAGGGTGTTTTTACCGCATAGAGGATGGTTGGGGTGCTGTCATGCGCGTGCATCTGGTGGCCGTACAAACCGAGCTGCACATCGCGCCCTACACCAACTCCGAAGCCTTTATGGGCTATGTGCTCGAGCTCAGCCAGGCGGCGGTTCAGGGGCTGCCCTCGGAAGAACCCCGAATAGTTGCCTTCCCGGAAGCATTTGCCCTACCTTTGCTCTTCTGGCTTGACACCTCTCGGGCTATCCGCGAGGCCAGAACCAGCACGCTGGCGGCACTTCAGCTGATGCGGGAACACTGGCGATCTGCCCTGCGGCTCAGGGTCATCAGCCCGGCAGCGCTGTATCACCTGCGGGCCGAGAAGATCTGGGCTCTGTACGAACGGGCCTTTCAAAATGCGGCGCAGGCTACCCGTGCCTATCTGTTTGCGGGTAGCATTTTTAGCCCGCTGATGGGCTGGGAGCCCGTACGGGGCCTACATGCCCTGGGCAAGGCAGCGTACAACCTGTCGCTGGTGGTTTCTCCTCAAGGGGCGGTACTGGGCCGGATCCCCAAGGTCAACCTGACCACACACGAACGAATGGCCTTCCTGTCCAGTGGGCCACTCAAGCCACTATGCATCCAGACCCGCCTGGGGAAGATTGCCAACCTGATCTGCCTGGATGCACTACACGACGAGCTCATCGAGCTGGCCGATGCTGCCGGAGCCTGGCTGGTGGTCCAACCCTCGGCCAACGCGGCCAGGTGGGAAGGCCCCTGGACGGGTGATGCACGACAGCGAGAGGGCGACGTTTGGCTTCGCGAGGGGCTGGCTAAAAAGCTTTACAACCGCGAAAATCTGCGCTTTGGTTTGAACCCCATGCTGAACGGGCAGTTCTACGAGCTACATTTTGAGGGAAGAAGCGGTATCTACCAGGCAGGTCAACCGCTGGCTCTGGCCGACCGCCCTGTGGGCGATGCTGTGGTGCGGGTTGCTGTAGACATACCGGTCTCAGTGTGAGCGGAAGGCCCTGGCACAGCTCGGAGCCTTGTGCAAACCGCTCTGGCCTCGGAGTCAAGCACCCAGCGCCACCTTTAGCTTCAAAAGCGCTGCCCTCAGGTCGCGCACCTCGGCCTCGAGGGCCTCCACCCGACTTTCCAGCTCGCTCTTTTCCTCAACCCGCGCAGTGGGGGCGGGGGTTCCGGCCAGCAGGTGGGCATAGCGCACCTCCCGCTCGCCAGGCTGGCGTTCCAGGGGGGTCACCAGGGGTTGGGGGGCCAGGTTGACCAGGGCTTGCACCACCGCCTCGACTTCCTGGAGGGAAGCGAACCTGTGGTTCATGCTCTCGGCCCGGGCCCGCAGCTCGCCCAGGGTTTGCGGGCCGCGCAGCATCAGCAGGGCCATCAGAACGGTAGCGGGGGGATCGATCTTATACTCACGGTCCAAAAACTGCCGGTACTTGGGTACACGCGCCCCATGCTCGCGAAACATACCGCACAGCCGCTTGCGCTGAAGGGAGTCCAGTGCCTCACGTACCTCCGCTTCGCTCAGCTGGGTGACCGGGTTTCGGTTGTTTTTCTGGTTGGCCCCTAGCCGGATGGCGTTTTCGGTCATGGGGTATTGGTTCGGGGTGGCGTGTTGTTTTTCAATCAGGGTGCCCAGCACCCGTACTTCAGCATCGGTCAGCATCACGAGAAAGATTTTATGCAAACCACCCCCTAAGCCGGGAGTAGAGCTCACGGTAACGCCGGTATGCAGCCTCGTAGGCTGTGCTTTGCGGGTTGTGCACCAGCGAGACCGGTTGGGTGGAATCCGGTACCGCAGTCCCGATGGCCATGCCTGCCAGCAAAGCAGCCCCCAGGGCCGAGGCTGAGCGAACCGGAGTAACCACCAGGGGGCGGTTTAGCACGTCGGCCAGCATCTGCTGCCAGAAGGGCTCTGCCGTACCTCCGCCAGCCAAGCGCAGGGGGGTGCTGGGGGGCACCTCGAGGGCTTCCAGGCCCTCACGCAAGCTGAAGGCCAGCCCCTCCAGGGCCGCCCGCATGAGGTGGCCTCGGTGATGGTGGCGTCCCAGTCCGGCCCAGACTCCCCGGGCCTGGGGGTCGAGATGGGGGGTGCGCTCGCCGGTCAGGTAGGGCAGGAAGGTGAGGCCCTCGGCCCCCGGGGGGATGCCCTGGGATGCTGCGTAGGCCTCGTCCCAGCTTAGCCCCAGCAACGAGCGCACCCATTCCAAGGCCAGCCCAGCGTTTTGCAGGGCAGCCAGAGCGTACCACCGGCCAGGCAAAGCTGCCCGGTAGAGGTGGGTGCGCAGGGTGGGGTCGAGGACGGGGGCCTCCAGCATTTGGGCAATCTGGGCCCCGGTACCCACGGTGAGCTGAACCTCGCCGACCTCCAGCCTGCTGCCCAGCAACGCAGCAGCGGTGTCGGCAGCCCCGGCTGCTACCGGCAAGCCAGCCGGCAGGCCCAACGCCTCGGCTGCGGCAGCAGTCAGGTGACCAGCCAGTCTGCCAGAGGGCACCAGCGGAGGCAGCAGATCGGGGCGTAGCCCCAGAGCTTCGGTGATGTCCAGCGCCCAGGTGTCGGCCTCGAGGTCGTACAGCAGAGTACCCGAGGCATCCGAGGGTTCGGAAAGAACCTGGCCGGTGAGCCGCAGCCGCAGCCAGTCTTTGGGCTGCAAGGCCCAGCGCGCTGCGCGGTAGTTGGCTGGCTCGTGTTCCTTTAGCCACAACAGGCTGGGGCCGGCCATCCCGACCGTTAGGGGGTTGGCCAGCCGCCGGCGCGCGGCCTCGGGCAGACGGTAGTAGGCAGCCAGGGCCTCCTCCGAACGCCCGTCGGCCCAGAGAACGGCTGGGCGGAGGGGGATGCCATCGGCCTGGGTCAGCACCACCCCGTGCATCTGGCCCGAAAGACCCAGGGCCAGTACCTGGGGGCCCTGGTCGCCCACCGCCGCGCGGGTCGCGGAGACCACGGCTTCCCACCAGTCTTGCGGATCCGACTCGGCCCAGCCGGGCCGGGGGGCTTGTACGCCGTATTCCTGCTGGGCCTCGGCCACCACCCGGCCCTGCAGGTTCAGCAGCAAAACCTTGCATGAGCCCGTGCCCAGGTCCAAACCCAGCAGCATGGCTAGTAGGCCAGCGTTTCGGGGCTCAGCTCCTCGGCCACCTTGGCCCCGGTCATTACCGCGACCGCGTCGGACATGCTGATGGTCTTGGGGTTGACCACCGCAGCCCGCTTGCCCAGACGCTGAATGTGGATGCGGTCGGCAATTTCAAAAACGTGCGGCATGTTGTGGCTAATGATGATCACCGGGAGGCCGCTGTCGCGCACCCGGCGGATGAGCTCGAGCACCATGTTGCCTTCCTTGACGCCCAGCGCGGCGGTGGGTTCGTCCATGATAACGACGTGGCGGGCAAAAGCTGCGCTGCGGGCTACCGCTACCCCCTGGCGCTGCCCCCCGGAGAGGGTCTCGACGGCCTGGTTCATGGAGCGGATGCCAATCTTGAGGTCTTTCATGTCGGCGCTGGCCTCCTCGAGCATCTTTTTCTTGTCAATCCAGCGCAGCAGCCGGGCCAACCAGCCGGGGCGCAGAATTTCCCGGCCCAGGAAAAGGTTTTCTGCGATGGTCATGGCCGGGGCCACTGCCAGGTCCTGGTAGACCGTCTCGATGCCAGCTCGACGCGCATCGATGGGGCTGCGGAAGTGCACCGGTTTGCCGTCCAGAAAAATGTATCCGGCATCGGGGATGATGGCCCCCGAAAGGGCCTTGATCAAGGTGGACTTTCCTGCGCCGTTATCGCCAATTACGGCCAGGATCTCGCCTTCGCGCAGCTCAAAGTCGGTGCCGTCCAGCGCCGTAACGTGGCCATACCGTTTGACCAGACCGCGGGCCTCGAGCACCACTTTTGGCTTGGGTGCAGGCGTAGCTTGCGGGGGGGTGAGGCCTGTTGGTTGGGGTGGCAGGATCGGGTTGGCATCCATCTCAGCTCCTCCGTTTGGAAATCTGGTCGGCGGTCACGGCCAGAATGACCAGAATGCCGGTAATGAGTACCTGGTAGACCGAGGAGACCCCGGTGAGGGTCAGGCCGTTGCGGAAAACCCCCACAATGATGGCTCCCAGCAGGGTACCCAGGATCACGCCACGGCCACCAAACAGGCTGGTACCGCCCAGCACCACCGCGGTGATGGTCTCGAGGTTCTCGGTCTGGCCTGCGTTGGGGTCGGCCACACTGGTGCGGGAGATGAGCAGCCAGCCCGCAATGCCGTAGAAGAACCCGGCGATGGTGTAGGTCAGCAACAATACCCGCTGGGTGGGGATGCCCATCAGGCGGGCGGCTTCGGGGTTGTTGCCCACCGCGTAGAGGTGCCGGCCCGGGGCGGTCTCGCTCAGGAAGAACCAGACCACCAGGTACAGCACAATCATCAGCACCACCCCATAGGTCAACACCGTCTCGCCAATACGGAAGGTGTTGCCCCAGAACAGGTGGGCCTCTGGCAGGCCGCTCACGGTCTGGGCCCGGGAGTAGATCTGGGTCAGGGCAAAGGCGATGTTCATGGTGCCCAGGGTCACGATGAAAGGCGGCAGCCGAAAGCGGGTAATCAAAAAGCCGTTCAGAAAACCGAAGGCGGTGGTTACGACCATACCGCAAAGGATGGCCAGCAGCGGCGGGAGGCCTAACTCCACCGCAAACTTAGCCATCACCATGGTGCCCAGGGCCATTACAAACCCCACCGATAGGTCGATTCCAGCGGTCAGAATGATCAGGGTCTGGCCGATGGCCAGCACGGCCACGACCGAGATTTGCTGCAAAATCAGGGAGAAGTTTTGTCCGGTCAAAAAGCGCTCGGATTGCAAGCTGAAAAAGACCACCGCCAACAAAAGCGCTACCAGCGGGCCTAGAATGCTCAGGCTGGGGAGCCGCTCCAAAAAGCTACCGGGCTTCTGGGTGGTTCCGGGTTGCTGCTCTGCCATGCTGACCTCATTTTTTTCTTTTATACCACCACTCGTTTTCTCTTGAAGATAGGGGTGGTGGGCTAGCCCACCACCCCGCTGACCTCGAGGTTTACTGGCCCCAGCAGTTGTCCAAACCGTACTTGACGTCCTTGCTGGCCACGCCGGCCACAGGGGTTTTGGCGATCAATTCGACCCCAGTGTCCACATAACCCTGGGCTTTTTTGCCTGTCTTGGCGTACTCGACGCCTGCCCGCACGCCCATGGCTGCCATCCGCAGGGGATACTGTTGGGAGGTGGCTGCAATAATGCCACGATCCACGTTGCGCACGCCCTCACAGCCCCCATCCACCGAGACGATCATCACGCTCTTCTCTTTTCCAGCCGCCCGTAGGGCCTGGTAAGCCCCCGCGGCGGCAGGCTCGTTGATGGTGTAAACCAGGTTGATGTTGGGGTTTTTCTGCAGGCAGTTTTCCATGGCGGTCTGGCCTTTGGCCCGGTCGCCAAACGTGTCTGCCATACAAACCACTTCGGCAGGCTTGGCCAGCTCGTTGCTCTCAGGACCTAGGCTTTGCAGACCCAGCCCCTTCAGAAAACCGTTGTGCCGCTGGGCTCCTACCGGGTGTCCGGGGAACAGGTCGAGGGTTGCAATCACTAGAGGCTTTCCCCGCATGGCGGCCTTTGCGTAGGCCCCAATCAGCTCACCGGCCTTGTAGTTGTTGGTGGCAAACAGCGCGTCAACTGCACTGACTGGATCGGTGGGGCTGTCCAGGGCAATCACCTGTACCCCGGCGGCCTGGGCTTTCTTGATGGCCGGGATGATGGCCTTGGCATCGCTGGGAGTGATCAGAATAGTGTTCACTCCGGCCGCGACCATGTTCTCGATGGCCGCGACCTGACCCGCGTTGTCGCCGTCGGTTTTGCCTGCGGCGCTAATGAACTTTGCCCCGAGCTTCTGAGCCTCCTTGCTGGCTCCTTCCTTCATCTTAACGAAGAAAGGGTTGGACTCGGTTTTGGTGATGAGCCCGATGTAAGGGGTTTTGTTCTGGGCTGTAACCAGGCCCAGTGCCGCTGCGCCTGCTACCAGCAAACCTGCAATGGCCATTGTTTTACGCATATGCTCCTCCTGTACAAAAAACCTTTTGCCAGACAGCCTCACTTTGTTTTTAGCGCTTTCCCCTCCTTTGCCTTGCGAGCCCTTTGGTCAAACCGCCCGGCGGGGCGGTGGACTCCCGAACGATGAAGGTGGTGTCCAGACGGATGCTGGTGGGCAGGGTCGCCCGACCCCGGCTCAGCGAACTCAGAAGGGTTTCGCAGGCCAGAAAACCCAGCTCGTAGGTAGGCTGGGCGACCACTGTAAGGGCTGGGTGCATGGTGGCAGCCCAACGGGAATCATCGAAGCCCACAATGGACAGTTCATCGGGGATGCGAAGGCCTAGTTCGCGCACTGCCAGAACTGCTCCCACGGTCATCTCGTTGTTGCCCACAAACAGCGCTGTGGGCCGTTCTTCTTTGGGAAGGGACAGCAAGACCATAGCCGCTCGGTAGCCGTCCTCCTCGCGGTGGTTACCAAGCAGTACGAGTGCTTCGTTGTAGGCAATTCCGTGGGCCAACAAGGCCTCACGGTAGCCCTGGTGCCGCTCGACGGCAGTCGAGATGTCCAGCCGTCCCACGATCATACCGATTTTTCGGTGTCCGAGTTCAATAAGATGCTGCACGGCAGTTTTGGCCCCGCCAATGTTGTCTACCATGACCGTGCGTACCCCCGGTGTGCCGCTGCTGCGATCCAGCTCGACGGTGGGCAGTTTGGGAACCAGCAGCAGGTTTTCTTTGGCCCTGGGACTGGGAACTATCAGGAGCCCCTGGGGTAGGTGTCCACGCAGCACGTTGAGGGCGCGCAACTCCTTCTCAGGGTCCTCGTCGGTATTGAAGAGAAAAACGGTATAGTTGTGCTTTTCTGCGGCGTCTTGTACGCCTTTGGCCAAGGTGGCATGGAAGGGGTTGAGGATATCGGTGATGATGAGGCCGAGGGTTCGGCTGCTCCGCTGGCGCAGGCTGCGAGCGAGCTGATTGGGCTGGTAGCCGAGCTCGCGGGCCGCTTGCAGAATTCGTTCGCGGGTGGCTTCGGCCACCATATCCGGGCGCGACAAGGCGCGCGAGACGGTCGCAGCTGAGACCTGTGCGCGTTTGGCTACATCGTCAAGGCTTACCATATGCAATCGTTTGCAAGCTGCGGATAGCAATAAACACAAGCAGGTCGTGATATTTTTGTCACTTAGGACTTAGTAACCCTGGTTTATTGCAATCGTTTGCACTCTTTATAAATGAATTTTCTAGCATAGCTTTGGGAAGAATGCAAGAGGTCATTCGGGAGGGCGTTGAACACAAGCAACCAAAGGAGACCTTGTTGAGGTGGCTAACAAAAACTAGACAGGGGTAAAAGTGTCCTCAAGGTCTTCTCGGGAAACCCGCCTTACAATCCCAGGCCAACTCTCAAGCGGTGGTCTTTGCATCAACCCAGCCGCCGGCGCAGCTCGAGGGTTTCACCTTTTAGTTGCTCAACCTGCTGTAGTTGCCCAAGGGTGAGATCGCGGCTATGTTCCAGGCGGCTGCAGGGGGTACGGTAAAGGCTGTTGAAGCGTCCGCGGGTACGGTGCATTTCGATGTCCAGGGTCTCGCCCAAAGCCCGCTCGAGGGTGCTTCGCAGCTCGAGCAGGCGTTCGCGCAAGCGGGCTTTGGCAGTTTCTTTACGGCGGGGCAAGATGGAGGTAGCCAGAATAGCTCCAAACACCGTGGCAAAAATACCTAAGATGTCGAAAGCGATTTTTTGTGCCACCAGCAGGATGGTCAGTCCCAACCCCATCACGCCGACCTCGGCGAGGGCGGTTCCCCGCAGGCTTTCTTGTATGAAGTCGCGCAACTGAATAGCCTCAGCCTCGGCATCAAAGGAGCGCAGGGCCTCCTCCAGATTGCCCGCGATGTTGTGTCCCTCTGAGCCAACTTGCTCGCCTTGGCGCAGGCCAGGGGCCTCGCGCAAAAGCGACAGGGCATCTTCCAGCAGCTCGCGGTCGCGCTTGGCCAGCCAGTTCATAGACTCCAGTACCCGGCGTTCGATCTCCTGATTGGCGCCCTTGACCACATCGTCGATGAAGCTCTGTTTGAGCTTGCTGGACTGCATCAGCTCGAGGAAGCGGGAGAAGCGTACTTTCTCGTCCAACCAGCGCTCTCCTCGGCTACGCACCTCATCGATGGCCTGCAAGGCCAGCGCAACCTGCCCGGCGAAGTCGCGACGGGTACGCTCTTCGTGACGCCCGATTAGGTGATCAAGTTCACGGCAGGTGGCCAGTTGCTTTTCTGCTTCCTCGAGCCTAGCTTGCAGGGCCGGTCGGGCTTCCTCGATCAGCCGGGTCAGAACCCCCAGCGGTGAGCCCAGCTTGAGGATGGCCGCCTCGTGGTTGAGCACCTGATGGATGTGGGCCTCGAGCTCGCCAATACGGCTATGGGCTAGATCACCTTGGCGTGCGCGACGGGCCGAAACCGAAAAAATGGGGGGAACCTGTCCCAGCGTCTGGTCGGCTCCTTTGCGAACGAACTCAAGCACCTGTTGCAGTTCGGCTTCGGTAAGCAGATCCATCTTGTTGATGATCAGTACCACCTTCTTGCCCCAGGTCCGGATGAATCTGAGGAAATCGGCTTCCGACTGGGTGAAAGGCCGGTCTGCACTGGTGACAAATAAAATCAGGTCGGCACGGGGCAGAAATTTTTCGGTCAGAACCTGATGGTGTTGCAGGATGGCGTTGGTGCCGGGGGTATCCACTAGCCGCAGGTCTTTGAGCAGGGGATGAGGCAACTGAATCCGCACCAGCTCGGGGGACTCTGGCTCCAGCCTGGGCTCGGGACCGTAGCCTATCAGGTTGATGCGGTCGGTGGTGGGGGTTACGCCTTCCTTCAAGAAGTCGCCCCCCAGAAGCGCGTTAAGCAACGAGGACTTGCCGCTGTTAAATTCGCCCGCTACCACCAGCAAAAAAGGGCCCTCCAGGTCCAGCATGGCTTGTTTTAGCGCCTCCGTCCCGAGCCCCATGCGCGCCAGTGCATCCAGACCTCGAGTAAGCAGCACCCGTACATCCTGGGCCAGGGCCAATATTTTGGAATCCAGCATGCTGAGTATTCTATCGCAGGGCTTTTTTGCCAAGGCCTCCCGCTGCGGCAGCCCAATCAACGGCCTAAAAAGGCCAACTCAACGGTTTAGCGAGTCCATGCGAACCCTTGCAGCTGGTCGAAAAATTGACTAGAGGGTTGCTCGGCAACCCAATTTGTAGAGCGGTGCACGGGGTTCGACAAGGTTGCCAACGGAACTTAGGAGACAACGGTTCTAGCGATGCAAAGCGCCCTTGGCGTGGGCCGAATGGCGGGCTATTCCCCAAGGTGATTTTGGCGGTGCTGCTAGGCCTTCGCTGCTAGAGGCCAGGCAAACACAGAATTGCAATTTGCTTCGACCAACATGGCGCAAATTGCACATTGAACGACTCTGGTCCTCGAGGGTTTGCGCCGTCCTAAACAAAGTGTTGGGATACCGACGCAAAATGATTAAGGCTTGTTTCGGAGAGCTTGACTAGGCTAAAATAAAGCGATAAAAAAGGAAAAAACAAACTCATCGATGCATAGCAAGCGAATTCAAAATACATCAACGGGTTGTGTTTATCGCGCAAAAATAACACAACATGTAGTATAGTGGCCTACAGTGGAGCAACAATCGAACAGCAACTCTCGTCCACATTGGCTCAGTGCCGTAAAAAAGCGCTTGTGCCCGATGGGCGAATCATCCGCTGGATAGCGCATGATTCGAGGGTTTTTGCTGCGGTGGCTCCACTTTATAAGGAGGGAATTACATGGCTGAAAAAAAATCCACATCTGCTAAGAAGTCTGCGGCCAAGCCTGCCGCCAAAACTACCGCGAAAGCCGCCGCAAAACCGGCTGCCCAAAAAAAGGCCGCAGATAAGCCTGCGGCTAAAGCTGCAGATAAGCCTGCGGCCAAAGCTGCGGCCAAGCCTGCCGCCAAAACTACCGCGAAAGCCGCCGCAAAACCGGCTGCCAAAACTACAAATAAACCCGCGGCCAAAGCTGCGGCCAAGACCACCGCGAAAGCTACGGCCAAACCCGCTGCAAAGAAGACTGCTCCAAAAAAGGCGGCTGCCAAGGAGTAAATCGCACTCTGCTCAAGACCGACTCCAAACCGGAGTCGGTTGTTTATTGAACCCCGGCGAGGGTTGCGCAGGCTAGATTTATGTAACCGTCGCAAATAGAGCAATTCTCGATAAGAGCCCGGCAGCCCCTGAAGGTCGAAAAGCCGAGCCGGACTTGTTTTTGTTCCAAAACCTCGATAAATATCGAGTTCTGCGCAGCCATCCGGAACTGCGCGATTCTTTCTGAGTGCCGGCCTAACTCGAGGCAGTCTGAATGGCCTCTACGGCCTGGGGGTTCTCAAGCGCAGAAAGGTCACCAGGGTTTTGCCCCA
>OGCI01002785.1_pt1 | contig 10756 bp, 11 predicted proteins | sample 1570021 | NCBI WGS metagenome assembly OGCI01 (sample SAMN06264664, study PRJEB24512) | hot springs metagenome | isolation source: Hot spring water | place: South Africa: Tshipise | collected 2015-06-21
TTCATGGACACCTCCTTGCTCTGCTTCTTTTACTACAAAGCAAGTATAGGGGGTGTCCACCATGTTTCTGAACCTGGGCACGAGGCTGAGGCACCTAAGCCGTTCGCCGATCTGGAGGTTGCGGGTCAGGTCTTTTCTATGTCCAGGATCACCCTCATGGGGCCGGTCATGTAGTGAAGAAAGTGGCGCAGGGGAGCGGTCATATTCACGCCGAAGGTGATCTCCATGCTGATCCCACCCGTCTTTCGCTTTATGGCCGTCACCAGGGGATCCCCGACGGACACCCGGTCGCCAAGATCCTGGAAACGTGCGTCAACCACCTCTATTTCCAAGAAGAATATGTTGAGCACCCTCCCGTCCGCCGTGGCGTAATAGCTCTGGGCCAGCGGGGGATCCGGGAGTCGCTGCCGTCCCTGTTCCTGAAACGGCACGCGATCCGGTAATAGTCCCCGTGGTCCGACCAGCTCACCTCGACCAACTGCATTCCGCCACCGGGCGGGAAATTCAGCGACTGGGTCTCGTTGCTGAAGGCGGCCTCCGCCGTTTCCTCTTCCCTGGCTTCTTCCTCCTCCTCTTCTTCCTCTTCCGCTTCTTCCTCTTCTTCCCTTTCCGCCCTTTCGCCACCCGCGGTCTCTACCTCCTCCTCATGGGAAGGTTCTACGACGGTCTCTTTTCTTCCGCGGCTTGCTCCGCTTCGCCCGCCTTCTCCTTGCAACCGCAGCCCGTGACGAACAGGGAAGCTGAGCAGAGCGCCAGCGCGAGCAGAAGCGCCATCGCCGCAAGGATTTTCCTTTCCATGAGCCTCACCCCCTTTCCGCTGTAAACGACGACGACCTCCTGAAGATGCCGCACATGGACAATCCCCCTCGACGCACCCCAAAGCGAACGGCAGCGCCAATGGAGTCTTATAAAACCCTCTTAGTTCTCTCAGTTTTCCCTGGCCAGGTCCTTGCCGGTCGTCGGCCAGTGGAGCCCGGTGGGCGCGAGGCCCACGCTGCGCAGGGCGGCGTACTGGAAGGGCCAGTGGCGGCGCAGGATGGTCTCCGCCCTGGCGCGGGGGTCCGGGAAGGGCTGGCGGCTGGTCGCCAGGTAGATGACCTCGCGCAGTATGACCCCCTCCACCAGGGGGCGGTGCAGGCGGCGGTCCTCGCGGCTCACCTTCTCGTACAGGCCGTCCATCTCCACGATGATGGTGCCGGTGGAGGGAAAGGTATGCAGCAGGGGCGCCGGCGGCTTTTCGCCCTCGCCCGGCTCCCCTGCCTCCCCGGGCTTCCCGGGCTCCATGACCCCGCCGGTTTCCGCGGTCGATAGCGGTGAGGAGCCGCCTTCCCCGCTCCCCTCCAGGATTTCTTGAAGCGAGGTCTCGTCGGCCACCAAGGGTCTGCCGCGCAGGCGGGCTCGGAACCCCTCCGGCGTGACCACCTCGAGGCGGATGCCGGGGAGGAGAGGGGCGAAATCCCGCACTATGCGGCGCATGAGCCTCAGGATGTCGTCCCTCTGCACGCTCTTCTCACCTGCCCGCCGCAGCTTGGCCTTAGATTTCGTCTCCCCGATTTTCGTCTCCCCAATATTACTCTTGGCATCTCCACGGAGGGCTGTCAAGCACCCAGCGAAGCGGCGGGGAACGCGAAAGCCACCCGGTCGCGTTAAGGGCGAGCGGTATGGCGTCGGGCGAGGAGCGCCGGCGGGCCGGTGAGACAAGCATGTCGTACGTCGGCTACACGGGATGAAAATGAGGAACGATGGCCAGTCCCGTCTCCCTGCTGGGACAAGCGCATCTCCCCGCGTCAGGCAAGCCCCCTCTCCCGGGCGATGCGGTCCAGGGCTTCGTCGTAATCGAGGGGCGGGACCTCCGCGTCCTCCCTCTCGACGAGGGCCATGGCGTCCCGCGGGCAGGTGGAGATGCAGACCCCGCATCCGATGCACCTCTTGGGGTCGATCTCCACGTGCTCCTCGCCCTCCACCACCGCGTCCATGGGGCAGCGCTCCAGGCACGTCCCGCAGGCGTCGCACCCGTCGGGGTCCACGGCGCAACGGTAGTTGGAGTGTATGAAATCGGCGGGGTTGGGAAACATCTTCATATAGCGGAGGCTCGGGCAGCAGCAACTGCAGCATGAGCACACGAACCGTATGTTCTGGGCGTTGTCGGGCCTGAGCACCAGCCCCAGCTCCTCCGAGCGGTCCAGCAGCCGCAGCGCCTCCTCCACGCCGACCTTCCTGCCCGGCCAGCCGTTCTCCAGGTAGAAATCGATCATGTCGCCGAAGCCCATGCAGAGCTCCAGCGGGATGTCGCAGCGCTTGCCTAAAAGACCCTGCTGCTTGCGGCAGATGCACTCGGTGACCCCGATCATCTCCTGCCGCTTCACCAGTTCCCTGATGCGGTCATAGGTGGCGACCGCTGGGTTCGCATCCACCGCCGAAGCCACCGGCACGATCCGCATCTGGGGGGTCTTGATCCCCGCCCAGGACAGCCCGAGATAGGGGAAGTACTGCTCCACCAGCTCCGAGAATTCCCGGTCAATGAAGGCTCCCTGAAGCTCATAGATGCCCACGACGAACTGTTCGGCCCGGTAGAGCGGCTCTCCACTTTTTTTCTCCTGGTAGATCAGGCCCCTCCTGGCCATGGACGCGAGTTTCTCCGCCATCTCCCCCTCCTCCATGCCGCAGCGTTCGGCTATCGCCGCGGGGGGCTCCGGCTCCCTGGTCAAACAGAGGGTTATGCGTGCGTCCTCGGGGGTGAACAGCTTGCGCAGGATCTTCATCTCCACGCCGCTGTCTGTGGCCGGAAAGCCCCCCGGCAACTTGTCCAGGAACTCGCGCAGCTCCGTGTAAACGTCCTCGCCCACCCTGATCATCCCCTTTCGATGCCGCAATCCCGCGCTATCCCGACCTGCAAAGCCTTAAAGCCCGCCCCCTTCACTGCCCCCAAATCCCACGCGCGCCCCCTCGCTGTCCTCCATTATCCCCTTAAGCATCCACTTATGATAGATGTCGGCCCGGAAGGCCCCTCCCGTATAGAGACCCGCGGCTTCCTGTCCGCAGGTGACGCTGCGCGGCGGCAAGTCATGGTGACCGGTGACCACGAGGGCCCACCCGAAGGTAACGCTCGCAAGCGCCGAGGAAACCCCAAGCCGGTTAAAGCACGGGGTCCCGCCCGGAGGTAACGCTCACATCCGGTGGGTTGCAATGGTGCGGCCCGGGGGCCACGCCGGCTTTAGGGGCGGCGTCCTGAAGGCCGCGGAGGATCCTGTTGCTAGGGGGACGCACAACCGGAGCAGTGCCGGGGGCCTGCGGGCGCGAGGCCACGCATATGAGCATGGTGGGTGGAGGCATAGGCATCCATCCCTGTGGCGGGTCTCGGACGGGACGAGTGACGGCCACGCATGCGGGCACGGTAGCCGGGGACAGAGCCACCCGACCGCGCCCGAGCCCTCTATTTCAGGGCTCGATGGCCTGCAGGCCGTGCATGTAGGGGCGCAGGGCCTCGGGGATCTCCACGCTGCCGTCCTCTCGTTGGTAGTTCTCCAGGATGGCGGCCACCGTGCGCCCTATGGCCACCCCGGACCCGTTGAGGGTGTGCACGAAGCGCGCCTTGCCGCCTCCCGCGGGCCGGAAGCGGATGTCCGCGCGGCGGGCCTGGAAATCGGTGAAGTTGGAGCAGGAGGAGATCTCCTTGAACTCGCCGTAGGAAGGGAGCCAGACCTCCAGGTCGTAGCACTTGGAGGCGGCGAAGGAGAGGTCGCCGGTGGAGAGCACCACCACCCGGTAGGGGAGTCCCAGGCGGCGCAGCACCTCCTCGGCGTTCATGGTAAGTCTTTCCAGCTCATCGAAGGAGGTCTCCGGGTGAACGAACTTCACCAGCTCCACCTTGTTGAACTGGTGCTGGCGGATGAGTCCACGGATGTCCTTGCCGTAGGAACCCGCCTCGCGGCGGAAGCAGGGGGTGTAGGCGCAGTAGTAAACGGGCAGGTCCTCCTCCCGCAGCACCTCCTCCCGGTGGACGTTGGTGACCGGGACCTCCGCAGTGGGGATGAGGTAGAGGACGTCGTCGCGGCAGCGGTACATCTCCGCCTCCAGCTTGGGGAGCTGGCCGGTGGCGAACATGCTCGCCTCGTTGACCAGGATGGGCGGGAAGACCTCGGTGTAGCCGTGCTCGCGGGTGTGCAGGTCGAGCATGAAGTTTATCAGCGCCCGTTCCAGCAGCGCCCCCACGCCGCGCAGCAGGGTGAAGCGCGACTCGGCGATCTTCACCCCCCGCTGGAAATCGAGGATGCCCAGCTGTTCCCCAATCTCCCAGTGAGGGAGGGGCGGGAAGGCGAAGGACGGCGGATCCCCCCACCTCCTCACCTCCTGGTTGCTGCTCTCGTCCGGACCCACCGGGACCGAGGGGTGGGGGAGGTTAGGGATGCGCACGAGGATATCGCGCATGGCCGTCTCGAGGGAGTCCGCCTCCGCCTCCAGGGCTTTGATCTCGTCGCTTAAGGCTCTCATCTCCGCGCGCAGCGCCGCGGGGTCCTCGCCCTTGCGCACAAGCTCCCCGATCCTCTTGTTCCCCTTCTTGTGGCGGGCCCGCCTCTCCTCCAGGTCCGCGAGCAGCCGCCTCCTCCTCCCGTCCAGCGCGAGGAGCTCGTCCAGGGGGACCTCCATCCCCCGGTCGGCCACGGCCTTCCTCACCAGGTCCACGTTTTCCCGCAAGAACTTGAGATCGAGCATGCTTTCCCTCTAAGCTCCAGGTCGCCTCGCGTAGTGCAGATGGCGCCTCCCGTCGACGCCCACCGCATTCCCTGCCCCTGGGAAGTTTTCCCTTCCCCCTTTCACGGTCCGGCCGGGCGATGCCGGATCATTACTTGTTTCTACCCTTCCTGACCCGACCCCTCCCATCCGCCCCGCGCCCACCCGCTCCTCCGGGCGGCTGACGCTCTCCGCCTCGCGCCACAGGAATCAGCAGAGGGCGGCAGCGGGGCTTCGGCCGTCCCGCCACACGGCGGGCGTCAGTCATCCCCTCCCTCCCCGGCATGGCGGGGATAGGATCCCAGGACCTTCACCCGTGGCAGCTTGCAGAGGAGGCATTTGAGGGCGGAGGCCACGACCTCGTCCTCCTCGTGCCCCTCGCAGTCGATGAAGAAGCAGTATTCGCCGAGCGTTTTCTTGGTTGGCCGGGACTCTATCTTGGTGAGGTTGATGTAGCGGTAGGCGAACTCCTGCAGGATCTGGAGGAGCATCCCGGGCCGGTCCTGGTGGATGAAGCAGACCAGCGAGGTCTTGTCGTTGCCGCTGGGCGGCACCTTCTCCTTTCCCAAGAGCACGAAGCGGGTGAGGTTCTCGGGGTGATCCTCCATGCCCTCGCAGAGCACTTCCAGGCCGTAGAGCTCGGCCGCCAGGGCGCTTCCCAAGGCGGCCAGCGGCTCCTCGGAATCGGCCACGCGTCGGGCCGCCTCCGAGGTGCTGTTGGCGGCCACCAGCTCCACGCCGGGAAGCAGCTTGATGAGGTGGCGCCGGCACTGCGCCGCCGCCTGGGGGTGGGAGACGACGCCGGCCACGTCCTGCAGGCGCACGCCCGGGCGGGCCAGGAGGCAATGCCTCACCGGGCAGACCTTCTCCCCCTGGATGAGAACCTCTTCCGCCTCGAAGGCGAGGCAGTCGAGGGTGGCGTTCACCGAACCTTCCAGGGAGTTCTCTATGGGCACCACCGCCTTGTCGGCCAGGTTGTCCTGCACGGCCAGGATAGTCTCCTCCACGGTGGGGAAGGGGATGGCGGCCTCGTATTCCAGGTTCTTCCAGCCAAGAAGGGCCTCTTCGCTGAAGGTGCCCTGCGGGCCGAGATAGGCTACGTTCCGGTAGGCAGCAGGAGGGCTCACATCACCCAAGACCCGTCATCCTCCCTGCGGGATTCGCCGCCCGCTTCCTCCACGGTCTGCATATCGAAGATCCTCTGCTCGCGGGCTTTCTTCGCCCTGATGAGGGGCGGCTTGACGTTCAGGGCCCTTTTCAGGGCCTCCGCTTCCTCCCTCGAGAGCACATGGGAGGATCTGCCACCCTGTATCGCCTTGGCGTAGGTGCGGTTCTCGTTGCGCCCGTAGATGGAGGTGAAGATGACCCCGTCGCCGTTCTCGTCCAGCATGGCCGCGGAATAGCTGAGCTTGCCCCCCATGTCCTCGAAGGCGTCGAAACGCACCACCGCCACCCTTTGCAGGGCCCCTGCCAGGACCTCGGTCAGGTATTCCTTCTGGGCTGCCTGCTCGCCCAGCCTTTCATAGATGTCCTCTATCTGCAGGGCCTGCGAGGCGACCTTCTCCACCAGGCTGGACCCCTCCGCCCCCCTTTTCAGAATGGCGATGTTGCGGCGCAGGAGACTCAACTGGCGGAAGAGCACGAAGATGGCCGCGAAGAGCGCGAGCTCCCCCAGGAAAAGCAGGAAGATCAAGACCCCGGCGTTGTCCCGTAAAGTATCCAAACCAGTGCTCCTCCTTTCCACCAAAGGATACCATATTCACCGTAAAATGAGTGTTATACTCAAGAAAAGGCGTGATGCGTGCATGGATGAAGAAATCGGACGGAAGTTTCGGGGGCTGCAGGAGCTACTCGCGTCATTCCCTTCCGCCCTGGTCTCCTTCTCGGGAGGCGTGGACTCCACGCTCCTCAGCTTCCTCGCCCACCGCGAGCTCGGCGACCGCATGCGGGCGGTCATCCTCTCCTCTCCCCTCATGCCACCGCGAGAACTCGAGAGGGCGGTGGACGTCGCGGCGACCCTGGGCTTTCCCTGCAGGGTGGAGGAAACGGATCCCCTCTCCGTGCCGGGCTTAGCGGCGAACCCTCGCGAACGCTGTTACCTGTGCAAGAAACATCTTCTCGGGCGCCTGAGAGACCTGGCGGTGGAGATGGGCCTCGCCGCCGTGCTCGACGGCTCACACCGCGGTGACGCCCTGTCCCGGCGCCCCGGCGAGAGGGCTCTGCGGGAGGAGGGCGCCGTAAGCCCCCTTAAAGAGGTGGGGTTGAGCAAGGCGGAGGTGCGCGCCCTGGCCGAGCACTGCGGCCTGCCCAACTGGGACGCGCCCTCACGCCCCTGCCTGGCCACGCGCTTCCCCTACGGCACGGAGCTCGCGCCGGGGATCATACGCAGGGTGGACGCCGCCGAGGAATGGCTGGAGGGCATGGGGCTGCGCGAACTGCGCGTGAGGGTGGACGGGCCGGACTGGGCGCGCATCGAAGCGGGGCGGGAGGAGGCGCGGCTGCTCGAGGGGAAGGAAAGGAGAGAACGCCTGGTGAAGAAGTTCAGGGAGCTGGGCTTCCGCCGCGTCGACCTGGACCTTGAGGGCTATCGCAGCGGCAGCATGGACGAGGCGTGCCGCGGCAGACGTGTGCTGAGGCTGTATGATGCTCTTGCATGAGGTTCTCGCGGGAAGACCTTGCACGAGGCCCCGGCATGAAGACCTTGCACGAGGCGGGCGGGAAGCGGTGAGCTTGCTTCTCTCCCGGAAAAGCGAACCTGCAAGGGCCAAGCGGTGAAAGGCTTGCGCATGAAGACGCTCTACCTCGACGCTTTCGCCGGCATAAGCGGTGACATGATGCTGGGGGTCCTCGTGGATCTCGGCGTCCCCGTCGATATCTTCCGGGAAACGGCCTCCGCCCTGGGACTCGGCGAGGTGGAGATCGTGGCCGCCAGGACGGAGCGCAAGGGCATCGGGGCGGCCAAGGTGCACGTGCGCGCCCCGGAGCGCGGCGTGGTCAGGACCTACGCCCACATCAAGGGCCTGATCGAAAAGAGCAAACTGACAGCCGGCGTCAAGGAGAGGAGCCAGCGGGTCTTCGCGCTCCTGGCGGAAGCCGAAAGCCGCATACACTCCCGCAATATCGAACACGTCCACTTCCACGAGCTGAGCAGCGCTGACACCCTGGTGGACGTGGTGGGAAGCGTACGGGGCCTGGAATACCTCGCGGTGGAGGAGCTCCTGTGCTCCCCCCTCCCCATGGGCACGGGCATGATCAAGACCAGCCACGGGATCTATCCCGTGCCGGCGCCCGCGGTCACGGAGATACTCAAGGATGTGCCCGTGTATTCCAGCGGCATACCCACGGAGATCGTGACCCCCACGGGGGCTGCCATCGTCGCGGCGCTGGCCGCCGACTTCTGCCTGCTTCCCCTGATGCGCGTGCAGGCCGTGGGCTACGGGGCCGGGGACCGGGAACTGGAGATACCCAATGTGCTGCGCGGCCTGCTGGGGGAAAGGGAAGTGCCGGCGCGGGGGCGCAGCCGCGAGAGGCGCCTGGTATTTTCTACCAATATAGACGACATGAACCCCGAGCTCTACCCCTACGTCGTGGAGAGGCTCTTCGAGGCGGGCGCGGAGGACGTCTGGCTCTATCCCATCCAGATGAAGAAGTCGCGGCCAGCGGTGACCCTGTGCATACTGGTGCCCCCCGCCCTCGAGGAGCAGATAAAGGAGGTCCTCTTCGCGGAAACCAAGACCCTGGGCATCCGCGTGGAGGAGGTGGACAAGGAGTACCTGGACCGCGAGATCATCGAGGTGGATACCGCCTTCGGGCAGATACGGGTGAAGCTGGCTTATCGGGAAGGCAGGCCGGTCAACATCGCCCCGGAATACGACGATTGCCGGCAGGCCGCGGTGAAGCACGGCGTGCCCTTGAAGGAGGTCTACGCCGCCGCCGAGGAAGCGGCGCGTTACCTGGTCTCCCGCGAGGAGGGCGGTCCGGAGAAAAAGGCGTGAAGGGACGGATAGGAGCGGTGCTGGAGGCAGGAGGCAGTCGGGCAGGACGCAGCCGAAAAGGAGGCAGTCGGGCAGGAGGTAACACGGCGTGTACATAGGTATCATCGGGGGCCAGTTCAGCAACGAGGAGGAGAACAGGATAGCCTACGAGGTCGGCAACCTCTTGGCCAGGCGAGGCGCCGTCATCGTGTGCGGCGGCCTGGGCGGGGTCATGGAGGCCGCCTGTAAGGGAGCCAAGGAGGGGGGTGGCACCACCATCGGCATCCTCCCCGGCCCCTTTCGGGGAGACGCCAACCCCTACGTGGACCATCCCATCGCCACCGACATGGGTCAGGCGCGCAACGCCATCATCGTGCGCAGCGCGGACGCGGTCATCGCGGTGGGCGGCGAATACGGGACGCTCTCCGAGATAGCCATGGCCCTGAAGATGGGCAAGAAGGTGGTGGCCATCTCGAGCTGGGAGATATCCCGGCAGGGTATGCCCGACGAGAAGATAGTCCGTGCCTCAAGCGCAGAGGGGGCGGTCGACGCGGTAATGGGCGCCGAGCGCTGACCGGAAGCCGCTTGGGCGCTGGATGCGGAAGCTTTTACAACGCCGACCGCGCGTCGCCCCTCAGCAGGCGGGCGAGGGGATCGTTTGCGAGGCGTGGGGCATGAGCAGGACCTTGCCTCCCGGCAAGGTATCCATGGCCTCTAGCAGCGCTTCCCGGATGCTGCGGTGTGGGACGATCCCGATGCGCTTCACCGTTTCGGGAGGGAGGCCGGAGACCAGCATCACCTTCCTGGCCTGGCGGCAGAGGAGCGCCGCCCGGAAGACCACGAAGCCGGCGACGGTGAAGGCTCGGCGCAGCTCCCTTTCCATCTCATCCACCCCACCCAGGTCGAACCAGCGCCGGAACTCGTAAGGCCCGAGCCCCTGGGAACACTCGCCTACCATGACGATGATGCCCTCGCCGTCGTCGCGCAGGGCCGCGCGCGCGTTGGCGTTGGACTGGAAGGCCTGGTAGAAGGTGAGGTCCATGGGATAGCCGCCGCGCGAGGCCACGACGATGTCCGCCTTAGCCGGGATCTCCACCCGGAAGGCCTGCGAGACGAAGCGGCACCCTTGCGCGTGCGCCTTCTCCAGGTCCCCGGCGAAGACGCCCAGGAAGTCGCCCTCCTCGCTGAGGGCCAGGTTGACGATGAAGCGGGGGCCGAGCAAGCGCGCCGCCTCCAGCATGTCCTCGTGCACAGGGTTCCCGGAGAGCACGCCCGGGCGCGCCCCGGGGTGAATGCCGCCTCCGGGAGTATCGCTCAGGGCGCGGCGGTGGTTGGCCAGGACGGTCTTCATGCCCGCCAATCCGGGGAGCACCGCCTTGCGCCCGCCCCCGTAGCCGGCGAAGGCGTGGGGCACGACGGCGCCGGTGAGGATGAGGTGGTCGGCTTCCAGCGCGTGCCGGTTCACCCACAGGGGAGTATCGAAGGAAGTTTTTCCCAGGTAGCGGAGGGACGCCTCGTCTCGGGCGTCGTGGCTCACTACGCGCACGTTCGGGGGGAAATCCTCCCCCAGGATCATTCTCACCTCCCGGTAGTTGGGAGGGGCGTGCGTCCCGTTGGCGATGATCACCGTGATATCGCGATCACGCACGCCGCAGCGGTTGAGGTGCGAGACGAGCATGGGCAGCCACACGCGGGCGCGCACCCACAGGCGGTGGAAGTCGGGGCACGCGATGGCCACCCGGTCACCTCCCCGCACCAGCTCCGCCAGGGGAGGGGAGCCGATGGGGCGCTCGAGCGCGCCGCGCAGGGCTCCTTCCAGGTCCCGCAGGGGATTCACCGCCGCCCCCTCCACCGTGCCAAGGTAAAGGTGGTCGGGCACCTCGAAGTCCTGCGTGCCGCGGCCGAATTCCCATGTGAATTTCATGGCCCTCAATCTACCAGATAGCATGCGCCGTGACCACCCGACTGCGCTTATTCACTACATGGTGGACACATTATCCCTATGCTTGTTCGAATCATACCAGCTATTAAGAAACTCCATGGGAGTGAGG
>OGCI01002786.1_pt1 | contig 10749 bp, 8 predicted proteins | sample 1570021 | NCBI WGS metagenome assembly OGCI01 (sample SAMN06264664, study PRJEB24512) | hot springs metagenome | isolation source: Hot spring water | place: South Africa: Tshipise | collected 2015-06-21
TGCGGCGGTACCGCGTCTTCATCCTCCCCGCGGTAATCTACATCGACTCGGGCAGCGTCAAAGTGCTCGAAGACTGGGTCCGCACGGGCGGCCTGCTCCTGCTAAGCGGTGAGTTGCCGCGCCACGACCGGTCAGCGCGCGCCCGGCAGAGTCCGGCGTTCCAGCGCTGGCTGGGTGGAGGAGACGACAGGTTGGTCGTCGCCAAAGTGGGTCGCGGCAGGATCGCCTGGGCCCGCGACGTCGAGGCCGTCGCCGGGATGAGTGAGGCGCAACGCCGGGTGCTCGACGTGGGCCGAACGGCGTGGGAACAGGCGATTCGCACGCTGCCGCCCGCTTCTCCCGAGCGGGGACAGCACCTTGCCCGCGTGTTGGCGAAACTAACCGGTGAGTCGTTGAGCGTCGTCGAGCGCGATGACCTTCCGGGGCTGCGTGTGAGTGCCTTTCAGGGATCGGGGCGGTTGGTCCTGCATCTGCTCAACTACGAGCTGAGGGCCGAGGAAGAGCCCCGGCCGGCCCTCGATGTCTCCCTCCGCGTTCGCCTCCCCTTGCAAGGCCGCCTCAAACGTGTGCAAATCTTCAGGCCGGAGGAAGATGTGCAGGCTGTGGTGGGCGGGTCCTTCTTGCGCTTGCGAATTCCGGAAGTCCGGATTTACCGGGCCGTCGAAGCGACCTTCCAGTAAACCATCAGCGGCGGGCTACCAGCTCGCGTTCAATGCGCCGCGTGGCGCGCTCGCTGATCAAGTCCGCGACCCGCCCCAAAAACTCAGGCAAGTCCTCGGGTTTGATCAACACGGTGCCGTCAGCCTTCCTTCCGGTCCGACCCTTGGAATCCTGATAGGTTGTCACAAGTGCGGTAGCCGGCTTGTACTCCATCATCCGGGCATGGGCCAGAACCTTCAAACCGGCCTCTGGGGATTCCATGCGGAGGTCGGTGAGCACCAGTTCGTACTCGTGCTTTTCCAACTTCTCGATCGCTTCGGCGGCCGAGGCCGCGGCATCCACCTGGTACCCGCTCGCTTCAAGTACTGTTTGCAAGGTCAGGCGAGTAGTCAAGTTGTCGTCCACCAGCAAGACGCGCGCCAACTCCAAGCTGCGATGCGGGCTTCGCAGGGCCTTGCTCATTCTCAAGCCGCCACCTTTTATCTCTTATCTCTGTAACTCTGCGATTCTAGTGTAACCCAAGTTAGCATAAAAAGCACGGTCTAAAATGGTTGGAATTAACAGGCTTTAATATAAAGGGCGATAAACTCCGTTCAGGTCGTGGAAAGGGGTGGCGCGCCACAATACAACTAATTAAGTAGTACAGAGGTCTTACCACTCCCCGAACAAACGCTCGAAGATCCTCCGGCAGTTGCGCAGTTGGCGTTCCACCGAGAAACTGTCGGCGAGCTGCTCCGGGTTCAGCACCGCCCGGATTTCCGGATCCGCCTCGATGGCGGACCGGAAGTCCGACCGTTGCTCCCAGCAGCGCATCGCGTGGGCTTGAACGAGGCGGTAGGCCTGCTCGCGAAGCATGCCCGCTGCGGCCAAGTCCAGCAGGAGCTGGCCAGAGAAGATCAAGCCGCGGGTCAGATCCAGGTTGCGGCGCATGGCGTCGGGGTAGACGCGCATATTTTCAACTACGTAGGTAGTTCTAGCCAGCAGGTAGTCCGTCAGAATGGCCGAGTCTGGCAAGATGATCCGCTCCACTGAGGAGTGCGAAATATCACGCTCGTGCCACAGCGCGATGTTCTCAAAGGCCGCCTGCGCATTGGCGCGCACCACCCGCGCCAAGCCGCTGATCTGTTCGCAGATCACCGGATTGCGCTTGTGGGGCATGGCCGAGGATCCTTTCTGGCCCACGGTGAACGGCTCTTCGGCTTCCAGCACCTCCGTGCGCTGGAGGTGTCGGATCTCCAATGCGATCTTCTCCAGCAGCGCGGTAATCAGGGCCAGCACCGACAAATAGTGAGCGTGACTGTCGCGCGAGATGACCTGGCTGGAGATCCGGGCAGGCTTCAAGCCCAGGCGCGCGCAAACACGCTCCTCGACCTCGGGACCGAGGTGTGCGAAGGTGCCCACCGCGCCCGACAATTTCCCAACGGCCAGCTCCTTGTCGGCGGCGCGCAAGCGTTCCAGGTTGCGCTCTGTCTCGTCGTACCAGAGGGCGAATTTGAGGCCGAACACAACCGGCTCGGCATGCACGCCGTGGGTACGCCCCACCTGCACAGTGTCTTTGAACTCCAACGCCCGGCGCTTGAGCGCCTGCCGGAGCCGTTCCAGGCCGTCAGCCAGCAGGTCGTTCGCCTGCCGGATTTGCAGAGCCAGCGCGGTGTCCACCACGTCGTAAGAAGTCAGCCCGTAATGCAGCCACCGCGAGGCGTCGGCGTGGCCGGCGGCCGCCATGCGCTCGGCCACTGCGGTGGTGAAGGCGATCACGTCATGCTTGACCTCGCCTTCGATCTCGTGGATGCGGTTCACATCAAAGCCGGCGTGCTCGCGCAGCAGGCGCGCCGCTTCCGCCGGGATGTGACCGAGCTCGGCCAGCACCTCGGCCGCTGCCAGCTCCACCTCCAGCCAGGTTTGAAACTTGTTCTGTTCACTCCAGATGCGGCCCATTTCGGGCCGGGTGTAACGGGAGATCATAGCTGAATCACCTCGGATTGCCGCCCGTGCTCAATCACCAGCAGTCGCGTCCTGAAACCCCGGCTCTCCAGCGCCTGCCGAGCCACCAGGCGGGCCAGATCGGGATGGTTGTTGTGCTCACTCAAATGTCCCAGGATCAGCGTGTCGGTGGCCGGGTCCAGGTCACGCCGGATGAACCGGGCCACGGCATCGTTGGAGAGGTGGCCGTGGCGTCCCATCACGCGCTGCTTGACGAACCAAGGGTAGGGCCCGACCTTCAACATCTCTAAATCGTGGTTGGATTCCAGCACCAGCACATCCGATCCCCGCACGTGGAAGCGGATGGAATCCGGGATGTAACCCAGATCCGTGACCACAGCAATCTTCAATCCCTGCGTCTCGAAACGGAAGCCCACCGGATCCACGGCATCGTGCGGGAGGCTGAAGCTGGCGACCTCGATGTCGCCGATCTGCCATCGCGCTCCCGCCTGGAAACGCTCAATCGGCGGCGGCTCGGCATCCCAACGCAGTGTGGAGGCCGTCAGTTCCGTCAAAAAGACCGGACGCCGCAGCTTGCGTGAGAGCGTCGGAAGACCTGCGATGTGGTCGGTGTGCTCGTGCGTGATCAAGATGGCGTCCACCTGGTCCAGCCGTTCGCCGGCGGCATTCAGGCGCCGCTCGATTTCGCGAGCGCTCAGCCCGGCATCGATCAGCAGGCGTGTGCTCGCGGTGGCCACCAGGGTGCAATTGCCCGAACTTCCGCTGGCCAAAACACACAGGCGTACGATGGCAGGCCTCCGGAACCCTTTCCATGGTAACATCCCAGCCAAGCTGCGGGCGAGAATCGGTCAGTTGCGTGGGCGCGTTATGGTCTGCCGGGCGTAATCGAACCCGCTCCAGACCGTGGCGACGGCAGCGACCCAGATCAGCCATCCCGCGACCCGACCGAGCGGCGGCCAGGGACAGCCGGCTGCGGTCAGCAGCGTCACCCCCGTAATCACTTGCACGACCGTGCTCAGCTTGCCCCAAACAGAGGGTCTGAATTCGCGCCGGCTGGTGAACAGCAGTGCGACCGCGGCCACAGTGAGAATCAGCACATCTCGCCCCAAGATGAGCACGACCAGCCACCGAGGCGCCACGCCGACCAGCGCCATCGCCACATAGGACCCGCTCATTAGCAGCTTGTCAGCAACCGGATCCAGGTACGCTCCCAGCCGCGTCGTCGAGCCGCATCGGCGCGCCAAGGGGCCATCCAGGGCGTCGCTCACGCCCGCCAGCAGGAGCACGCCCAGCGCCAGTCGGAAGCGTCGCTCCAGAATCGCCCACAGCACCGGCCCGGTTGCCAGCAGGCGAAGAAAAGTGAGCAGATTCGCAGCGTTCAGGACGCGCATCGCACGGCGGCCGAAGCGATCAAGATACCAAAGCTGCCGCCACACGCGTCGCCAGCTCGTCGAAGCTCACAATTTCGTACAGTGAAGCATCCGCCATCAGGCGCTTGACCAACGCCACGTGCATGGCGTGCCCGGCGCGTTCAGCCACCACGTGCCCAAGCAGCGGCTTGCCGATCAACGCCAAATCGCCGATCAGATCCAGCGCTTTGTGCCGGCAGCACTCGTCGGCAAAGCGCAGCCCGTCGGGATTCATCACGCCCTGATCATCGAAGCAGACCGCGTTCTCAAGCGAAGCACCCCGAATCAGTCCCATATTTCGCAAGGCGTCCAGCTCGCGGAAAAAACCAAACGTCCGCGCCGGAGCGATTTCCCGCGCGTAGCGCTCGGGACTCACCTCCAGCTCCAGCCTTTGGCTGCCGACCAGAGGATGGTCGAAATAGACCTCGCAGCTCAGCAGGAACCGATCCGCAGGTAGGATCTGGATGCGCCGCCCGCGGTCCACGATCGACACGGCGCGGCGGATGCGCAAGTATCGCCGGGTGCGCCGCCAGTTCTTGATGCCCGCGCTCTGAATCATCTCGACGAAGGGCAGCCCGCTACCGTCCAGGATGGGAACTTCCAGGTTGTCAATCTCCACGTAGGCGTTGTCAATGCCCATGCTGAAGAAGACACTCAGCAGGTGCTCGGTGGTCGAGATCAGCACGCCCTGCCGCATCAGGCTGGTGGCGTAGCTGACGCGGGCCACGTAACGCCAGACGGCGGGAACTTCGAACCGATCAAGATCGGTGCGCACGAAAACAATGCCCGTCCCAGGGGGCGCCGGCAGGATACGGATGTTGACGGGGACGCCGCTGTGTAAACCGACCCCGCTAGCCTGCACCGGACGTCGGATGGTGGTTTCAAAGCGCAACGGGTGCTCCTTGGCCCAGCTCTGCAGCAAACCGCGATCCCAAGTTCTAATTGATTGATAACAGGCACAATCAAGAGGTTTCACTGTGTCTCATAAGACACACTCACCGGCGCGGTTTGTGTCTTCGTAGCCACACTTCGGCAGCCCGTCGACGCCCAACTCAACCTCGCCTGTGGAGCCGCCCCGGCGCGCTTTCGCCTGCCCTGTCGGCTATCATGGGGGGCGATGGCTCGCCCCAAGCTGGTTCTCATAGACGCCTTCGGTTTCATTTTCCGGGCATTCCACGCTCGCGCCCGCCTGCCTGCCCCGATGATGCGCACCTCCTCGGGCCTGCCCACCGAGGCGGTGTTCATTTTTACGAACATGCTCCGCAAGCTGACCTCGACTCTGGAGCCGGATTACATTGCAGCGGTCTTTGAGAGTGAGGGCCCGACTTTCCGCGAGCAGGAATTCGCCGACTACAAGGCCAACCGTCCCGCAATGCCTGCCGAGCTGGCTGAGCAGCTCCCCGAGATCCGGCGCGTGCTGGAGGCCATGCGCATCCCGGTGCTTCAGCACGAGCGCTTTGAAGCCGACGACGTCATCGGCGCCATCGCCCGACGCGCCGCAGAAAGCGGCCTTGAGGTCGTCATTGTGTCCAGCGATAAGGACATGCTCCAGTTGGTTTCCGACGACATCTCGATGATCAATCCCATGAAGGACTACTTCCGCTATGATCCCGAGGCGGTCCAGCAGCAGATGGGCGTCAACCCCCCACAGATCCCGGATCTGCTGGCCCTCAAAGGCGACGCCGTGGACAACATCCCCGGCGCGCCGGGTATCGGCGAGAAAGGTGCGCGCGAAATCATCCAGCGTTTCGGCTCCGTGGAAGCGGCCCTCGAGCAGGCATCCCAGGTGCAGCGCCGCACCTACCGCGAGAGCCTCGTGAACAACCGCCAACAGATCCTCCTCAGCAAACGTCTGGCTCAGATTGACACCGGCGTACCAGTCGAGTTCTCCCTTGAGAGCTTGACGGCGCGACCGCCGGATGTCGAGGCGCTACGCAAGGTCTTCAAGGAGCTGGAATTCTACAGCCTCCTCAAGGAGCTGGGTCCGGAGGCCGACCAACGGCTGCGCGATTACCGCGCCCTGGAATCACCCGAGGAACTGAAGGCCTGGCTGGCCCCTGTTCCGCCGGCGACCCCCGTGGCGGTCGCCCTTGCGCTGGGCGAAGCCCCCGCCCGCGATTCCTTGCTGCCGACCGCTGGCGAAGACGGCGCCCGCATCGCGTTGGCCTTTGAGCCGGGCAAGGTCCGCACGGCGCCGGTCGCCTGGTTGGACCGGCTACGCCCGTGGCTGGAGGATCCCGCGCGTCCCAAAATCGCCCACGACGTCAAGTCGCTGATGCTGGCATTGGCCGAGCACGGCATTGAAATCCGCGGCTTCCATGAAGACGTCATGCTCTACGCCTTTCTTCTCAGCGCCGATCCGGGCGCCTGCTCGCTGGAGGCTATCGTCCGGCGTTATCTGGATCGCCGGCTTGAACCCACGATCGAGCACCACGCCGACTGCCTGCTCGACGTGGCACCCCTCCTGCGCCGGCAGGTGGACGAAGAGGGTTTTCGTCAGCTCTACGAAACGATTGACCTGCCGTTGGTTGCGGTGCTGGCGCGCATGGAACGCAACGGCATCCGCATTGAGCCCGCCGCCCTGGAGCGGCTCTCCGCGCAGATGGAAGCCGAAATCCAGCGACTGACCGCCGAGATCCACGCCCTCGCGGGACGGCCTTTCAACATCAACTCGCCGCAACAGCTTGGCAAGGTGCTGTTCGAGGAGCTGCGACTGCCCGCGCCGCAGCGGCACGGCAGGGGCAAGACCATCTCGACGGCCGCTGACGTGCTCGAAGAGCTGGCGCCGGAGCACGAAATCGTCCGCAAGGTACTCGAGTACCGGCAGCTCGCTAAACTCAAAGGCACCTACGTCGACGCGCTGCCGGCACTCGTCAACCCGCGCACCGGGCGGCTGCACACCAGCTTCAACCAGACCGGAGCAGCCACCGGGCGCCTGTCCTCCTCAAATCCGAACTTGCAGAACATACCGATCCGCACGGAACTGGGCCGACAGATTCGGGCGGCCTTTCTCCCGCGCGAGGGTTGGAAGCTGATGGTGGCCGACTACTCCCAGATCGAGCTCCGCCTGCTGGCCCACATGTCGCGCTGCCCGCTGCTGCTCGAGGCTTTCCGCAACGGCGAGGACATCCACACGCGCACGGCTGCGGAGGTTTTCGGAGTTCCGCCTTTGATGGTGACCGCCGAGATGCGCCGCCGCGCCAAGGCCGTGAACTTCGGCATGATTTACGGACTGAGCGCCTTCGGGCTGGCGGCCCAGCTCGATGTCAGCAAGCAGGAGGCCCAACTTTACATCGACAGTTACTTCCAGCGTTACGCGGGAGTCAAGGAATTCATCGAGCGAACCATCGAAGAGGTCCGTCGCACCGGTTTCACACGCACCTTGTTCGGCCGTCGCCGCCCGATCCCCGATATCAACAGCGGAAATCCAAGCGCGCGCGGCTTCGCGGAGCGTACGGCGGTAAACACGCCCTTGCAAGGCACGGCCGCGGATCTGATCAAACTGGCAATGATTCGCATCCAGGAGGAACTGGATGGCCGCCGCCTGCGCACCGCGATGTTGCTTCAAGTGCACGATGAGCTGCTGTTTGAATCTCCGCCCGAAGAAGTGGAGGAAGTTAAGGCCCTTGTACGGCGCCAGATGGAGAACGTCTGCAAGCTGGAGGTCCCGCTGGTGGCCGAAGTAGGGGTGGGTGACAACTGGCGCGACGCCAAGTAGAACGCGGGGTGGCCGTTGTCGGCATGCGCCGCGGTGCGGTAAAATCAACGGCGGTCGCCGTTTCCTGGCCGGGCCCGGGGATTCGATCCAAGGTGAGTTGACGGCAGGCAGAGTGGCTCCTGCCCGAGCTGCTGTTCGCCGAACCGGCACGCCGAAGCAGGACAAGCATGCCGGGTCTTCGTCCGCCGTGCCTGAAAGCCGGGAGGCCGAGCAGTCCATGCCCCGCAGCTTGTCCCGCGCAAGCGAGTTTCGAGAACAACTCGGGCGCCGCGTGCTGGTGGCCGACGGCGCCATGGGCACGATGCTCTATGCGCGCGGGGTTTTCATCAACCGTTGTTACGATGAGCTGAACCTCTCAGCCCCGGATCTGGTGCGTGCCGTCCACGAAGAATACATCCGAGCCGGCGCCGAGATCCTCGAAACGAACACCTTCGGGGCCAATCCCATCCGTCTGGCGGCGCACGGTTTGGCCGAAAAACTGGTCGCAATCAACCAGGCCGCGGTTCGTCTGGCTCGGGAAGCGGCTCAGGAGGCGGCGTTTGTTGCCGGCTCGGTGGGGCCGCTGGGCGTACGGATCGAGCCGCTGGGGCCGACCTCCTTCGCTGAAGCCCGGGCGGCGTTTGCCCGGCAGGTCCAGGCGCTGGTGGAGGCCGGTGTGGATTTGCTGATCCTGGAGACCTTCGCGGACCTCAACGAGCTGCGCGAGGCCGTGGCGGCAGCGCGTGAGGTCGCCGGGCCAGAGCTGGTCATCGTAGCCCAGGTCACCGTTGATGATTTCGGCCGCATGCCCGATGGTTCCGAGCCGGAGGTCTTCGCACGCCGCCTGGACAAGTGGCCGGCAGATGTAATCGGCCTGAACTGCTCCGTAGGCCCCAAAGTCACCCTCGAGACCATCGAGGGGATGATGGCCTTCTCTGGCAAGCCCACCAGCGCCATGCCCAACGCTGGCCACCCGGCCACCATCGAGGGCCGAAAGATCTACCTGTGCTCGCCCGAGTACATGGCTCAGTACGCCCGGCGCTTCATGCAGGCAGGCGTGAAGATCGTGGGCGGTTGCTGCGGCACCACGCCGGAGCACATCCGGGCGGTGCGCGCCGAAACACGCTCGCTGGCACCCATCCACCGACGCCTGCGTGTGAGCGTCGAGGAACCGGCTGTCAGGCTGCAAGCACTGCCCGCAGTGCCAATGGCACAAAAGTCGCGACTGGGCGCCAAACTGGCGGCGGGCCAGTTCGTCTCCTTCGTGGAGATTCTCCCGCCGCGAGGGGTGGACGCTTCCAAAGAGATCGCGGGCGCGCGCCTTTGTGCCGCGCATGGGATTGACTGCATCAACGTGCCCGACGGCCCCCGTGCCAGCGCGCGGATGAGCGCCCAGGTAACCTGCCAGCTCATTCAGCAACACGCAGGCATCGAGGCGGTGCTGCATTTCTGCTGCCGCGACCGCAACATCCTGGGGATTCAGTCGGAGCTGCTGGGCGCCCACGCAGTCGGCATCCGCAATCTGATTTGCATCACCGGCGACCCCCCGCGCATGGGCAGCTACCCTTCGGCGACCGGGGTCTTCGATGTGGACTCCATCGGCCTGGTCAACATCGTGCGCAATCTGAACCACGGCCTGGATATCGGCGGCAACCCCATGGGATCGCAGACGGCGCTGCTGATCGGCGTGGGCGTCAATCCGGGCGCCCTGAACTTCGAGGAAGAGATGCGCCGCTTCGACTGGAAAGCGGAGGCCGGCGCCGAGTACGCCGTGACGCAGCCGGTCTTCGATCTGCGGCTGTTAGAGCGTCTGCTCAAACGCATCGAGCGCTACCGGATTCCTGTGATTGCCGGCATCTGGCCGCTGGTGAGCTACCGCAACGCCGAATTCATGGTGAACGAGTTGCGCGTGCCGGTGCCCGAGGAGTACATGGAGCGCATGCGGCGCGCCGACACCGCCGAGCGCGCGCGTCAGGAAGGCGTGGCCATCGCGCGCGAAATGGCGCAACGCGTGCACGGGATGGTGCAGGGTGTGCAACTCAGCGCACCTTTCGGACGTTATCAAATGGCCATCGAAGTGGCGGAGGCGATCGGAACGAAGCTCCATGCCGACGGACCTGCTGGAGATTGATCCGGAAAACCCCAATGCCGAAGCGCTGGCCCGCGCGGCGGCCGCCATCCGCGCCGGCCGCGTCGTTGCCATCCCCACCGATGCCTTGTATTCGCTGGTGGCTGACCCCTTCAACCTGCGGGCCGTGACCCAGGTGTTCGCAGCCAAGGGGCGCGCGCCGCAGCGTTCCCTGCCTCTGCTGGTCACCGACATGCTGATGGCCGAAGAGCTGGCACGCGAACTGCCACCCCGCTTTTTTGTGCTGGCGCGGCGATTCTGGCCGGGGCCGCTGACCATGATTGTGCCCGCTTCGGCGCGCGTGCCCCTCAAGGTGACCGGCAACACCGGGCGGCTGGCCCTCCGGCAATCGCGTTCCAAAGTGGCCAACACGCTGCTGGAAGCATTGGGACAGCCGCTGATCGCCACTAGCGCCAACATCTCCGGACAACCCACCTGTCGAACCGGCGTGGAGGTTTTCGCGGTGATGGACGGGCGGTTGGATCTGGTGCTGGACGGCGGGCTGTGCCCCGGCTCGGGCGCCACCACCATTGACGTCACCGAGCCGCAGTGGCGGCTGATCCGGGAGGGCGAAGTGCCCGTCAAGGCGATCGAAGAATGTCTGAAAGGATAAAGGGATATGTGGAACCAGAGTGTCCTGGTGGGTTTGGCCGCCCTGTGGCTGATCCCGTTCTGTTTTGCGAGGCAAAACATTTTCCAGTATTTTGTCGAACCTGCCCGGCCCGGGAACCGACGGAACTCGGAAGCCGACTTGCTCCCGCTCAAGGACGGCCGCCTGCTGCTGGCCTGGACCCGTTTCACCACTGAGGATCCGGACGACTGGGCGCCCGCGGTGATCGCCGCCCGCTTCTCCGAGGACGGCGGGCGGAGCTGGGGCCCCGAGTTCACGCTGCAAGAAAACATCGGCCGCC
>OGCI01002787.1_pt1 | contig 10748 bp, 12 predicted proteins | sample 1570021 | NCBI WGS metagenome assembly OGCI01 (sample SAMN06264664, study PRJEB24512) | hot springs metagenome | isolation source: Hot spring water | place: South Africa: Tshipise | collected 2015-06-21
GTGCCAACGTCCAGCACGCGCTGACCCGCTCTCAGCTCCGCCAGTTCCGCAACCCGCGCGAGGCGCAACGAGATGTCGGGCGCCTCCTGCCGGTCCCATTCATCGGCTAACTGGTCAAAGAAGTGCCTCTTATTCATACGTCTTTGCCTCCATCTGTTGCTGTGCTCCAGCGTCTCTTTGGCGAGAAGACAATCGCCACGAGCAACATCGCTGTCGATACCAGCACGATCATCGCTCCTGCCGGCAGATTGAATAGCGCCGACAGCGCCAGTCCGATCCACCCTGCCAGCACTGCCAGCAGTGCGGACAGCAGGAACAGCTGCCTGAGGCTGTAGGTGAGCTGGTAGGCGGTGGCTGCAGGATTGACCACCATGCTGAACACGAGCAGCCCCCCAATGGCGCTAAGCGATGCCGCGATGGTCACTCCGCTGAAAGCCAGAACCGCGTAGAATACGGCTGTCGCGGGAATACCTGAAGCCGCAGCCAGCTCACGGTCAAAGATGACTGCCTGAATCTCCTTGAAGAAAACAGCCATCAGCACAACGACTGCCGTTGCTACCCCTGCCAGCGCCCAAAGGTTCTCCCGACTGACCGTGAGCACGTTGCCCCACAGCCAGCTTAGTGCCTCGGCTTTGGGACCGGGCAACAGCGCCAGCAGCAGAAACGCCAGCGCAATGGAAGCCGAGAACACCACACCAATCGCCGTGTCCGGGCTGAGGTTACCCCTGTCTGCGAGTGGACCCAGTACACCCGCTGCCAGCAGACTGGCGACCATTGAACTTCCCAGCGGCGAAACACCGAAATGCAGACCGATTAGCGCCCCGGCGAACGCAGCGTGCGAGATACAGACCCCAATGAACGAAAGACGCATGGTAACTACCAGCACACCCACACAGGCGCACGCCACCGCCGATAGCGCGGTTGCCAGAAGCGCGCGTGCCATGAAAGGCTCGCTCCACAGACTCAGCCACGTCATACCCAGCCCCTGCCGAGGTAGTCCAGCAGACCCTCTGCCGAAACTTCGCCAAGAACGCGCCCAGACTCCATCAGCACCACGCGGTCACACAGACGTGCGAGGAAGGGCGCATCGTGCGACACCACAATCGTGCTGAGCGAGCCACTCTCGTGCACCTGCCGGATCAGCCAGATGAGCTCATGCACGAACTGCCAGTCCACCGAGCTGGTCGGTTCGTCCATGAGCAGGAGGCGCGGCGCGGAAGCGATGGCACGTGCCAGAAGTACCCGCTGCTGCTCCCCGCCAGAAAGCACTCCAAACGGCTGCCGGGCGAGGTGCAACACCTGCATCTTTCGCAGGGCGTCCTGTGCGGATTCGCGGTTCTGCCGTGAGGGAAACCGCCCGATACCGATACCCGCGTACAGACCCGTCATCACTACATCCAGTGCAGTTAGTGGCACACGCGGGTCCGTATTCAACACCTGCGGGACGTAGCCAATACGCCGACGTATCTGGGACATCTGCCGTGCACCGACGGGAGTGCCCTCCACCAGCACCTGTCCGTTCTGCACAGGTATCAGCCCCAGCAGAGTGCGCAGCAGTGTGGACTTGCCCGCGCCGTTGTGCCCGAAAAGCCCCACCAGTTCGCCACAGCGTACGCCCAGCGTCACTGTGTGCAGCACCGTTCTCTTGCCAAAGCGCACCGTTACGTTGCGCCACTCGCAGGCGTACTGGCTCATACCCTACAGTTCCGCCGCCGATCCCTCTTTCACTGCCAGTATCACGCGCCGCACGTTCTCGCGAAGACACTGCTCCCAGCTTGCCGTGTTTGGAAAGGCGCCAGGGAAGTTGCTGAGAGTGACATGCTGCGCGTTCAGCTCGCGAGCCATCTCCTTGCCGGTGCTGGCACCGCTCTGCAGATTGTCTATCACCAGCCTGACGTTTGCCCGTCTTGCAGTGTCCACCACACGGCGCCATTCCAGCGGCGTCAGGTCTTCCGCGCGCCCATACACAGCAACCACCTGCATCCCCATCCAGATGAGCAACGGCGTCAGCATGTCCGAGGCAACAACCGGTTTACCCGACACGCCTGCGCGCCGCATCTGTACCTTCAGCTCGCGGTCGAGAGCCTCTGTCCTCTGACGGAGGCGACCCAGGTTGCGCCGATACTCCCCTGACCCAGCAGGGTCCAGGGTGCTCAGGATGCTGGCGACGCGCTCGCCCGCCTGCGCGTAGGTTTGTGGCACCAGCCAGTTGCCTTCCGCGTGAATCCGATGGATTTGAACCCGCTTTCCGCCCAGCTCACTCACCCGGTTCACGAAGCGCTCGAACTGGTGTGCGAACAGAACTCCCGTTCGGCTGATGGCGGCAACGTCGCCGGGACGCAGGTCGAAGTGCCCCGGACAGGAAGCCGGAGGGATGAGCACGTTCACCTCCACGCGCGCTCCGCCGACGTCCTTGATCAGGCTCGCCAGCAGGCTGGTGGTTGCAGTGACTCGGAGCGGCTCGGCGGGCGAGCCAGCCGCCACGCCAAGCCATATCCACACTGCCAGCAACAGTCTGGCTCTGCTCATGGATTGCCCTCGTAGGTGATGTCCCAGTAGTAGCGCATCGTGCTTTCCGGCACCACTGTGAGCGGAGCGTTATTCAGCGTCACAGGGTTGCCCTGCGCGTCGGCATGGTCGGTGTTGCTGTGATACACGTCGGGCTTCATCCAGCGCACATGACCGTCACCGAACAGTACGTTCGACCCCCCGCTGTGAATGCGCGATACGCACCAGAAGCACGTGGCGCCCCCGGCGAAGAGCCCCACCGGACCCACCGGCGGTCCGGCGTTGCACCGGTCCCACTCCACCACCAGGATTTTGTTTGCGGGTGTCGTGACAGTTGACATACTGCGCTGCGGGAAGCCGACAACCAGCGGGTTGCTGATGCCGATGTTATAACCCTGCCCGTAATACCAGGGCAGATGCGGTCGGCTGGGACATTTGTTGATGTCGAAATTCTTGATGTACGGTTGCAGGCGCGTTTTCCACTGAGACACGGGCGGGTATACCTCGTCGTAGTCTGCCGTGTACAGGTGGAACGCCAGCCCGAGCTGCTTCAGGTTGCTCTGGCAGGTGGCGGTGCGTGCCCTATCCCGCGCCTGCGCGAAGACGGGGAAGAGGATTGCTGCCAGTATCGCGATAATCGCGATGACCACGAGCAGCTCTATCAGCGTGAATCCGCCTGCCGGTAGCCATTTTCTCATAATCGTGTTACGATGCTCCGCAAAAAAGAAGCCGCCTTCACGCGAGCGACTTGCCGGTTGTTGTGCAGACCAGTTTGCCATGTTTCACCCCTCGTGTGCTGATGAGTTTGTCCGCTATGGCTCGCACCTCACCGGCGGAACCTCTCAGCACCAGCACCTCCATACAGTGGTGTTCGTCCAGATGCACGTGCGTGGTGCACACGATCGAGTGCAGATGGTGGTGCTGAACGTGCGTCAACATGCGGGATAGCTCGCGAACCTCGTGGTCGTACACGATGGTAACGGTGCCCACCACTTCGCCTGACCCCGACTCCCACTCGGTTTCCACCAGCGCATCGCGCATCAGGTCGCGCACCGCTTCGGACCGCGTGCGGTAGCCCTTCCCCTCGATGAGGTGGTCGAAGGCATCCACCAGCTCTGCCGGTATGGAAACCCCGAATCGCTTCAGCTTCGCCATAGCGTAACACCTTTATTCATATCGTAACACACAACCGGGCAGTAGTCAAGGCGACACCGCGTCGCGCGGAGCCGGGACGGGCGTTCATTGCTTCTTGCCATCCACGTAGGTCTCCTCGCTCAGCGCCTCGGTCATCTTGACCTTCCATCCCTGAGGCGTTTTCACCCAGGTGTCGCGCGTGCGCGCCTTCGTGAACAGTTTGTGCGGCTTGCCCTGTGCGTCCTTGAAAGTAAACGCCAGCACCTCATCGGTGGTGACGCGGGCTGTCTTGCCCTTCACCTCGATGCGCCGGATGGTGGTCGAGCGCTGGTCTATCCGCTGTATCATGCGGTACTGCTCGCGCATTATCTGCTCCACCATCTGCTTGCTCAACACCTGACCTTTGATGTCTTTGTATATGAAGTCCGGCGTCATCTGGCGAAGCAGACCCTCCACGTTCTTCTGTTTGGTGAACTGCGCCGTTTTGGCGTATTCAGCGCGAATTTCTCGTTCCGCACGCCGGTCGGCGAGCACCGTACCTGCCAGCATCAGTAAACACACCGCGACGAGGACGGTCGCGCTTAGCGTTCTCAACATCACCTGCCACCCCCTTTCCGTTTCTTTTGCACACTGCGACAGGGATGTCCTGCATGTTCCGATGCGGTCGCCCATGATGAGGATGTTCAATAAAAGCCCAGCAGTTGTCGTCCGAGTACATAACCCCCAGCCTCTCACCTGCGTCGAGGAGAGGTTGGGAGAGAGGTATTCAGGAACTTACAACAGCGTTGCTGCGGACAATGTTCGGAGTTGCGAGGGTTTTTATACACCCCCAGCTGTGATTGACACGGCGTCAAACCGTATGCTATGCTCAGGCTGGAGAGGGATACCGAATGGCAACCGAGCAAGCCTCCGAATCGCTCATTCACGACCTCCAGCGCATTGTGGGAGCTGATGCGGTGCTGCATGACCCCGTCGGGTTGCTGGTGTACGACTGCGACGCCTACACCATGCAGAAAGCGACCCCCCAGGCAGTGGTCTTCCCGACAGAAACTGCGCACGTCCAGCAGGTGGTGCAGCTGTGCAACCGTCTGGGCGTTCCCTTCGTGCCGCGTGGAGCGGGAACAGGGCTTTCAGGGGGCGCACTGGCGGTGCGCGGCGGAGTGGTCATCTGCACCAGCCGAATGACCCGGATTATGGAGGTGGATATCCCCAACCGGCGCATCACGGCTCAGGCGGGCGCGATCAACCTCGAGCTCACCAGAGCCGTCAGGGCACACGGTTACCACTACGCTCCCGACCCCTCCAGTCAGGGCGTGAGCACCATCGGGGGCAACGTCGCGGAGAACGCCGGCGGACCACACACCCTGAAGTACGGCGTGACGGTCAATCACATCACGGGCATGGAGGTGGTGCTGCCCGATGGCGAGGTGGCATGGCTGGGTGGCAAGTGTGATGAACCGCTGGGCTACGACCTGGTGGGTGTTTTCACGGGCAGTGAGGGCACTCTCGGTGTGCTTACCACCGTCATCGCAAGGCTTACCCCGCTTCCGCAGAGCTGGCGCACCATGCTGGCGGTGTACGCCCGTCTGGAAAAGGCGTGCCAGACCGTGTCCGAAATCATCGCAGAGGGCATCGTGCCTGCCGCCATGGAGATGATCGACCGCACTACCCTGCAGGCAGTGGAGGCAGCGTTTCGCTTCGGGTTCCCCCAGGATGCCGACGCCGTGCTGGTGGTGGAGCTGGACGGGCTGGAGGCGGGGCTGGACAGGCAGGTGCAGAGGGTGGTGGACATCTGCCGCGCCAACGGAGCAGAGGAGATACGGCTTGCACGCGACGAGGACGAACGCACCCGCCTGTGGAACGCGCGCAAAAAAGCGGTGGGTTCGCTGGGCAGACTGGCTCCCAGCACGGTGACACAGGACGGCGTGGTGCCACGCAGCAAACTGCCACAGGTGCTTAGGCGCATTATGGAGATCGGGCGCGAGCACGGCGTGCGTATCGCCAACGTGTTTCACGCGGGGGACGGCAGTCTGCACCCCATCGTGCTCTTCGATGAGCGCGACGCCGAGGAGGTGCGCCGGGTGCACTCCGCCAACGACGCCATCGTGCGACTGTGTATCGAGGTCGGTGGCAGCATTACGGGCGAGCATGGCGTGGGAGTGGAGAAGGCGGGATACATGCGCCTGCTCTATTCAGAGGCGGATTTGAGGGCGATGCGCCGGGTGCATGACGCGTTTGACCCGCAGGGGCTCTGCAATCCCAACAAGGTATTTCCGTGAGCAGAAAGCGGTTAAAGGGAGATGGGCACAACGAACGCTTATGCACGGTGGAAGTATGGTCCTCCGAAGGACCCTTCGTTTTTCCCCACTGCTGTCTGGCTTCAGCAGCCGCGAAACGCCCCACGATACAGGCAGGCTGGCATCAACCTGTACGTTGGTCTGTGGCAGGGACCGACTGAGGAGCAGCTGTCCGCCCTTCGCGCCGCGAAGATGCCCGTCATCTGCGAGCAGAACCAGGTCGGGCTGAAACACCGCGAAGATGCCATCATCGTGGGCTGGATGCATCAGGACGAGCCCGACAACGCCCAGCCGATTACCGATCCCACCACGGGGCGCAGGGAATGGGGCGGACCTGTTCCTCCTCAGCGGGTGGTGGAGTGGTACCGGCAGTTACTCGCCAGAGACCCCGACCGCCCCGTGCTGCTGAACCTTGGGCAGGGCGTCGCCAACGATACCTGGGTCGGACGTGGACCCGGCGCACACCCAGACGATTACTTCACCTACGTGAAGGGGGCGGACATCGTCTCGTACGACGTGTATCCGGTGGCGGGGCTGAACTCGGAAGACCGGCTGTGGTATGTGGCGAAGGGGCTCGAGCGTCTGCACCTGTGGATTCGCTGGAACGAGTCCACCGACGGCAGGAAAATCGTGTGGAACGTTCTGGAGTGCACCCGCATCAGCAACCTCGAGCGCAAGCCCACGCCCCATCACGTGCGTGGGGAGGTATGGATGTCGCTCATTCACGGCTCGCAGGGAATCATCTACTTCGTGCACCAGTTCGAGCCGAATTTCGTGGAGTGGGCGCTGCTGGAGGACCGCGAGATGCTGGAGGCAGTCACCGCCATCAATCGGCAGATACACGAGCTCGCGCCAGTGCTGAACAGTCCCACCGTTCTCGATGGCGCGGTGGTGAAATCCTCCAGCCCCGACGTGCCGATCCATGCGATGGTGAAGCGCCATGCAGGCGCGACCTACCTGTTCGCCGTGGCGATGCGCAACGCGCCGGCGCGGGCAGAGTTCACGCTACCGGGCATACCTGCGCGGGCAACCGCCGAAGTGCTGGGCGAGAGCAGACGCATCACAGTGCAACGCGGGCGGTTCGAGGATGACTTCAAGCCCTACGAGGTGCATCTGTATCGCATCCGTTGAGGGTCACTCCTCGAGAAGAGGCGCTCGCTTGCCCTTGCCAGCCGGCAGGCTGAACAGCACGGTAGTGCCTTTGCCCAGCTCACTCTCAATCCAGATACGCCCCTTCTGCGCTTCCACCGCCAGCTGGCAGAAGGTCAAACCCAAGCCGGTGGAGGCGCCCTCCTTGCGTGCCTCGACCTGAGCGTATTTGTCGAACACCTTCTCTACCCACTCCGGTGGGATGCCGGGTCCCTGGTCGGTCACGCTGAAGATGACCATGCCATCTTCAGAGGGATAGGCGCGGACGGTGATGGTGGAATCGGGCGGGCTGTATTTCAGGGCATTGCTGAGCAGATTCACCAGTACCCGCGTGGTGATGTCCGGATCGGCAACTACGGTGCTCACCATGGGATCGGCTTCATACACGACGCGCACACGGTTCTGTGCCGCCCATAACGCCACCACCGCCAGCGAGTCGTTCACCAGTTCGTTCACGCTCACCTCACGACGGTCTACCGGCATCTTTCGGTGCTCGAGGCGAGGCAGGTCCAGCAGAGAGTTGATCAGGGTCAACATGCGGTTGCTGGAGATCAGCGCCATGTCCAGCATCTCCTGTTCCGACTCGTCCATGTTGCCATTGCGCATCTCACGCAGAGTCTGCAGACCGGTCAATATGTTGGTGAGCGGCGAGCGCAGGTCATGGATGATGAAATGCATTAGATCCTCGTGGCGCTTGCGCGATGCCAGCAACCCGGACAGCATATAGGTCACGATGAGGAAGATGCCGGAGCGTACCGCCAGATTCCAGTACAGCGCCACGCCGGTGGTGTCCTGTGTCGTGGTCAGGACATCAGAGGCGAACCAGGCGATGGCGCTGGCAATCGCCAGGATAACACCAGGCTTTTCGCCAGCGAACCAGTCCACCAGAATGATCGGGATGAGGTAAAGAATCAGGATGTCCGGCTGGGTGAAGTAGTCAACGGTAGCGATAATTCCCACCAGCAACAGCCCGATGGCTGTCCAGAAATGCCGCGAGCGTCTGCTGACAAAACCAGCCAGTCGTTGCACAATGCGCCTCCCGCTACATGATACCCCGTTGCGAGGCTCTTCGCGATGCGGCATCCAGCGCGGACTGAATCGCCATGAACTCGCCTACGTTGTCCATCGTCAGCAGCCCCACCAGTTCACCGTTGCGCACCACCGGCATCGAGTGGCAGGCGCACGCCTGCAGGCGCGGCAGGACGTTCTCCAGCATCTCCGCAGCGTCCACCAGTTCGTACTCGCTCTGCATGACTTCGCGCACCAGGCGGTCTGCTCCCTGCTGAGCCAGCGCGGTGATCAGGTCGCTGCGCGTAAGCACACCGCGGATGCGCCCTTCCTCCAGCACCGGGAAGTCCTGCTGCCATCCGCTCAGGATCAGCTCCACCACCCGGTCCAGACGGTCATCCGGCGAGACGGTGCGGAAGTCGGTCAGCATGGCGCGCTGCACCGGAATGCCGCCCAGTGCGGAGCGAATCTGCACCATACTTGCCTCCTGCGCCGCACCAATCCACACGAACAGCGCGATAAACAGCAGGAACGGATTGAATAACAGCCCAAGAAAGCCGAAGAGGAAAGCCATCGCCTGCCCCAGCCCCGCGGCGATACTGGTCGCCTGCACGTAGTCCATTCGCATCGCCAGCAGAGCCCGTACCACGCGCCCACCATCCATGGGGAAGGCGGGAAGCATGTTGAACCCCGCCAGAAACAGGTTCACCATCATCAAACGCCCCCACAGCGAGCCGCGTACCATGCTGTTGTCCACCTGCCAGAAGTCCGTCAGCGCCATTTTCGCCTGCAGGAACAGATACAGCACCGCGAAAATCGCCACGTTCACGGCGGGTCCTGCCAGCGCTACCCACAGCTCCTGCACAGGCTTGTCTGGCATTCTTTCGAGACGCGCCACGCCGCCAATGGGTAAGAGCGTGATGTCGCGGGTGCGAATACCGTAGCGCTTCGCTGCCAGCGCGTGTCCGAACTCGTGCAACAGCACACAACCGAACAGCAACAGTATAAAAACCACTCCCCCGACCACCGCCTGCACCGTACCGAGTTGAATCCAGTGCAGGAGGGCAATCCATCCGACCAGCAAGAGGAACGTGGCGTGCACATACACCGCGATACCTGCGTACTCACCGAGTTTCCATGACCATCCCATCGGAACGTACCTGCCTTGTCGTGTGACGTTGAGCTCTCCAGACTCACTTACGTAGAGTGGGTAGCGGATGTAACGCCCGAAGCAGTGTTTACTTCGCGCAAATAGTGCAAAAACCCTCTGCTTTCCCGAAGTTGACAACGAGCCGACATCGGCGTATACTGAACTTCGGCATCATTGCGAAGCACAGAGGACACAGAGTTCCGATGAGAATAGTCATTCTGGGATGTGGACGCACCGGCGCTGCGCTGGCGCGCATCATGGCTGCGGAAGGGCATCGCGTCACTCTCATCGAGTGGAACAACGAGTCGCTGGAACGGCTCGGCGGCAAGTTTACCGGCGCGGTCATCACCGGCAACGGGCTCGACGAAGACGTGCTGAAAAAGGCGGGTATCGAGCAGGCAGACATGTTTGTCGCGCTCACCGAGGGCGACAACCGCAATCTGATGGCAGCGCAGATTGCCAAAGAGCGGTTCCAGGTGCCAAAGGTCATCGCCAAAGTGAACGACCCCATCCGTGCGGAAGCGTACCGCGAGCGGGGCATCTACACCATCTGCTACAGTCTCATCGGCTCTGCCCTGATACGTGACCTGGCGTACGACCGTCCCCTCGGCACGGTCGAAGATTACAACGTGCTACCCCCCGAACTGCAGGATTGAGAGAGGTCATCTGGCATGTACGTCATCATCGTGGGCGCCGGTAATGTGGGCTACTATCTGGCGAAAACTCTGCTGAACGCGGGACACGAGGTGCTTCTCATCGAGCGCGACAAACGCCGATGCGACCTCCTGCGCGACGAGTTTGGTGAGGCGGTGATGCGGGGGCGCGGCGACGAAATCCGCATCATGCGTGAGGCAGGCGCCGACCGCGCCGACATCGTGGTCGCCTGCACGGGCGACGACGAGGACAACCTTATCATCAGCCAGATTGCGAAGTGGTACTTCAACGTGCCGCGCACCGTCGCCCGAATTAACGACCCCCGCAACGAGGGCATCTTCCAGCAACTGGGCATCGACGCCACCGTCAGCAGCACCAACATCATCTATCACCTGATCGAGCAGGAGATCGAGACCAGCGAAATCATCCCGCTGGCGGCGCTGGAACGCGGGAACATCGAAATCGTCGACGTGGAAATCAGCAATCGCTCGCCAGTGGTGGGAAGACAGGTGGACGACCTGCCTCTGCCGTCCGATGCGCTCATCGTATGCATCATTCGGGGAGAGAACGCCATGCTACCCCGCGCGGACACCGTGCTGGAACCCAACGATAGCGTCATCGCACTGGTATCGGCACACAACGAGCGCCTGCTGCGTAAGGTATTCGCCGAGGAAGCCTCGTCCGAATAGTCCGCGCTACCTGCCTGCCGTAACCTGAAGCGTGAGATAACCCGCAGGGCGGTCGCGCCAGCTCTGCACCAGACTGCCTGGCTCGTACAGCGCGAAGGCGGTCAGCGCCTCCAGCGATGTGCCACCGTACGGCAAGCCGCGCGGCGCGAAAGTGACCCC
>OGCI01002789.1_pt1 | contig 10740 bp, 6 predicted proteins | sample 1570021 | NCBI WGS metagenome assembly OGCI01 (sample SAMN06264664, study PRJEB24512) | hot springs metagenome | isolation source: Hot spring water | place: South Africa: Tshipise | collected 2015-06-21
GAGATTCAGACCTCCCACGAGGCGGTTCGGCGCTTCGCGGTGTACCATCCCAATATCCAGTTCCTGTCGGATCTCTCCATCAAACTGGCTCGCGATAAAGCTGTCCGGGCAGAGCAAGCCAGCCTCGAAGTTGAACGGTCGGCAGTTGTGGTCAGAACTGCCTTCGAGCTGATCGGCGTCGTCGCAGTGCTCCTGGCCCTGCTCTGGAGTCTGCTGTTGCCTTCTGGTCTGATCCGCCCGATCACGCATCTGAACCGGGCGGTCGAATCTCTGGCAGACGGCGACCTGTCGGCCCGCACCGGCCTTGCCGGCGCCGATGAGCTTGGTCGGCTGGGGCAGGCTTTCGATCACATGGCGACAATTATCGATCAGCGTACCGCCGAGTTGCGCACCCAGTTTGCCATCGCGGAGGAAGCCCGCCGCGAGGCCGAGGAGTCTCGTGCCCAGGTGATCAGGCAACTCGAGACGATCGCGGCTCAACGGGAACTGATCCGCGAGATGAGCGTCCCCGTGCTCCCCGTCAGTGATCGCGTGCTCGTCATGCCGCTTGTCGGCGCCCTGGACAGCGAACGCCTCGCGCAGGTCCAGGAACGTGCCCTCCAGACCCTCGAACACAAACACGCCAGTCATCTCATCCTTGATGTGACCGGCGTGCCAGTGGTTGATACCCGGGTGGCCAGTGGCCTTATTCAGATTGCCCGTGCTGCCAGTCTCCTCGGCACGCAGACCATCCTCGTTGGCATCCGGCCCGATGTCGCGCAGGCAATGGTCGGCCTGGGCATTGACCTCAGTAGCATCACCACCTACGCTACCCTCCAGAGCGGTATTCAGGCTACCCTGACCTCAGTTGCGACGGCACCCCCGAAGGGCAGACCCGCTCCAGCCAGATGATGCCGGCCACTCCTGTCACAGCCAGGGCGCCGGCCACCACATACGCTTCCAGCGGACGGGCCTGGGTGAGATACACCCCCACCAGCCCGCAGGCCCCCGCCAGCAGGTAGCAGGTCAGCACGGCCTCGCGCCTGGTAAGCCCCAGGGCGTGTAACCGGTGCGAGAGATGGTCCTTCCCCGCCGTGGTGAACGGATTCACGCCACGCCGCAGCCGCGACACCAGCACCAGCGCCGTATCAAAGATCGGCAGCGCCAGCACGCACACCGGCACCATCCACGTGACCAGGGGGGTGTTGCTCAGAAAGCGCAGCTTGATCGCGAGCGCCGCCAGCACAAAACCGATGAACAGGCTGCCCGTGTCGCCCATAAAGATCGTCGCCGGGTTCAGGTTGTAGCGGAGAAAGCCCACACAGGCGCCGATCAGCGCCGCGGCCATGGCGCCAACCAGCACCTGGCGGGGCGTGTTCATCGCCGCGAGCAGCAAAAAAAAGGCCGCCGCGATTGTCGCGACGCCGCCCGAGAGTCCATCCATATTGTCGAGAAAGTTGAGCGCGTTGGTAATGCCCACCACCCACACGATGGTCAGCGCCCAGTTGATCCAGGGCTGCGGGAAGAGCTGCACCTGTGTCCCGCCCAGCACCAGCACTGCCCCCGCCAGCGTCTGGCCCCCCAGCTTGGCCAGCGCCCCCAGACCCCAGCGGTCATCGGCAAAGCCGAACAGCGAGATCAGTGTGGCGCCAAGCAGGATGCCCACCAGTTCCCGGATGTAGGCCCGGTCACCGAAGAGCAGCAAGGCCGCCACGAAGGCCGCGTAGATCGCCGCCCCGCCCAGCAGCGGCACCGGCGCAAGGTGAATGTCCCGCGTCCGGGGCACCGACACCACCCCGGCGCGCAGCGCCACCCGGCGCATCAACGGCGTGGCGACCATCGAAAATGTGAGCGCGACCAGCGCAATCAGCGCGATCTGGATCATGGTCGAGACACCACAGGCCGCCTATCCTCCCGACCGCGCCTGCTCAATCATCTGGATCAGGCGCCGGGTTACGGCAACTTCCTCTTCTGCTCCGGGTTGCCCGCGCAGCGCCTCCAGCGCCCGCTGCGCTTCGGCCAGCGCTTCGTCGTAGCGCAGAGTATCGCTCAACACAATCGCGTAGTTGCGACGGTAGTTCGTCTGGCCCGGTTGCAACTCGGCAGCGCGCCGGTACGGCTCCACCGAGCCGCGCATGTCTCCTGCCCGTACCGCAAGCAGGCCGGTGGCGCTGTGCAGCAGGGCCACCCGCCGCCGCAACTCCTCGACATCCGCCCCCGGCGACCGCCCGGCTTCCGCGGCGCTCAGACGCTCCTCCTGCTGCGCCGCCTGGCGCGCATAGGCATCGCGGAGCTGGATCAGCAGATCCGGGCGATCGGCCAGACCATCGGCGATGCGCTCGATAGAACTGGCGACCAGTATCCCCGACAACTCGATGGCTTTGACGTAAGCCGCTGCCGCCGCCTCGGGGTCGTTGTACTGGAGGCGCGCCAGATCGCCCTGTCGCAGGTACGTATCGGCATAGCGCGGATCAAGTTGCTCGGAGTAGCGCAACAACTCGGTGGCCTGCTCGTAGAACTGGCGCGCCTGTTCCCGGTTGCCGTTGGCAGCGTAGTAATCGCCCACCGAGATGGTCACACCGGCCCGTTCGTTGAGCAACGTAACATCGCGGGGCGCGATCGGCGTGACCCGCTCGTACCATTCCAGCGCGGCGCTCAAACGGCGCGGATCGTAACTCCAACTGTACCAGTAGCTGTTGAGGCGCCCGAGATTGGCGAAATGGTCCTTGTTCAACGGGTTAAGGTCGTGGGCGCGGAGCAGCGTTGCTTCGGCATAGCCCATCATCGCTGCGGGGCTGGTCCGCTGCACAAATTCAACAATCGCCGCCTGACCCTCAAGGCCGAGCAGATCGTTCAGGTCAACCCTGGCCGGGGCCTCGCCCGGCGGCACGCCGGCGACGCGCAGCGCATCGGCGGCGCCCATCAGCGTTCGCCCCAGGTGCAGATAGTAGAAATCTTCGCCCGGATTGCGGCGCACGGTCTGGAGGTATTCGTCCAGCGCCTGCACCACCCGGTCCAGGTCGAGATTGCCTTCGCTCAGCCCCTGGCCCTGTTGGAAGTGCATATCGGCGATGATGGGCGCGGCGCTGAAGCGCCAGACTGCGCCAGAGGTCACCACGGCAATCAACCCCAGCGCCAGCCACGCTCCCGGATTCACTCGAGCGGCGCGCGCCAGTGGTTGCGGCGCAGCGGCCTGCCCGGCGCCCTTGCCTGCCGGCGCAGCCCGGCGCCGCCTGGCGCTCGGGGTATCGCGGGCGTCCTGCGCGGCTGCCGTCTCCCCTGCCACCGGCTCGGCCACCGGCGCCAGCGACAGGGAGTACTGGCCGCTCAAGGCCCCGCCGGTCACCACCAGAGCCAGCGTCACCCAGAACATCATCAGGGTCGAAACGATCGGAATGCCGGTCAACCCTTCGACAAAATGGGCCACAATGACGCTCAGACAGGCGATAAAGAACACCTGCCAGCGCCACTGGTCGCTCGCGCGCATCAGGCGCCAGGCCAGCACCACTGCGCTGAAGACCAGGAACAGATAACTTACCAGCCCGAGCACCCCTCTGGTCACCAGTTCGTCGAGCAGGGCCTGGTGCGAGCGGTCCGGCGAAGCCCCGCGCGCCTCAACATTCGCCAGCGAGGGCGGATAGAAGCGATTGAAGGCCACAAACATGCTCTCCGGCCCCCAGCCGACAAGCATACGCAGCCCGTCGCTGGTGACCAGCGCCGTCGCGCCTCCGACGTGCTGGTCGCCAAACCAGATCAAGCGACGCACCAGGCCAGTGTCGCGGTTGACCTCCAGCAGCCGGCCCATGCGCCCGAGGTAGGGCACCTCGCGCAGGCGCTGGAAGAACGGCGCCTGGGAGAGATTGAACACCAGCAAAAAGATCGCCCCGACCGTCGCCACCGCGATCCAGCCGAGCAGCAGCGCGCGCAAGCGGCGCAACCGGGCAATGTTTTCGGAGGCGCGGGCCAGGCGCATGGCCTGCCACAGCAGCAGCGAACCGAAGACAAACAGCCCGGCCCCCAGCCCCAGCCAGGGACCGCGGCTCTGGGTGAAGAAGATCGCTGCCAGGAGCGCCAGCGCGGCAACCCCGCCCTCGGCAGCCAGCAACTGGCGCCACAAGCGCGAGGGCTGCTCCGGCAGGCCTGGCAGCGCATAGGCCAGTGTGTAGGCGCCCGCCGCCATCAGCGCCGCCAGGGCAAGCCAGAGCCACCAGTCAAGCGCGCGCGCCCCCGCGCTTCCCCCCACAAAGATCTGCGCTCCGGCGCTGGCCGTGGCCACGAACTGCACGCCAAAGGCCAGCAGGTAGCCGAGCAGCAGCAACCCCGGCCACCAGCGCAACCGTCTGCCCGCCCGTTCGTAGCCCGTCGTCAACAACCACCACAGCGCCGTCGCGCAAACCACCGCGCCCGGCAGCGCCCACCAGTAGCGAAAATCAATCGTGCGTACCGCGGCCCCGAACTTGATCAGGGCCAGCAACAGCGTCAACCCGGCGCCAAGCAGCAGCACCCGTGTGAGCGCCCAGAGCCACTCGGTGCGCGCCCGGGCCGGCGCAGGCGCCGTGTGCGCGGCGCTCCGTTCCGCCACGAGCCGGTAGAGCGCCAGGGGCACAACCATGATCATGTAGGCCGCGACGAAGATCGAATTGCCCATGGTCGAAGCCACGCGCGTGATCACGTCGCCACGCCAGGGCAATGGATCAAGCCCCAGGTGTTGCAAGATCCCGTACCCTGCCACGGCCACCCCCGCCGCCAGGCTCATCGTGACAACCCGCTCGACCTGTTCCGGGCGACGCAGGGTGGCGATCATGGCCACAAAGAGGGCGATGTAGGACAGGTGGGTCAGAGTGCCCTGCATGCGCTGGTAGGACCCCCAGAAACTGATGCCTGGCACAACCGAGGTCGCCGTCGCCAGGAGGTAGACCAGGGCATACAGCAGCACCGGCACGACCAGGGGCAGAGCTGCAATGCGCCGCCACAGCGGAGGGGCGTTTGCTGGCGGCACTATGTTGGCGGGACGCGGTTCCCGGGTGAGCAGGGCATCGAGCCAGCGCGCCAGCAGCGCAGCGACGGCGATCAGCGCCAGCGCACGGAGCAGCGCCGCTTTATCTGGCTCGAAGTGGCGCGCCGAGTAAAGGTTGAACACAATCGGCACCATGGTCAGCGCGAGCAACCAGCAGGCTTCGGTTACCCACGCGCACCATTGGCCGATTATTGTCTGGCGAGGCATCATAACGGGGAGGGCGCCAGAGGGTCACGGTCAGCGACCATACCGGGCCATGGCACAGGCTTCTACACAGGAGCGATACTGCCACGCTGGCTGGTCCTCGACCGGGGCACACCCTGGCGCTGGTGTTTCCAGTGTCGCGCGCGAGCAAGGATCTCGCGCGCATTGGCCCGGCTGTGTTCATTCGGGGTGCCGTCAAGCATGGCGGCGATCTCATCAACGCGCTGGCCCTCGTCCAGGTGCATAACGCTGGTGCGGGTGCGTTCGTCGATGAATTCCTTGCGGATGTGAAAGTGTGCATCGGCAAATGCGGCCACCTGCGGCAGATGGGTGATGCAGATGACCTGATGGTTCTCGGCAATCGCCCAGAGCCGCTGGCCCACCACGTTCCCGGCGCGACCACCCACCCCGACGTCAATCTCATCAAAAATCAACGTGGCGACCTCGTCCACCCGCGACAGGATCGACTTGAGCGCCAGCAGCAGGCGCGCGCTCTCGCCACCCGAGGCGATCTTCGCCAGTGGCTTGAGCGGCTCACCGGGGTTGGGGGCAATCAAAAACTCAACCCGGTCGATCCCGGTCCGGTCACACGCCAGGCGCCGGCCGGCCAGGGGCACACCTTCAGGATCATCAACCTGCTCCACCTGGACCGCAAAGCGCACATTGGGCATAGCCAGATCGGTCATCGCCTGCTCGATCTGGCGGGCGAGGTCGTCGCCGACGTGGCGCCGCCGCCGCGACAGTTCACCGGCAAGCCCGGCCAGTTCAGCCAGAGCCGCTTCCTCTTGCTGGAGCAGTGTCGCGATATGTTCTTCACTATGGGTCAATTTTTCAATCTCCGCCTCGGCGCTGGCAGCCCGGGCGATCACCTGAGCCAGGTCGCCGCCATACTTGCGTTGCAGATCGCGCAGCACGGTGAGGCGGTCCTCAATCGCGTCGAGGCGGCCCGGTTCAAAATCCAGACCCAGACGGTAGCTGCGCACCGCCGCGGCCAGATCTTCCAGTTGATAGTGCAGGTCGCTGGCAGTGCTGGCCATAGCCGCCACCGCAGGGTCAAGGCGGGCCAGTTCCTCAAGATTGCCGGTGATGCGGGCCATCGCCTCGACCACCGAAGGGGCGGCGGAGCGCCCGCTCTCACGCCCCTCGTAGAGCATCGCATAGACGTCGTTGGCCAATCCCGTAATCCGGGCGGCATTCTGCAACACGGCCCGTTCGCGCAGCAGTTCGCCCTCTTCCTCAGCCCGGGGTCGGACCGCGTGCACGTCTTCCAGCAGGTAGCGCAGTTCCTCGATCCGCTGCTGGCGGCGGGCCTCGCCACGTCGCATATTGGCCAGTTCCTCACGCAGCGCGCGCAGGCGGGTCACTTTCGTGGCCACCTGTTCGCGCAGCTCGAGCAGATCGCCGAAGCGGTCAAGCAATTCGAGGTGGGTGCGCGTATTGAACAACGACAGCCCTTCGTGCTGCCCGTGGATATCGAGAAGGCGGCCGCCAATCTCGCGGAGCACGCTGAGGCTCACCGCCTGCCGGTTCACCCGGGCCACGCTCCGGCCCGTCTCGGCGCTGATCTCGCGGGTAAGGATCACCTGCTCATCGTTATCGTCGAGCAGACCGTATTCCTGGAGCAGAGGCGCCACCCGCGCGCAATCGTCGAGGCCAAAAATCCCTTCGATCCGCGCGCGCGGACAACCGACGCGCACGAAGGAAGGGTCGGCCTTCTCTCCACGCAGCGTCCCCAGGGCATCGATAATGATCGACTTGCCAGCGCCGGTCTCGCCGGTGAGAACGTTGAATCCGCTATCGAAGCGCAGGTGTAGCCGATCGATGATCGCAAAGTCGCTGATCTGCAACTCAAGCAGCATAGGCCAGAAGGACGCGAACATCTGAGCGTGATTTTTGCCACGCTCTGCATTGTACCACAGCCGCTCCTGATGTGAAAATACGGGGAAACCGGGTTTCCCCATCCCTCTGCCTGTGGGGGGTGCCAGCCGCTCCCACCAGCGGTTGGGACATGGGGCAACCGGGTTTCCCCAACCCCCTCCCTGAGGGGAGGGTTTGGGAGGGCTGCGCCCTCCCAGGAAATAACCCGCCAGCGGGGAGGGTTTGGGAGGGCTGCGCCCTCCCAGGAAATAACCCGCCAGCGGGGAGGGTTTGGGAGGGCTGCGCCCTCCCAAGAACAATAATATTTTCATTCTGGCGTTGTGCGGCGCAGCCGCATGGATGACTGAGGTGAAAATAGGGAACCCGGGGTTCCCTCCGCTCCTGTTCACCGGGATGCCAGGCGCCCCCACCGGCGGTTGGGGGGTGGGGAAACCGGGTTTCCCCCCTCCCTGGTAGGAGAATTTGGCCGTAGCGGCGCGGCGGCGCCGCGCCGCTACGCCCTCCCAAGAAAAACCCATGTTCATCGTGTCGTTGTGCGGCGCAGCCGCGTGGAGGGCTGAGGTAAACATATGGAGAAACCAGCTTTCCCCATTCCCCGCCCACGGCGCGGATCTCTGGAGATATACCGCATCGGCAGCGCCCGGGTAACGTCCTCAGGCAATCGAGGAGGGTTTGAGAGCAGATTGGGAATGCGGTGCTGCAAAGCGAGCCAGCCCGGCCTGACAGCGTGACGCGGAGCGCGCGGCTCGTCACTGGCAGGAGAGGAGCTGGCTCCCCCGTGCCCGTCCCGCCTTCGTCACCTTCGCGCCGTCATGGCGCCCTCGGCTGTTCATCACCCCGGTAAATCCGACCAAAGTCGGATAGCGCAGTGCGTCAAAATCTGTTATACTATCTACATCGGTTCGGCGACGCTGCGACAGACGCGCCGGGCCACATTCCTCTTTATCCCCCCTGTCGCTCCCCCTCATTACCCCCAGCGGCTGCCTTGCGGCAGCCGCTCGCCACATGGTGGAGCCGGCGAAATGACGATGACGTTATCCACAACCCCCTAGCGCAACTGCGGCGAAGTCGTTATACTATAGCACGTGCTCCCACCGGGCGCGATTATACCGTTCGGGGGAGGCGCGGAGGAGACAACTCTCCGCGTTCCTTCCGTTTCACCCACGGCGGCAAGCCCGTCCCGGCTTCACCGGGGCGCGTGCTCGCCACGGGCGAACCAGGGAATGGGGGGTGGCGAAGCCTCTACGTGCCACTCCAAACGGTAAGCGGGGGTAAACCTGCAATCGAACGCCTTTGCAACGGTGGAGTAAGCAACTGGCGAGGAGGTAGGGTGTGTTAAAGCCGGAAGAACTTCCGCCGACTCTGGAAGGTTGTACCCAGCGTGAGTATGAGCAGCTTCGGCGCGAACTTGCCGAGGCTCACGCGCTGAACCGCGGATTGCGGCGGCAGCTTGAGAAAGCGCTCTCGGCTGCCAATGAGGCCCAGCGCGCCCACGCCAAAATGGTCGCCACCCTGACGGAGACGATGCGCGAAAATACCTCTCTCGCCCACGAACGCGACATCTGGCGCGCTCGGGCCCAGCGCCTCGAAGCCGGGATGGCAGCGGAGCCACCGGTTGCCCGGCAGGCCCTTGACATCAGCAGTCTCGCGGGGCAGCTCAGCGAGGAGGAGATCAACGCCATTCGCAAAGCCATGGCGCGCCTGCACCACCCCGATGTTGGGGGTGATCCCGAGCGTATGAAGGCCTGGAACGCCGCCCTTGACCGGATCTGCGGCTCGTAGTCTCTGGCAGAGCCTGAGGCCCGTTGGGCGCGCCCGGCTACCCCGGCGCATTGTTGGAGCGGCCCCGGCGGCCACTAGTTGCTGGCCTCAAGATCCTCACTCAGCCCGGCCCGCAGTTTCTCCAGCAGGATCCGCAGTTGTTGCTGCTCCGCCGGATCGAGCAGGCCCATACGCCGCTCCACCGCGGCGTCGTGCAGGCGTACCGCCTCATCGCGCAGCGCCAGGCCGCGTGGGGTCAGCAGCAGCCGCTGCGCGCGCCGGTCGTCGGGATCGGGGGTCCGTCGTACCAGCCCATGCGCCTCCAGGCGATCGACCAGGCGCGTGATCGTACTCTTCACACAGAGCAACTCCGCGCCGATGTCGGTCAAACGGCGGCCCTGAGCCGTGTCGAGACGCTGGAGCACCGAAAATTCCAGCGGCGAAAGGTTGACTTTCTGGAGCACACGCCGATCGCCATCATCGAGGAGAACATAGATGTCGTGAATGAGCCGGTGCTGCTCGTGGGCAATCGAGGGCGCTACGGGTGGGGACATAAGCTTAACCCTCGGTGACGCAATAGTTGCAGTTGCAAGCGATTATAGAGAGCCCGATCCGGCGCGTCAAGGCGTGGAACGGCAACCGACAGTTGACACCGCTCCTCGTGACAGGTAGAATGGAAAGGCGTTTTGCAACGAATTGTTCAGATTTGGATAGATTTGTTGGGGAGCTAGAAGGGTACGGGGATGGTGCAACTGGCCGGGTTCTGGATGGCCCTCGCTACATTTCTCGGGATCTGGTGGGGCCACGTTGGTGTGCGCTGGCTCGAGGCCCATAGCGTTCGGATCGGGCCACCGGCTGTGCTCCTGACGCTCGCCGGATTGGGGCTGAATGTCTACGCCCTCTTTGCCCCCAATCTCACCCTGGCAGGCGTCAGTAGCATTGTGGGCGTAACCCTGCTGTGGGATGCTTTCGAGTTGTTCCGGCAGGCCAGACGGGTGCGCAAAGGTCACGCCCCTGCCAATCCCGCCAATCCGCGCCACGCTGCATATCTGGCTGCCGGCGGTCCAGCCACAACCGCAAACTTGCTCAACCGCGAGCCGACTGGCCGCCCAGTTGTAGCCCATCGTTCCGCCTGGCACCCTTCGGAACCCCCGTCGGACGTGTATTGCCCATCCCCGGTCAGCACCGACTGAGGTGAAAATAGGCCGTGTGTGAGAGGGTTTGGGAGGGTGAAGCCCTTCAACGGGTTTCACCTGTTCTGGAATGGGCTTCCCGGGACACGGGGGGGAAATGGGCCAACGAATGGGAAACGAATAAACGAATGCGCAAGGTGTGCCTGACTCTGAGGTGAACATAGCCCGCCCGCAGGAGGGTTTGGGGGTAGGGGCGCGGCGGCGCCGCGCCCCTACCCCCTCCCAGGAAACAACCCGCCAGCATGGATGGTTTGGGAGGGCTTCGCCCTCCCAAACCATCCCAAGAATAGTTATTTTCATTCCGGCGTTGGGCGCCATGCGCATGACCTCTGAGGTGAACATAGCCCTCCGCGGGAGGGTTTGGGAGGGCTTCGCCCTCCCAAGAACAATAAATAAATAGTTCCATTCTGGCGTTGTGCGGCGCAGCCGCATGGATGACTGAGGTGAACATACGGGGAAACCGGGTTTCCCCATCCCCCTGCCTGTGGGGGTGCTAGCCGCTCCCAACAGCGGTTGGGGAATGGGGAAATCGGGTTTCCCCATTCCCCCTCCCTGAGGACTCTGTTGGTTAAGAGTTTCTTAACCACCGTGCCAGGCTGCTGCAGCGGTCTTCGTACCTGTTAGCCAGGGCCTTCATGCCCCCCGGCGGGCCCGCCCGGCGGCTGAAGCCACGGGCTGTCACCTGCGAAGCCCGCCTACGCGGGCTCC
>OGCI01002792.1_pt1 | contig 10737 bp, 3 predicted proteins | sample 1570021 | NCBI WGS metagenome assembly OGCI01 (sample SAMN06264664, study PRJEB24512) | hot springs metagenome | isolation source: Hot spring water | place: South Africa: Tshipise | collected 2015-06-21
AGGAATGAAAAAATATTTTATTCTATTCTTTCTGGGTTTAATTATTGGCTTTTTTATTTGGCAAGGGATTTATTTGCCTAAAAATCCAGCCGGGGAAGGAAAAGTTTTTTCAGTTGAAAGGGGCCAGAGCCTTTTTCAAATTGCTGAAAATTTGGAAAAGGAGGGTTTAATTAAAAATAGGTTTTTCTTTGATTTTTATATATTTCTCAAAGGAGCTCAAAGAAAACTTCAGGCTGGAAAATATACCCTCTCTCCGGCAATGAATATTCCTGAAATTGGAAAAAAAATTATTTTTGGCGAAACTCTAAAAATAAAAGTGACAATCCCTGAAGGCTTTACCTTAAAGCAAATTAAAGAGGAGCTCGGTGAAAACTTCCAGAGGCCCGTCCTCTGTCAATTTTCAACTCGAGATTTTAAAGGTGAATTTGATTTTTTGAAAGATGTTCCTGATGATGCTTCTTTGGAAGGATTTTTGTTTCCCGACACTTATTTCTTGGAACCAGACCAAAATGAAAAAGGAATTATCCAAAAATTTTTAATAAATTTTGATAAAAAACTAACCCCAGATTTAAGAGATGAAATTGAAAGACAAGGAAAAACAATTTTTGAAATTATTATCATGGCTTCTTTGATTGAAAAAGAAGTTAGAAAAAAAGAAGAAAAAGAAGTGGTTTCTGGAATTTTGTGGAAAAGATTAAAAAATAATATTCCTTTGCAGGTTGATGCCACTATCACTTACATTACTGGTAAAAAAACAACTAAAATCTCAATCGAAGAAACCAAAATCGACTCTCCCTATAATACCTATAAATATCGAGGCCTTCCCATTGGCCCAATTTGTAATCCAGGATTTGACAGTATTTTGGCGGCCTTGTATCCTAAAAGTAGTGACTACTGGTATTATCTGTCAACTCCGGAAGGAAAAACTATTTTCAGCAAAACCTTACAAGAACATAATATAGCCAAAGCAAAATATCTCTGGTAAGGCTAAATAAAATGATTGAGAAATTTAAAAAACTTCTAAAACCGAGAAACTTTATTTTTCTAATTTTAATAATAGGAATAATTTTCCTTGGTTTTTATTTTTGGCAAAAACAAAAAATAAAACCTCCAAGACCAACTTATATTTATGGTTATAGATTAGTTAATGAAAAAATTTCCCAATCAGCTCCCATTACCATCTATCTTCCCTTTCCAATGGAAAAATCAAAAGCTCAAAAAAATATCAGATTTGATCCACCAATAGAAGGAAAATGGTTAGCCTCTAAAAATAAAAATGAACTCGTTTTTAAACCAAAAGAGAAATTGAAATTAAATAGATATTATTCTGTTCAATTAACTTTAACCCAATCAGAAAAAACTACTATTGAGGCTGATTTTTTAGTTGTTGAAGATCCAAAAATAATAGCCATTTTTCCAAAAGAAAATTCAGAGACTCCAGAAAATACAGAAATTACCATCATTTTTAATAGGCCAATGGTTCCTTTGACTACCTTGGGATACCTTGAAACCAAGGATGCTCCAGTTGAGATTATTCCAGCTACTGAGGGCAGATTTAAATGGATTACTACTAATAATTTACAGTTTATTCCAAAAGAAAGCTTAAAGAGATCTTCCCATTATACAGTAAAAGTAAAGTCAGGTTTGGTTTCAATGGATGGATTAGAAGTGGAGGGAAAAGAAATTAAGTTTATTACTAGAAAATTGAGATATTTAAATTTAACAAGTGGTGAAATTATTTATAATCAACCAATTTCAATTTATTTCAATCAGCCAGTTAATTTAGAAAAAATAAAAAAGGAAATAACTTTAATAAATACTACTACTGGAAAAGAAGTGCCATTTATTGCTGAATATGGAAAAAAAATTGAAAAAAGAGAAAAGGTTTTTGGATTTTTTGGGAGGTTAAGCAATTTCTTAGCTGCTTTATTTCCTCAAAAGGAAGGGGAAATAGATCAATCAATAATTCAAATTTACAACAAGAAAGATAAATTTGGTAGAAATAAACTCTGGGATTTTGAAAATAGTTATCAATTAATAATTAACAAAGCCTATCCGACAGAAGGAGATATTATTTTAGATGAAAGGCAGGTAACAGATATCCTGGTAGCTGGCTCAATTAAAAATCTTTTTGCCGAGTCTCCCAGAACTAAATATGCTAACCTCGATTTTTTTGATCCCAAGGGAAAACTCTGGGTCAATTTTTATGAAGAAATTGATCTTTCAAGAAGCAAAATAAAAGCAGAAAAATTAAAAGAAATAGGCTATGGTGAAAAATGTAAAGAGGAAAATAGAGATAAAGAGGAAAATAGAGATGAGGAAAATAATAGAGAGAGAGAATGTGAAAAAATTCCTGATAGAAAGAAGATTTATTTAACTTTCCAAAGTGAAAAAATCGGTCTTGGAGAAAGAATAGAAATCAATTTTGAAAAAATTGTCAATATTGAGGGACTAACTATCAATCGAGACCCAATTTTAAAAGATATAATTTCCTACCCCGAATTTAAAATTTTGAGAACCTTTCCTGAAAATGATTCTCAGGGGGCTAATTTGACTGATTTAATTATTTGCACCAATTCTCAAATTTTGACTCCGCCAAGGGAAGAATATAAAAATTACTTCATTTCAAATTTAGATTATGAATTAAAGTACTGGGGGGAATCTTGGAGACTTGAAGAGCCTTATGAAAAATGCAAAAAGGGAGAATTCTTCACCAGAATAAGTTATGGATTGATGCCCTTTTCTGATTATTCTCTGGAATTGAAATTAGAAGATGTTTTTGGCCAAAAAATTAACTATTTCTTAAAATTCACTACCGGGGAAATGCCAAGCTATCACTTGAATTTTTATCATCTCCAGAAATCCTATAATGTTACTTCGCCAGAAAAAACAAAATTGACCTATGCCACAGAAAATATGGAATATCTCAATCTGGAGATTTGTAAATTAAATGCCTTCGATTTTCTTTATTACTTAGAAAAGAGAATTAGATATGATGAACCAACTCCTATATTTAATTGTCAAGAAATAGTCAGAGATAAAATTGAATTACCAAAAAGATACTGGATTAAAAATTATTTTAAATTAGATCTTAAAAGTCATTTTGAAGAGCCTATCGGCCATTATATTTTAACTTTTTCTCATCCAGATTATAAAATTTCTTATTGGGAAAGAGGTCGAGAAGTTCAAAAACCGTTTTATGAAAGAACCTATCTAACAATCACCAATTTGGGAGTAGCTGAAAAGAGAATTGAGCCCCAACTTACAACTTATGGGCAAAGAGAACCTCTTACTCCTGAGCAATTAAAAGAACTTCGAAATCTCTATTGGGTCACCAATCTCTCAAATTTAGAGCCAATTTCCGGAGCTAAAATAGATCTTTATCAAGATCAAGGAGAAAAATTAATTTTAGCTGGATCTTATTATACCAATGACCAAGGTATAGCTCTTACTGATTTAGTTTTTGATTTAAGAGGGGTGATTATTTCTAAGGGCAAAGATAGTACAATCATTCCCAGTAGAGAAAGTAGATTAGATTGGGTTGAAAGTGCTTCGGCTGCCAGGAAAATTTATCTTTATACTGATAAACCAATTTATCGACCCGGCCAGGAAGTATTGATCAAAGGAATTTATAGAATCGGCTATGATGGAAGTTATGAAATTTATCAAGAAAAGCCAATTAATTTAAAAGTTTTCAATTCAAAAGGTGATCAAATTTTTAATCGAGATTTAGAAATTAATGATTTTGGCACCTTTAATACCCAACTTGTTTTAGAGAGAAATGCTCCTTTGGGTAGTTATCGGATTTGCGCAAAAGAATATAGTTGCATTTATTTTGATGTCCAAGAATATCTTCCAGCTCCTTTTGAGGTGAAGATTAAAACTGATAAAGAAGAATATATCTCCAAAGATACGGTTAATTTAGAAGTTGAGGCCAATTATTATTTTGGAGTTCCTTTGGAAGGAGGAGAAGTTGAATATACTATTTCAAGTCAAAATTATTATTTCGATCGTTATTTGGATGAATATTTTGATTTCGATCGGGAATGGTATTATTGGCCACCCTATCATTATGGTGACAGATTTATTTTAAGAGGAAGGACTTCTCTTGATAATCAGGGAAGGGCCAAAATTTCTCAATTACTTGATTTGGAAAAGTTATTTAAGGAAAAAGAGGCAAGAAAAAGTAAAATCATTGTTTTCGATCTAACTGTTAAAAATCCCCAGGGTCAGAGTGTTTCGGCTCAGAAATCATTTATTTTGCATGCTGGAGAGTTTTATTTAGGTCTAAGATCGGATAAATCTTTCTTAGGAAAGAATGAAAAATTTAATTTAAGGGTGAAATCCGTTGATATCGGGGGGAAAGAAATTGAGGTAAGGAATATCAATTTCAATCTTTATAAAATAGATTGGATTTATTCAAAGAGACAAGAAGCCGGAGGTGGTTATTCCTATAAATGGGAAAAGAAAAAGGAATTAATAAGGAAATTTAATTTCAATACTGATATCAAAGGAAATTTTGTTCAAGAACTCCAGATTGATAAAGAAGGGGAGTATGAAGTAGAAGTTTCAGCTCAAGACAAAAGAGGGAATTTAATTTTTACCACCTACAACCTTTATGTTTATGGCGAAGGAGCAGTTAGAATTCGACCAACTCCTGATACTCAATTAGAAATTGAGGCTGAAAAAATTGATTTAAATGTTGGAGAAGAAGGAAAAGTAATAATAAAATCTCCCTATGATAAAGCAAAAGCCCTAATTTCTATTGAGAGAGGAAAAATTTTTGATTATCAGATAAGAGAAATTCGAGGCAATCTTTACAATTTCAACTTTGAGGTTAAAGAAGAATATCTACCAAATGTTTATTTATCTTGCCTTTTGATTTCATCCAAACCAGAAATTAAATTTGGAAAAGTTGAGTTCCAAATTAACAGAAAAAGAAAGGAACTTGATATTGAAGTTAAATCCAACAAAAAGTTTTATTTACCAGGTGAAGAAGTAATCTTAGATATTTTAGCTAAAGATTATAAAGGGGAGCCGGTTTCAGCTGAAATTTCAGTGGCAGTGGTTGATTTGAGTGTTCTGGCATTAAAAGGAAACCCAAAGAAAAATCCCTTGATATTTTTCTATGCCGGTTTTCCTCTAACTGTTTCCACTGCCAGCAATCTTAAAGATATTTTGATCGAAGTAGAAATTCCAACCAAAGGAGGAGCTGGCCTGACTTCAGAAGCCTTGGCGGTGAAAAAGAGAGGTATTTTCAAAGAGACTGCCTTCTGGCAGGCGGTTATTAGAACAGACAAAGAAGGTCAGGCCCAAGTTAAATTTACCTTACCAGATAACCTCACAACCTGGCAGACTGAGGCCTTAGGAGTGACTAAAGATACTAAATTGGGAGTTAATTACCTAGAGTTTATTACCAGAAAAGAATTAATGGTTATACCTTTGAAACCAAGATTTGTCATACCAGGAGATATTTTCTCCATTGGAGCCCAAATTTTCAATCAAAGCAAAGAAACTCAAAAATTAATTGTAAAATTTGAGAGCCAAACTTTAATTCCAAAAGATGGCTCAGAAAGGAAAATTGAAATTGAACCTGAAAAAACAAAAACTATTTACTTTAAAGTTCAGGCTTTGCCCCAAATAATAACCGGAGAACATACTTTTTTAATTTCAGCAAAAAGTGAGAGATTAGAAGATACAGTTGAAATGTCAATTAGTATTACTCCAAACAATACCTACGAAGTCACTGCTACCTCAAACTATACCACTTTACCAATTTCTAAAGAGTATCTCTTTCTTCCTGAAAATGTTGTTAGGGATAGAGGTGAGTTAACTATAAAAAGTAGTGCTACTTTGGCTGTTTTCCTTTCCGATTCATTAAATTATTTATTGAAATTTCCCTATGGCTGTTCAGAACAAATTGCCAGTAAATTGAATGCCATTGCCATTGTCAAAAGGGGACTAAATTTACCAAATATCGGAGAGAAATTTAAATTGGAAAAGATCATCCACGAAGGAAGAGAATATTCTATAGAAGAGGTAGTAGAAATAGGATTGGCTGAACTTTATAATAATCAACAATTCGATGGAGGATTTTCTTTCTGGAGGAGGGGAAATTCCGATTTTTATTTGACCTTACATATTGTTGATACCTTAAATAATCTTTCCTTGGCTGGATTTTCAATCAATCAGAGCAGTTTAGATAGGGCAGTTAATTATCTTTACAATAAAATCACTACTGATCCAAACTTATATAGAGAAAAAAACACAATTATTTTGACTGCCTATAGTTTATTTAGACTACCTAAATTTACTAAAGATGGAGCCTTGAGACAAAAGATAGTCAATATAGTTAATGATGATCTTTTCTTAAAAGAACAAATAAGCAATAACTCCCTGGCCTATTTAGCAATCTTAATTAACCAGGGATTTGATCAAAAATTGAAGGGAAAAGTTTATCAAGTCTTAGATAATCGAATTGATATTGATGGCCGGGGAGCATTTTTGGAAATTGGTGAAAACTTTATCTGGCAATATTATGAAACTCCAATTAAAAATACCGCTTTATATTTAAAAGCAAAGGTGGCAGCCAAATCGGAAGATCCAATTTTGGATAAAGTTTTGAGATGGCTCTTAAATAGTAGAAAAAAAGATGGAGCCTGGGGTTCAACCCAAAATACTGTTTCTGTAATTGATGCCTTTATTGATTATTTGGAATGGAAAAGGGAAACTGAATCTAATTTTCTTTTAGAATTACTGATTAATGAAAAATTAGAAGGAAGCTTTGATTTTAATCCTGAGACAATCTTAGATCAATTCAAAAAGGAAATTCCAATTTCAAATTTAAAATTCAATGAAAACAATATAATTTCCTTCTTAAAGACCAATCGCAATCAACTTCCAAATCCCTTATATTATGATCTTTCTTTAAAATATTATTTGCCAGTTGATCAAATTCCTCCCAGGGATGAAGGCTTTTCAATTACCAGAGAATTTTATCAACTAGATGATATTAAAAATGAAAATCCAGTCAGATCAGCAAAAGTTGGTCAAGTTTTAAGAGGAAATATCCAGATTACAGTTCCCAAACCAAGGAATTTTGTCATAATCGAAGATTTCATTCCAGCTGGAATGGAAATTATCAATTTAGAGTTAGCCACTGAACAAAAATCACTTAGATTACAAGAAAGAGAATTACAAGGAAGAGAATTCTACCCTGATTTTAAAGAAATTCATGATGATCGAGTTTTTCTATATAAAGAAAATTTGGAGCCAGGAGTCTATGAATTTGATTATTTTATTAGGGTTTTAATCAAAGGTAAATTTACCCATTTACCGGCCATAGTTTCCGAAATGTATTTTCCAGAAAACTTTGGCCGAACTGATGGAAGATATTTTGAAATTGAGTAATATGGCAAAACTTAAATTAATTTTAATTATTTCAACAATTGGATTTAGCTTATTTTTAATTTCTGGTTATTATTTACAAAAAAATTTGTTAGCCATTTATAATTCTCAAAAATCAATCGTGATGAGAGATAGAAATGGGGAAGAAATTTTTATAAAACCTAATCAAAAGGGATATTTTACCAGATACTTAGATGAAATTCCTCCTAGATTTAAGGAACTCTTAATTAAAAAAGAAGATAAATATTTTTATTACCATTTCGGATTTAATCCAGGAAGCATTTTTAAAGCTCTTCTTGGAAGATTGGGTATTTTAGAGAGAAAGGCTTCAAGTACCATTACTCAACAATTAGTCAAAATTTTACTTGGGAAAGAATTTGAGAGGAATTTTAAAAATAAATTTGGAGAACTTTTTTATACTTTGAGTTTAGAAACTTATTTGAGCAAAGATGAGATTTTAAAAATGTACCTAAATTCAATTTATCTTGGCAATCAGGCCCAGGGAATAGCTGAGGCAAGCTGGCTTTATTTCAACTTACCACCAGATTTATTAAATGACGGCCAAATTTTACAGCTTTTAGCTACCATTAGTAATCCATATGAAAATAATCCAGCTAAATACAAAAATAAGGGAATTACTTTATCTCTGGCAAAGAAATTTGGTTTAGGTAATCAAGAATTAATCATAGATGAACCAAAAATCATAAAAGAAAATATGAAAAAATATTCCCATTATAGTAATTCCTATTTTGAGATCCAAAACTTAACAAAAGATTTTCCTGAGGATGGTCAATTAACGATCGATAAAGAACTTAGTGAAAGAATAAGAGAAATTTTAAAGAGAAATATTGAAAATTTAAAACCAAAGAATGTTAAAAATGGAGCAGTGGTAGTGATTAAATTACCAGAGAATGAAATATTAGCTTTAATTGGTTCGCCAAATCCCCAATCTTTTGAGTTGGGATATCAAATTAACATGTTAAATAAACCCAGAGCAATTGGATCTACAATTAAACCCTTTATCTATCTTAAGGCATTTAAAAAAGGTCTCCGACCTTATACCTTAGTTGATGACAGGGAATACAAATATCTCACTGCCTTAGGTTTCCCTCTTTATCCAAAGAATTTTGATTATCAATATCGTGGCGAAATAAATTTGCATTATGCCTTGAGCAATAGTTTAAATGTTCCGACAGTAAAAGTTTTGGAATATCTAGGTCTTGAGGATTTTTATAAATTTTTAGAAAAGGATTTAGAGTTTAAGCCAATTCAAAGTTTAGAAAATTATCAATTGGGAATAGCCTTGGGAGGATTGGAAATGAGTTTATTAGATTTGGCTAAATATTTTACTATTTTCCCAAACAATGGGATTTTAAGAGAAACCAAAATTTTCAAAAATGAGGGTTTATCTTCTGAGAAAAAAATTTCAAACCCAGAGTATATCCAATTGGTCAATAAAATCTTGAATGATCGAAAGACAGGGATTGAACAGTTTGGTTTAAAAAGTGAACTTAACCTATTTCAGGAAAATTATGGGCTCAAAACTGGAACTTCCCGGAACTTCCATGATAGTTGGATAATAGGTTTTACTCCCGATTTTTTAGTCGGGGTTTGGATTGGAAATGCTGATAATACTCCAATGGATGGAATTTCTGGTCAAATTGGAGCAGGTAGAATCTGGGCAGAAATTATGGAATTGATTTTGAACTCAAAATACAATAAAGAAACTCCCTTTAAATTTGATTTAATTAGAGAATTTTATAATTCAAATGGTGGAATTGAATTTGGTTTAGAAAATGATGACTATCAGAAATCTTTAAATGCTTTAAAAGAAAGAGATTTTTCTTTAATTTTAAATCCTCACCAAGGTGATTTTTTTCTTTTAGAAGAAAATAGCCAAATAATCCTTGAGGCTAAGGAAAATGTGAAATGGTTTATTAATGGAAAATTAATTGGTGAAGGAAAAAGCAATATTTTTATCCCTCAAGAAAGTGGGTCTTATCAAATTAAAGCTGAACTTTCCAATGGTTTCCAAGAAACAGTTACTATTTTGGTAAATGACTAAAATTTTTAAATTTCTGAAAAATCGCCACATAATTAAATAATTGTAAAGTTTCATGACATTATTAACAAAAGGTAGTTCTTTCTAAAGCATATGGTAGGATTAAGGAGATAAAGGTCGAAAAACTTTAACTCCTAAAAATCACTACCATATGCAATATCATCGTAAGGCAAAAACCAATATTGAGCAAAGGCAGATTATTAAAGAAAGCTCAGAATCAACCAGGGATTTGGGGAATAGATTCTTGGTCTCTCATCTCACTGTAGCTAAATGGAGAAAAGCCGAACATTTAGAAGATAAATCATCAAGACCAAATACCATTTATTAGGCTCTTTTAAAGCAGAAGGCGGGATTATTGTTAAAAATCAGAAAAAGAGGACTTTTTCTCTTTAGATGATCTCTATCTCTCTCTAAAACCTTATTTAAAGAAGTCAAATCGGACAAATTGTTACCGAACCTTACTCAGATATCGATTGAAGATGTTTTCAGAGAAAGAGAAAAAGAAGTTTGCTAATCATCTTTCAGGATTCTTGGATATTGATCTCTTTTATGCTAAGATTCAGAAAAAGAGATACTATTTTTTCTGGCCAGAGAGAGGATAACAAACTCGTCTTTTTAGAGGTTTATCCCAGAAAGGCTCAATATGAAGCTGTTGATTTTCTGATAAAGTGTTGGGAACTCTTTCCCTTTCGTATTCAGCAAATCTTAATGATAAGGGAAGAGAATTCTCCTTAAAGAGATTCAAGAATAGATATGGCAAGGCTAAGAATGAAGCTCTCTTTAATCTTATCTGTCAATGGTTAGAGATATCTCACCAAACCACTAAGGTCAAACATCCTTGGACTAATGGGCAGGCAGAGATAATGATTAAGATAGTTAAAAACCAGGCAATAAAAATCCATCATTATCAATCACCAGAAGAAGCAATTAAAGACCTAAAAAAGATACCAAAATAACTACTACCAGAAAATGAAAGTTCTTCAAGGAAAAACCACTTTATCAGATTTGCTGTGAATGGTTTGAGAAAAACCTCCCAAATGTTAACAACCTAGTGAAACTTTATAATATAATTATAATTCATAAATTGAAAGTGCCGAAAATAATTAGTAATTCGAGCTAAAAGCTTTTTCTCAAACAAAATTTTGAGGCCAATTTTTCTTGAAACTTCTCTCTGAGATAAATTTTAGTTTTTTATTGATTTTTATTTTTAAGTTTTTTTCATTAATTCTGATATCTTCTTTCTAAATTAGGTATAGAATTTTTTGCCT
>OGCI01002793.1_pt1 | contig 10736 bp, 8 predicted proteins | sample 1570021 | NCBI WGS metagenome assembly OGCI01 (sample SAMN06264664, study PRJEB24512) | hot springs metagenome | isolation source: Hot spring water | place: South Africa: Tshipise | collected 2015-06-21
ACGGTGAAGGTTGGCAAAGACGGGAAGATCCTCGAGGAGAAGGTCCAGGTCCGCACGGGAAAAGAAGAGATTCGGTTTGTCCCTCCCGAGGAGGTGGACTTCCTGGAGGTGAGTCCGGACGTGATCGTGGGCGTCTCGGCCTCCCTCGTTCCCTTCCTGGAACACGACGATGCGAACCGGGCCTTGATGGGGGCGAACATGCAGCGCCAGGCCGTGCCCCTCCTCCGCCCCGAGGCGCCCCGGGTGGGCACAGGGATGGAGGCCAAAGCCGCCCGGGACTCCGGTGCGGTCCTCCTCGCCGAAGAGGACGGCACGGTGACCTACGCCGATGCTCGTAAAATCGTGGTCCGGGGAAAGAAAGGACCCCGCACTTACGAACTGCGCAATTTCGAGCGTTCCAACCAGGACACCCTCCTCCACCACTACCCCGTGGTGCGCAAGGGGGACAAGGTCAAGCGCGGCGATGTCCTGGGGGACTCCCAGTCGTCGGTGAACGGGGAACTGGCCCTGGGGACCAACCTCCTCGTTGGGTTCCTGCCCTTTGAAGGGTACAACTACGAAGACGCCATCGTGGTGTCCGAGCGACTGGTTCGCAAGAACATTCTCGATTCGGTCCACGTGCAGGAGTTCGAAGTCCGGGCCGAGGAGACCAAACTGGGGCCGGAGGAGATCACCGGGGACATCCCCAACGTGCCCCGCCAGGCCCTCCGCAACCTCGATGAACACGGAATTGTCCGTGTGGGGACTGAAGTTCAAACCGGGGATATTCTGGTGGGGAAGATCACCCCCAAGGGGGGAGCTGAGCTCACCCCCGAAGAGAAGATCTTCCGCTCCATCTTCGGGGAGCGCACGCGGAACATCAAGAACACGTCGTTGCGCATGCCCCCCATCTCCGGCACGGCCACGGTCATCCGGGTCAAGCACCTCTCTCGAGCCCAAGGGGACGAGCTGGAGCCAGGGGTGAACGAACTGGTCAAGGTGTATGTGGCCCAACGGCGGAGGGTTTCGGTGGGGGACAAACTGGCCGGCCGGCATGGGAACAAGGGCGTCATCGCCGCCGTCCTCCCCGTGGAAGAGATGCCCTTCCTGCCCGATGGAACACCGCTCGACGTGGTCCTCAACCCCCTGGGCGTGCCCTCCCGCATGAACCTGGGGCAGATCTTCGAAACCTCTCTGGGCTGGCTGTGCACGCTCCGCGGGGAGAACGCCGCCTCTCCGGTGTTCGATGGGGCCTCCGAGGAGACGATTTTCCAGGAGCTGACCCAAGCTTTGCTTGAGCACGGGCTGCTTGATGATCCCCACCGAAAGGACGGCAAGGTGGTGGTCCGCGACGGCCGCACCGGGGAGCCGTTTGAGTCCCCCATCACCGTCGGGGTGGCCTATCTCCTGAAGCTGGAGCACATTGCCTCGGAGAAGATCCACGCCCGTTCCACCGGGCCCTACGCCCTGATCACCCAACAGCCCCTAGGGGGAAGAGCCCAGTTCGGAGGCCAGCGCCTCGGGGAAATGGAGGTGTGGGCCCTGGAGGCCTACGGGGCTGCAGCTCTTCTCCAGGAAATGCTGACCCTCAAGTCCGACGATGTGCGGGGGCGGGTCCAGCTGTACAAGGCCATCCTCCATGACCAGTCGTTCCCTGTGCCAGGGATTCCCGAGTCGTTCCGGGTCTTGTGGCAGGAGCTGCGTTGCTTGGGCCTGTCGGCCAAGGCCTACGGGGAGAAGGGTCGCGAACTGGAGATTGTCTAGCTCCATGATCGACGAGCGCGCCGCCGGGCTGATCCTGTTCCGGGAGCGCCCGGGAGGCCGGGAGTACCTGCTCATCAAGAACCGGGGGGGCGGCCATTGGGGATTCCCCAAGGGGCGCATCGAAGCGGGGGAAGACGAGTCCACCGCGGCTTTGCGAGAGGTGCGGGAGGAAGTGGGCATTGTTCGTGTCCGCCTTGTGCCCGGGTTTCGCGAGCAAGAACGCTACACCTTCCTCCGCAAGGGCCGCCAGGTGAACAAGGAGTTGGTTCTGTTCCTGGCTGAGGCCAGCGAAGACGGGACCGCCGCCACGGCGGAGATCGAAACCATGGAGTGGATTCCCTACCCCCAGGCCCTGGAGCGCTTGATTTACCCTGAGCAACGCCAAGCCCTGCGCCGAGCCCAGCAGTTCCTCGACACCCAAACGAAGGACGGGTGATCCCCATGCACGTGGCGACCCAGGCCACGGCTTCGGCCATCTTTGTAGCCACCTACGTTCTCATGGCCACGGGCGTGGTCCACCGAGCGTTGGCTGCCCTGGCCGGGGCGGTGGCCATGGCCACAGCCGGGATTCTGTTCGGCTTCTACCCCATGGCCGAGGTAGCCGCCAGCCTTGATTTGGACACCCTGTGGCTGCTGTTCGCGATGATGGCCTTGGTGGGGCTCCTCCGGGAAACGGGTTTCTTTCAGTTCCTGGCCATCCGCGCGGCGAAACTGGCCCGCGGCCGGCCCCTTGTGCTGTTCATCTCCTTCGGGGTCACCACCGCGGTGGCCTCGATGCTCCTGGACAACGTCACCACACTGCTCACGGTGATTCCTGTGACGATCTCGGTCACGGAGATCTTGGGCATCCCCGCCCAGCCCCTGATCCTCATGGAAGCGGTGGCGGCCAACGTGGGCGGCGCCGCCACCCTCGTGGGCGACCCCCCCAACATCCTCATCGGCTCGGCGGGAGGCCTCACCTTCAACGACTTCCTCACCCGGGCCGCCCCAGTGGCCTTGATCGCCCTCGTGTTCTCTTTGGCCGTCCTTCTCCTGCGGTTCCGCTCCCAGGTGGAGGGGAGACCCGAACAAGCGGAAACACTGAGACAAATGGACGAGCGGCGGGCGGTGTCCGACCCCTCGACGATGAAGAAGCTGGTGGGCCTCCTGATCCTCACTTTTGTCCTGTTCATCCTCCACGGCCCGCTGGGATTACCTCCCGGCCTGGTCGCCCTCATTGGCGCGTCGCTGGGAATCTACGTCCTCCGCCCCAGCGTGGAAACCTTCCTGCGCGGGGTGGAGTGGGACCTCCTCATCTTCCTGGGTTCTCTTTTTGTCCTCACCGGGGGTCTAGAACGAAGCGGAGTTCTGAACGTTCTCAGCCGAGGGATTGTGCGGGCCACCGGCAGTTCTCCGCTGGTGTTGGCCCTCATGGTCCTCTGGGTGGGGGCGATCCTCTCCTGGTTCCTGAGCTCGGTGCCGGCGGCCGTGACCTTGGTGGGGCTGGTGCGGGGGGTGGCCGGGGCCGGTGTGCCCGTGACCCCCTTGTGGTGGGCGCTGGCCTTGGGCGTGGGCCTAGGAGCAAGCGGGTCCCCGTTGGGCTCGGCTTCCAACCTCATTGCCCAAGCCCTTGCCCAGCGCAGCCGCTACCCCCTGTCCGCAAGGCTCTGGTTGCGGGAGGCCGGCCTGTTGACCGTGGCCACGTGCGCCATGGCAAGCCTGTTCGTATGGTTGGGTGTGATCACCGGCTGGTACTTGTAGAGGGAGGATACGCGTGAACGATCTGACGCACGTGGCTCCAGGCATTTGGCTTGTGGATACGCATCAGTTTGGAGTCCCCCACCAGGGGGGCGTGTACCTCATCCCTGGCAAGCCTGCCGCCCTGGTGGAGTCGGGGACCTCCCTGTCGCGGACTCGAATCCTCCAGGCCCTAGCTAGCCTCGACTTGGACCCCGCGGACGTGGCCTGGATCTTCGTTACCCACGTCCACCTCGACCACGCCGGGGGAGCAGGGGCCCTTCTTGAGGACCTCCCCGCAGCACGGGTCGTCGTTCACGAACGAGGGGTTCGCCACCTGGCCGACCCCACTCGTCTGGTCGCTTCGGTGAAGGAAGCGGTACAGGACCGGTTTCCCCTCTATGGGGACGCTGTGCCCATCCCCCCCGAGCGCCTCCATCCAGCCCAAGACGGGGAGCGCTTCCGCTTGGGGAAATTCTCGGTGCAGGCTGTGGACAGCCCCGGACACGCCCCTCACCACCTCTGCTTTTTTGAACAGGCCACAGGCTCCCTGTTCAGCGGGGACGCAGCGGGTTTGTACCTAGGGGGGAAGCTCCTCCCCAGCACGGTACCCCCAAGCTTCGAACTGGAGGCAGCCTTGGCCACCTTGGACAAACTGATCGGGCTCCAGCCCAGGTTGATCTTGTTCACCCACTTCGGGCCAGGGGAACCGACCCTGCTGACCACCTACAAGGAGCTCCTCCGTGAGTGGGTCGACCTGGTCCGACGCGTGCGAGACCAGGGCGCTTCAGAAGAGGAGGTTGTGGAGACTGTACTCCAGGAGGCCACCCGGCGGGGTTGGACCTCCACAGGACCTGCCAAGGCTGACCTCAGGATGTCGGTTCGGGGCGTGCTGGGCTACCTCGCCCGGAGGGCAGGCCAGGCTTGATCGCTCGTGTGGCCCTGCCCATCCCGCACGACGAGCTGTTCGACTATCTTGTTCCCGAGGGCTTGGACGTGGGGGTGGGGCACCGGGTGCAGGTCCCGTTAGGAAAGAGGGCGGCCTGGGGCATCGTCGTGGAACTCCTCCCTGCCCCCACCCGAGAAGGGCTCCAACTTCGACCCCTCCTCCGCTCAGCCGGTCCAGCTCTACCTCCTTGGGGCATAGATCTCGTTGCGGCGGTGGCCCGGAGGGCCCACGTTACCCTGGGCTTGGCCCTGGCCCAGACCGTGCCCACACCTGCCCGGCTGAGGGCAGGGACGTTGGGGCTCGCCCTAAGCCCTGCAGACGTGAACAAGGCCCTGGAAGAGATGCGACGAAGGGCCCCAAGACAGGCGGCGGTTCTCGCCCTGGTCGCTGAAGGGCGTTCCTGGGAGGAGCTCCGAACCGTCCGGGGCGCCCCATCCGCGTTGCGGGCCCTGGTGCGCAAAGGTTTCCTTCAACCATCTTTCTTGCCCTTTGCCTACCGGGAGGAGCGCCCTCCCCCTTCCCTCAACCACGAGCAGGGCCAGGCCCTGGAGCAGGTCCTCGGTTTGGTAGGGGAAGGGAAGACCTGCCTTCTGTTCGGCCCTCCGGCGTCGGGGAAGACCGAGGTGTACCTGGAAGCGGCCCGGGCGGTGGCGGAGGAGAGACGCTCCGCAGTTCTGCTCGAGCCGGAAGTCTCGCTCCTTCCCCAGCTGTGGGCACGAGCGCGCGGCCGGTTGGGGTTCGATCCTTACGCCTACCACGGGGGGTTGGCCCCAGGAGCCCGCTGGCAGGCTTGGGAAGCTGCGCTCCACGGCCGACTCCGCTGCGCTGTGGGCACCCGCTCCGCTGTGTTCCTGCCCGCTCGGGACCTCGGACTGGTCGTGGTTGATGAGGAGAGTGAACCGGCCTACAAACAAGACGAACGGGCCCCCTACTACCACGCCCGCGAAGTGGCCCAAGACCGGGCCCGAATCCAGGGCTGTGCGGTCCTGTTGGGGTCCGCGGCCCCCGCCGTCACGACGTTCCACCGCGCCGAAATCGGGGAAATTGGACTTCTCAAGTTGCAGGAACGTTGGGGCGGGGCCCCCCCTCAGGTGCGAGCCGTTCCCAAGAGTGGAAAGATCCTAGGGGCAGAGCTCCAGGAAGCGATCCGCCGCCACCTGGACCACGGGGGCCAAGTTCTCCTCTTCCTCAACCGGTTGGGGTTCTTCACCGGGGCCATCTGCCGGGGCTGCCATAGCCTCCTCCGCTGTCCGTCCTGTGCCCTTGGCCTGGTGTACCACCGGAACCGCGGCTTCATCTGCCACGCCTGTGGGTACAGCGTGGCCCATCCTCGCTGCCCGACCTGCGGGGGGGACAGGTTCAGGCTGTTTGGTCTGGGAACCGAGCGGGTGGAGCACGAGGTCAAGCGATGTTTTCCGGGGACGCCGGTAGCCCGACTGGATAGCTCCACCTCCCGCGACGCGGGGGGCATCCTCGCCGCCGTGGCCCGGGGCGAAGTTCGGATCCTGGTGGGCACGCAGATGATCGGGAAAGGACTGGACTTCCCCGGCATCACCCTGGTGGGGATCATCGACGCCGACCTTCTCTTGGGCCGCCCGGACTACCGGGGGGCCGAGCGGACCTACCAAGTGATCGTGGCCGCGGCCGGCCGGGCCGGCCGGGGCACGGCGCGTGGGGAAGTCCTCGTCCAAACCGATCAGCCGGACTACTACCCCATCCGCCATGCCCTTACCGGCAACTATGGGGCTTTCTATCAGGAAGAGTTGAACTACCGCCGGACCCTTCGCTACCCCCCGTTCGCCCAGCTCGTGCGGCTGGTGGCCGAGGGTCCCCAGGGGCCCCAGCGGTTGGAGAAAGTGGGCCGCGCCGTAGCTCGTCCCGGGGTGGAAGTTCTCGGCCCCTCACCGCTCCTTCCCCGGCGGGGCATTCCCCGCGCTCAGCTCCTCCTCCGCGGGGACAAAGACCTTCCCCGCTTGCTCCACGAACTCTTGCCCCTCGCGCCGACTTGGCTGCGGGTTGACCCCGACCCCTTGACGTTCTGGTAGAACTCGGGCACCAGAAGGCCCTTCCCTCCGCCTACCCCAGGGTCAGGCCAAGGGGGACAAGCTCCCTTTAAGGTTTGGTGCTCTCTTACAGTCCGGCCAAGAGCATCCGTAAGTCCCCGGAGGCCTCCTCCACCTGATCCACCACACCCCCCAGCATGAGGACGAGCTGGATGAGGTGGTAACGATCAAAGGCCGGCATGTCCTCCCGACGGTAGATGGTGGCCACGATGGAGCGCTCCAACAGGTCGGACTCGTGCTCCAGTTGGTTGATGCGGTCCACGCCTTCGGAGATCCGCGGGGCGTGTGCGCCGATGTGCCCGCTGCCCACCGCTTGATCGAACTCCCCGATCACCACGCTGTAGGCGTGGACCGTGCGGCTGATGGCCTCACCCAGGGCGCGGAACTCGTCCTCGAGCTCGATCCCCAAGGGCGGCCTGCGTTGGGCCATGAGCAGGGCCGCATCCTGGCATAGGTCGGCAATCAGGTCCTGATGCCCAAGCAACTGCAGCAGGGCCGGCCGAGCGAGCAAGGAAAACCTTGCCCTCATGAGGTCCTCCCTCACCTTACGCTTGATCAGATCGGCCTGGTGTTCCCGGCCGCTGACGACATCCGCCTGGACGGCCTCCCCGCGCAGCCAAGCCCTCAGCTGCCTGCTCAGCTCCTCTGCGGTGGCTTCCACCGCTTCCGCGTGCTCCCGGAAGGGCACAAACGCCCCTCGACCCACCACCCGCGCCAGAAACCTCTTCATCGCCGAACCTCCTCGATCTCACGCCCATCAAGGACTCTCCACCGCCACGGCCATCACCACCAGATCGGACACATCCTCCGCCCGATCGGACAGGGCAGCCAGCTTCTCCAAAAACTCCCGGTTGAGGATCTTCTCAGCCAGCGGCAGCTCCGTGGAGAACAGCCTCAAGATCCCCCGGCGCAGGAGCTCGTCCACCCGGCTTTCTTTTCGCTCCACCTCGGCCGCCCTGCGGACCGCATCCCGATCCCGCCCAAGCAGAGCAACGATCGCTCCCTTGAGGTCCCCCACCTGCTCCAAGGTCACCTGAATCATCTCTCGAATCAGGGGGTGGAGGATGTCCGGCACAAGGATGCGCTGCAGGACCAGGAAGTCCAAAGTGTGTTCGGCGCTGTTGGCCAACTGATCCACGCCCTCCACGATGTCGAGGAGGTAGCGGCGTGTGCTGGCGAGCAAGGCGCCCTTGACGAGGAGCAACTCCGCCTCGCGCCGGACGTCATCGGCGCGGGACTCCCGGCGGTGGGTGTCCACGTTGAGCTCCTCCAGGACCTCCCACGGCGCGCCCTCCAGCTGGGCTGCGATGCCCCGGGCCATGGCCTGCACGGTTTCTTCCACCAGGGCCAGATGTTGGCCGAGGACCTCGCCCACCCGGTCCGAACGCCTGCGCCGGAATAAATCAGCAGCCACTTTGCCCCCTTTCACCCCCTAGGATATACTGCGGCCGCGGTGCGGAACAACTCTTTGAGGTGATCGAAATGAAGCAGGCCCATAGCTTGTGCCTGGTCGGTCACTCCGGCTCGGGCAAGACCGCGCTGGCTGAGGCGGTGCTTCGGCTGGCCGGGACCTCCGGGGACATCGCCCTCGATCGCACACCCGAGGAGAAGAACCGGCGCATTTCCATAGACCTGGCCATCGCCGCGCTCACCTGGCAAGGCCAGCGGGTGAACGTCCTGGTCACCCCCGGCCTGGGTGAGTTCGTTGAGGAGATCTACAAAGGGCTCGACGCAGCGGACCTGGCGATCCTGGTGGTGAACGCCGAGAAACCCGTGGAGGTCGTAACTGAGCAAGCTTGGGCCGTTCGCCAGACCCTGGGCCGTCCCGCCCTGGTGTTCGTCAACATGATGGACAAGCCTTTGGCCGACCCGGAAAAGGTGTTGGAGGAGCTTCGCCCGGCCTTGGAGGGAAAGTTCCTCCCCCTCTCCTACCCTGTCCGAGAGGGCGAGAAGCTTGTGGGGTTGGTGGACGTATTCACGGGGCAACCCACCGGGGGGGCCAAGTTCTCCGTCCCCCCTGCTACCGCCAGTCGGGTGGAAGAGCTTCGCACGGAACTCATCGAGGAAGCCGCTACGTTCGAAGATGCTCTGCTGGAGAAGGTTTTGGGCGAGGCCACCCTCACCCGGGAGGAAGTGCTTCCTGCTCTGCAGGTGGGCGTGAAGAACGGCAAGCTGGTGCCCGTCCTATGGGGGTCTGTCGCCGCCGGGGTGGGACTGCGGGAACTCTTGGACACCGCGGTGGCCCTGGTCCCCGAGGCTCCTGGGGCCGCGGGAACGGTCCTCCGCGCGTTCTCGTTGGCCCTCGATCCTTACCTTGGGCGTTTGGCGTACGTGAAGGTCTTGTCCGGCGAAGTACGGGAAGGGGACACCCTGTTCAATGTGGGCACCAAGGAAAAGCTCCAAGTTCGCGACGTGCTCACGTTCACAGGGGTGAAGCTCGAGAAGTCGGGGTCGGCCGGGGTTGGGGCCATCGCTGCACTTCCCAAGTTGGAAGGCGTGAGCTTGGGGGCCACGTTGGCTTCTTCGTCCGATGCGCCCGCGCTTGCCCCCATCCCGTTCCCCCGTCCGGTGTTCATCCGGGCGGTGAGCGCCAAGACTCAAAGCGACGACGAGAAGCTGAGCACAGCCCTGCGGGACCTCACTTCGGTGCGGGCGACCCTCACCTTCTACCGGGACCCGGTCACGAAGGAAGGGCTTTTGTCGGGGATGGGGGACGTCCAACTCGATGTCCTGGCTGAGCGCTTGAAGAACCGGTATGGGGTGGAGGCCAAGTACCGGGTTCCCAAGGTGCCCTACAAAGAGACGATCAAGAAGGCGGCCACGGCCCAGTACCGGCACAAGAAGCAGACGGGCGGACATGGCCAGTTTGGGGAAGTCCACCTCCGCATCGAGCCTTTGCCCCGGGGCAGGGGGTTTGAGTTCGCCGATGAGACCAAGGGTGGGGTGATCCCCCAGCAGTTCATTCCCGGGGTGGAGAAGGGGGTCAGGGAAGCCATGGAGGAAGGGATTTTGGCGGGGTTCCCTGTGGTGGACGTGAAGGCCGCCGTGTTCTACGGGATGTACCACGAGGTGGACTCCTCCGAGCTCTCGTTCAAGATTGCCGCCCGCACGGCGTTCAAGCTGGCCGCAGAGAAGGCCGATCCGGTGTTGTTGGAGCCGATCATGGCCCTCACGGTCACCGCTCCGGAAACATTCACCGGGGACATCATCTCCGACCTGAGCTCCCGCCGGGGTAGGATTTTGGGCATGGAGTCGGAAGGCGGACGGACAACGATCAAGGTGGAGGTGCCCCTGTCCGAAACCTTGTCCTACGCTTTGGACTTGAAATCGGTCACCCAGGGAAGGGCCACCTTCCAGAGTGAATTCCTCCGTTACGACTTCGTCCCTCACGAACTGCAAGAGCGCCTGCTCCCTCAGCTTCGGGCAGCCCATGAGGGTTGAGGCGTGGATGACCAAGGACCCGCCCGTGGTGACAGCCCGGGCGGGGGTGGGGGAAGCCCGCCGGTTTGCGGAGGAAGCTGGCCTGGCCTTGGTGTTTGTGGTCGATGAAAACTGCAAGCTCCAGGGCTTCCTCACCCGCAAGGCCCTGGACAGCGCCCCGGACCCTCAAATGCCTGTGGGGAAGCTGGCGACCCCCTTGACCGCAGTTCTTGCCCCCTCTGACCCGTTGGAGAAGGCAGCCGTACTCCTGGGGGAGCGGTACGTGGTCCTTCCGGTGGTGGACGGAGAGGGAACCTTGGTGGGGGTTCTCACCCGGGGGGACCTGGTCAAGGCCCTCACCCGCATGGCCGGTTTGGGGGAAGAGGGCATGCGCATCCGCATCCGCGCCCAATCGGCCGAGATCTACCGCGCCTTGGCCCTGCTGGGGGAGAAAGGGCTGCCCTTGGTCTCCGTCCTCCGCGGGGACCAGGACGACGCGGTGATCCACGTGCAAGGCGTGGGGGATCCCCAAGCGTTGCTGGAGGAGCTCAAAGAGGCATTGGGATGGCCGGGGGACGCCACGAGCTGAGAATCACCACGCGCAGCCAAGCGCAGGTCCTGGACATTACGGCCCTTGTCCAAGAGGCCGTTCACACCCTGGGCATCGGTCAAGGGGCGATTTTGCTGTTTTGTCCCCATACCACGGCGGCGCTGACGGTCAACGAGGCGGCCGATCCGGACGTGCGGGCCGACGTGGGCCAGGCCCTGGAGGCCTTGGTGCCCCGCTTGGCCTTCCGCCACACCGAGGGCAACAGCCCTGCTCATTTTTTGTCCGCGCTTTTGGG
>OGCI01002794.1_pt1 | contig 10733 bp, 10 predicted proteins | sample 1570021 | NCBI WGS metagenome assembly OGCI01 (sample SAMN06264664, study PRJEB24512) | hot springs metagenome | isolation source: Hot spring water | place: South Africa: Tshipise | collected 2015-06-21
TTAGTCTACAAACCGGGCCGGTTTCTGGATGGCCTGAAAAAGCTGCTGGCGGAACTCGAGGGGGTCTACCTCTATGGCCCCGAACCTGGCCAGGTGGGGGTTCTGCACCTGCACATCAAAAATTTCAAAACCCCGTGTTCGCAGGTGTTCTACCAGCCGCACCAGGGCTACCTTGGAGGCATCGGGAACGCTATAGAACATGCTGTCGCCAATAAAGGCTGCCCCCAGCGCCACGCCCAGAACCCCACCCGCCAGCCTGCCCTGGTGCCAGGCCTCAAAACTGTGAGCAAACCCGTACTGGTGAAGGCTCAGGTAGAGCTGGGCTACCTCTGGGGTGAGCCAGGTTTCACTTGAATACGACCCACCTCGAGTCGCACAGCCTTGCAGGACCCCAGCAAAATTGCGGTTGATCTGTACTTCAAAGCGCTTGCTGTTCAGCACCCGTCGCAGGCTGCGTGGAATGTGAAAGCGCTCGTCGAGGGGCATTAGGGCGCGGTAGGGCGTGCCGTAGGCCCGCTGGTCGAACCAGCCAATGCCGTACTCCATTCCCAGGGGAAAGTACCCCTGGGCATACATACGCAGCACGGCTTGCAAGTTTTTCCTATCCACAAACGATAATCTCGAGGGCCAGCACCCGCTCCGATACCCAAGAAGGCCCGCAGAAGGTTGCTGACCATCTTAATCTATCAGCTTGGATAGCCTTTCTGCTGAGACATCCTCACGTACCTCGTCTTTTTTCATCGCCCAGGCCGGCAGCGGAAAGGTGAGGGGTAGGGGTACGGGAATTTCAGGCTGGTGCAGAATCATCGTTCCTTGCGGCAGGATCATGGCCCGCTGACGGAAGGAAGGGGGAAGGTAGCGGTACTCGGGCCGTTCGGCTTCGGCTGCATCAAGCCGGCCCACCACCCGAATGGCGGCGTTGCCCACCACCCGGCTTTCTACCTCAGAGGCGGTCTGCTGGGCGCCAATCAGAATCACGCCCAGGCTGCGCCCGCGCTCAGCGATGTCGAGCAAGATGTCCTTGATGGGGCTTTCGCCATCGCGGGGGGCATATTTGTTGAGCTCGTCCAGCACCACAAATACCCGGCCCTGGTAATCGCCGCGCTCCTTGCGCCCGAAAACCTCGCGCAAAATGGAGCCCACCACAAACATCTGCCCTTGCGCCGAGAGCTGGTGAATGTCCACCACGCTCACCTGTGCCTGGCTTCCCAGGGGGTTGGGGCGTTTGCCGGCTTTGTCACCACGAATCAGGTGTTCTACGTTGCCAACGGCTGCGCGCAAACGACGCACAAAGGCCTCGAGGGTTCCCCTGGCCTGGCGGGCTGTCCAGCGCGGGTCGCCCTTTTGCTTTTCCTCGTCTTCAGCCGACTCGGGCCCCAGCAGCTTGTACTCGATGTAGCGTACTAGCTGAGCGAAGCTGGTAATCTTGAGTTTGCCCAGCTCGCTAAAGGTCACGCTGGCATCCGCAGCCGACTGCTCATCGGACCAGTCGTCTACAACCAGATGGGGGCCTTTCTGGCCGTCTTTGTCGCTTTCATCGCCCACCAGACGGCGCAGCCGCTCGGTAACCTGGTCAATCAGGAACCCCAGGTTGCTCATGGCCCCCCGGTCGGTAAATAGAAACGGCAGCAGGCCATCGCGGCAAAACTGCACCAGATCCCAGTAGTAAGCCAGGGCATCGGGGCGGCCCACATCGGCCAGGATGTCGCCGGGCGTTTTGCGCGGGGGGGCCAAAAAAGCCACACTCTGGAAGGCTTGGGCTGGCAGGCCCAGCCTGCGATAGGTTTCCCTGGCCTCGTCGTTTAGGCCGCTGTTGTCCTTGTCGAGATAGAACAGGTCTTCGCCCTTCACGTTGAAAATCAGGGCCTTGGTGTTGGCTTTTTGCTGATTGGCGGGCGACTGGAAAATGCTGTGCAGCAAGAAGGTAGCGTAGCTGGTCTTGGCCGCAACCCCCGAGACCCCCGAAATGTTGACGTGCCCCCCCTTGAAGCCATTCAGGAATTCGAAGTTGATGTAGGCCACCTCGCCATTCTTGAGTAGCCCCACCGGCAGTTTTTGTTCCTGCATCCGGTCGTAATAAAGGGCCAAGCCCAGGGCCTCTTCCTGGGCCAGATAGACCGGTGAGCCAGGGTCGGGTGGCAGGTACTCCTCCGGCAGCAGGCGGGTAACCTGCACGTGCGCCGCGTACGAGAGGCTTACCGGCAACAGGTCGCGCCGGGCCAGAAACACGTCGGTGTCGAATTGCGAGCCCTCATAGAGCTTGATGACGTGGTCTACCATGCCGTAATAGCGCACGTTGCCATTGGCATCGCCCTTGCGCGGGTCGGGGTGGCGAAATTCGACGTAAACCAGGTCGTCGAGGCGCAGGTACTGGCCTTCTTCTACGGCAACCCAAAAGTCCAGCGCTCCTGCATCACGGCTACCCAGTACCATTCCCACTTGTTTCACAACTTCCTCCCAAATTAGCTAAACAGCGCTTGCATGATTCTACGCCGCGCCACTTCCCCCTGGCCCAGATGACGACCCAACCACTGCTCGAGCCCCCCAATGGGAATCAGGTTCTGGGGGGCGCGGGGGTCTTTCGCGGGGGAGGAGGCCATATCGCAAAAGATGTTTACCGAAAGGTCGGCCAGACGGATGGCCTCGTAAGCCTCCGGGCTGATGGTCTCGACGCGCAAGAGCGAAGCGCCGGTGTAGAAGGTGGCCGTTGGCTTTAGGGGCAGCCGCACGTACCAGGAGAACACATCCAGCGGACGGTTGATGGCTTTGCCGGGAATCTTAAAAATGGGCGTGCGCTGGTAGGGTTTGAGTTCGTACAACAGGGCTTGTTGCTCTGCGCCCAGGTAGATGGCGGCCTGGGTCTTGGTGTAGCCCAGAACTCGCTCTGGTGCGGTGTACGACTTTTCACCTCGGTATATCTGCCCGTCCACGATCACCAACCCCCCCTCTAGCTCGTTCACCAGGCTGGCCTCCAGGCGCCGCATCTCCTCGGTGACCCTGGAGCGCATGCTGGCGGGGTCGGATTTTTTAGTCTCCACCAGCTGGTAGTGGCCCAGGCCGGGGGGCAGAGGTTCCTCGAGGTCGCCGCTGTAGAGCAAAATATGGCGTTTTAGGGGCTCTCCCACCGGGCGGATACCTGCGCCATCGCGCACTACGGCCCCTGCTATCACGGTAGCCAGCAGGGCCCGGTGACCCCTCGAGTTGGCAATCTGAGCATCTATGCGCTGGCGGCCATCCACCAGGTACACAATGGGCCAGTCGTTGGGTGCTTGCCTTTTCGGGGTACGGGCTGTCCAGTCACCTTCGTAGTGTGCTTTGATATCCTCGAGGCCCGCACCTTCTTCTAGCCTGTCCGGTAGGGCATACTCAGGATTCCAGGCTTCCAGCTTCCAGCTCATGGATACAATCTACACTATTTTGTTTTAGACGTAAATATCAACTGCAGATAGTCAGAATCAGAATAGACAAAAAGAACCCCAGCCCTTCCTTGAGGGGGCAGGGCTGGAGCCAAAAACTATTCGGCAAGCGCCGCTTTATTTCAGGCGATTGAGCACATCCTGGGCTTCTTTGAAATCGGGCCGCAGCTTAAGGGCCTGTTCGCACTGCGCCTTAGCCCCAGCCTTGTCACCCAACAGCTCGTTGGCGCGGCACAACCAGAAGCGGTAAACCGGATTGTCCTGCTCCAGGGCCACCGCCTTGGTAAAGTTGAAACGGGCCTTCTGGTAATCCTTGAGTTCAATCAAAACCTGCCCCAAACCGATATAGGCATCCGGATAACGAACCGGCGAAAGGGCTACGGTTTGCTGGTAAGAAACCCCGGCCTGCTGCCAGTCTTTCTTTTCATAGTAGGCATCACCGCGGCGCAGCCAGGCTTCAGCGTTACCGGGGCTCAGAATAACGGCCTGGTCTAGGTGTTCAATGGCCAGATCGACGTTGCCCCGCAGCAGCAGCAAGCTACCGTATTTGACCCGCAGGTTGGAGTTTTTGGGGGCCGCCTTGACCGCTTCATCGTAGTTCTTGAGGGCTTCATCCCACTTGCCCTGGCGGATATAAATATCGGCCAGCAGGGCCCGCACAACCGGCTCATCTTTGATGGTCAGCGAGCGGTTGATGGATTCAACGGCCTGGTCTAGCCTGTTTTGATATGCGAGAACTGCCCCGCGGGTGGCATAAATGGGGGCATATCTGGGGTTGACTCGCTCGGCTTCGCGCAGAATGTTCAGGGCCTGATCCAGCAAACCCTTAGAGGCTTCTCGGTTTTCTGACAGCAGGTACTGGCGCACATACACCTGGGCCAGGGCCACATAAGACTGGGTAAAGCTGCTGTTGAGGGTAATCGAACGGCGCAGGTTCTCAATGGCTGCGGTAAAGCGGTTTAGCTCGGACTGTACCCTTGCCAGCAGGTAAAGATTTTCGGCGCTGGGAGCATCTTTGACCGCCCGCTCGCAGGCCGGAAGCGCTGCTTCGGGACGCCCAGCCTCGTACAGCACGACGCATAAGCTGGCCTGGGTCTGCGGCTTTGAGGCAGGCTGGGCAGGGTTTTGTTGCGCCAGCACGCCCCCCATCGACAGCACCAGCATAAAGAACCAAAAACGCATCATCTTCCTCCTAAATCTTTCAACTTGTTGGTCGTTGTTTACCTGACGGTAAGGCGTTACCAAAACAGGTCTTGCTTGCCTGGATTTCATAGAAGGTCCCCGGTCTTCATAGGATGTAGCGGGAAAGGTCGGGGGAGGCAAGTATATCTTTGAGCCGCGCTTCCACATACTCCTTGGTTACTTCAACCCGCCCCAGGCTGGTTTGAAACGAAACCTCTTCCAAAAGCCGCTCCAACACCGTAGCGAGTCGCCTGGCGCCAATATCCTCCAACTCTTGGTTAGCTTGGTGAGCAAACCGGGCCACGGCCTGGATGGCCTCGGGGGTAAAGTGCAGCTCGGTCTCGTCGGCAGCAAGCAAAGCCTGGTACTGTTTGATGAGCGAGTTTTCTGGCTCGCGCAAGATGCGCTCGAACTCCTGGGGTCCGAGGGGCTCGAGTTCGACCCGAATGGGGAACCTGCCCTGCAACTCCGGGATAAGGTCTGAAGGCTTGGAAACATGAAAGGCCCCCGCCGCAATAAACAGCACATGATCGGTCGAGACGGGCCCTAAGCGGGTCGAGACCACCGTGCCCTCCACGATGGGCAGCAGGTCGCGTTGCACGCCCTCGCCCGAGACGTCCGGGCCGCCGACGCCCCCTTTGCTCCGGGCGATCTTGTCCATCTCGTCGATAAACACAATGCCCTCTTCCTGGGCACGGCGCAGGGCTTCCTGGGTGGCCTCTTCCTTGTCCACCAGGCGTTCAGCCTCCTGGTTTTTCAGGATTTCCAGGGCCTCTTTGACCCGCACTTTGCGCCGTACTTTACGCTGCGGCATCAGCCCTTTGAGCATGTCCTGCAGGCCTTGCATCTGCTCGCCGCCAAACATACCCATCATGGGCAGGCGGGCCTCCTCGGCCACCTCGATTTCCACCATCTGGTCGTTGTAGCGGCCTGTGCGCAATTCAAAAGGCTGGATGCGCAAGAGCGAGGCCACCTCGTCTTCGGCCAGGCTCTGGGCCCGCCCCTCTACTTTGGCCTTCATCTCCTGCATGACCAGTTGGTAGGAAGCCTCGGCCAGATCGCGCACAATGGAGTCCACATCCCGGCCCACATAGCCCACCTCGGTAAACTTGGTGGCCTCGACCTTCAGAAAGGGCGCCCCTGCCAGGCGGGCCAGGCGCCGGGCGATCTCGGTTTTGCCGACTCCGGTGGGGCCAATCATCAGGATGTTTTTGGGCGTGACCTCTCGAGCCAGCTCGGGTGGTAGTTTCTTCCGGCGTATACGGTTACGCAAGGCAACCGCCACAGCCCGTTTGGCGGCGGCCTGACCCACGATGTGTTTGTCCAGCTCGCGCACAATTTCGGCGGGGGTCAGGGTCATCCTTCACCCCCTATGCTCAAGACCTGGGTGGCCTGGCCACTGGTGTAAAGGTCTATCTCTCCGGCAATCCGGATGGCCTGTTCGGCTATCTGGGGGGCAGGGAGGCTCGAGTACCGCAGCAGGGCTTTTGCGGCAGCAAGGGCATAGGGGCCACCGGAGCCGACGGCCATTACCGGTTCATCGGGACTCAACACCTCGCCGTTGCCAGACAAAAGCAGCAGGCTGTTGCGGTCGGCGAGCACCAGCATGGCCTCGAGGTTCCGCAGTATCCGGTCGCTACGCCATAGTTTGGCGGTGTCTATGGCGGCTCGCTGCAAGTTTCCTTTTGCCCCCGAGAGCGCACCCTCAAACTTTTCCAGAAGCACCAGGGCATCGGCCACAGCGCCGGCAAAACCAACCAGGATGCCCTCGCCCTGCTCCAGGCGGCGAACCTTAACCGCCCCGGTCTTCATGATGGTCTGACCCAGGGTGACCTGTCCGTCGCCTGCGATTGCCGTGACACCGTCTCGACGAACTGCCACAATGGTGGTGCCGTGCATTCGCTCCATTCCTAAGGAATCTAGCGCCGCACGGTGAAGCTGGTATGAGAAGCCAGAAAGCCCCGACCTGCTCAAGCCCTACAGCCCTTTGAAACCCTCGGGAATGTCCAGGCCCCGAATGCGGTTGAGGGGCCACCAGACTGCATTGGCCCGGCCCGCGATTGCCTCCGTGGGCACCGGGCCGAAGGTGCGCGAATCCTCCGAGCCTCCAAAGGTGCGGTTATCGCCCATCACGAAGTAGTAGCCGGGCTTGAGCTTAAGCGAGCCGGTAAAGCAGTGCTCTCCAGCCAGGCTTTTTGCCAGGTCTTGGGGGCTGGGGGGTGCGAGCATCTGGAGGGTGGGTTTGAGGTATTCGGGGAGCTGTTCTGGGGTAAAACGCACCTGCTGCTGGGTGAAGAGGGCTGTTAACCTTTCATTCTCGTAACAAACCACCGGATAGCTATCGGGATAGGGGCTCAGCGAGGCCGTGATGTGGACTTCGTTGAGGGGCTTGCCGTTGAGGTAAACCACCCCTTCCCGCAGGCTTACCTCGTCGCCTGGCAGGCCAATAATGCGCTTGATGAAAAAAGCCCGAAACTGAAAACCCAGCACCGGGAACTGGGCTACCGCGTTGGGTGTTCCCTCGGGCGGCTTGACAATGGCGATCTCGCCCCGCCGCCACTGCATAAGGCCAAAGCGCACCAGCCAGGTCTCATATTTAGGTACAAACACCCGCTCACCGTTGAGCAAGGTGGGGTTCATCGAGCTGCCTACCACGCCGACTGTGGTAAACAGGAACGTAGTAACCAGGAAGGCCAGCAAAAGCGCTTCGCCCACTTGACGAAACCATTCTTTGAAGAGATAGTCCAAAAACCTGTGCATCGCAAAAAGTCCCTTTCGTGGTGGCCAAGGCCCGGCCCATAGCATAACCCACGGCCGACCTGGCCCGGCAGTTCACTTCAACAAACCTTCTGGCATCGAGTGCCGGCCATGTTGCATAGCGGAGCTGTGCCGACGGCCCGGCATAAACACCGACCAAACCTCGGTTTAGGTTGGCCGGCACCAGGATAGTCCTAAAATCTGAGCTGTGCCTGTGAGGCAGCTTTGCGGCCCGCCTCGACAATCTCCTCGAGCCGGCCAAACTGCTCGATGCCCACCCCTGGCAGCTCTGGGCGAATATAGAGCTCGGGCGGGTAGAGCGAACGGCGGGCCGCGGTCAGGTGGTTTTGCATGATGTCTATGGCCCGGCGCACCTGTCCGATGGAGGAGCGTGGAACCCCAGGTAAGCGCATCTCCGGGGTCACATCCACCGCCAGCACGTATTTGGCCCGCATAAAGCGGGCGGCATCTACCGGCAGGTTGTCGAGCACCCCGCCATCCACATAGGTTCGACCCTCGAAGAGCACCGGCGCCACCAGGCCGGGGTAGGCCACCGAGGCCAGCACCGCCCCGGTCAGGTCGCCCTCGGAGAAGTAGGCCACCTTACCGGCCTCGAGGTCTACTGCAGTAACAACCAACCGAATGGGCAGTTGCTCGAACCGCGCCGGCAGGTATTTGGCCAGGAAGTCCCGCAGGCCACGCTGGGAAATGAGCCCTGGGCGAGGTACCAGATCCAGCAGGCGCAGCCAGGGTGTGGAGCGGGCAATTTCCAGGATTTCATGGGGCTTTTTGCCGGAGGCATAAAGGGCCCCTACCACTGCCCCCATGCTGGTTCCGGCTACCACCTCGGCCTGGAATCCCTGGGCCTCGAGCACCTCCAGTACCCCAATATGGGCCAGCCCTCTGGCTCCGCCTCCTGACAACACTAGACCACGCACGTTGCAACCTCCCCAGCCTGGGTAATTCTAACCTGAGCCACCCGCCCCTGCCCTGGCCTGGCGCTAACCAAACAGAACAGCCCGGTACGGCCCGGCATCTGCGTCCTGAAATTACCTCTGATGGCTGGTCAAAATCGGTATAGTGATGGTTGTGGGGTTAGCCGGAATCACCCTGGAAGGCCGCTACAAGGTCATCCGACCGATTGCCCGTGGGGCATTGGCCACGGTGTATCTGGCTTTCGATATACACGGCACCCCCTATGCCTTAAAGGTCTTTCCCAAGGGCTTTGAAGGGCGGGCCGACCGCGAGTGGAGGGTGGGCCAACAGCTCAAGCACCCGCACATCAACCCTGTTCTGGCACGGCTAAGCGTACCCCATGAGGGGGGTGAACATCCGGCGGTGCTGCTGGCTTTTGCGCCTGGCAGCCGCCTGTCGGAGTGGCGAAAGGATAATCCCGCCAAGGTTTTGGGGGTGTTTCGACACCTGCTCGAGGCCCTCGCCCACATGCACGGCCTGAACCTGGTACACCGCGATGTTAAGCCCGACAACCTTGTTGTAGACGGTACTGGAGAGGCCCGCCTGGTAGACTTCGACCTCTCCGGCCCACTGGGTGAGCGTTTTAGCCAGAAAGTTCGCCTGGGAACCATAGCTTATATCGCCCCAGAACAGATCCGGGGGCAGTCGCCTACCCCGGCCTCGGACATCTACTCGGCGGGCATTCTTTTGTACTGGGCCATTGCAGGTGAGTTGCCGTTTGTTGGTGAGCCCGCCGAGGTGATGAATGCCCACCTAAACCTGTCCCCCCCACCGCTGGTCGCTGCCCCGGATACTGGCCTGTTGGTTACCACAGAGCTGCGGGGCTTTATAAACCGACTCATCTCCAAAGACGCCAGCGAGCGCTACCCGAATGCCCTCGAGGCCCTGCGCGATTTTGAAGCCCTGAACTTTTCAGCGCTGGACTGATACGTAGGGTCAGCGTTCGATTTGCGCTGCCTCTAGCGCTGCCCATAGTTGCAGAATTATGGGGTGCAGGGTGCTGAGCTCCAAAGCGCGGATGCGCTTTTGCTGCACCTCGAGCATCCCCTCGAGGCGCAAGGCCTGTACCGTGGACTCCAGGGCCGGCCACAGCTTTAGCCCACAGCGCAGCTCGATCTGCCCCACATCCACCCCCTGGGCCAGCCGCAGGCCCAGCATCAGGGACTCTCTGGCGTGCTCGAGCGCGCTTACCTGCTCAATCCAGGGCTCTTCGCCCTGAAGCCAGCGCGGTAGCGGAGGATTGGTGTAGCGCCAGGTGAGAAAGCCGCCATCGCCAGCCCCAGCGAGCTGGCCGGTAGCCCCAGGCCCCAGCCCTCCCCAGGTGGTGTTGTGCCAGTAGGCCAGGTTGTGCTGGCTCTCCTGGCCGGGACGGGCAAAGTTGGATACCTCGTAGCGCACCAGACCGGCCTGCCCCAGCACGGTTTGTGCCAGCTCAAAAGCCTGGGCCTCGGCATCGGGGTCGGGTGCAAGGCCTGCCAGGGCAAATGGCGTACCGGGCTCGATTTGCAGGGTGTAGGCCGAAACGTGCCCCACGCCCAAAGCCACAGCCTGCTCGAGGTCGGCCAGGACATCCTGTCCGGGCAGGCCCAGAATGAGGTCAATGGAGGTGCGAAACCCGGCCTCGAGGCTCATCTCCACCGCCCGCAAAGCCCCTTTTCGTCCGTGAGCCCGGCCCAGGGCCCTAAGCACATCATCCTGAAAACTTTGCACCCCCAGCGAAAGGCGGTTGACCCCCAGCGCGCGCAGCAGCTGGAGGCGCTCGGGGTTGAGCGTGCCGGGGTTGGCCTCGAGGGTCACCTCGGCCCCCTCGAGGTTCCACTGCAAGGCCTGAAAAAGCCTCTCCAGCTCTTGGTTGCGTAAAAAGCTCGGTGTGCCCCCGCCCAGATACAGCGTGTTGAGCTTGCTAGGGTGCTGCGCGAAGAGGGCCTGGGCCTCCTGGGTCAGCCGCTTTAGATAGGCCTCCACCAGCCCCCCATACCGCCGAACCACATGAAAGTCGCAGTAAGGGCAGATGGTGGGGCAGAAAGGAACGTGAATGTAGAGGTGTTTCAAGGCCAGGTCTCCCTTGTTTGAGCCAGCTTTAGGCCGTGCGTGGTTTAGTTTAGCGCCCTGGGGAAGAAGTCCCAGCCGGGACGTCCGACCACTGGCGGCGTGGCTTTAGCGTAATTCGTCACAGGGGTAGGTAAGGTGTGCATGTTACACTGGGCCCATTATGGTTGAGCCTGCCATCGCACTCTTTGGGGGCACCTACGAGAAGGCTGTGCAGGTCCTCGAGGAGTTACTGCGAGAAAGTGGGGCCCGTTACGTGCTGCTGCTCGATCGCAAGGGCTTTGTGCTGGCCCACAAAGAAGCCTTGTGGGCACCCCGGCCTCCAGCCCTGGACTCGCTGGCAACCCTTATTGC
>OGCI01002795.1_pt1 | contig 10732 bp, 11 predicted proteins | sample 1570021 | NCBI WGS metagenome assembly OGCI01 (sample SAMN06264664, study PRJEB24512) | hot springs metagenome | isolation source: Hot spring water | place: South Africa: Tshipise | collected 2015-06-21
GCTATAATGGCTACTGCTCATAAGCTTGTTAGAACTATTTTCGCTATGCTGTCTCATAACTCTTTTTTCCATGTTAAAATGAATTCTTTATAGTTGACTCCTTTTTTAATTATAATACTTCCATAATAATCTTTGCGAAATACTTGTATCCCTCTTCGTTTGGATGATCAAGCCCCGGAATTAATAAGCTGGAAAGCTCCAACCCTTCTCTTACTTTCTGGTGCCAGTAACGATGAACGTCTATAAATGTAACCTTTTGTTCCTTACAAACCTTGCCAATTTTGTCATAATATTTTCTTACCAGCTTGTCAGCCTCTTCATCTTCCAGAATTTCAGAAGATAGCGCTATAACATGGGCTTTTGTCTTTGACTTTATCTGACTTATAATTTCACTTATATGAGTTTCAAAAGCAGATAAAGGAACAGCACTCATTGCATCATTAATGCCAAAGTTTACAGTAACAAGGTCTGGGTTAAATTCAATCACATCAGCATCCAGACGATATAAACCATCTTCAGCTGTATCTCCTGCTCTACCTTTATTTATTAACTTAATTTCTGTATTGGGATATTTTTTCTTTAGCTCTTTTACCAGCTTTTCAGGCCATCCTTCAGAAACCCCATAGCCTTCAGTTATTGAATCTCCAAATGCAACAAATACAATCTTTTCACCTTTTGCCAGCTTTTCTTTTACCTTGTCAAGCATAAAAAAAGAACCTGCCTCCTCCTTTTTAGGTAAAAATTATACAGGATTAAAAAATTAAATAAAAGAGTATTTGTAATTATAAAGATTATAGTTAGATTCTAATAAACTCTACGCCCCCGGCGTGGATCGAACACACGGCCTCAGGATTAGGAATCCTGCGCTCTATCCTACTGAGCTACGGGGGCAATGCTTGAAATATTATAACCTTTTTACCCTTAAAGTCAAGGTTATGTTAATTGCAGATTGTAGTCTCTGTTCCTGTGGACTGATAATTTTTCATTAGCATAGTTGGTTATTAAAAACAAATTGAATCTGAATAAACCGTATGATTTTCATATGCCTTTAAATCTAACTGTTATCTTTTATTATAGCTTCAATCAGTCCATGTATGGTGTAATTTTCTGCTTCCAAAGAAGGTTCGTACCCAATCTTTCTTAATGTATCCGAGGTGACAGGTCCAATAGAAGCAAATTTAACCTTTTCCAGAAGACGTCTTTCTTCGCCTATAAGCTCAAAAAAGTTTTTTACCGTAGAAGAGCTTGTAAATGTTATATAATGAACTTCTTCTCTTAATGTCCTTTGTAGTTTATCCCTGCTTTCCTCATCTTTTAATGTTTCATAAACTGGGATTACGTCAATATAGCCACCCCGTAGCCTAATCTCATCGGGTATTACATCTCTTGCAACAAGTGCTCGACATAACAGAAATTTTTTACCCTTTATGCCAATCTTATCAAGTGATTCTATTACCGATTCTGCCACATATTTTTCAGGGAATATATCCACATTTAAAAATTTTTCCTTTATTGCATCTGCCGTTGCAGGTCCTATGGCACATATTTTTATATTTGCCAAAGTTCTACCGTCCTTACCAAGATTTTTAAGTCTGTCAAAGAAGTATTTAACACCGTTTACACTGGTAAGGATGAGTATCTGGTAAACAGAGATGTTTTCTATAGCCTCATCGAGCCTTGAATAATCTTTGTAAGGAACAATTTTTATGGTAGGTGTCTCATATACACGGGCTCCGAGTTCTCTTAATTTCTGACTGAATCTTCCTGCCTGATCAGATGCCCTTGTAACAATTATCTTTTTCCCGAATAATGGTTTGTTTTCAAACCATTTTAATTTTTCTCTTAAAGCAACAACCTCTCCGATAATGATAATAGCCGGTGCTTTAAATTTCATCTTATCAACCAGCTCACATATATTTTCAAGAGTACCCTCCAATACCCATTGCTCCGGATAAGTAGCCCATCTAACTAAAGCTATGGGTGTAGTGCTTTTCATTCCGGCTTTCTTAAGATTATCTACTATCTGTGGCAGATTTTTTACCCCCATATAGAATATGAGAGTTCCCATTTTTGATAAAGCATCCCAGTCTATAAGACTTAGCTCCTTGTCATCACTCTCATGCCCTGTAGCTAACGCCAGTGTAGAGTTGACACCTCGCATGGTAAGTGGGATCCCCGCATAAAGTGCCGCTGCTATGCCCGATGTGATACCCGGCACTATCTCATATTCTATATTATGCTCTCTTAAAAAAAGCGCCTCTTCACCACCTCTGCCAAAAATAAAAGGGTCACCGCCTTTAAGTCTTACGACTTTTTTCCCTTCTTTAGCCTTTTCTACAATAATTCTGTTAATATTATCCTGATCTACCGTATGGTCTTTACTTTTTTTACCTACATATATGAGCTGGCAGTCCTTTTTAGCAAAAGATAAAATTTCCTTGTTTGCCAGATAATCATATATTATTACATCTGCCTCTTCGAGACATTTTTTACCTTTTAAAGTGACTAAAAGCGGGTCCCCAGGACCTGCACCTACCAGATATACAAAGCCTTCTTTCATATAATATTTTTATATTTCCCTGCCATATACTTCTTTCAGAATATCTCTCCCCCCCTTATTAAGGATTGCCTCTGCTAAAGCCTCCCCAAGGGCTTCGGCATCAGTTACTTCTCCGGACACGGTCTCTTTGATTAATTTTCGTCCATCAAGGCTACCAACAAGCCCCGTCAGGATAAGCTTATTACTTGTTATTCGGGCAAAAGCACCGATAGGAACCTGACATCCGCCTTCAAGCACTCTTAAAAAAGCTCTTTCTGCCTTTACGCAACAAGACGTATCGTAATCGTTTAATACTGATAGCATCTCATTAATCTCCTTGTCTGCAACCCTGCACTCAATCCCAAGCGCCCCCTGACCTATAGCCGGCAGTGATATATCTTCTGATAAAACCTCCTTTACATACTCGGTAAGATTTAACCTTTTTAAACCTGCATATGCAAGTATTACCGCATGAAAGCTCCCTTCGACCATTTTTCTTATTCTTGTCTCCACATTACCTCTGAGTATTTCAATCTTTAAATCGGGTCTGAAGTATAAAAGCTGACATTGTCTTCTTAAACTACTTGTCCCTATCTTAGAATTTTTTGGCAGATCAACGATGCTATTATAGTTTTTGGAAACAAAACAGTCTCTCGGATCTTCTCTCTTTGTAATTGCAGTTAGATGTAGCCCTTCGGGAAGTATAACAGGAACATCCTTCATGCTATGAACAGCAAAATCTACCTTCTCTTCCAGCAGGGCATCCTCAAGCTCTTTTACAAATAATCCCTTTCCGCCTACCTTAGACAGGGCAACATCAAGTATCTTATCTCCCGTTGTTTTTATCTTTACTAGTTTAAAGGTGTGCTCAGAATATCTGCTTTCTAAAACAGATTTTATGTGATTTGCCTGCCACAGAGCCAGCTGACTGCCTCTGGTACCTATATTAATGGTTCTCTTCATTATTCTCTCCTCTTGTTAGATTAAAAATCTCTCTCACAGCATCTAAGTATAGATAATTATTTTCCGAAGATGATGACTCTCTGAGAAATGTGGTTGGTTTATGGAGTATTTTGTTGATTATGGCATTAAGTAAGGCTTCAATGGTTTTAATATCTTTTTCTGAAAGATGAGATAGCTTTTTTTTGGCTTCAGCAAGCTCATCTTCTTTTATCTTCTCAATGGTTTTTCTCAGCTCCACAATGACAGGCTTAACCTCAAGGGATTTAAGCCAGTTTTCAAAATCTTCTACTTCAGCATTAACAATATCTTCAGCTTTCGCTGCCTCTTTCTGTCTCTCTTTTAGATTTTCATCTACCACATTCTGCAGGTCGTCTATATCATAAAGATAGCAGTTATCAAGCTCATTTACCTTAGGATCAATATCTCTTGGCACAGCAATATCTATAAGGAACATGGGTTTATTTTTCCTTGCCTTAATGGCATCCTTGATCCTTTCGGGTGTAATAATAAAATTTGGCGCTCCTGTTGAGGATATAACGATATCAACCTCTTTTAGCTTTTCTGGAAACTCTTCAAAATTACAGGGTTCACCGTTAAAATCTCTGGCGAGTAAACATGCCCTTTCATAGGTTCTGTTAGCTACTATTATCTTAGATACGCCGTTTGATATGAGATGTCTTGCGGCGAGCTCTGCCATCTCTCCTGCCCCGATGAGCATTGCCTTTTTCCCTTCCAGGTTTTCAAATATTTTTTTTGCCAGCTCCACAGCAGCAAAGCTTATTGATACCGCAAAGCTCCCTATTTTTGTATCAGTTCTTACTTTTTTAGCAACCGAAAAGGCGGTGTGCATAAGCTTGTTCATATAGAAGCCGGTGGCATTTTTTCCTGCCGCCACGCCATAAGCTTCCTTCAGCTGACCTGTTATCTGTGGCTCTCCAAGCACCATTGAATCAAGACCACATGCCACTCTGAAAATATGTCTTATTGCATCTCTGTCTTCCTTAAAGTACAGATGACTTTCAAACTCCTCTCTTTTTAAACCCTGATACTGGGAAAAAAAGTTTGTAATGTTTTCCTTCCAGTCTGCCTCATTACCGGAAATCAGATATATTTCTACCCTATTGCAGGTAGATAGTATAACCACCTCTTTTACATGTTCTATTTTCCTAAGAGAAATCAATCCCTCTTCAAGCTTCTGAGGGCTTGAAAAGGCAATCTTTTCTCTAACCTCAACTGGTGCGGTCTTATGACTTAATCCGATAAGACATATCTTCATTTTATCTCGAAAACGTGATAACCTTTAAATAGAAATTTGACACCAATAAAGCTAAAAACCAGAAAAAGAAACGCAAGAATTGAAAGTATGGCTATCCTCCTGCCTTTCCAGCCGTTTATTAGTCTTGTATGAAGAAGCGCTGCGTATAAAAACCATGTTACAAGAGACCAGATCTCCTTTGGATCATTGTTCCAGTAAGAGCCTATGGCAAACTGAGCCCAGATTGCTCCTGTAATCATACCCAGCGTTAGGAAAGGAAAACCGTAAATCAGGCAAAGATAATTGATTGTATCAAGGGTAGTTATGGACGGGAGTATTTTGCCAAGCACATCAAATTTTTTTTTCTTAAGCCTGAAGTTTTCTATAAGATAAACTATACTGACCACGAAAGATAAAGCAAAAAGTGCATTTCCTATAAAAGCCGATACTACATGTATGGGAAACCAGAAACTTTCCAGAATGGGCAGTATCTGCCCAACATTCTTATCAATAAAACCCGCTATAAGCGTCAAAATGGTAGCCAATGGCGAGAGGAATACCCCCACAATCAGGATTTTATTTTTGAGATAAAATAACAGGAAAATTATGGAAGCTAGAAAAGCAAAAAATATAAGCCCTTCATGGGTATTGGAAACAGGAAAATAACCGCCTTTTATCCCTCTTATTATAAGATAAGTAAGTAACATCAGTGTATTAAAGGAAAAGACTCCCAGCGCTATCTGTCCAATGATTTTCTTAAGCGTAATAAGATAGACAAAAAATACTGCCGAGGTTATGATTGAGCTTGTTAGAACAAGATAATAAAAATTTTCTGCTGTCATATGTTAAGTATGTTTTTAATCTCTTTTTTTATCAAAGCTATCTTACCTTCAGTGATCCATTTAAGAAGGGGTAAAGAAAAAAATTTTTTAATAATTTTTTTATTATATAATGAATCACCGCTTTCTGTCAATAAAGTGAACCTAAAAGGCTTTATAATTTTCAATAACTTGCTGTAAGGGCTTATAAACTTCTCAAGCTCTCTTTTCAATATCTTGGAAAAATACGGGAATGAGCCTCCTGTTGAAACAGCAAGGGTTATGTCTCCCTTTTCTGCCACTGCAGGAAATATCACGGTTTTTTTGTCAGTAACAGAGTTTACTAAAATGTTTTCATTTTCACACAGATTAACGATATTATCATTAAGCTCCTTATTATTGGTGGCGGCTATAACCAAACAAACAGGTTTGCTTAAATCTGTTTTTTGAAACTCCTTTTTTTTCCATACTATTTTCCCTTTTTTTACAAGATCTGCCAATCTATCTGTAATGGAGGGAGAGATAATAGTTATTTCACAGCGATAATTAGCTAATAGCTTAACTTTTCTTTCAGCAACCGTTCCGCCGCCTATGATAATAACCTTTTTACCATCCATGTTAATAAAGAGCGGCAGATAGCTTTTCAACCTTCAAATATCTCCTTTTTCACCTTCTCAAAAATCATAACATCCTGATTGTTACAGAAGAAGAATACTTTGACCGGAAAAGACTCTTTCTTCATAAAACCATAACAGGTTCCAATAAGAATTTTAGCCGTAATTTCGATAGGATACCCCACTTCATATAAAGCGAAGGCTGGATAAAAAACAGTCTTAAATCCATGTTCTGAGGATTTTTTAAGAATATTGAGAGTTGACATTCTAAGAGCTTCCTGCCCATAAGAATCGTAAAAACTTGGTATCACAGAATGAATCACATATTTTGCGTTAAGCATCCCTTCACCAACTCTCATTAAAAATGACTGTCCAAAACTTAGGGCATACACATACTTTTCATACTCAGCCGCTATCTTGTCATCACACCTATTTAAAACATCTTTTACATGGTCTATCGTATCTCTTATACCTATACCTGCAAAAGAGACCATAAGCTCTGCCTGCTGTTCATAAATATCTTCTGAGGTTACAATTATTCTCTCATCAAGAGAGTATTTAATATTTTCTGATACCTCAATATCTCTTTTAAGATACCCGCCTAAAATCTCTCCTAATTTTTCCACCTTTTCAGAATTTAATTCTATAAACTTAATCCCCATACCGGGCACATAGCTGCTGCTTTGATGAGGATAGGAAACCCAGACTACTTTACCTTTCAGAAAAACATGCTCTTCCTCATCAAAAACCAGCTCCATATTTAGCTCTGAATCTATATTATAAGGAATTTCTGTCTCAAGGAATATACCACCTCTACTTATGTTTAAACTGTAATAGGTCTTTTTTTCCCCCTCTCCCTCCACCAGCACTTTAATTCTTAAAGGAACCCTTTTATCGTATCTTCTGTCTATCAAACTAATCCTCCTTAAAAAAATTTCTGACAAAAAGATTTAAAAGAGGGATCATTATTTCATGATGTCCTATCAGATTATAACCTTTGCCACCTTCGAGAGTTGGTCTTCTGACCACGTTTGTCAATGGTCTGTAATGTTCTTTAAAATCCATATTCACTGTGGTAATATTTTTTACCCCAAAACCCAGATTTCTAACCATTGAAAGTGCTTTTAAAAACACTTCAGGTAGAATAACTGAAGAGCCAATGTTTAAATATACGCCTTCCTCAAGCAGGCTTACAAGATTTGAAAAAACAAGAAAGTCTCTATAAGTCGCTTCACCAAAAACTGCTCCATCAAATTCCGGATGCATATGAATAATATCGGTACCAATGGATAGATGAACTGTTACCGGTATCTTATAATCATATGCAGAAGAAAGAATACTAATATTTTTGTAAGGGAACTCTGACTCAGATAAAGCTTTGCTCACAGCCTCGCCAAGTCCTAAATCTCTATGCTTTTTTACACTATCTATTAAAAACTCTGTGGTCTCTTTTACCATACCAAATGTGCCTTCCTTTATCTCTTTTGCCACATCCTCAGAGGTATGACCTACCATGGCTATCTCTGTATCGTGTATAATCCCGGCACCATTTAAAGCAATTCCATCTATTATCCCATCTCTCATGAATGAAATAATAATAGGAGAAAGTCCAACCTTTATCACATGGGCACCCATAGCAATCAGTACCTTTCTTCGGTTTTTTTTAGCCCTTACTATACTTCTTGCTACTTCTCTTATATCATTGCCTGCCAGAATGTTTGGTATGGTATCAATAAAATTATTTATATTTTTAATATCATCAACCCATTTTGAGAAGTCTCTGATATTTACCTTACTTTCTCTCTTAAATAGGGAATAGGTTTTTATACTCGAGTGGTCTATCCTTTTATACATGATCCCTTCTCCAAAAACTATCTATCAGCTCACAGATAATATGTTCAATGAGAATGTGTGCTTCCTGAACCCGGGGAGTATTTTTGGAAGGCACGTGAATATAATAATCACATAGCTTACCCATCTCTTCCGCATAGTCACCGGATAAGCCTATATTTATCATCTCCAACTCCTTTGCTACTTTTAAGGCATTTAATACGTTTTTGGAAGTACCCGATGTGGATATGCCAAGCAGAATATCGCCTTTTTTACCCAAGGCTATTATCTGTTTTGAAAATATCTCATTAAAACTGTAATCGTTACCGATACTGGTAATTATAGATGTATCAGTGGTTAATGCTATTGCTGGAAGAGGTCTTCTCTCTATCCTAAACCTGTTTACAAACTCGGCTGCCAGATGCTGGGCATCCGCAGCTGAACCACCGTTTCCGCATATAAGAAGTTTATTCCCCCTTTTAAATGCCTCATAAATCTTTTCCGAAACCTCAACAATCTTATCCTTGTACTTATCTCTGACCTTTTCCAGCAAAAAGATTGTTTCGTCAAAAATTACATCAATATCCATATTACACCTCACATTGCCTTTTAATATCTAAAAACTCTTCTTCTGAAAAGGGTATTACAAAGCCTTTCTCCTCTTCCCTTATTAGCTCAGAAAATACATTCTGAATAATAAGACTTACAGGCATTACCAGATTTTTTATCTTTGAGATATCTTCCAAACTATGAAAGCCTTTTATTAAAGTTAACCTAAACTCTTTTTCAATAGGAGCTCTTTTAATCAGGCTTACAGCAGAATGGATTCTTTCTTTCAATTGTGGGGGCGAAACTCTTATTATCTCTTCATATCTTTCAGGGCAATGCTTTATATCCATACTTATGGCATCTATAAGATTTTCTCTGATTAATCTTTCTATAACCTCAACATTATAACCATTAGTAAACAACTTGACTTTCAGCCCCCTTTGTTTAAATATTCTCATAAAATCGGGCAGCTCTTCCCTGTATATGGTAGGCTCTCCGCCGGATATAACAACACCATCAATCCATCCCCTTTTTTTATCAAAATAATTCAGGATCTCATCAAAGCTGAGAGATGGTACTGTGGATGGTTCAAATGCAACAGTATGGTTATGACAGTAAAAACAGCGAAAGTTGCAGCCTCCCAAAAAGATAATGGAGGCTACAACTTTTGTCCATTCCATCAAAGAGAGCTCTTGAAAACCCTTAATATTTTCAATAATTTTCATTTAAAAAAACATTACTTTTTTACAAAATACTTTAATCCGGCATACTCTGCCTGTGGTCCTAGCTCATCCTGAATTCTTAATAGTCTGTTGTATTTTGCCACCCTGTCTGTTCTGCAAAGTGAGCCCGTTTTTATCTGCCCAGCGTTAACAGCAACTGCCAGATCTGCCAGAGTGGTATCTTCGGTCTCGCCTGAACGATGAGAAATAATTATCCCATATCCAGCCCTTTTCGCCATTTCAATGGTTTCAAGAGTTTCTGTAACCGTACCTATCTGATTGAGCTTTATTAAAATTGCGTTGGCTATGCCTTCTTCTATTCCTTTTTTGAAAATCTCTGGATTTGTTACAAATACATCATCACCTACAAGCTGAACTTTTGCTGACAGCTTTTTAGTCAACTTTTTCCAGCCTGCCCAGTCATTTTCAGCCATTCCATCCTCTATGCTGATAATTGGATATTTCTCTACTATCTGCTCATAAAAACTAATAAGATCATCACTTTTTAAAGTCTTATTCTCACCTCTTAGGTTATATTTTCCATTCTCATAAAGCTCAGAAGCCGCCACATCAAGGGCTATATAAACATCTTTTCCTGCTTTATAGCCTGCTTTTTTTATTGCCTCCATTATTACTTCCAATGCTTCCAGATTGGATTTTAAGTTTGGTGCAAAACCGCCTTCGTCCCCCACTGCCGTAGAGTAACCTTTGCTTTTTAAAACAGACTTAAGATTATGAAATATCTCAGCTCCCATTCTCAGTGCCTCGGAAAAGTTTGGAGCTCCTGCTGGAACTACCATAAACTCCTGAATATCCACATTGTTATCGGCATGTGCACCACCATTTAAGATATTCATCATAGGAGTGGGCAGTGTCCTTGCAAAAACACCGCCTAAATAACGATATAAGGGGATATCAAGCTCGTTGGCTGCCGCCTTTGCCGCTGCCATTGACACACCTAAGATGGCATTGGCACCCAGCTTGGATTTATTGGCTGTGCCATCCAGATTTATCATAAAATTATCAAGATATACCTGTTCCAGACCGTCAATCCCTTCTTCCATTATTTTTTCAGCTATCAGCTCATTAACATTTTTTACTGCTTTTAAAACACCTTTTGGTGATGTAGCAATTGATATAGAATTCATAGATGAGTTAGTAAAAATATCTAAACATATAGAAATAAATAACCGAGCACATATACCAGAACATAGCCTTGAAGTTGAATTACCGTTTTTACAGGTTATACTAAAAAAATTTAAAATTGTACCTATACTTATGAGTAACCCTACATTAAAAGTTTGTAAAGATATCGCTACAGATATTTCTAAAGTCATAAAAAAATATAAAAATAAAAAGTTTATGATTGTTTGTTCAGCTGATATGTCTCATTATCCACCGTATAAAGAAGCAAACCGTGTTGACAATATTGCACTTAAAAG
>OGCI01002798.1_pt1 | contig 10731 bp, 12 predicted proteins | sample 1570021 | NCBI WGS metagenome assembly OGCI01 (sample SAMN06264664, study PRJEB24512) | hot springs metagenome | isolation source: Hot spring water | place: South Africa: Tshipise | collected 2015-06-21
GGTTCCCTGTGCCCTGTGCCCAGAAATCGTACGCGGTAGGAGAGGCTCCTTTTCCCGTTGCCACCTTCTTGTCCGTCGTTTCATCGATCTCACCGGGAGTCCCTTCAGGTTTGAAATGAAGAAGGATAAAGTCCCCCGCTGCTACTTCGAAAGCGGGGAAAATATAGGTCTTATCGGGCACATTCTTTGTTCCTTCGTAGAACGTCACTCCCCCCATGTCTCCATCGGAGAGAACCACGATCTCCACCTGAGTCAACACCGTAGTGGCTGGGGTAGTGATGAACTCGTTGATCAATAAGCGTGGTACCCGGTCGTTGAACCCATAGAACCCATAGAGGAACTCTGAGGTGTTACCCTTCTCATCCCGCGTCCGGGCTTCCAACGTGTACTTCTTACCGGGAATCCCCTTCCCTTCCAGATGAAGGCGGCAAACCGTTTCACCATCCTCCACCCGACGCACCGAAAGGGAAGGTTGGATCCGAATCGAAGAGAGATCGATCCAAGTGCATTTATCGAACCTGAGCTCCACTGTATTCCCTTCCCCCGCCTGGAGTTCCACCAACTGCGGGGGCCTGAGAGTGGCGGGATCGATCAAAATTGGTTCGATATGGGGAGGCCGGGCGCAGCTAGAAAAGGTGGCGAGGAATCCAAATATACCATAGGTGAAACTCAACAGGCGGCCCAGCGGGAAACCTACGCCCTGCCTTCGGGACAACCCGCGCTGGTTTCCCCTTCCTCTCCCGATTTGTACCCAAAACCCACCCATCTTTCAACCTCCGGTATAAAAGACGAAACAAGGGCGCGGGTTGCTTTAATTATGAAGAAAAAAAGCATTGATCGTTTTGATAAACGTTGGCGGATGCATGAAATAGGGTTACCTACTCACCGGTGCATCCGGAAGTCTTCCCCTAAAAAGATCCTGCGCACATCCTCGTTTTCGCTCAGTTCCCGGGGAGTGCCATGAAAGGCGATTTCCCCCTTATCCATGATGAAGGCGCGCTGGGTAATATCGAAGGTATCGTAGATATTGTGATCCGTGATGAGGATCCCAACCCCTCCCTTCGCAAGGGCAAGGATGATCCGCTTCAGTTCCGCCACAGTCTTCAGATCGATGCCCGCAAAGGGCTCATCCAGAAGAAGGAACTTTGGGCGAATAGCGAGGGCGCGGGCAATCTCTGTCCTTCTGCGCTCCCCTCCGGAAAGGGTAATAGCCTTCTGTTTTCGCTTTTCCGTCAACCCAAACTCTTCCAGTAATTGTTCCAACCGTTCCTTCTTTTCCGTTTTACTCAAATCCTTGCGGGTCTCGAGGATAGCCATGATATTGTCTTCCACCGAAAGCTTGGTGAACACGGAAGTTTCCTGGGGAAGGTAGGTGATTCCTGCCAAGGCTCGCTTGTACATCGGCTCCAAGGTGAGACATCGTTCATCCAGATAGATATCACCCCCCGTAGGCCGAATGAACCCTACGATCATGTAGAAGGTCGTGGTCTTGCCTGCTCCATTCAATCCAAGGAAACCGACGATCTCTCCACTCTCCATGGTGAAGGTTACGTTCCGGACCACCTCTTTTCTGCCGAAGGTCTTTCGTAGCCCCTCCACCTTCAGCACAGAAGTATCTTTAGTCTCCATCCGTCTTCTTCTCCGGCTTGGACACGATGGAGCCTTCCACATCGCCCGCGAGGGTGATTTCATCGGTTTTCAGGTTCATGATGATCCGGGCCGCCCGGTACTGGTCCTTCTTCCAGAACACCTGTGGAAGTCCGGAGAGTTCCAGTATGTCCGTGTCCCGTTTGTACCGGACATACTCGGCTCGAGCGGAAAGATCCTTCTTTAGGATTCGAACTCCGATCTGGATAATCGCGAGGTCTTCCTTGTCCCTGTTTTCCAGCCGCTCACCCCGGACGATCATCTCGTTTTTGCGGTCCTCCATATAGGCATTCCCGGAGGCCACAATGACCTTTTCCACCCGATCATAGGTGAGGGACTCACAGGTAATGAGGATTTTCTTTTCCGAATCCCAAGCAGTAACTCCCCCGGAACACTTGGCAAACTGAAAATCCTTTCCGTAGATCTCGATTTCCTTGGCTGTAATCCGGGTATTGTCGGATTGTATCACCGCATTCCCCCGTAGGAGAGTCCTCTCTTTTCCCTTCGCGAGGGTGGTACTCACCTGATCGCCGGAAAATCGGAACACGTCAGAATGAATCGGCCCTAGATGAATCAGGAAAAGAATGGTGATGAAAAAAGCTCTACTTTTTCTCCACCACATACTCACCCCGCACCGGACCGCTGAAGGTAACCAATAGGCGCCTTAGGTCGGCCGTAAAACCGGTTCCCTCGATCCAGGATCCCTTTTCGTCCTCCAATCGCACCCTGTCCCCTTCGGGGCTCGTAAGGATCCGTTCTTTATCATTCCAGGAAAGGGTTTCCGCTAGAATCTTCCCTTCTTCCCGCAAGGAATGAATCAACACCTTCCCCGATACCGTAGCATTCTTGGTTTCCGACTCATACACTACGGTATCAGCCCTCCCCTCCGTAATGAGTTTGCCCTCCTCGTCGAACTCGGAAAATTGCACCTGCTGGAATATGGTTCGCTTCTTTCGTTCGAACCCTTCCGCCTTAGCCACCTGAATCCGTAATACCACGTTCCCTTTAGAGACTACCGTCTGCCGGAATCCCGTAAGGACGATATTCGGAATCGTGTCCTCCAAGTCCTCCGGCACCTGTGCTTCCCGGTAGTCGAAGCTACAGGATAGGAAAAAGAACCCAAGGACTAGTATTATCACCCCGCTCCTTTTCACGGCTCCTGCTCTGGCCTCCGTTCCCCGGATCGAGCATCCCGGTATTCCTTACACGCCTGAACAAAGCTTTTAAACAAAGGATGAGCCTGGGTAGGTTTGGATTGAAACTCCGGATGGAACTGAACGCCAATTCCCCAGGGATGCTTTTCCCACTGCATGATCTCCACCAGAGTACCATCGAGCGTAGTTCCCACTACCCGAAGTCCTGCATCCTCCAACAGCGGTCGGTACCGGTTGGATACCTCGTACCGGTGCCGATGCCGTTCATGAATCACGTCGGTGCCATACATTTCCACCAACTTGGAACCCGCTTTCAGTTGAGTGTCCCAGCGACCTAACCGCATGGTACCCCCGTAGTTTTTCACGTCCAACTGCTCTTCCAAAAGCACCACTACGGGATTCTTGCAAGAGGGGGAGAACTCCGTGGAATCCGCATCCTCCAGTTTCAGTACCGAACGGGCGTACTCGATCACCATAATCTGTAACCCCAAACAGATCCCGAAATACGGTACCTTGTGTTCCCGCGCCCATTTGGCCGCCTTGATCATACCCAGAATGCCCCGTTGCCCGAAACCTCCTGGTACGAGGATCCCATGGAGCCCTTCGAACGCTTCGTCCAGATTCCGCACCTTCTCCAGCTTTTCCGAGTCGATCTTCGTTAATTGGACTTTCACGCCATTGGCGAATCCCCCATGGTACAAGGCTTCGTCCACAGATTTATACGAATCGTGAAGGTCTATGTACTTCCCCACTACCCCAATCCGAACGATGTCCGTAGAAGTGATAAAGGACTGCACGATCCGCTTCCATTCTTCCATATCGAGGTCCCGGATGGGGAGCTCCAGCTTCTGAAGGGCAATGATGTCCAGATTCTGTTGCTGGTAGATCAGGGGAATCTCGTAAATGGTGGTTTTAATGTCATGGGCGGAGATCACGGCCTCGTACTCCACATTGGTAAATAGGGCGATCTTCCTCCTTAGGTCCTCACTCAACGGCCGGGGCGCCCGGCAGAGTAGGATGTCGGGTTGGATCCCAATTTCCCGCAACTCCTTCACCGAATGTTGGGTAGGCTTTGTTTTCAGTTCATTCCCGAACACCTCGGGGATCAGGGTAAGATGGACGGCCAGCACATTTTTCTTCCCATATTCATGGATCATCTGGCGGCAGGCTTCCAAAAAGGGGATGGACTCGATGTCTCCCACCGTCCCTCCGATCTCCACAATGGTGACATCCACATCTGGCTCTTCCCCCACGGCCCAGATCCGTTGCTTGATGCGGTCCGTAATGTGAGGGATCACTTGCACGGTTCGTCCGAGGTACCTTCCTTCCCTCTCCTTCTGGATTACCTCCTGATAGATCTGACCCGTGGTAATCGAATTGGCCCTTGAAAGGGGCGAACTGGTAAACCGTGCGTAGTTCCCCAGGTCCAAATCCGTTTCTGCTCCATCATCGGTAACGTATACTTCCCCATGCTGGTAAGGGCTCATCGTTCCCGCATCCACGTTGATGTAGGGGTCGATCTTGATCATTCGCACCCGCATCCCCCGATGCTCCAACAAACACCCAATGGATGCCGCGGCAATCCCCTTGCCCAGACTCGAACACACGCCTCCGGTAACGAAAATATATTTCTTCATGTACTGGTATTATTCGCACCGATAGGATAAATGTCAATTGAAAAAGCCGATCTTGACAGTCATGGTATGGAATCCTATTCTAACTAGTACATGTCAGAATCTCTTAATGATTTAGAGTTTGAAAAGTTTCGTACCCTCATCTATGAAGCCAGTGGCATCCACTTTTCCAGCACCAACCGCACGATTTTGGAAAGTAGGATCCGGGAACGGTTGAAAGCGGTGAATCAAACCACCGCATCCGCCTACTATGAACAATTGAAAAAAGACCCGGAAGAATTGAAACTTCTGCTCGATGCAGTCACCACTAACCTAACCCGTTTCTTCCGAAATACCGCTCATTTCGATACCCTGGAACACTACGTGATTCCCGATCTCATCAAGTACAAAACGCCCAAAGGAGACAAGGAAATCCGGGTCTGGAGCGCGGGATGTTCCACCGGCGAAGAACCCTACACCATTGCCATGGTGCTGAAAGACATCCTTCCACAGGATTTTCGAATCAAGATCGTTGCTTCGGACATAAGCTTGAAATCCCTCATGGTGGGAAAAGAAGGATTCTACCCAGAAAACCGGGTACAGGATATCCCTGAAAAGTATCTGAAAAAGTACATGGAGAGGAAGGGGAACGGGTACCAGGTTAAGGAAGAATTGAAACAGCTCATCCGATTCGATTACCATAACCTGAAGAACGATAGCGGCCTCCGTAATCTCGACGTCGTTTTCTGTCGAAACGTTCTCATCTATTTCGATGAAGCAGCCCAGAAAGCCACTATAGAACGTTTCTGGGAAGCTATGAGTAACCACTCCTACCTGTTCATCGGGCATTCGGAATCCCTCTTCGGCATGAATACGAAGTTCGAGTTCATTAAAACCGATTGGGCATGTATCTATAGAAAATTTGTTTGATTCAAAGTTTTCGTATACATTATAATGAATACAGCACCATAGTGAAAGGAGCAAAAAGTGTCGGATGAAAAGATCTCCGTTCTTATTGTAGATGACTCTGCCCTTATGCGTAACCTGATCGGACGGATCGTGGAGCACGAACCCGATTTCCAGGTAGTGGGAAAGGCGATGAACGGAGCCTTCGCGCTGGCAAAATTGGAAAAACTCGATCCGGATGTGATCATCCTGGACCTTGAAATGCCCGAAATGAACGGGATCGAGTTTCTTCGAGAACGACAACGACGAAACATCCAGATTCCAGTGATCATCCTGTCTTCCCACGCCGAACAGGGGGCCCACATTACAATGGAAGCCCTCTCATTAGGAGCTTCCGATTTCATCCTAAAACCTACGGGCGGGAACGGATCCGAGCTACAAAGCGTCCAGAAAGCTCTGGTAGAAATGATCCGCGCGTATGGAGGAAAGTATAAAAAGAATCGAAGCAAACCTACTCAACCTTCTGTTATACCAGGCGTGACCTCCATTCCTTCTTCAACGGGTATCCAACCTCCTGCTCAGGTGAGAACACAGGACTTTGGTACAGGGCAAAGCCGTACTTCTTTTGCCCCTTCCACGCTTCAAACTGCGCCCAAAGAAGAAGGTGTGTCAAAACACCCTATTCCCAGAAAAGCCCCGGGTCCTATCGAGATTGTCGCCATTGGAGTCTCTACCGGTGGGCCTAACGCCCTGCGAGAGGTATTCCCAAGACTAGACCCGAACTTCCCCGTTCCCATTGTGGTGGTACAGCACATGCCTCCTGGATTCACAGAAGAGTTCGCCAAAAGTCTCGATCGAATCTGCGCATTGGAGGTGAAAGAAGCATCGGAAGGGGATATCCTTCGGCCCGGAAGGATCCTCATTGCTCCCGGAAACCGGCATATCGTGGTAGAAAAAAGGCCCCTGGCAGCTATCGTGCATCTGTTGGATACCCCGCCGGTGAATGGACACAGGCCCTCGGCGGATGTCCTGTTCGAATCCGTGGCCCGGCAGTATGGGAACCGCGCTTTGGCGGTGATCATGACGGGTATGGGGAAGGACGGCGCTACCCAAATCGGAGCCATCTATCGGGAAGGGGGCATAACTATTGGACAGGATGAAGAAAGCTGTATTGTGTACGGCATGCCCCGGGTAGCCTTCGAGAACGGGTTTATCCAGTACCAGGTATCCCTCTCGAAAATGGCGGAAACCATCAATAAGCTGGTACGGGAATATGCCACTTGAAAGAACCTACCTGTAACAAGGTATGAACTCGTTACTCGACTACTTAAACCCTTTGCAAGAGCAGAAAGGATCGAGGCTGCCCACTGGTAACCCCGAGTGTGCCTTCAGCTTTCTATTTCGGGCACTTCCTCTATAAAATCTTCCAGAAAAGGTCCTTCGAACCGCTTCTCGATCACGGGCAATCGAGCGGACTTTCTACCCCAGAAGAACATCCCCAGGAATCCCAACCCCAGACCGAGTATCCCCAACCCAATGCGGGTACCCTCAGACGCGTGGGGAAAGACATACCCAGCGAACACGTAGAAGGCAACGAAAAGCAACAGGGGGATTCCAAAGACCTGGAACCCTGCCGAAAGAGCCTGCGTGGAAGGAACAGAGATCTCCACCCGGTCACCTACCTGTACAGGCAGATGATGGATGTTTTCTACGGGAATACTCCGATTCTTCACCGCGCACAATTCACCTTTACAGGAATGACAGGCCGCGCTGGGTTTACACTCTACCAGCACTCGATCACCCTCAATCCTGGTCACTATCCCGATTTCTCTCATTGGGAACCTCCCGACAGGGAACCCGGATCGCTTCAATGGAGCGAGCCTTCCCCGTTTCCTCTATTTCGATCACCACGCCCTGCAATTCCAGCGTATCCCAGGTATCCTTAGATCGTTCAGGGATTTGGGTCAGGAACTTGCGGATCTCGATCTCGGGATCCAATCCCCCCACGCTCTGTATGCTTCCCGTTCTCCCTGCCCCACAAATCACAGCCGTTCCCTTGGGCAGGAGCCGCGCGTCTGCCGTAAGGACCTTCATGTGGGATCCAACCACCGCGGATACCATCCCATCCGCATGGAAAAAGAGGGAATACTTCTCAGCGGTGGTAGTGGCATGAAAGTCCACCAGTATGCAGGGAGTCGTTTCCCGAATCCTACTTACCAGTTGAGGCAAGAGGCTATAGGGATTACTGAGATGCACCCGGTTGAAGCCGGATTGACCGAGTAGGTTCACCACCGCTAGCTTGTTTCCTCCCACCGAATAGATGCCGTACCCTCTTCCCGGATTTCCCGGTGGATAGTTCGCTGGTCGCAGGATATAGGGAACATTCCCTATATGTTCAACCATATCTTTTTTATAATATATACATTCTCCGCCCGTAAGAACATCGATTCCGAGCTTCTTTAGGTAGATGGAATGATTCTTTCCTAACCCGTACCCTCCCGTAACATTGTCCCCGTTGGCGATCACGAAATCGATCTGTCGTTCTTTCCTCAATGTGGGCAGTAGGGTTTTCACACAGAACACCCCCGCCTTCCCCACGATTTCCCCGATATACAGGATCCGCATGATGAAGGGAGCATACCAGTATCAAGGGGCTTACGCAACTACGATGGTTCGATACTGAGTTATCTTGACCCATAATTTTTACATGTATAGGAAACATGTATCAAAAATATCCAACATGTAGTTCAAGGGGAAGAATTATTCTTACTTGGTTCGAAAAAGGTAGATAATTGTTTACAATAAAATGAGATAATTGACTATAGAATAGGTATTATGGTATAGTTCTTGCATAATAATTAGGTGCGGCGCCGAATGGGCCGCCTTCATCGTAGATGAAGGGGGGAGCCTTAAACGGTCCCCTACCACGCTCTATGAGAGGTGCTCTATGCAGGAAAAAATCGTAGTCGATCTAGGTCGCATCATGGACGAGATCTTTGAAACCGCCGAAAAGGTAGGGTCTGCCTTCCACGATCGGTTCGATCTGAACGAAATCGGGGAACGGCTCAAATCCAAATGGGACGAGAATACCGATTACTATCCCACGTATCCCTACCCACCCACGAACGTCTTCATGAAAGCGGATAAGACTTTGGTGTTCGAGTTTGCCTTAGCAGGATTTCAAGAAGATCAAATTCAACTCGCCTTCAAGGGTGATTACATGGTTCTTTCCGCTAAGGTAGCCGGTGAGTTCCTCCCGGAAGAAAACATCCGGTATTTCAAGCATCGACTGAAACTGAAAGATATCGTGGAACAAAAGTACTATGTACCCGAGGACAAGTTCGATCGGGAGAACGTGAAAGCCGTGTTCCGGCACGGGATTCTGAAGGTAGAGATTCCTCCCAAAGAAGTCCCCGCGGATACCCAGACGATCAAGATCGAGATCGTGAAAGAAGATTAGAAGATCGATTGTACGCAAGGTCCCTAACGCGGCGAGCTCGCACCGCGAAGGGGACCTAAAACAAGAACCGATCGGTTAAAGCCGAGCAGCCCGGGATTCCGGGCTTTACATAGATGGCGTCGCCGGAAGCCCACCCCTTCTAGCGACGCTTTTTTTATACCCTCCTTACCGTTCCGTTTTGTGGTGTCCGGCGGATTGCTTTCCATTTCCTTCTCTTGACACACTGGAATCGAGATGTTTAGTATTCAACCAGCGCCCAGATGGTGAAATTGGCAAACACGCTAGATTCAGGGTCTAGTGTCCGTAAGGACTTGGGGGTTCAAGTCCCCCTCTGGGCAAAAATAATTCCTCTTACTGCAATGAAATATAAGCCCACTACTTTTTGTTATTTCTTACCAGAAATGTAGTGTTACTTGTTTTGTTACTTTTTTGGCGGGAAAATTCTATGGCAAAGAAGCCCTTTAGTTTCTACAAGCGCATGGATGTTAAAATAGACGGGAAGCCGGTTTTCTATAGTTATGAGGTAAGCCCAATTGTCAACAAAAAACTGCGTGATAGAGTATGAGATTCCCTCCATCTGTCATCTCTCATGCAGCCTTATCTAGAGATTGATGGAATCGATGTCCGTTGTAAAACAAAAATGACCGCTTCAGACCCTCTTTCAGTTCTCCCATTGTCTAATAATCTGAAAGATAAATGTCCTCGTAATTCAAACTCTCAAAGTTGCAATACAGAACTCCACATCTACCGTATTCTACAATCCATAGCTGAACCTTGCAGAAAGACAAATCCTCAATCACCCCCTTTTTATCCGTAACCTCCAAACTCGATACCTCCTGCGCTATCTTCCCCTACTCGTAACGGATGATTCCTCATCATCTCCCCAATCACCTGAAGAATTTTTGTCCCCTTCCTCCACGTTGCGCTGAGGTTGGTGGTAATCAGTAAAGCGGCTAATCCCCAACAATCATAACTTCTCCTCAATGTTTAAACTCGGATGCTAAGGTTCTATAGCGGCATCTCGCTCTTGCACCATAGCTTGTACTTTTTAAGAACTCATTCTCTACCTGTAGTTTTCCTATCTGCTTTTACAGTTCCTCCTGCTTTCTTTCTAACTTTTACGCTTCTTTGTCCTTTCCTCCCTTGCTTAAGAAATACACTTGCTCCTTTCACTAACTCCTTCTTCCATAACGCTACGAGTGTCGCCCGCACCTGGTAGGTAGTGGCGATCTCCTGTACTGTATCTATTCCTTGAACATTTCCAAAGGCACTTGGATCTTAAACGCTGTGTCGCACCTCTTCTCCATAGCTGTGCCGTATACTTCCTCCTGCTGTACCGGAAAAAGACCATTCATACATCCCACCCATTTTTATGCCCGAAAAATTTAGATCAGCATCATTTTTTTTGACAGATAGAACATAATTTACTTTAATTGATTTGTACAATAACTGAAAGGGGGAGCACTACTATGAAAAAAATATACTTCGTTTTGTTTTTCATATTTATACTTACTTTCACTTTGATGGGTATAGATTGTCCAAGTTGCAATTCTAACATGATTTGGACAGGTCAATCGAAAATCGAATGGGGCGGAATTGTAAAGTTATACAAATGCCCTTTTGGGCATCAATACTGGATTACTACACAACAAGAACAGGAAGATAATTTTAATAAATGGAACAATAAGGGTAATAAATCAAATGAACAAAGCTATTCCTCTCCATTTATCTCTTATGGAGTACAATGCCCAATTTGCAGAGGTTCGATGTATTTTACTGGAAGAACAAAAATTGAATGGGGCAAATTACTTAAGGGCACCTCTAAAAACTCTTTCTGAAGAGGGAATTTTCTAACGGAATTTGTTCTGCTATTCTCTGGAAGCAGGAGGGGGAGGAGAATGGCAGCCCAGAGAAGTTTTTTTGATGAGGAGCATCGGTTAGAGAAACTGAG